>SDBS01006985.1_pt1 | contig 10983 bp, 8 predicted proteins | sample 2277091 | NCBI WGS metagenome assembly SDBS01 (sample SAMN10404972, study PRJNA504765) | marine sediment metagenome | isolation source: marine sediment core GS10_PC15, 163 cmbsf | place: Arctic Ocean: Southern Knipovich Ridge | collected 2010 | reverse complement strand
GCTCAGGCCTTCCCCACGACCAGGCAGGCATTATGGCCCCCAAAGCCGAAAGAATTGCTCATCGCGATATCGACCTTCACCCGGCGAGCTTCAAGAGGCACAAAATCCATCTTGAGATCGCATCGCTCATCCGGATTTTCCAGGTTTATCGTAGGGGGAATGATCGATTCGTTAATGACCTTTACGCATATTATAAGTTCTACCGCACCAGTGGCGCCAAGCAGATGTCCGAGGCAGCTCTTAGTCGAGCTGACCGGTGTTTTATATGCGTGCCGGCCGAAGACATTTTTAATAGCCGAACTCTCAGCAACATCGTTCAGACCGGTACCTGTCCCATGTGCGTTAATATAGTCTATCTTTTCCGGCGCCAGACCGGCGTCAGCCAGCGCCTGCTTCATTGTCGCCGCTGCACCATCCCCGTCCGGCAAGGGGGCGGTAATGTGATGACCATCGTCGGTCGCACCGTAACCGAGCAGTTCGGCGTAAATATGCGCACCGCGTTTCCTGGCATGACCTTCTTCTTCCAGAACCAAAATGCCGGATCCCTCAGAAAGAACGAATCCGTCTCTGTCTCTATCGAACGGCCTCGATGCCGCCTGCGAGTCGTCATTTCGCGTGCTCAGCGACCTGGCAGCGCAAAAAGAGGCCAATCCGATCGGTGTAAGAGCCGCTTCGGTACCGCCGGTTATCATGATGTCGCTTCGTCCGTTGGCAATGTTCAGACAAGCTTCTCCAATAGCATGAGTACCCGATGCACAGGCGCTAACGACAGAAAAATTGGGACCTCGCAGGCCATAGCGAATCGCAATATTGCCGCTGGCGGCATTGGCCATAAGCCTTGGAACACAAAAAGGAGAAACCTTACCCGGCCCTTTCTCAAGGATTCTCAAGTGCTGATCTTCGATCTCCTTGATGCCGCCTATACCCGTACCTACGATAACACCGACACGAAAAACGTCTTCTTTTGAGAAATCAAGCCCACTGTCATTCAATGCCTGACTCGCTGCGGCCATTGCGAACTGCGTGAAACGGTCCATTCGCTTGCTTTCCCGCCGGTCAACGTATTTTGTTACGTCGAAGTTCTTTACTTCGCCCCCAAAATGTACGGGGTATGCACTGGTATCGAATGATTCGATAGTGGAAATACCGCTCCTGCCATCGCACAGTGCCGCGAAAAGCTCGCCAGCGGACTCGGCTAAGGCAGTTACACAACCCAAGCCTGTAATAACAACTCGCCGTTTATTCATGCTAAGCTTGTTCGCTACTCTTGGCTCTTGGATTGTGACACATTTACAATGTACTCGACTGCGGCACCGACAGTCTGGATTTTCTCGGCTTCCTCGTCCGGAATGCTCATATCGAATTCATCTTCGAACTCCATCACAAGCTCTACCGTATCCAGTGAATCGGCATTCAAATCGTTAATAAATGAGGTTTCACGCGTTATTTCATTCTTGTCCGCGCCCATCTGCTCACTTATTATCTCGATTACTTTCTTCTCTATCGCCACAACATCTACGCCTTCAGCACTCACTTGTTTATCCTCCCTAATTAAATTAGGAACCTATTTCATAACTTTACAATTAGTGTCCAGCAACAAAACTGGTAAGAACAACGGTTCTAAGAATCTGATTCGGCGGGTTATATTACCCACAAAAACACTTATCTACAAACATTTTTTTTTATTTTTTTACATTGCCATTCCACCGTCCACGCAGAGAACCTGGCCGGTGATATAGCCGGCATCGTCTCCGGCAAGAAAAGCGACCGCCCTGGCCACGTCTTCGACCTGGCCGAACCGCCTGACCGGAATAATCTGCTTTGCGGCGTTTTTGACGACATCCGGGAGTCCATCAGTCATTTCGGTCATGATAAATCCCGGTGCGATGCAATTTGCCGTAACGTTTTTCTTGCCGACCTCCCGTGCAACCGATTTGGTCATACCAATAAGCCCCGCCTTGCTGGCCGCATAGTTGCTTGAGCCGGCCTGTCCCATAACTCCCGCTACGGAGCTTAAATTGATAATACGGCCGAATTTGTTTCTAACCATTGACCTGACGGCAAAGGTCGTCGCGATAAAGGCGGCACGAAGATTGACGTTGATAACACGGTCAAAATCCTCTTCTTTCATTTGCATCATCAGCTTATCACGAGTTATGCCGGCATTATTCACTAAAATTCCTATCCCGCCGTGATCCGAAGCCAATGATTCGAGTGTTTCGGTGAGCTGATCCGTATCGGTTATATCTACACATTTAGTGATTACCGTAAAACCGGCCTTTTTTACAATCTCCTCAAGCTCAACGAGCTGCTCGGCATTGATATCCAGCCCGGCAACGATCCGGCCCTGTTTGAGCAGTTCAAGAACAATTGCCCGGCCTATCCCTCTGGCGGCACCTGTGACAACAGCCAGCCTTTTTTCCGACATCCTTGTTATCTCCCAAATAAATTCTCGAAAGGCATTAATATACCGGGAACCGGATTTACCCGGTGGTCTGTTCCAGCAATTCCTTAATAGCCTTTGGATTACTTAAATTGACGACTTTTGTTTTCCTGTTGATTCTTTTCATAAGTCCTGTCAAAACTCTCCCCGGCCCGATCTCATAGAACCTCTCGACTCCATCGTCCAGAAGTCGCTCCATACATTTTTGCCATAAAATCGGATAAGTCAACTGTTTAACAAGACCTTCCTTAATTTTTTCGCCTGTCTGGTAATATTCCGCGTCGATATTGGCGATTATCCGTGTTTGCGACGGCTCGGTAATTTCAGAATCGGCCAACGCTTTTGCAAGCACATCTGCAGCACTGGACATCATCACAGTATGAAATGCTCCGGCAACCTCCAGAAGTACCGCTTTAATGGCTCCGGCTTTTAGGGCCAGCTCTTTCGCCCGCCGACAGGCTTTTTTGTCGCCGCTGATGACAATTTGGCCGGGGCAGTTGAAGTTCACAGGCTCAAGAATATCCCCTTCGCCGGCCTCTTCACAGAGCCTATGGGTAGCCTCGCCATCCAGGCCGATGATGCTAACCATTGATCCTTCGTTAGCGTCGGCAGCGGCCTGCATGGCCTGTCCGCGTTTTTGTACCAGCACCAGCCCGTCCTCAAAGCCAATCACTCCCGCGGCGTACAGGGCGGTATATTCGCCCAAGCTAAGACCTGCTGTAACATCCGCATTAATACCTTTAGTAGCCGGCTCAGTTCTGAGAATCTCTAAAATAGCCGCTGAAGTGGTGAAAATAGCCGGCTGTGAAATTGCCGTGCTGTTCAATTTCTCGGCAGGGCCTTCGAAGCAGATTCCGCTCAGGTCGAAACCGATAATTTCGTTTGCCTTCTTAAAAATCTCTGCCGCTACGGGAAACGACTGGGCGATTTCAGCACCCATCCCCACAACCTGAGCGCCCTGTCCCGGAAATATAAAAGCCGTTTTCATAATTCTTATCTCGCTTATCGCTCCATGGGATAAGCCTGAGCAATCAAAACTCAATTACATTTGCTCCCCAAGTCAATCCTGCACCGAAAGCAACTAAAATAACAATATCACCTCGTTTGATTCTTCCTTGCCTGACACAATCATCGAAGGCAATCGGTACCGAAGCCGCAGAGGTATTGCCATACTCACTGATGTTTATAAAGACTTTTTCACCAGGCAGTTTTAACCGCTTGGCCGCTGACTCAATAATTCTTGCGTTCATCTGATGTGAAACGAGCATCGTAAGGTCATCCAAGCTCATATCACAGGCATCGAGACATTCGTTAACAGTTTCAACGATTCGCCGAATCGCCTGCTGATAGACTTCCCTGCCGTTTATTTGCATATAGATTTTCTTCGGATCGTCCAGCTCTCTGCTCACCGGATGGCGAGAACCATACGCCTGGCAGTTCAATGCATCCCAGCGGTCCCCGTCCGAATGCATCGTGCTGTACAAAATACCCTTTTGTCCGTCTTTATTTCTTTGAAGCACCACGGCGCCGGCACCATCCCCGAAAAGAATACAACTGCTGCGATCTGTCCAGTCCGTGATCTTGCTCAAAGTTTCAGCCCCTATGACAAGGGCGTTATTAATTCGGCCGCTTTCTATAAACTGCTGCACGATAGACAGGCCATATACAAATCCGCTGCAGGCGGCGGCCAAATCGAATACCCATGCTTTATTCGCTTTAAGAACCCGCTGCACAAAGGAGGCCGTCGAAGGAAAGACCATCTCCGGCGTAATAGTCGCCACGATAATCAGTTCAACATCTTGAGCATCAAGATTTGCCTCGGCCAATGCTTTCTTTGCCGCTTCCGTGGCTAAAAATGCCGTGCTCTCATCGTCCGTAGTAATATGCCTGGCCTCGATACCGGTCCGCGTCCTGATCCATTCATCCGAAGTATCCACCATCTTTGCAAGCTCTTCATTCGTCAGCAATTTCGCCGGCGCAAATGAGCCGTGACCGGTGATTACTGCACGATAAGCGGGGAGACGACCATCCGTTAGGTTATTCATCCGTGGTCCTTACGCAAGTTCCCGAAAGATACTCGATGATTTTGTCGTTTATTTTCTCTGTGTAGAATTTTTTGGATGCCAAAATCGCATTTTTTATGGTTCCACTCTGACTTGAGCCATGACAAATTACCGCTGTTCCGTTAACGCCTAATAAAAGAGCGCCGCCATATTCATTGTAGTCATATTTCGTGTAAATTCTTTCTATCACCGGCTTGAATTTCATAGCAAGCAGTTTTTTCTCTTCCATAAGCTCCTGCTTTATCGCCTTAAACAAACCATCAACAAGACCTTCGGTTAGCTTTAGAATCACGTTGCCGACGAAACCCTCAGCGATGACAACCTCGCAGGCACCCCTGAAAATATCTCTTCCCTCAATATTGCCGACAAAGTTCATATTCGAATCGGATTTCATTAACTCACGTGTTTTCTTAACGACCTCGTTACCTTTTGCATCTTCGGAGCCGATACTCATCAACCCGACTCTTGGGTTATCAATTCCAAGCAGATGTTTCGAATACACGCTCGCCATGACTCCATATTGATACAAATGTATCGGCTTGCAGGCAATATTCGCACCCACATCACATATTGTTACCGGACCCTCAGGAGTTGGAAAGACTACGGCTATCCCGGGGCGATTCACACCCGGCAGGTTCCTCATTCTCATCTGAAAAGCTGCAACACAGGCCCCTGTATTACCTGCCGAAATAACTGCATCAGCCTGACCTCTTTTAGCCAATTTGGCGAGAACAGCGATTGAACTCTTGGGTTTCCTTCGAAGAGACTCTATCGGCACATCGTCCATCGCGATAACGTCCGGAGCATGCACTATAGTAATCGCACCCGTTCGGGACCGCGAGGGTGACAAATGTGCCTCTATTTCATCCTCGGGGCCGACAAGAATCAACTCATCGTCCTCGGCAAGCAGTTCAATCGATTCGAGCACACCAGCGATGATCTCACCCGGTGCATCATCGCCTCCCATTGCATCGATCGCTATTCGCATATTTGAGCCGTCCTTACTAAGACTCTTTGGCAAGTTTCAACGTGATTTTAGGGTTGACGTAACCACAATTATCACACGCGGCGTGCGGCAGCTTGGCCTGATCACACTTTTTGCAGACCGAATAGTTCACCGCCTTCAGGCTATGATGGCTCCGACGAGTCCGGGTTCTGCTTTTACTGGTCTTCTTTACTGGTAACATTCTTAACTACTCCAATACAAACGTCATATATCCACTTAAGACACAACTAAATGTCGATAGATATATCTCTTAAACCATACCAAAAACAGCTTAAATAGTGAACTGTCACTATTTTGTCAAGCGAAATTTGATTTTTATGCTTTTCTCGGCACAAAAAGCACTTCACAGATGTTTTTCTTATTGCCCCCCTTAAGAAGCTATATGCAGCAACTTTGTATTTAGCCCTGGATTTCAGATAGGTTTTTATTTGTGCCCGGCTCTCTGATTTATCCGGCGGATTGTTTCTATATCAATAATCAAGCCAAAGGGGCCTATGCCCGAATTTAATTGGCATAGGCCCCAAATTGATTCAAATCAGCTATGTAAAAAACTAATCCTGAATTATCGGTTAATGCTCAGTCTACTGTTCTGATTCCGGCTCAGGTTCTGGACGATACAGCCTGATATCGTCGAAGTACATCTTACCTGAACCACCGGGTATCGTCACATTATCCCTGGTCCCGAAACCGATCGCAATCCTGTCAATATCGGTCAGATCGATGCCCTCATCGGCAAAGCTCTGTAGCGGAATAACCCACTCCGTCCAGGTATCAATCTGTGCCGCGTTAGGATCATCGTGGTATACGACAACAGGCATGCCATTGCTGTTGGATACAGCAATATACATCGGTTCAGGATCGTTAGCTAATATTGCAATATCCTGGGATTGCCACTCGCCCATAATTGTGCCAGTAACCTGAACATCGGAGATTACTGCCTCACAGATTTCTCCGGTGTTATTGCTCGTCAATGCCAGGCCTATATAGACATTGTTGCCCATCTGGACGGTATCACTCGATCCCATATTTTGATCATCTACAGGCACCCAATTAATCCCGTCTGCTGAATGGGAGGCTGTGAACAGGCCGGATATGTCGCGTTCCAATTTCACCCAATGAGGAAACTCGAGATCGTTTTCAGCAGAATTAGTGGTGACATCGCCCACTTCGAGACGACGGTTGAACCTCACACCGCCGTCATCTCTCATAAATGTAAATGCGTGTTTGGAATCCCCGGTAAGCATCTCACGAATCATTACACCTACCTTAGCAGTGCCAGATGTATCAGTCACGCTTTCGATCTTCGCTATAATTGAACCTGCGCCTGACAATTGCTTAAAGAAGTAAAGAAAATCGTCACTTTGGCCCCAGATATTTCCTGAGCGCGCCGTCATTGTATAAGTACCCGAAGGATCTCCTGTAATGGCGCTGGCAGACTCCAAATAACCCCTGAACCACACCGACAATAATCCAGTGCCGTGTTTGGTCCAGTCACGCGGGGCAATCAGAGTCATCTCCGCCTCTGAATAGTAAGCATATCCCTGCTTATTATTGTCGTACCATAACGGCATAGACTGAAGATCGGTATTGACGATACTTTCCTCGGTATAAGAACCGGTACTATCGTCACCTACAGAAGCACCAGTGCTGTTGCCGGCAGAATAGGGCGGCACATCCGGCATACCATAGCCAAGCCCATCATGCCACGCGTACCAAATCTGGTTCTCTTCTGTGTCGTAGGTCTCAATATCGTCTATGAGAATGAAATCTGCTACTGTAAAGCTCCAGACTCTCCCTTCGCTGATCGTCCCATCCGTATTAAATTCATTGATTTTCCAGTAGTACGGCCCGGTGCCCCACTCAAGAGCTTTAGGTGGAGCATAGCTCGTATTATCGAGACTCTGCCTGCCACGATAAATCCCCGTCGTATCGGAAGCATCGGCAAGAGTCACAGCATCTTTATCGGTGCCGAAGTAGACATCGTGCTCGGCCGCTTGCTCTCCCGCCGACCAGCTCAGAGGCGCCAAATGTTCCACATCCAGTAATGATCCGTTAGCAGGACTCGCGTTCCAGCTACGCATCGGATCAAATCTGAGTATAATGAAATTGATCTCATCTTGTGTTAGCGCTTTGTCATAGATACGGACATCATCAAGCAAGCCATCGAGAATCCTGCCGCTTGTATTGTAACGACGACCAATCTGGACGTCGAAGTTGGCCACAAGATTAAACTTATTGGCCGGGTTGCTAATAGTTCGTTGAGGATCGACCACACCGTCAAGGTAAAATATTGTGCCTTCCATATCGCCATCTTCCGGAACAACCAGCACTACGTGGTGCCATTGATTATCGTTAACATTATTGTCGCCTCGTTTGTTGCCGCTGCCGTGCTCGACCCGTAACCGGCCACCTTCCAGGCGGAATTCTACTCTTTGCCGACCGGAATTATTACCCCAGCCGACTATCTCACCAGCGCCGTCATTAGTCTTAATCCAGGCTGTAATAGTAAACGCATGCTGGACATTGTTGGAGATTCGCAAAACACCCTTGTAGCCGGGTATAGTAACGTAATCTGTTGAATCGCCGCGCAGCATCAAGGCGCCGCCGTCAATCCCGGGCGCATACGCGGCAGTCCCATGAAAAGTACCATCGTGGTCGTTTCCGGAATAATCAATCACAGTGCCGGTACCTTCATCGTCAAACATCCACCAGGCGACAAGATTAGGGTCCCTGATAGGCATAACAGGCCTTGTTTTGAAGCTCCAGACATCACCCGTGTGCTTTGTTGAACCATCGGCCTCGATTTCATCGATCCGCCAGAAATATGTAGTACCTCTTTCGAGCGTTCCGGGCGCAAAAGCCTTTAATGGTTGGTTGATCTTAAACGTATCGCCTGTGCCATTAGCAACATCGCTTTGATTCGTGCCGAAGTACACATCGTGTATAATGGCGCCGGTTCCGGCGCCCCAGCTTAGGTCTGCATTCGGGCCCACAAATCGACTTCCGTCAGCCGGGTCGGGACTATTTGCGGTTAAAGGCACAGATGCAAAGCTCCATATATCTCCTTCGTGTATAGTAGTACCATCAGCCTCAACCTCATCAATTCTCCAGTAATAGGTTGTTCCCGGAGTAAGACCGGCAGTGTCAAAATATATGTTGCCGGATTGCTGACCAATAAACTCATCCGGACCGGGCGTTGGATTTGTGCCGTAATACAAATTGTGAAATGCAGCCATATCCGATCCAGCCCACTCAAGAAGCGCATTAGCCACATTCTCAGCGCCATTGGAAGGATTAGGATTAATTGCCGTTAGAGGCGTAGCCAGTTCTCGCAACTCAAGCTGTGTCAGGGCTCGGTCATAAATACGGACCTCATCAATGAGCCCGATAAAAGGCCTGTAGACCCATGGAGCCTTACCAATCCTCACAACACCAGTGGAGGCGGTATTGATCGGCTCACCGACAGTGTCACTGATAACTTCCTCCGAACCGTCCACGTAGAGTGTGATTTCATTGGCATCCGGCGAGCCATCATCGACTAACAACGCTGCAACATGGTGCCACTGGCCGTCACGAACGTCGGTGCTTCCCACTGAGTGGCCTCCGTTAACTTCGATGCGTATGGCGCCGGCGTTGCCGTTGCTGGTTTGTACCCTGAATATCCATTTCTGGCCGGCTACATTTTCTCCCCAGGATACAATTTCACCCGTAGTTTCCGTCTTGATCCAGGCAGTAACAGTTCGAGAATTTGTGCCTGTTACACCTTCGTATCCGGTTATCTCTACGCGGTCACCTATAGTGGCTATCTCCACGGCTTCACCAAACAATCCGGGCACAAACTGCGCGCCGCCCAATAGCGTACCATCGCGATTATTACCGGAAGAATCAGACACGATACCGGTACCTTCATCATCGAGCTTCCAATGACCGACAAGATTAGGATCATCAGCATGGACTGTATCCGTTAGAGCAATGCACAACATAAGGATAACAGCAATTAGAAAGAATAGTTTCTTGCACATGACAGTCCTCCTTAAAACAGGATTATTATAATTTCACTTTGGCAACAGACCAAAGCTATCGATTCTTTAAAAGCTAAAATCAATTATTAATCAGCTGATAAAAAGCCCAAATCCACAAATAATAAGCAGTTTTTGCCTTGTTGTGTCTGTCAGAGAGTCCTGATTACCTGGCCATGATAAAGTTCTGTTGTAGAGCAGAAAAACTCGATGCACCCTTTCACCTTTATTCGACACAGATTTTGGCGACCACAAGAATCACCATTATTATTTATACCAAATCCAACAACTCTCAGTCAAGGAAAATCGGTAGATTTTGCGGTAGTAAACGTATTTCAGTATTCTTTGAAATTTCTCATCCATTCCGGCCAATCGTCCGGCTGGACGCCGCCGGCTTTAGTCCAGGGGCCGTTTGTCGGATACTTGCGATGCCACTTCAACGTCCATAATTCCTTGAGTCCTATGCTCCTTACCGTCCAATCCATAAAGAGCACATTTGTACCCGTTTGGTGCCGTTTGAGTGCAAAGTGCATCATTTCATTGCCGTAGTTAATCCATTGGCCGTCGTATTGCGGGGGAATGATGCGGTTGAAAGTGGGAGACGGCGCCGCAGACTCACTGGTACGATAGCAGGGGCCACCCCCTCTCCACATCGTATCGGCAAAAACGGGTACTCGATTTGCCTGGGCAACGTCTTTATGCTTCCAGTTCCAGGGAATCGGACGGCCCTGAATTGCACCATTGCCTTCAGCGTAATAAATCCAGTTACTTGCGCCGTAGCTGGCCTCTTCTCGCGAGTTAAAAATCCCCCCATCTCCCATGATGTAGGTATGCGTGGAATCTCCATAATCTAAAATACCGGCCACTCCAGATGGACGTCGCTTATTCGCGGCCGGGCATAGGAGAATTTTCGACCTCGTCCTGTACTGAGGCCGCAACGCTATAACCCACGTCCCACGCAGCCAGCCGAGTGTGCCGGCTTCAGAGAAACGGCCATCGTTATCGTCGCAGTACATCGACCACATAACACCCCATTGTTTAAGCAGCGATTGGCACGCGACGCTTCTGGCCTGTTTTTTAACCCGTTGCAGAGCTGGCATTAAAATTGACATTAGAAGCGCAATGATGGCAATTACTACCAAAAGTTCAATTAAAGTAAAACCTCTTCGTTTGCGCATGAAACACCCAATCCTTCTACACTTTCTCAGTCATATTTTTGTTGCAGAAACTTAGTAAATAAGGACAGAAAATCATATATTAACTAATAGCATGAAAACATCATTGATTTCGTTATACAGATCCACAATATTAATCCTACAAGATAACACGATTACTGTCAAGAAAAATCTACGCCGAACTACTCTTCGCAGCGACCTTTTAAGCACTCCAATAGGGAAGAAAACAGCAATCTCAGGGATTTTTTTTTACATTTCATTTTTTTGCTTTTGATAT
>SDBS01006983.1_pt1 | contig 10984 bp, 15 predicted proteins | sample 2277091 | NCBI WGS metagenome assembly SDBS01 (sample SAMN10404972, study PRJNA504765) | marine sediment metagenome | isolation source: marine sediment core GS10_PC15, 163 cmbsf | place: Arctic Ocean: Southern Knipovich Ridge | collected 2010 | reverse complement strand
AGATCGCAGAAGGCAAGAGCCCGAAAGAAGCGATCCGGGCATTGAAACGAAGGATCTCAGACGCCGTGTACCGGCAACTCAAGCTCGACGCCTCACGAACCTAAGAACAGGGTCCGGGAGGACAACCAGGAACGCCTCATGAGTCCACGCGGCCAGCCCAAATCCTGAACAGCTGGCTCTTTGGATAAGTCACTCCCGAACCCTGGCCACAACGCTACGACCAACTACCGCACTCCGCCAGCGGTTCACTCCGACGCGCCCCAAAACATCCACTTGACACAAAGAGGCTTCGTTATGTGCGCGTGTTCACTCGATTTCTTTGCGGTCGGTATTGGTTGTCGTTGTGGGTCTGGTCGTGGTGGTGGACGATGTGGTTACCGAGGTGGTGGCTGCGAAACTCTACGGCGCCGACCGCGGTCGGAGGAGTGTTCCGCTTAGCTCGAAGATCAGCATGAACCTCAGGTTGGGGCGTGCCCCAGCCTGCGGGTCATCCTTCGATCCCGCGGGGAGACAGTTCTTCCCAATTGTCAGGCGACCTCGAACTCCAGCAACCGCAACCACTTCCGATAGGTCGTGACGTTGCTTTGCAGTCGAAGTGCCATTTCACAAGTGCTGTGATCACACCTGACCTGGCCGTCTTCGGTGGCGAAGTCGTAGACACAGATGTCACATACGACTCGTAGCTCGTCTGGCAAACCCGGGCAATTGTAGAAACTGCAGGGTCGTGCGCCAGGCTGAGTCACTGTTACGGGCGTGCATCCAGGACATTTAGGTCGAAAGACCCTCACCGTGGCGGGCAAGTCGGCGAGGTCAGCATCCGGCATAAGTACCATCTCCTCGAGCCGAGTTATGTCCATCGTCTTGTATCGGAGTGGGGCCGACCAGAGGCGAAAGACCCATTCCCCGGTGGTCAAGGAACGACATCCAGGGGAATTCCGGCGGCTTGACTCTGATGTCTCCTGACCCGAAGTCGTCTGCCGTCTGGAGCACTTCACGCTGGTCGAGGCCCTGCGTCAGAACACTTCAACAGCGGGCGAGATGCTCAAGCGATCCACTCAGTCACGCATAAGTGCCGTCATGTGCGGTGCGGTATAAGAGACTTACGCCTCTTTCGTCTCTCGTGATTCGACGACACGATGAAAACCGAGCATCCCATGGAAAACAAGCTCCGAAGCAGGTAAAAACCCATGTCGAAAATGGGGCTCATCTGGGTTGATGTTGGCATGGCCATCATGGTTGGCGTCTTCGTCGCCGTTGTGATCTTTCTGCGTGGCGAGGCCTACTTCGTTCCGGTGTTGCTCGGTTATGGAGTAGCTGCGGTGGTCTGGGCGTTCCTCGCTGAATCGGTAGCGTCCAGAGTCGAATGCCGCGAACCCGCTCAGGGCATGGATCGATTGGCGCAGCGAGACCCACGTACCAAACTGCCCATCTAGACAAGACAAGCCGTCAGCACCGGTTTTCCTGTCAGCGGCCGACTCATGCCCCAGCCGCCCATAAGTGCCGTTATGGGCGGCCAGTTGGGTGTTTTCGTCTGGTTGGCACCGGCTGGGTATGGTCCTCTGTCTCAAACGACTGCGGAGGTTCGAGTTGGTCAAAACAACGGGTCTGATATCAATCATTGCCGGAGTAGTTCTTGCTGTGGCGGGGGTAGCGACGTGGTTTGTCGTGAGTTCGACGCTTGCCGATCAGAACATCACCACCACCTCCGACGCTTGTCTGCCTGATCGCACCGTGAAAGGGCCTTTCACCGCGTTTTGTCAGGCTGACATCATCGAGCAGCACACTCTGGACATCACCGGAGGGCAAACCTACGCAGAGTTGGATGGAGACGACCCCCTCCGAGAGACAGCCATGACTTCGTCGTTTCTTCGGGCCTCGTTGTTCACGTCCGTCCTCGCGTTCGGGATAGCCGCAATGGCAGTCGGAATGGGGGTCCTATTCGTTTTCATCGGAGTCGCTTTGAGAAAACTGGGTCCTGAGGACGAAGTCGCCACCTGATTTTGTCGAGTATCAGAACCGGGTCCCATGCATGTGCAACGGCATTGCATGTGGTCCGTGAGACCGTGATCAGCCGCCCCTAAATGCCGTTATGTGCGGCGCTGTCGCTACCTGTACCTTTGGGACAAGAGAATCAGCGGCGAGGGCCGGTCCTGAAGCTGTATCGAGTATCCGAAGCTGGACCCGCGAAGTAGACGAAGTGGCCAGAACGGATCCCCGCATCGTCGAGATCCACCCCAAAGCGTCTTTCACCGCAACAGTCGCTCTCGGACCTAAGAGGCCGGAAAAGATTTGAGGTAATCCGCCAGGTCAGCCAAATCGGCTTCGGAGATCTCCCAGCGGGGCATGTCGTCACTCAGTAGCTCGCCGTCCGGGTGGCGCCCCTCCGTCACCGCGGTGTGGAACGTCTCGAAATCGTATCTGGCATCGGCGTGATCGGCTTCATCTTCGTGGGGTTCCCCACCGTGTTCAGCAAGCGCCTCCCAACGGATGTTCGGGGCATCCATCACTTGCATATGCATGCTGTGCACCCCGCCACGGGCATCCGTCCCGTGACAGGAGGCGCAGGAGAGGCGACCGCCCATCATCATCCCGCCAGGGCGCGGACCGCCCGAATAGTCAATCTCGGTGCCCCGCTCACTCGTGGCTGTGAAGTAGATACGCTCGCCATTGGATCCGAAGTTCCCGTCGCCCCAGTCCGTGCCAAAGCGGTTTGTATTGCCACAGGCAGCCGCCACCAATGCCAGCAGTGCGACCACCACGGACCGTCCCACAGGTCGCATGATCGGAGATCTCCTTCCGGCGCCTAGTCCTCCGTTTGAGCCTCGAGCATGTTGAGGATGCGAGCGGTCTGCTCTTTGATGGATTCCAGGTCGGACATCATGCGATTAGGAGGAAAGGAATCCGGCATGTTGGCCAACATCCGGTCGCACATCTCCGAGCATCGCTCCCGCATGCCAGGGCCTGCTTTCTTGGCAAGCTTTCGCATGGCCAGGAACATCCCGGCCACAAGCACCGTGAGAATGATGAGACGCTTCATGTCTACCGGCCCTGGAGTTTGCGGCGCATGGCGTCGAACTCCTCGTCGGTTAGTTCCCCCGCCGCGTAACGCCTACGCAGCACCTCCAGGGGGTCGTCATCCGGCTGGCTGTTCTGCTTGCCACCCATCATGCCCATGGGACCCATCCGCGTCGGACCCATCCCCCTTCCGCTCCCAGAGCTTCGACCCCAGAAGCCAAACATCCTCGACATCATCAGCACCATGAAGATCACCATCAACACCAGGAAGATCAGCCCGATGATCGGAAAGATCACCCACCAGCCGCTACTGCCCTCAAACATTGCCTCTTTCCTCGATTCGCGGCCACCTCTGCTCGCGTCTCGTCCACATCGGCAGTGCGGCTCCACCGCGCGAGCAGGCGATGCCGCAGATCATCAAATTCGACGATATGTGGCCGATCTCCCAGACGGTAGGGTCAAACGGCCCTATGTTTGCGCAAACCTGGGTTGGCGAGACACGCGCCCGTAGCTCCATCAAACCACACGCAAGCCCCGCCCATAACCGGCATTATGTGCGGTCAGGTCCAGTCGGAGTAGTCGCCCATAAGTGCCGTTCTGTACGGATGCTGGTCCCGAGTTGTCACTCGGTCGACCCGCCAATGGGTGCAATGCGACCGCTAAACACTGGGCAGCGACTTAGCCCCATGTCCATGCGTACCAGACGATCAGTCCATTGAACAGAAAGCCAACAACGATCAGGAAATTGTCGAAGGCGGAAGGGTAAGGCAAGCCAACGAGGTTGAAGACAACCAGGAATATGGCTGCGACGACGCTCACCCAGCGGATAGCGGGATGCTTCAACGTCAGGGACAGGACAACCATGACAATGGGAATCAGCAGTATCACTGCGGCTAAGAACCACATCCACTGAGTTGCTGGTTGGCCGTCTATTTCACCCGGTTTGAAGTCGCCGGCAAATATCCGCAGCACATCCCCCAAGAGATAGGTCAGCATCAGAGCTACCCATAACCCTGAAAGGATGATCCTCACATCCTCCATGATTCAATCGCCTCCTTTCTGAAAGATGGCCACTGATACATCTCTGCTAGTTGTCTTGTGACCTGTGGCGCACGCGACCCTGCGACTCCTCGATAGACAAGTGACGATGTTCCTGCGATATGGTTGTCATTTCTTATTCTGCTCCACAGTGATAACGACTTTTCCTTGCGTGTGTCCCTGTTCGACATAACCGATAGCCTCAGGGGTTTCGTTCAGCGGGTACGTCCTGTCGATAACCGGTGTGACCTTCCCGGCTTCAATAAGCTCCTTCAGAACAGCCAGGTCATCATTGTTCGGCATCGAAACGAAGGTGCGCGTCTTCTGGGCCACGAACAGTGACAACACGTTCGCCTTGACTATGTAGCCCATGCCTTTAGTTCCGCTGTTGGGTACGAGAGTCCCCTTGGGGGTGAGGGCTCGTCTGGTGTCTGACAGCGAATGGTTCGCCACAATATCGAGGATGAAGTCGTAACTCTGCCCACTTTGAGTGAAGTCCTCCTGGGTGTAGTCAATGACATGGTCTGAGCCGATGGATCGGACCATGTCCACGTTCCTCGTGCTACAAACGCCGGTCACTTCCGCACCGAAATATTTGGCGATCTGCACGGCGAACGTGCCTATGCCTCCCGACGCCCCATTGATCAAAACCTTCTGCCCTGGCTGAACCTCTCCCTTATCGCGAAGAGCCTGGAGAGCGACGAACGCAGCCATGGGAACAGCCGCGGCTTGCTCGAATGTGAGGTTGGCCGGCTTCGACACGAAGTTGTTCTCTCCAGCACACACATACTCAGCGAAGGAGCCCTTGCACCAGCCAAACACCTCGTCACCCGGTTGAAACTGCTTCACGTCCTTTCCGACCGCTTCAACGATCCCTGCGACATCAGTACCCCGAACACCGTTCCTTGGTTTGCCCAGCCCGTACACCATGCGCATAGGGAACTGGCCTCTCATGATGAAGCAGTCAGCGGCATTGACCCCAGCCGCGTGAACGCGTACCAGCACCTCGTCATCGTTGAACACCGGCTGGTCGATGTCTCGGAGTTCCAGAATATCGGGCGAGCCGTACTCGTCTTGGATGATTGCCTTCATTGAGCTCTCCGGATCCGTCCCCGCTTTGGTCATGGGGCTCCGGCAATCATGAGCAGGACCAACGAACCGGCCTAGGGCCGAAAGACCATAGGTGCAGCTCGGCAACCCCATCACTCCCCGCACATGACCGGTGCGGTATACGCGGGCGGTGGTCGTGCCTCTGAGGAGTCTCTGCTTGAAGGTTATGCCCCGGTGCCTTTGGGTTCGGGACTTTCTCCTCTACGTGGCGACGCCGCTATCGGCCAGCGTCGGAGGAGACATTCACACCATGTGAGTGCGCAGTAGCGCAGGGAGAAGATTCGGATGACAGTCGCCAACGCTCGGGCTATCAGCTATTTGCGGGTTCCTGATGAGGAGGAGTGGCCAGCAGAGATTCGAGAGGTTGGAGAGCTGTTCGAGTCGAAGCTCGGCTTTGTTCCCAACATCATTCGCAGCTTCGCTCTTATCCCCGACCACTTCTTGGGATGGTGGCGCTACTTCGATGATCTGATGCGGGGTCCGGGTTCGGGTCTGATCAAGTCCCAACGGGAGATGGTCGCCGTGGTGGTCTCAGTCGAGAACCAGTGTCATTACTGCATGCTCTCACATGGGGCCGCGTGCCGGCTCCGCACCAGGGACCCTGCTCTTGTCGACGAACTCCTCACCAACTATCGCCGTGCCGACCTACCGGCTCCCGAACGTGTCATGTTGGACTTCGCGGTCAAGGTTGCCAATCAGGCACACGAAATGACCAGTACAGACATTGAAACGATGCGAGATGCAGGGTGGGACGACGAGGAGATCCTCCACGTCATCGAGATAGCGGCAATGTTCAGCTTCACCGGGCGTCTCGCTAACACTCTCGGCCTCCTCGTCAACCCCGAATACGCTGACCTGGGCCCACGCGATGAATAAGGAGAAGAGCGGCACCGGAAGCCGCGTCACCGCCGTCGTATCGATGTTCCTTCTCCTTGTCGTCGTGGTCGCCGGCCCGGCTGCTGCCCTGCCACCCCTGTCGGGTCGTGTCAGCTCCAGCGACTTAACCGTGTTCCTCGACGATCTGATAAATGATGAAATGGACAGGCTCGACATTCCGGGCGCCGCCCTAGTGGTCGTGCAAGCAGGAGAGCTGATATTCCTGGAGGGGTACGGGTTTGCCGATCGCGAGTCGGGCCGACTTGTCGATCCGGTCGATACGGTGTTTCAGATCGGATCCGTGTCGAAACCGATCACCTCGCTTGCTGTACATCAGCAGATCGAAGCGGCTCTCTTAGCCATCGAGGATCCTGTCAGTGATTACATCGACTTCGACCTTCCGACTTTTGCTGGCAGTGAGATCACCGTCGGGTCGCTACTCACCCACACCAGTGGACTAGAAAACCCCAATTTCGGCATCTCGTCAAGGTCAGCAGACGAGATCGAGCCGCTCGGAACATACCTGGCGCGCTCCGTTCCCGGTCGTTTTGCTCCAACCGGAGAGGTCCACTCCTACTCCAATTGGGGATACACCCTGGCCGGCCATATTGTCGAACAGACCTCCGGGGAAGCCTTCGACAGTTATGTGGAACAAAGAGTGTTCGGGCCTCTCGGCATGAGCTCCTCGGCGTTCGTGCACAGCATGTCGACTGAGATCGGAGACCGGATGGCGACGGGTTACAGCGGAAAAACCGGATCGCGTCAACCGGACACTGCCGTCAAGTATCGGAGGACTTATCCCGCAGGCGGCGTTGCAACCACCGCATCCGACATGGCTCCGTTCATGATCGCTCTTCTCGATGGTGCCCCCGGCGTGGTCAGCCAAGAAACCACCGCGGGATACCTCAGCACAACTTATCGCGCAGCACCGGCATTACCCGGACGCACCCAGGGAGGCCTCGAAGAACGCTTCATCAGCGGTCAACGCGTCGTTGCCCACGGCGGAGACATTTTCACGTTCTCCTCCCAAATGGTGTTGCTACCAGACGAAAACTTCGGGTTCTTTCTCGTCTACAACGCTTTTAGCGACGAGTTCCGCGAGAACATCATCACCGCCATGGTGGAACGGCTGTTCCCCGGCGAGCCGCAAACCCCAACAGCAGTCGAACTCAACAGCGACCAACTTGCCGCATACACCGGCACATACCGGTGGACCCGCTACGTGCGAGGGAACGCCGAGAAAGTCGTGGCGCTCAGCCCGCCGTACAACACCCTCGTGAGTGCCAACCCCGAAGGCACCCTCACCGTGACGTTCATAGGTCTCAATGGATCATCGTGGACCTACCAACCGATCGGCGACCACGCTTTCAGCAAAGTGACAGGCGAACCGGCACTGGTCGACGGACTGGTTGTCGACCCCGGCGACAGCATCTCGTTCACGATGGTTGACGGCGAGGCGCACTATCTCAACCTTGCCCTCCACACCATCTCCGCGGAACGTGTCCCCTTCGTGCTGATGGGCATACCCCAGCTGGCGATGATCGGGACGATCGTGATCCTGTTCGCCGCCAGCCTGATTATCTGGCCCCTCGGGGCCCTCGTGCGATCCATCCGTCGCAAACCACACCTCTCCAAAAGACCACGGATAGCGTTGTGGCTCTCCGTCGCGGTCGGCGTGTCGCTCGTCGGTGGGTTCGTGGCCTTCTTCGCCGGCGTATCGAGCGACATCGTGTTTGGCGTGCCACCCATGGTCATTGTTGCCACAACCCTGCTCAGCCTGGCGGCCATCGCCGGTCTAGCCCTCGTCCCAACGGCGGTTCTCGCCTGGCGATCAGGATGGTTCACCGCCGGAGGCCGAACCCTGTACACGCTCCTCGCCCTAACAGCCCCGCTAACCCTGTGGTGGGTGTGGTATTGGAACATGCTCGGCTACCAGTTTTGAGCCGACAATCGCGGTCACTGGAACTGGTGATGGAGGGCGTCGGTAAGCGGTATCAGGGTGACCATTGGGGGTTGCGGGAGTTCAGTTTGGAGTTGGGGTCTGGGGTGCTTGGTTTGGTCGGTCCTAACGGCGCTGGGAAGTCAACGTTGATGCGGATCTTGGCGACGATCAGCCAGCCAACTGAAGGCCGCGTCACCTGGGACGGGGAGGACATTGTCCAGTCGCCGAATGATCTTCGGGCTGTCCTTGGCTACCTGCCACAGGACTTCGGGGTTTATCCGCATCTCAACGCGGTCGAGTTCTTGGAGTACATCGCAGCCATCAAGGGCCTGGACGCTGCGGTGAGCAAGCAACGAATCGGAGAGTTACTGGAGTTAGTGAACTTGACTGAGCCTGGTAAGCGGCCGTTGGGTGGATACTCGGGTGGGATGAGGCAACGGGTAGGTATCGCTCAGGCGCTGCTCAACGACCCGAAGGTGCTCATTGTTGACGAGCCGACCGTCGGACTCGACCCTGAGGAGAGAGTGAGGTTCCGAAACCTGCTCTCCGACCTGTCAGGCGAGCGGATTGTCATCCTTTCCACTCATATCATTTCCGATGTCGAAGCCGCCGCGGACAAGATAGCGGTCATCAACCAGGGCCGGTTGGTGACTCACAGCACAGCCGAGCAGTTGTTGGCAGACGTCGAGGGGAAAGTATGGATCTGGGTGATCGGCAGTTCAGAGTTCAACGCGGTGAAGCGTGATTATCTGATCAGCAGCACCATCCGGAAGAGTGACGGTGTCCACGTCAGAGTCATATCCAACGACGCTCCTGACGGTAACGCGCAGCCTGTCTCGCCATCATTGGAGGACGCCTACCTGCACAGCATTGAGCGGAGCAGGGCCAAGGTTGCCCAATGACCTCAGGGCGTCTTCTTTTTCGCCTGGCGTGGGCCGATTTCTTGGAACGATCTCGGCGTACCAGCTTTCTGATAACGCTCGGACTGATGATTGTGGTGGCGTATCTCTTTGTTCCGACTCCTGACGCTTCCTACGTCACAATCGACTTAGACGGTTATCGCGGGGTCTATAACTCGGCGTGGATCGGAGCTGCCGTTGCCATGCTGGCCAGTGCGTATCTAGGCCTCGTCAGCTTCTACGTTGTCAAAGGGGCGGTTAGCAGAGACCGCGAAACCGGTGTCGGCCAGATCATTGCCACCACGCCCATCAGCAAGACCTTCTACCTGTTCGGAAAGTGGTTGAGCAACCTTGCTGTTCTGACGGCGATGCTAGTCATCCTGATCCTCGCAGCGGGAGTCATGCAGTTGGTTCGCGGTGAGGTAACCCAGGTCGAGATCTGGCCTCTGGTGGCCCCGTTTCTCCTCATCGCCTTGCCCACGTGGGCCGTCGTGGCCGCGTTGGCGGTTCTGTTCGACACCGTCCGCTGGCTGCGCGGCGGTTTCGGCAACGTGGCCTACTTCTTTCTGTACCTTTTCTCCTTCTTCCTGGTCGTCATCTCGGCCTCGGGTGTTATCAGGGCCATGGAGAAGGGCGCGGTAGCCGCAGTTCCGGGACATAGCGGCGGATCGAATTGCTGCATGGTCTTCGAAGCCAATGCTATGCAGGTTTTGGGTCGTGAAATAGGCCCGCAACATCCACCACAAACCTTCGTCTGGGAAGGCATGACGTGGACGCCGGCGAGTCTGATCTTCCCTACTGTGATGGTGGCAGTGGCTATCGGTATCGTTTTTCTATCGGTCCGATTCTTCAAACGCTTTGACCCGGCGTACGACCAGCCCCGTGAAGGGAGCGGCCGGCTTGCGAATCTGAGAGGAAAAGTCCTGGCGGTCGCCGGTCTGGGCAAGTCTCAGGGCACCTCAGAACCAGAGGTCAGCCTCGTCGAGACCACCGACGTTCGACTCACGCCCCTTCCCGCAGGCAAAACTCGTTCGCGATTCGGCGCTGTGCTGCTCGCCGAACTGCGCATGACACTCAAGGGACGACCCTGGTCTTGGTATGCGGTCGCCGCGGGCCTGGTCGTCGCCGCACTCCTGGTCCCGCTGGAGACCGCGCAGAACACCCTCCTGCCCTTGGCTTGGGTGTGGCCGCTGCTGATATGGTCCTCGCTGGGCGTCCGTGAAGGCCGCTATCACACCGACGGGTATGTCTTCTCCACACCCCGTCCGCTCGGTCGCCAACTCCCCGCAACCTGGCTGGCAGGGTTCATCGTTGCCGCCCTGGCCGGAGCAGGCGTTCTCGTCCGGCTCATAGCCGAAGGCGATGGGTCCGGTGTACTGGTGTGGACCGTCGGAGCGCTCTTCATTCCATCGCTAGCCCTGGCGTTCGGAACCTGGACCGGTAGCAGCAAGGTGTTCGAGATTGCCTATCTGATGTTGTGGTACATCGGTCCAATACAACAGATCGACCAGTTCAACTTCATCAACTTCGAGCCTGAAACATCCCAGACGAACCCGACCGTTTTGATCTTCCTGTTCGCCGCGATCCTGCTCATGGCCCTCTCCGTCGTGGGTCGAGCGCGGCAGGTTCGAAGATAGGGACGGTGCCGTCGAGTGGCGATTGCATGGGTTTTCGCTCGTGGCATAGTCCCGCCCCCCACCGTTCGGTGTCGTCCATGCCATCTACCGCCATCCACAACCTCTTCACGCACGTCACGGGACGCACTGCCCGCCCATAACCGGCTGGGAGGGATGATGTGGGCTGAATGGCCCGCATCCTGTCAGGCGGCGAGGACGCCGGTTGAGCTGATTGACTCAGCTGGTCGGTTCCCATCCCGTCTGGCAGTGGTGGATGCCACCCTGTTTATCCGAAGCGAGTGGAAGGAGCGACACTGTTCGAGCACTTACCCTCAACCCCTTTAAGATCCGGGTGGGGTCTGACCCGATCAACCGGCTGACGCGTCGTTGATGCTGTCCTGATAATGACCTGTCGGCCCCACCCCGCCTTCTTCTTGGCGGACCGTGTGACCTAATAAGAGCTTGTCCACCAGACGGTGTGACCCATC
>SDBS01006982.1_pt1 | contig 10985 bp, 10 predicted proteins | sample 2277091 | NCBI WGS metagenome assembly SDBS01 (sample SAMN10404972, study PRJNA504765) | marine sediment metagenome | isolation source: marine sediment core GS10_PC15, 163 cmbsf | place: Arctic Ocean: Southern Knipovich Ridge | collected 2010 | reverse complement strand
CAAACAAATTGTCGATATCCCGGTTTCGACTCGCAATCTTATTGCCAAGTGGTGGCAAGGACCAGTCGAATACAATGAAGCACAGATCATCAAAGATCTACGTGATGCGGTGAATGATGATGATAAATTTGCCAAAATTATTGCATCGATCACTCGTGCAGGAAGCATTGAGACCGGTCCTTTAGAAAAGCGACTTTTAGGTCTTGAACAGATTTTGAAACTAAAACCTGAAGCTTCAGCACTGCTTATGATTACGGCTGAAGACTTAGAAAAGTATTGGGAAAAACGGGAATTCGATGCAACGCCAGAGCCAAAAGGCGAAGTGCATGAAAATCGTCAAGAGATTTTTGTTATTCAAAAGCATGATGCAGAGGATGCCGGCCTCCATTATGATCTTCGTTTATCGATTGGTGGAGTTCTTCAGTCTTGGGTCTTTAGAAAACTCCCGGATCTCATCAGTGGGACTTCAGATATGGTTAGAGGTCCACGAGTCGAAGACCATCCTTTGGAATACGCCAAATTTCAGGGGACGATTCCTTCAGGCTATGGGGCTGGGAAGGTGGTACTATGGGACAAAGGCACTTACGAAATGACGTCCGAATCCGATGATACAATGAGAGTCGTCTTACACGGAAACAAAATGCAAGGGCCTTTTACTTTGTTCAAGCTCGGAGGGCAGATTTGGGAATTAAGACGAGGATCTGAACAAAAGGAGAAGATAGCATGAACGATAAACTTCGAGTTCACGCAGCCCCAACAAGTCCGCCGCCAGATGTACCTGCTGGCAAAGTGGCTGTCTGGGATGAAGCGAAACAACAGTGGAATGTTGTGGGCATGACAGATGCTGGAGCCGTCTATGCTCAGGGGAACATTCTCGAAAGAATTTCTGTCACGGAGTTTCTTGATCTCTTCTTCCCTATCAAAGCCAAAATCCTTGAAGTTGGCGATCGGGTTTTTAATCGTTCAACGAAACGATTTGGTCATATCATTCGGGCTGCACAAGGATCTTTCCGTGTAGAAACCGATGGCAAGATTGGCACCTATTGGGAGCAAGAACTCGAACCACGATAAAATCCGGGAGATGCTATGAGTGAACCAACTGATCCCGGAAAAATGTTTGACCCGATTGAGCCATTCGATCTCTTCAATCCTTCACTCCCGTCAACGCTCAATCTTACAACGAAGGTTACCATTGTTCCGGAGACTGATAAAAGCAAGAAAAACTTCCTGATTTCTTGGCAAGCTCAGGCTGCGGCTGTTCGATACAATATCCATGTTTCTCCAAGTCCAGTAACCAAGCAGAAATTTGCAGAAGCTCCTAAGACGCAAACAAGCGTTTTACTGGAAATCCCGATTATTGTGCCTTCGGATCTGACGTTCTTCGTCTGGGTTTCATTCATTAATCAGTTTGGGAAGGAGATCTTCATTCAGGAAGAACCAGTGCATACGCTTATTGATGGAGCGTTTGAGACGAATCCTCTACCTGACATTGTTGAACGAGACATCATTACGAATCAAGACATGAAATATTATCCGGAAGAGATTCGTCGTCGATCCTTGGCCACTCTCCATATGAATGGCGAACCATTTTCGCTTCATATTCGTCGTCGCTCTGGACAACCTTGTGTTTGCCTTACTGAACAAGCTGGTGAAAAAGGACGAGTTGCACCACATGCAACTGATAGTTACATAAAGCTTGGTACATTTTTCGATTCCAAAGAGGTTTCTCGTTTCGAACAAGAAGAAGCTAGAGATCCTGAATATCAAGCGATAACGAAATGCAAAGATTGTTTTGGAACAGGTATTGCAGGTGGATATTTTCCAAAGATTGCTATTACGATTCGATACGGCGAAGCTCCTCAACGTATTCTTAAAAAGATGGAGCAAGGCATGGAGATGAGACATGATTTCAACAGTTGGACTACGTGGCATCCTAAGCTAAAGATTGGAGATTTTCTTATTCGTATTCGAAACAATGATCGATTTAGCGTGAAAGATCCTTCGCAATCTGAATGGAGAGGTATCACAGCCCGTCAGATGTTTACCGCAGTGCATTTGCCTAATACAGATCCAACGTATTCTGTGACTGACGAAAAGATTAGAGAAGGACTGATATCTCAATCAAGTTTTAATATTGGAAAATGGACATGGGCCGTTTTCGTATGAGTCGTAAGAGGACAAAATAATGGCAGATCCTAAAAAACTTAATCTTGTTTTCCGAGCAACCAATCATATCAAACTTTCTTTAGAAGCCATTCTGAGAGAAATTTTCGCGACAGATCTTGTTCCTAAGACGTTTCGATATGAGCCAGACGAAGTCAAAAGTAAGATAAGGATTTTCCGTGGATTTCCAAATCGTAAAGAAGCGTACCCATGTATCGCGATTACTGCCGGACGATTTGATGGCAGCTTAATTGCTATGGGAACAACGGGCGAAGAAGCTAGCGAAGTCTTTGACACAGCAGGGAACATTTTAATTGCCCAAACATTTACTGGTCAGCATACTATTCCAATCACTTTAAAAGTGTTTTCGAAAAACAGTTCTGATGAAAGAGAGAAATTATTCGATTTACTGTATTGCATCCTTCGTATTTTTAGCTTAAATAAATTAGCTCCTTTTGGCATTGCTTATAACAAAATTTATCCCAATGGAGAAGACCAAGTCGAATATGCGGATCGAGAACTAATTTTTACCAATAGCGTGACGATCGAATGCCATACGGACTTCACTCATGTCGTTGATATTGCTCAGGCAGATCTTATTCAAAAAATTGTGATCAGAGTCTTTGGTGGGGTTGGTAACGATCCTAAAGCAGAAGAACTCTTCGTACAAAACGTTACCCCGTAAGCATTCTTGACTTTCCCTTCCCTGTCATGTAAATATGTAGGTGGTTAATGAGTTTTCGGATTACCAACAATTCGGGAGCGCATCTTCCGCTCGACGGGTTGAACTTGGGGCCGCATCAATCATTAATAGTCAAATCAATTCCTAGATCGCTCCAGAATGTGACGAGGTTCGTCACCGTCGAGCCGATTTCAGCGCCGAAGGTTGCGCCAGTCAAAGCCGCGCCAGTGGCAAAGACTGAGCAATCAGTCTTTGATATTTCTCCCAACAAGCCACCGCGCATTTCTAGAAAAAAAGGTTCTGGAGATGAACCGTTAAAGGAGACTGATTAATGCCGCCAACATTTGCTCCCGATTACACAGAGCCAGGTGCATATACCCAGGTTATTCTCGAACCGACTCCAGTAGCTCTTACTCCTGCATTCGTTACGGCACTTATCGGTCGGACTGCAAGCGACAAACCAGCAACAACTGAAATTCTTCGCAATGAAGTGAACAACATTTTCTTCGAGATCGACCAACTGACGAGAGTGATCAAGGCTGGTGTGAATTCGATTGGAGGTGCAGCCGTTGTTGAGCCTCCTCGCATGGATCTCTTGAAGGTTGTTTTAGCTCAAGGCGACATCTCTTCGATCGACATCATCATTGATGAACTTGGATTAACTCATTTGAAGGGCGAAGAAAATTCTTGGACCACGTTCTTCAATGATGGGGGTGGCGGCACGATCATTGCTCATCTCATTGAATGGATTACGAAGTTTCGCTTTACCAGGAGCATTGGATCTTCGCATCCTCCAATTGAAAATATTGTGGGATCTAATGCAATCATCGAATTGGCGAGAGCTTCCAGAGATACCAAATTCACTTTCGGTGGCACCGTCTTTCCCACCGGAGTAACGCCTGGATTTTTTGGAGGATTTATTTCAGCCGCTCCAGCAAAATATGCATTGCATGTCACAGCAGACAATGCAGTAACGCCAGAAGCATTTACATTTACGTTGACGGATACGGATGGTGGCGGTAACCCTATTGCGCCAACGCATACAACTGCGAATTCGCTCTCGGTGAATACCGGAGCGTCTCCTGTTACTGACGGCGCTGGTGTTTTGATTCCAGCTTTGGGTGGGACAAACCTCCGAAAGCAAGGCGATGCGACAGCAGTGGACACTTGGGATCTGGTAACGGCTGGAGGGTTCCTTGAGTTCGATCTGATCTCAGAAAGTGGGGCATTGCTTAAGTTCCGCGTGAATATTTCGCAGTTGATTACGCATTTCGCAGGAGCGTCTTTCACCGACTTCTTTGACGCCATTACCGTGTCTGTCGCCGGTCCATCATTTGGTACTGGCGGTGGATTAGGAACAGTGCCTCCAGTGGGTACGGCTGGAACGAAATACACGGTTTCCTACCGCACGTTAAAAACCGTTGCAGATCTTGTTCCGAAAACATTTGACAACTTGACTGATATTCAGCTTGAACACGGAGTCATTGATGAGAATACGCTCAACGACTCTTTGTCATTCGGTTCTCTTCTGTATTTCAATCAGGGTGGTGGATCCCTATTCTTGTTGGCACTGAGAGATAATGTCATCGACCCAGCCGATGGATTTGATCTATCGATTGATACGGAATATGAAGCTGCTATATCCGAAGCGCTGGTTAAACTTGAGGACGTGGCAGAAGTTTCCTTGGTAATTCCTTTGACACCGACGGAACCAGCGGGTGTATCGGTATCTCCCGGAACCTTCCGGCCTCAAGTTTTCAATTCTGTGAAAGCTCACGTTTTAGAGATGAGCACGCTTCTGAATGATCAGCCTCGCATGGCTATTATGGGAGCGAGAGCGAACATCACGAACGAAGAAGTGTTTATTGCTGGGGCTGAAGCAGGATTAGAAAAACGAGTGGTATATCTTTCACCTGCAACGGCAACCGTCTCGGCTGGGGGTAAAACCTTTTTGGCAGATGGTTCGAGTTTGGCGGCTGCGATGGCTGGCATTCTTTCAAATCCTGCGTTTAATGCTGGCGAGCCAGTTGCTGGTAAACAGCTTACGACTTTTGCCGATGTACCGGATCCTCATACGAGAAAGCAAAAAAATCGTATTGCTAAAGCTGGTGTCACCGTGATTGAGCAAGCACTTGGTGGACCAACGGTTCGTGACTTTTTAACTACAGATCCACGAACGATCTTGGGGTCTGACGCCAAGGTGTCGAAGATTGCAATCGATATTCGTCGCACGCTCAAGATCGCCTTAAACAATACGATGATCAATATCAGGTTGATCAATGGCGAGACGATTTCTCAGGCTGCGGCATTAGTTTCCATGGTATTGCAAGAAAAGGTGAACAACCAGATCATCAATGGTTTTGAAATCATTGATATCAAAATTAATGAAAGCGAACCTAGTCAGTTGGATATTGATGTTTCTGTTAGGCCAACACAGGATTTGAAATGGATCCGCTTCACCGCAACATTCACTACGGCGTCCTAAGGGGGAATAAATGCCAGAAACAGTCGGTCTAGCACATACAAGAGTACGGCTAAAAGGGTTTATCACCCTTCGCACCATGGTTGATCCTGTGACTGGTGAAGGTGGAACTTTCCTGGCTGACCCCGAGAAAATTGCTGAGAACTTTAAGAATGCCAGAATCGTCGGATCTTGCCAGCAAATTGACGTCGAACAAACTCGGACCACGAATAGCTTTCGTCGTGAATTTGGAACATTAACCGGGATCCCTAAAGAAACATATCCCGGACTTCCTGAATACAAGGCGACATTGCATCGCGTCGATCTCTATGACGCCAACTTATTGGAAGCCTTTGGATTTGATGACGTCAACATCGTTGGCCAATTCAAACCCTTTGTGATCATCATTAACCAGCCCGTACCATTGGATGGTTCAAAAGGTTTGGTGGGAGAGCCTCTAACAATTCCAGGAGGCGTCATGAAGCGTCGGACCTACATACTGGATGGATGTTGGTTTGGTTCCATGCCTCTCGAATTTAATATCATGGAAGCGGACCAAAAGTTCGTTCAAACAGTCGACATTACGTTCCGAGATCTAACGGCTAAAGCGTTTTAAGGTCGTAGGACTCCCTTATGGCTGCTGGAGTCCCATTCACTCGGACGCGACTTTCGCAGTCGCTGTCTCTTGTTGGGTTTCATCAAACTGGCGATTTCGGCGTTCCGACTCCTGATCCTAAAGAGATTTTCGAAACTGCTCAGAAAGCGATCAAGACCGGTAATAGACAAGCTGTTGGGTCAATTATTAATTTTGGTCGGGATCTTGCCGAACTTGCTACTTCGTTTAAACCCATTGGTGCCGTTTTTGGATTACGTGTTAATCAGAGAAGGGAGATCTATCATCGGCGTGGCATCAACTCTTCGATCGAACCTTTTGGTTCGACACCTGGACCTATTACAACCACATTAGTGCTCAATCGAGCAGCGCTGTATCTTGAAGATGCTCTGGCAGCGTTTTCATTTTTGCCAGGGAATATCGCTTATCAAACTCGACCGTTGATGATTATTGAAGTCACAAACCTTCCGGGAGAAGCTGCATTTGAATCCAGTCTTTCAACGCTTGCGAAGTCCGTCTTCAATCTTCGTCAATCGAATCCGATCATTTATCAGAGTTGTTGGATTAGCGATATTTCAACGAACTTCGATCTCAAAGGATCTGATCAAATGGTAATGCAAAATATCACCATGACCGTTGCTAGAGTGACGAATCCCCTGATCTTGGCAACGTCGACCATTAGCGAAATAAATCGTAAATTAGGCGGTGTAATTGGCGGCACCTTAGGACAAGTCATAGAAGGTGCCGGAAAAACATTAGCTGCGAATGTCAGTATAATAAACAAGATTCAACCTAGTTAACTCTATTCAACGAAGGAGGATGCATGGCTGATATTCAAAAGCTGATTTTGTTTGGTAAAGATCAACGAACGGTGACGATTACAGTGGATAAGGAACCGTTCGTATTTTTGTTAGAGACGCCGACAGCCGAAAATCTATTGACGCCTTTGAATGATGCTGATTCAGTAGGTATCGTGACTGCCCACGTAGCTGCGATCAATGAACAAGAATTTAAGACGCCGACTGCAAAAGCTGATTTGAGAAAAATCCTTTCTCAACTTCAAAATGGCGTTGTGAAAATGTTGGTGAGCGTTTGTTCGGAAATGGCTGCTAAACAAAATGACTTGACGGAGAACTTCACAAAAAAATAACTGAAATTCCGGAGAGTCTCATCCTTTGGATGATTTGCGATAGATTCAAGATTCTTCCAAACGATCCGAGACTCCTTGAACTGACCGACTTCCAGAAATTGTGGACGATGGAGAATATTAAACGGGAAGCCGATCAGATGGCGGGAGCCTATTCAGACAAGAAGCCGGGGATGGATTTTGGATTGCCTGACAAGGAGTATGAAGATTTTTCGAAAGAGATGAAGAAGGAAGCCGAAAGACAGGCAGCGGAAGGCAAGGTGCAAAAAGATAAATGGAAAAAACAACAAACAGAACAGCGGACTCAATTGAAACCTGAAGAGATCCGCGACATTCCATAAGCTATGCCCCCTCTTTCAGAAGAAGAGATACGTCGAACAGGTAATGCGCTCGATGAATATAGCGGCATCCTCGACAAGATGCGCCAGATCATGTCGGCGTTGGGTCCTGAAACAACTACTGCATTTAAAAAAGTTGAGAAGGCTTTTATCGATGTAAATACTGTTGCTCGTATGTTGGGAGGAACAGGCGCTACTCAGATCAAAGTATACCAAGCTGAAATGAAAAAGCTTGGTGAACTGCAAGATGCGTTGTCAAAAAGTGCAAATAGAAATACTCGCGAGAACGTACAACTGAATCGGCAATACCTTCAGACTCAGGCTCATCTTGCGACAGTGAGAAAAGCTCTTGCAAAATATGGTGACGGCCTTCGCGAACTTGGTCTTCAGAATGCTGCAGCCAGTGTCACCATAAGGCATCTTGGTCAAACGGTTAGAACAGGTATTGGCGATGAACATATCAAAGCTTGGAAAGCGTCAATGGCTAATATGGTGACTCCATCGAAAAAGCTTATGACAGCGATGGGGCAATTGGCTCCAGGTTTTAAACAGACTTCAGTAGCGTCTACGAATGCTGCAGCAAATTTCAAATTGATTGCTGCGGGACTCACTCAAGCATTTACTCTTGGAAAATTTCTTTTAAGATTATTCGTAGAAGCTTTGCAAGGAACGATTAAAACTGAACGAGTGCTGTTAGGGACTTTCGCTCTTGGCAATGTGAGTTTCGCGAGAAGCGCAGAACTCTATGGTCGCATGGCATTTTCAGGTGCAATTTGGAATGTGAATCAAGAAGAGCAAATTGGATTACTGAATACATTGGCAAGCACCTATGCGATATCAGCACGAAGTCAAGGAAGTTTTACTGCTGGAGCCGCTGCAGCAACAACTAAGGCTCTTGGTTTGGGCAAATCCTTGAATCTGACTGCGACACAAGCAGCCCAGACTATCGCTACTTTTAGAATATTTGGCGTGGCATTTGAAACTTTGCCCATGCAAATAGTAAATTTAAAAGAACAGGCGACAGCCGCTGGTCTGACTGTAGCCGATATGTCGAATATTTTGAACAACTTGGCACCACTGAGCTTGGGAGTCAGTGATGCTCATACACGTATCATGGACGTCTTTGCTGATTTTGGCAGAGTGTCACGAACTTCAGTGATTCAACCGATGGAAGAATTTGCCAGATCAGGACGCGGTATCAGAGCTTCGGCAGATGCCATGAATGCCTTTGCCAAAGCTGCTGCAGCCCTCTCCTTGCCTGAAGTGCTTGCTTTTGGTGGAGGTATGGGGCTTGGAGGAGCAGTATCGTTGACCGATGCTTTTACAAAAGCGACAGCGAAAACTCGACCTGAAATCATGATTGAGATGTTGAGAATGTTTGCTAAACAACTTCCTCGTGAGGATTTGCCAGGACAGTTGGCAACAATTATTTCAAAACAATTTAAAGTTACAAATGAATTGATAGCTATTCGTATGGCCGATCTCTTCATTCAAACCGAGGAGAAACGAAAAACAACGCGACAGGACGATGACGATGCTGTGAGCCGAGCGAATCAAGATCAATTAGAAAGATTCACGGTCTTGAGTAGTGCAATTACAGATCCTCAAGAAAAATTGCTTCAAATAGCTCGTAGCATGCTCGCCCTCTTAACAGGGATTGCTGGCAAATTCTTGGGTGGTGGAGGGGTTGTGGCCGGCCTCTTATCGGGTGGACCAAGGAGAACTCCATAATGGCTATTGCACGTAATCCAATTTACCGTCCGCGTAGAGTTCAAATTAAACTCTTTGCAAAACCGGTTACTATTCCTCTTTCTCGACAACCTGAATTAGTATTTGATTTGACCGAAGTCAATGCCATTGAATTTGATTCGGTTAGTACAACGGCTGTTGCCAATGGTGCTGTCAGATCCGTCTTGCAACCTTGGTATTTTCAACCTGTCGCGATCACTATTACTGGTCGTTCGTATATCGGAGCTTTCGATCAAGGTCCTGTCGGGCTTGAAGGCACTGATATTGCGTTCGATAGAGACATTGCGAACATCATCGAATTACGGCAAATTGTGAATGAAAAGTTTTTCAATTCATTCGCTTCGATAACGGATTTGTTTTTTCAACTCACATATGACGATCCAAACGATACGGAAAATATTTCGGCAAGTCAGGTTTTCATTGGATTTTTTAATCAAATACGCTATAACGAAAACGATAAAGATCCATACATCAAAGGGTATACCCTACGTTTTATTGGCGAAGACGAAAAACTTCTTGCTCTCCTCAGTGGTACTGACAAGAGCAGGGAAGATGCTAGACAGTCTGAGAAAGAACGCACAAGTAAAGTAAGCAAAACCAGTCCACAAGTAGCGAAAGAAAAACTCGCAGAAAAACGTGTGGTGTCGGATCAAGACGATGTTCTGGGTGGTGGCAATCGCGTCGAACAAGATCCAAGTGGAAAGTGGGTCGTCACAAAGAAGGTAAAAATTACTTCAACAGGAGAGTTAAAGACTCAAACATTTGAAATGGATGTCACAGGGGATGGCAAGAAAGATGTTGTTGACGTTAAAGAGGAAACAGGACCTCGTCCAAGTCCGAATAATCCAGGATCTCGTGTCGCCTTAGCTGTGAGCGCTGATATATTGGATTTCAATCCGACGACTACTGCTCCTTCTGGACCGTAACTTTAATGGCTGAAAGAATCAAATCTCCAGCAGAGCTTCTTTCGGCAACGCAGGAGCTTTTTAATAATACCAAGATAAAATCTATTCGAGTTGCAAGAGCAAAGTTTCTTGATTCGGAAGATCCCAATCGTATTTATGGCCTTCGCCTCCCTGTTGAAGCGGCAGAAACTATTGCTCCTGTACCTTTTGATATCGACGATCTTGATCTTTCTGATGACAAGATTCTTGAATTGATTAACAATCCTGCAACGTCGAATGAAACGCTTAAAAATATTCGAGACGTTATTCGTCGCATCATGATAGATCAAAAAGCTAATGTTTTACATTGGGAAGGAACAACGAAAGTATCCTATCGCGAAAAATTGCGCGAGTTCATCGTAGCATTACGCGCAGTATATAAAGAAAGAAATAAAAAACTCTTTCAAGGGATTTCGAACATCAGAAATTTACCTAGAGCACAACAAGAAGCAGAGCTTGAAAATTTATTTTTAATCCAAGATCTTACAAAATTTTCATCTATCACTAAATACGTCCGCAATATGAGTTTTAATAACGAATTGACATTAAGTGTTTCTCTCACGGAGTTAAGAGAACAAGGTGTAGCTTTGAAATTCATCCCAAAAGAGAATGACGTTTTGCAAATGATTCTTGAATACCCCGATGGTCGCACGGAAAGGTTTCTCGGATTAATTTCTGGCGTTTCCGATATCGAAGCATATGGACAATTGACATCACTTTCGCTCATTGTTTTTGGTTTCTCAAAGATTCTTTCGATTAATAAAATGGTAACTGATCGAGCCGTTATCAGTCAGTTTGCTGGAGAAATTACCGAACAGCTTGTGACGACTTGGTCGACAAACGCTTTTGCCGCGAGTTCGATTAGTGAAATTTTTCTTTCAATTATGG
>SDBS01006980.1_pt1 | contig 10985 bp, 5 predicted proteins | sample 2277091 | NCBI WGS metagenome assembly SDBS01 (sample SAMN10404972, study PRJNA504765) | marine sediment metagenome | isolation source: marine sediment core GS10_PC15, 163 cmbsf | place: Arctic Ocean: Southern Knipovich Ridge | collected 2010 | reverse complement strand
GGCCAAGAAGGCCGGTGGACTCGAAAAGTGCGGCAAGGCGGTGTTCCCGTCGACGGATGACCCGGATTACCAGAAGATCCTCAAGACCTTCGAGCCGATCCACAAGTTGTTGAAGGAACGCCCCAGGGCTGACATGAAGGAATTCAAGTTATGTGACGACTAAGCGGCCCCCGCGGGCGCAGGAGAAACTCTCGCCAAGGCATGGAGGCGCGACAGTCAACTGCTGACACGGCGAGCGACCCGGCTCGCTGAGTTCCTCCTTCGTGGTTTGCTCCATTCGCCGGTGGAAGTTTAGCGTGGCAAGGGGGCGCCTATTTTCCCGCTCGTTTCCGGTTGGTGGCCTTGATGCCGAACACCTCCAGCTGCCGTATGGCCGGCGAGGTGCCATAGTATCGTGTGATCTTCAGCTCAAGCACCTTGCACGGGGTTTCCGGAAACGCGACGTTGAGGCTGTTATTCCGGTACTGCGCGTTGCGGACGGTCTTGACAATCTTGCGGTCGCAGAGGATCTCGAAGTCCTTCGGTGCGGAGATTTGGTCCTTGTAGCGCGTGATGCGGAGGGCGGTGATCTTGCGCCGCGCGGGGAAGGTAACGGCCACGCGGCACACCTTCTTGTTGCCCGCCTCGTCCCAATATGTATCGGCCTTGCCGTCGATGGCGGCCTGGTCGCCACCGGAGCCCTCCTGGTTGTCATGTCCGTCGGGGCTGGTGGCCTTGGCGTCGAGGGCGAGGTCAGCGGACCTGGAAAGCCCGACCACGATCGGCGTCGCCTCCACGACCACGCGGAAACCTACGTTGGTGCTGGAGAAATCGCGCCGGCGATTGGCGCCGGCGCGGGCGCGTGTCCCCGAGCGGCACCACCCGGGCAAATCGAACCACGACCCGCCGCGAATAACAGGATACTTGCCCAATGGCAGGCCCACCGGATCGGTTACCGGGGTCTTCGGATAGGGACCGTACATGTCCCGGCACCACTCGGCCACGTTACCGTGCATGTCGAACAGTCCCCATGCGTTGGGCTTGAAGCGGCCGACCGGCGCGGTGCGGGCGTGACCGTCGGAGAGTTTCTGGTCGCGCTTCAGGAGGCCCGAGGAACTGTCCGCGTAGTTGCCGTGCTTGCTGAATTGCTCATCTTTTTGGCCGAAGGCGAACCGCGTTGTTGTTCTGGCCCGGCAGGCATGTTCCCACTCGGCCTCAGTCGGCAGGCGTACGTTCTTCTTTGTCTTACCCGTCAACCACGCACAGAACGCCCGGGCGTCGTTCCAGCTCACGCATGCCACGGCATGCTCAGGCGTCTGCTCAAAACCGGGTTTGCGCCAGAATATCCCCTTGGTGGGGTACCACTGGCTGCCGCGCAAGGACATGGCCGAGCCCAGTCTCTCCGCACTCGTTTTGTACTTCATCTCATCCGCAAAGACCCTGAATTGCTTGAAGGTGACTTCGCGCAGGGCCATATAGAACGGCTTGGTCAGGGTGACCTCGTGCTGCTTTTCGTCGCTGCCGCGACCGGCTTCGTTTTTCGGTGAGCCCATCATAAACTTGCCCAGCGGGATAAGGGCCAGCCTCATCAGCACGCGTGGTCCGCCGCGTTTTACCTCCAGATCGAGATACAGCTTGTCCTCAATGGTCTTCTTCCTGGTAAGCAGCGGCTTATCCTTCGGGTATCTCTTCAACCCCTCGTTCACCTTGGCCAGGGCTTCACGATACTTGTGTTCGCCCTGCAGCGCGTCGATCTGCTTGGTAATCTCCTTGGTCTTCTCGGCTTCCGCAAAGGCCTTGGCGGCCACCTTGTCGGCCTCGCGGAGGCGCTTAATCGCCTCCCTGTAGAAGTGCCTGGCCTTAGGTAAATCCTTTCTTTCCTTGTGGTCGCGGGCCTTCTTCAGCATATCTTCCACCCCCTTCCACTGCTGCTTGGCATAGTCCTTCACCCGCTGGACGTCATACTTCTTCTGCGCCTCTTCCCATTCCGCCGCGATGCTGGCATCCATCTCCGCCTTGCGGGCCTGGGCCTTTTGGGCTGATTCCTTCCACAGGCGCACCGCCCCGGCAAAATCCCCCTTGTTGAACGCCACCTGGGCTTCAGTCTTCAGCTTGTTCCACGGGTCCTTCGGGTCCTTGCCCGTGTTCAGGGCGTGAAGGGCCTTGATTGCGTCGTCGGCGCCTTTGCGGGCATCGAGCGCAGGCTTGCGATCAGCGGCCAGCTTCTCCATCTCCTTGCACACCGCTGCCAGCTTCTCGTAAAAGGGCTTCGCCTCGTCGTACGCCGATTGCTTGTAGAGCTCCTCCGCCGTGCGAAACAGCGTCTCGCCCTGTTTCAGCTTCTCCTGCATGCCCCCGCTGCGGGCTGCGACCTTGGCGCTTTCCCACGCAGCACGGGTGCTGGTTTGAACAGGAAGGATCTCAACGATCGTCATCTTGTGGCGCGTGTAGACAGCCTTTACAACCGGGCTTGGCTCCCAGTCGTCCAGATACGCCTTGGCTTTGAGCGTGACACCGGGCTTAACGGGGATCTTCCCGCTGACGACCGGCGAGCTCTTGGTCGGGTCGCTGCCGTCGGTGGTATAGTGGATCTTCGCACCGTCAGTATCACAGGCGACGCTCACATCCAGCGGTTCCGTGATGGTCCGCCCGGGAGGCGAAAACACCGGGCTTGCCACCTGCTTCACCGTCGGGCCCTGCCAGACCCCCGGCTGTGGGTCCTCTCTGAATCGCATATAAAGAAAAACACCGACTGCCATGGTCAGCACCGCTGCGCCTATCGCAACGCCCATGCCCAGCTTGGTCCTTGCCAGCGCGGGCAGAACCCCGACCGGGCGCGCCGCCATCGCGGGGACCGCCGTCGCAGGGACCGCCGTCGCAGGGACCGCCGCCGGCGCTGCCTTGCCCGTCACCAGCCCGTGTGCGTGCCGCAAATCCTTCAGGAGCTCCTCGTAATCGTTGTAGCGGTCGTCGGGCGCGCGCTGAAGCATCCTGGCGACGATGGCCGCCGTCTCCCGATGCAGGGACGGGCGGATTTTGAGCAGATCGGGCGCGGGTTTTTCCAGCCGCGACTGCAGGACCTCCTTCATGCTCTTGCCCGGGAACGGCGGCATGCAGCCCAGGATGTGAAAAAGCGTCGCACCAAGGCTGTAGACGTCCGTCCGATGATCGATGGATCCCCGTTGCACCTGTTCCGGCGCGACGTAGTAAGGCGTGCCGAATGTAGCCCCCCCGGCTGCCTGACCCCCGCCGAACTTGGCGATGCCGAAGTCCACCAGTTTGGCCCCGCCTTCTTCGCCGATCATGATGTTGGCCGGCTTGACGTCTCCGTGGATGAGGTTGATTTTACTGGCGGCCTGGAGGGCCTGGGCGATCTGGATGGTGATATTCAGCGCCAGGGCCTCGTCCATCGCCTTGTCGAGGGAATACTTCTTGTCCAGCGACTTGCCGGTAATCAGCTCCATGACGATGTAGGGCTGATCCTTCTCCTGCCCGAGCGAGAAGATCCTGACGGCGTTGGGGTGGTCCAGCGAGGCAAGCGCCCGGCCTTCGGCGAGAAAGTGCTCCACCCGCGCGTGGTCCTGCCCAAGCGACCTCTTCATTACCTTGATGGCCACGGAACGCCCCAGGACCTTGTCGCGCGCCTTGTAGGTCGCCCCCATCTCCCCCTTGCCCAGCAGCCGCAGAAGGATGAACTGACCCAGCCTCCCCGGAGCGGTGAAGGGCGTCTTGCACTGTGGGCACTGGACGTTCGAAAAGGCTGCAACGTTCGACAGGTCCACCACGTGGTTGCACTTGGGGCACGCGGTGCTGCCCACGCTGTCAGCCAGAATGTCCCCAGCTTTGTCGTTGTCGGCCATAGTCAGACGTGCAATAGTAACTCGCCAACGATACGGATTCACGTCTTTTAGCACATTTCCAGCCGGCAGGCCCATGTCATGTAGCATCCACAGACTGGACCGCCATCTCCGACGGACCATGCATTCCGGCGTATGATCCGTAATGCAGCCCGGCTGGCGGGTTCCGCAGACCATCGACTTTTCCTGGTGACGAGGGGCCCGGCAAGAGAGCCCTTTTCTTGCAGCAAGAATTTCTTAAGCGAGGCGAAGACGTATCGCCCTTGCCTCCTTTTATCTCCTTTACTGACACGGGCTTACAAAAGCCGCTTCAAACTCGTGAAAAAACGCACAGCTCAAGAAAAATAGGGATTGACGAAAAGGCCTATTTCTGGTAAGAGTTTTTGCCTTATAGGGAACGCGAGTAGCGGCATTCTGTATGTACTGAATAGTAGGTAAGGTGTGATCCTTTAAGGTGGGTCAACTTACCGAGGTTTTAAGCCCCGTCGGGTCCTAAGGAAAGAAGCGCGACAATGCGTGTGTCGCTGACAACGCTTCTTATTGTTTCATGTTGCATTGGCGCCAGTACCGGTCGGGCAGCCCTGATCGGCCTTGAGCCCCAACCCCCACAAGTGAGCATCCCGCAAGTGAAGGTCCACTATAAAGGCAAAGACGCAACTTTCGAAGCGACGAGCAAGAAGAAGAAACCGATATCTTTCTCCCCGGATGGGGCTAACTGGTACTCGGGCGCCGGAAGCTTCACCCTGATCATGCAGATCAACTCGGATGATGGGACGCTTATCTCCGGCAGCATGAACTTCACCACGACCACGGGCGAATCCGGCTTTCCCGAGAACGCACGCATAACGGCGGAGCTTGAGGAGTTCGGCTACGACCTTGAGGCAGCCAAGTTCGACTTTTATTTCATCAACACAGTCCCAATCGGGGATTCTACCAATCCATTCGCCGCTGGAGCCGGCGTGCTTAACGTAGCCCTGGTGATGGGTGGCCCCGACTCGAACCCCTGGCCGGAGGATTTCACCAAGAGCTGGTCCAACCAAAACAAGGGGACAGCGGAAATTGGAATTCCTGAGCCCTCAACTATCACCCTGCTGGTGTTAGCAACGATCGGCCTGATCCGCCATCGTCGTCGGAGGCGTTAGAGAAGTAGTTTCGGTCTGACTTCAGCGTAACCCAGGAGGCCTGTCAGACCGCGTAAGACGCAACCCGCCGTACAATCTTCAAGCTGTGAGGAAAAAGGAGAGGATGGCCCCCGTCTCCCGATGCAGCGACGGGCGGGTTTTGAGCAGATCTCCAGCGGGCAAGGCCACCTCATGTAACATCCACAGAATGAACCGCCATGTTGGCCGGACCATTTATTTCGGCGCACGGTCAGTAATGCGGCAAGACCGGCGGTTCCGCAAACCACCGTGCAATCACGGCTGCGGCGCAGGCGCGGCAACACAAATTCTCTAGCAGCAATGAGGATTGCTTGGGGACGCGAAAACGTACCTTCTTCGTTCATAAGGGCTTACAGAAGTAGTCCGAAACTCGTGAAAAATCCACACCTCGAGAATAAATATTTGATGAATTCCCCAGCATGGGTAGAACATGAATCGTAGAGTAGCAAATGTGGCGGGTTCCTGCAGTAAGAGCAGGTGAAACACGAGCCGTTAAGGTGAGTCAACTCGCCGAAAGCCGAAAGTCCCTTCGGGTCTAAAAGAGAGAAGGGCAACAATGCGTGTATCGCTGACAACGCTTCTTATTGTTTCATGTTGCATGGGCGCAGGTACCGCTCGGGCAGCCCTGATCGGTCTTGAGGCAGGCAAGCTCGACTTTCACTTCATCAACACAGCCGCAGTCGGGGATTCTACCAATCCATTCGCCGCTGGAGGCGGCGTGCTTAACCTGATCCTGGAGATGGGTGGCCACCCCTGGCCGGTGGACTTCAGCGTAACCCAGGAGGCTTGTCAGACCGTGTAAGACGCAATCAGTGGTAAAACCTTCAGACTACGAGGAAGAAGGAGAGAAACCATGTTTGCCAATGTACCCCGGAGGCTGCCCAAGCGCACTCCATCAGCCCCAGTAACGGCGCCGGCGGACGCGGCGCCCGTATTCGCGCGGTTGGAAGATCGCCTGCTGCTGTCCGGTGTCGACCCTGCCGTTGAAGGCCTCATAGGCGTCAACGAATACATCGTCTCCCCCCAGATCCACTACACCGGCCAAGTGAAGTACGATGCGGGTACACAGGCGTTCGACCTCGACGCAACGCCCTACGGTGCCTTGCTGCCGGCCTGGACGTACGTCCAACCCCACCAGATACTCGCTGAGATCGGCGTAAGCTCATACGGCGACTACGGCTGGGATGAAATCACCCACTATCTGTCCCTCGACGACACAGAGCCCTGGTGCAGGAAACTTTCCCAGACGCAATTCGATGCTCTGGACAAGACCGGCAGTGAGTTCGAGACGCCGCCGGCTTCCTATGTTGCCGACGCCAACCCAAACGTCTACTACTACATGTTCGAGGACACCCCCGGATTCACCCCCGACAGCGACCGGGATTTCAATGACTTCATGGTGAAGGTCGAAGTCAACGAGGCAACCGGTCAGGCCACACTTACCCCGTGGGACCTTCCCGGATCACCGCAGGAGATGTTCCTGGTTGACCCGGGCAGTGGCCGGGATTTATTCGACCCGTTCAACCCCCAGCCTATCCCGCAGTGGCCGGAGACGGTCCAGTCGATAGTAGTCAGCGGGACCAACACCGCATCCCTCGAGTTGCACATCCAGGTGGACAATTCGGGGAACCTGATCGGTGGTGTGCCCGGAGATGACCTGAGGATCTTCGGCAAGGTGGACAATTACTCCGGCGTGCTGCTGACAGGCGAGATCCAGCAATTCGGCTTTCGCGATGGGTATTATGACGAGTACGACTTCGTCTTTAAGCCCACCGGCGGTGAGCTGATGCCCTATTTTGAATCCATGGACGGCGGCGTATATGTGTTGAGCTTCGGCTCCAGCTTCACAGGCGACTTCACGGCCAGCTTCGGCGGCTATGCTTCGGGTTATCTCGGGCCGATCGAGCAGCCCGGGATCAGCATGGATACATTCATCGGCGTTGAGGGGGCCGGCGAGGAGCCCTACGGCAACGACGCCGACCAGGCCCCCGGAATCGAAATCGCCCTCGGCGACGCGGTCACATGGACCTACGTGGTGACCAACACCGGGAGCGTCCCGCTGGCCGACGTTACCGTTACCGACGACAACGCAACGCCCCTCGACACCAGCGACGATTTCAATCCGGCGCCGATCACCGAAAACGGCTTCAACATCGGCGACACCGACATGAACAGCCTGCTCGACGTGGACGAGACCTGGCTCTACCGACACTGGGATATCGCCGACACGGAAGGCCAGTTCACCAACGCCGGTACGGTCGCCGGCTATTTCCCCGCCAGGAACAACTGGGTCCAGGCTGAGGACCCGACTAATTATCACGTCGCTCTGGCGGCGATTGATGTCGCCCTGCTCAATGAGAAGCCTGATGTGCTGGTGATGCGTTACACGGGCGACGGCCCCGAGGCCACCAGCCATTCGCAGGATCCGAAGGCGGTGAGCGTCACAGGCGATCCGAACGACGCGCCTGTCGTTCACATCATCGCCGCCGACAAGCGGAACCTGAGTCAACCCAACGTCAAGACCTTCTTCGACGGCGATGTCGCCCTCGGCGAACTGTTCGCGATCGACGCGGCGGAGGCAGGGGCCGACAGACTGTCGTCCACCACCTTCATCTTCATCCACGACCTGCACGGCAACCTGCTCCAGACGGCGAAATTCCACACCTCCTGCTCGGAACCTCTGGCCCTGGGTGACCAGTTCGGCGCGGCCAAGCTCTACGGCTACCTCGGCGACGACGGCACCAGGCTTGGTCTTGTGCCTGTCGAAATGCTGACCAGCCTGTCGGGCCATGTCTATACGGACTTCAACAACGACGGCCTGGTGAACTTCAACGATCGCGGCATCGAAAACGTGCAGGTGACCCTCTCAGGGACCAACGACCGCGGTGAGATGGTCGATCGCACCGAGACAACCGATGAGGCCGGTGTCTACCTCTTCGACGATCTGCGGCCGGGCGACTACACCATCACGGAGGTAAGCCAGCCGTTCGGATACGCCGACGGCATCGACACACTCGGCACGGCAGGCGGCGTGATCGGCGAGGCCCCGCAGATCATCGACAATGGGGACAGTGGTTTTGCCGCAATCGGGTCGTGGGTAAGCGTGGATTCGGTCCCGGGGTACCTGAACGACATACACTACAGCGATGCCGGCTCGGGCTCAGACGTTGCAACGTGGAGCTTTGATGTTATTCCTGGTTTCTACCAGGTGTCCGCTACGTGGTATGCGACCGCGAACCGGGCAACGGATGCACCTTATACGGTACTGGATGGTTCGACTTCTCTGGGCACGGTGGACGTGAACCAGGAACTGGTGCCGGATGACTTTACGGATGACGGTGTTGGCTGGGAGATCCTGGGCACGTTCAACATTACGGGCACGACGCCGGTGGTGGGGTTGTCGGACGGCGACAACGAGTTTGTGATTGCCGACGGGCTGCGGATCGAGCGTGTGGCTAATGAGGTCCAGATCATAGACAACGGGGACAGTGGTTTTGCCGCAATCGAGTCGTGGGTGAGCGTGGATTCGGTCCCGGGGTACCTGAACGACATACACCACAGCGATGCCGGCTCGGGCTCGGACGTTGCAACGTGGAGCTTTGATGTTACTCCTGGTTCCTACCAGGTGGCCGCTACGTGGTATGCAACCGCGAACCGGGCGACAGATGCACCTTATACGGTACTGGATGGTTCGACTCCTCTGGGCACGGTGGACGTGAACCAGGAACTGGTGCCGGATGACTTTACGGACCGGGGTGTTGGCTGGGAGATCCTGGGCACGTTCGACATTACGGGCACGACGCTCGTGGTGGAGTTGTCGGACGACGCCAACGAGTTCGTGATTGCCGACGGGCTGCGGATTGAAAGCGTTGGTGAGATGAGCCCCAGCGTGACGATCACCGAGACCCCCGGCCCCACCGATATATTCACCAACATAGACCTCAAGGCCTACGTCGACGGCGCGAACTACAATTTCGGCGAACGGCCGCTGGGCGGTACGGTCCAGAGCGAGCAGACCGCCACAATTGACTTCTGGGCCGGCAAGGAGGGACGGGAACTGCTGAAGTCCCTCAACGGCGGTAAGGGGTCAAAGCAGTTGGGCGATTGGCTTGCAGCGACGTTCCCGAACATGTACCAGGACCTTGCCGGCAAGGGGAACATGAACGTTGCCCAGTCCTTCAGGCAGATGTCCAAGAAGGCGATGGCCAAGGACAACGAAGTCCTGGAGCTCAAAGCTCAGACCATGGCCACTGCGATGGCTGTGTACGTGACCAACTCGAACCTCGCCGGATACACTGCCAGGGACTACGGATTCGTCGTGTCGAGCAAGGGCGTGGGCGCCTCCAAACGGAACGTGGGCACCAGCGGTGTGGCCTTCGGCGTTGCCGACGACACGGAGATGAGCGTGATGGACCTGTTGCTGGCCGCCAATGAGCAGACCCAGGACGGCACGCCGTACTACGTGATGGAGGACGTGCCGCTTCTGCGCAGCCTGGCAAACGATATCTTCAAGGCTATCAACGAGATGGGCGCATAAAATCACGGGCGAGAAGAAGAGCCCAGGTGGATGCTGCGGATTCAAGGACGCGCGTATTGCAGCCGCTATTCCCTTGCCCCTCGGCTTCGAAGGTAGGCCCTGATCGAATCCGTCCCATAGGTCCCTGCGTACTTCAAGGGGGTAAGGCCTTTGTTGGCCTTTGCGTTGATGTCCGCGCCTTTTCCCGCCAGGACCTTGATCGCCGCCAGCGACCTGACCTCATGCCACTGGGCCCAATAGATGGCCTCGTGCAGAGGCGTCATTCCCTCGGACTCCTTGGCATTGGGGTCCGCGCCTTGGTCGATGAGGAAGCCAATCATCTCCGCGTTGCCCTCGCCGCTTGCCCAGTGCAAGGGTGTCCGGCCCCATCCGTCCGTTCGTTTCACGGAGGCTCCCCTTGAGATCAGGAACCTGGCCATCTCCAGGTTGCCTTTTTCGGCGGCAAAGTCCAGCAGGCAATGCCCGTTGGGAACGGAGGTGTCCACGGGTAACCCCTGGTCCAGCAGCTTCGCCGCGAGTTGGATGTCCCCATTCTGCACAGCATCGACCAGGCGGTGCTCGTAGTCCGCGTCTTTCCCGCCACGGCTGACCAGAAGGTCAATCATCGCCTTGCTGCCGGCCGCCCTGGCATAGACCAGGGCAGTTTTCCCATGCTTGTCCTCGTTATTCACGCGCGCGCCTCTGTCCAGCAGCAGCCTGGCCATCTCGACGTCTTTGTTCCTGACGGCCAATTGCAGTGCAGTGATCCTGTTGTAGTCCTCAATCTTGGCGTCGAAGCCGTGTTCAAGAAGCATTTCGACCATGGGCCTGTCGCCTGCCCTGGCGGCCAACATGAGAGCATTCTGGCCGTAAAAATCAGTTTCCCAGCCAAGGCCTGGATTGCTTTGGAGGATCGCCCGGGCGCGCCCCACATCGCGGTCGAGGACGGCCTGTCTGAGACCAGACTGATACATCGGGTTCTTCCGGATGAATGCCTGGTCGGTTCGGTATCGCTCGTAGAAAACGCACCCGACGGCCGCCCCGTCAATCAGCATCGCAAGTGCGATTACGACCAAGCTGCTCACCCGGAAACGAAGCGTCAGCTTCCTGGCCAGCACCAGGAGCAGTATCGTCAACAGAAGAAGCAAGGCCTGCACCCCCAAGCCCATTCCGCCGAACACCAGCACCCCCAACAGACCCCAGGGTTCACCTTCGGAGTTCAGTTGCTGAATTGCCCACAGCAGCATGGCGATGCTGAAAACGACCGCGATAGAGTTCAGAACGACGAGGACGCCGCCGAGAATGTGGGAGCGAGAGCCTCTGGCACGTACGGACTGGGCGCCGGCGTTCATCTCACAAAACTCCCCTTGGACGTTCGGCCTCAAAACCGCCACTGGAAATACTACGCCCGACGGGACTCGAACCCACAACCTCTTGCTCCGGAGGCAAGCGCTCTATCCATTGAGCTACGGG
>SDBS01006979.1_pt1 | contig 10986 bp, 10 predicted proteins | sample 2277091 | NCBI WGS metagenome assembly SDBS01 (sample SAMN10404972, study PRJNA504765) | marine sediment metagenome | isolation source: marine sediment core GS10_PC15, 163 cmbsf | place: Arctic Ocean: Southern Knipovich Ridge | collected 2010 | reverse complement strand
TATACATCTCTGTCAGGCGTTGTGCGGGAGATGAAGTTTGCGGTTCCATCAATCATCATTGCAGCGACTTTAGGATTTGGATTCATGATCCTGATGTTATTCGTTCGATTCTAGAGGATAGACAACTAGGGAGAAGTGAAAAAAGATGAATAATAGATATCTAAAAAACGTCGTTACTTTGGAATATAATAGTGACAAATGCACTGGCTGCGGTATATGCATGGATGTTTGCCCTCATGCAGTCTTTCGGATGGAAAACAAAAAAGCCGTCATCACGGATCGGGATCTTTGTATGGAATGCGGCGCCTGTGAGAGAAACTGTCCTTTTTCAGCTCTCTCAGTCCGTTCCGGAGTCGGGTGTGCATGGGCGATTATCCTGAGTGAATTGAAGGGGAAAGATCAGCCTTGCTGTGACTGCGGTGAATAATCCAGGTTAGGAAAGAATGTCTTCCAGGAGGTAATATTTCCCGAGAGGGGGCATAAGTAAGATACCGTTGCTGCATGGTTTGAGCTGAGCTATTATCTCTCTTGCGATAGAGACGCCCTCTTTTTCCGCATCTTTCCCTTTTTTCTGCTCCATCCTTTTACGGAAGTCTTCAGGTATCACGATGCCGGGAACCTCATAGTGGAGATATTCGGCATTCCTGAAGGATACAAGAGGGAGAACACTCGGGATTACCAAAACACCCTTTTTTTCCAGCATAAGTTTGAGATTGGAAGTGATTTTTTCTTCTTTGAAGACGACTTTCTTCTCGGCCACTTCCATGGTGATGATTTTTCTCTTGCGCGGCGGCTGTTTTTTCACCTTCAAGGACAGCCGTGTACAACAAATTTTCCGGTTTTTCCGGCTTTTTTCTTTCTGACTTATCGATGACGATCTCCGGTTGTTTTCTGTAAATGGCAATAAACAAACGCATCCCATGCTGTTTGTTAAGGATGGCACTGCTGGATTTTGTCATGGCCAGCATATGATTGAAGAGCTTGTTCTAGAGATGTGGCGTTGAGGTTGTCCAAAAATAGCGGCAGTCTTGTGATACTCTGGAGTTCCCTGACTGCTCCTGCAAAAAAGGAGGGTGAGGTTTCTCCCTTTTTTCCTAGGTTGATATCCAGAGCATCGGCTCCGGCTTCCTCTTGTCTTCTGGCATACTGCCTCACGAGTCCGAGATTTCCAGCTTCCAGTTCTTCGTTTAAAATTTTTCGTCCAAAGGGATTGATGTTTTCTCCAATGACACGAAAGGGGAGGGGACTGCCGATGGTTAGAACGGCATTGCGACTCGAGGCCCGGAAACTAGAGTCCGGAGTGTGTCTGGGAATGGGCTTTTTCCCTTTGAGTTCTTTTGCGATTTTAGTTATATACTCCGGAGTCGTCCCGCAGCACCCTCCGATGATATTCGCTCCCAGTTGATAATATTTTCGAGCATAGGCTGCATATTCTGCAGCTCTCAGAGAGTAAGCGGCAGTACCGCCTTTTTTCTGAGGAATTCCTGCATTGGCATAGACAATCAGAGGCCGTGTGGAGTGGAGGATAATTTTTTCCAGGAACTTCTCATAATCTTCGGGATGGTCACCACAGTTGATCCCGAAAATATCTGCCTGGGAGGATGCGAAAGTTACAGCGGCTGTCTCGGGATCGGAACCGGTTACTGTCAGTCCTCCTTCCAGCGGAAAAGACACAGAGAGAGAGACCGGCAGCGATGTATTTGCTTTTACGGCCTGGAGGGCGATTTTTCCTTCAAGGATGTCAATCTGCGTTTCGATAAAAAGAAGATCTGCGCCTTCTTCTTCCAATATTTTGGCCTGTTCGGCATAAGCATCATAAACGTCGTTTTCATCGAGAGGGCCAAGAGGTTTGATCAGCTGTCCGACCGGTCCCAATGAACCGGCAATGTAAATATGCCCTCCGCCCCTGGCTTCAACGGCCGCATCGAGGGCGGCGGCATTGATGGATTTGATTTTGTCTTCAGCACCGAAGTCTGCCAGCTTTATCCTGTTGGCCCCGAACGTGTTTGTGGTGATGATATCGGCTCCGGCCTGAATATAGTCTTTGTGTATGTTTATAAGGACATCTCTGTTAAGGAGGTTCAGTTGTTCAAAAAAAACCACTTTTTGATCCAGCCTCCTCAGGATCTCTGTTCCTAACCCACCGTCGAGAATGAGCACTCGGTCCTTAAGAAGTTTTTCAAGATTCATTCTTCGACTCCCAAAATGGCTGTCACGGTTTTTCTTGGTGAAAGGATGAACTTTTTGTCCAGGACAATGTTGAGGCCGTCAAGGGAAAGTTCCCTAAACATGTCTTTCTGGAATGAAAGAGGCAGGTCTCCATAACCCGGGCTGAACCGCTTGGTAAGAGTTTTTTTGGCTTGTCTTGCCAGAGTCAGGAGATAACTGTTTAACGCATTTGCAGACGCTTCTGCGGCTTCAGAACCGATCGTATCCAAAACGAGTGCGTTTTCGAATTGTTTCTCCTTTGTGTATCGGCCGGCTAATTTTTCCAGGCCAGAACCTATTGTAACAGCCATAAAGACGACTGCATAGGAGTATTTAAGAAGATTTTTGACGGAATGACTCTCTAAGGAGATTGTCGAATCCAGGAGAGTGATAGAATCTCCTTTTTTTTTGATACGCCTGATGATGTAGGCTCCCTTAGCTTCAATCAAATTCTCGGCGTCTCGGAAGGATTTTTCAACGCGGTCGAACATTATCTGGGGAAGTTTTGTCCGGTCTTTTTTATAGCCTAGAAGGGAATAGACGGCCTTTTTATCTATAGAATACTGAATATCCCCAATGATCTTTAACCGGTCAAAATCCATACCGTTATCCTATCAAAACATATCCTATTTGTCTTAGCCTTAGGACCCGGAGCAGCGGTTCCAACCACAGTTGGGACAGGTGGGACATTTTTCGTCAGGAAGAGAGGCGCCGCAAACTTTACAAATGATATCGAACAAATCTTTGGAGTTGTTATCTGTCTCTCCGAGGTGTCTCTCCAGAACCTTGGCGATGGCATCGGGAAGGGATTGGACCAGACCGCCTTCGGTAAATATCGGCTCTGAACCACCAATCCCTTTGAGCTGCACGATGATCTCTTTGGGTTCCACTCCACTTCTCATGGCAAGAGAGATAAGACGTCCAAGGGCTTCCACATCGGCCATAGTAGAATAACCGCTTTTTCCGATACTGGCGAAGACCTCGAAGGGTTTCTGGTTAAAATAGGTAATAGTAACATAGAGATTGCCGAATCCTGTATTGATTTTGTCTGTCACGGAGGGGAGTGAGTTGGGCCGTTCTTTTGGATGAATGCTTTTCAAGGGGAGGGATTTGTACAGGACCTGTTCGGCCCGGCAGCCGTCCCTGTAGATAGTGATGCCCTTTGTGTTTAACTCATCGGCGAGAAGATAGGCCCTTTCCACATCTTCAAGCGAAGCTGTATTCGAAAAATTTATGGTTTTTGATACCGAATTGTCCACATGTTTCTGGAATGCAGACTGCATTTTGATGTGCCATTCGGGAGAAATATCGTGGGCTGTGACGAAATATTCAGGAATATCTTCATCGTTATGGGCATCCTTCCATTCTTGAAAAATGGGATGAATGTCTTTGAGCTCTTTGTCAATGATTTTAGAAATGAATTCAAAGGCAAATACAGGTTCGATGCTGGATGAACAGCCGGCCAGGCGTGCGATGGTTCCTGTTGGAGCGATGGTGAAGACTGTGGCGTTTCGCATGGCCTTGTCCTTGTAGACAGATTTATCTATGTTTGGAAAACTGCCTCGGCTTTCGGCCAAATTAATGGACTCGCTCTCTGCCGTTTTTCTCAAAAATGCCGCGATCTTTTCGGCCAGATGCAGAGCTTCCTCCGAATCGTATTTGATTTTCATCTTTATCAGAAGATCGGCCCATCCCATAACACCCAATCCTATCCGGCGGTTCCTTTTTGTGGTCTCTGCGATCTTGGGAAGAGGATACTTATTGACCTCAATGACGTTATCCAGGAAGCGGACGGCCACAGGGATGACCTGTCCGAATCTCTTCCAGTCAAACTGAGTTTGATCCTTTGGATCAAAAAAATTGAGAAGATTTATAGACCCCAGATTGCATGATTCGTAGTCATGAAGAGGCTGCTCTCCACAAGGATTGGTAGCCTTAATGGGACCCAGGTGTTTTGTTGGATTGTGTTTATTTATTCGGTCAATAAAAATGAGTCCGGGATCTCCAACAGCCCAGGCCGATTCGACAATCATCCGAAAAATTTTGTGGGCATTTTTTTTCCCTATGTTTTTCTTGAGATAGGGGTCATAGAGAACATAATCGGTGTCTTTTTTAAGAGCCGTCATAAAACGATCGGTGATGGCCACTGAAATATTGAAATTATTGATGCCCTTGCCGTCTCTTTTCATCGTTATGAAATCTTCGATGTCCGGGTGATCGACACGGAGGATACCCATGTTGGCTCCGCGTCGCGTACCACCCTGTTTGACGGCCTCTGTGGCCGCGTCGATGACCCGCAAAAAAGAGATGGGGCCTGACGCAATACCCTGAGTTTTTTTTACAAAACTTCCCATAGGGCGGAGAAGGCTGAAATCAAAACCCGTTCCTCCCCCTTCTTTGTGGACGAGTGCGGTGTTTTTGACAGTTTCAAAAATAGAATCCATTGAATCTTCGATGGGCAAAACAAAACATGCGCTCAAACACATGTCCCTTCCTGCGCCAGTGAGAGTGGGGCTGTTTGGGAGAAAATCCCGGGCCATCATCACATCGAAAAATCGTTCCTTCCAGAGTTCCTTTTCATTTTCAGACTGTTCGGCTGAGGCGATGTAATCGGCAACCCTTGAAAATAGATCGGAAGGGACTTTATCGATAAAATGTCCATCCTTATCAGTCATAAAGTATCTGGCTTTGAGTATTCTTAAGGCATTTTCAGAAAAACCTTCTCCTGTTTTCATCATCACTCTCCTGTTGATTGGCAGCACTTGATGTGGCGTTGAAGTGAATATAAAACACTATATGAAGTATGTCAAGTAATATTATCAATTATGTAGGAAATATTAAAAAAAGAATATTTTTTTGTTTACGATACGGAAATATTTGCCCCAACTTCTAATTGTTTCTCATCAATGGTAAAGAGAGCGTCCAGGAGTGCAATCTGGAAACTTCCAGGTGTTTTTGCTTTGGATGCAGCCTGTTCACCGGCAAGCCCGAAAAAAGCCAGAGCTGTAGATGTGGCTTCAACGGGATCCTTATCCACAGCCAAGAATGCGCCGATGAGAGCGGTGGCTGTGCATCCAGTTCCTGTTGTATATCCCATGAGCTCATGTCCATTGGAAACTCTGTGGATACGTTCTCCATCCGTGACAAGATCCACGGCTCCGGTTATGGCCAAAGTGGTGCCCAATTCTTTAGCGAGATGGATGGCGGCATCGGCAGCTTCTTCGACGGAATGTAAAGAATCGACGCCTTTGGTCTTAGAATCCTCTTGGGCTAGAGAGAGGACTTCGGAGGCGTTTCCCCGGACGACGGTAATGGAAAGTTCGTCGATCAGTTGTTTTGCCGAATGGGTACGCAGCTTTGTGGCTCCGGATCCGACTGGATCGAGGATAATGGGGACATTGATACGGTTGGCTTTTTTCCCGGCTTTGAGCATCGATTCGATCCAGTAGGGTGTGAGTGTTCCGATGTTGAGCACAAGGGCCCCTGCAAAAGACACCATTTCTTCGACTTCTTCCTGCGCATGGGCCATAACAGGGGAAGCGCCGCATGAGAGAAGGGCATTGGCCGTATAATTCATGACGACAAAGTTTGTGATGTTGTGAATTAAAGGTTTTTTATTTCTAAGGTTTTTCAAATTTTCTGCCGCTTTTTTGGCAAGGTCTTGACTCTTCATCATGGACTCCTTTTTTCTGAAAAATGATCCCATCCCTTTGGCGTGAATGGCTGCCGTGTCCCATCGGGCAGTACCCAATGGAAAATCTCTTTCGCTTTTGAGATCGTGCCGATCTGAGTCATGGGAACCGTGCTGATTTTTTTGATAATATTTTTTATTTTTTCGACGTTGTTCGGAGCGCAGGTGACGATCAGTTCATAATCGTCACTGTCCCTGGTGCACATCTCATAAGGATCTTTTTTGCTTGAAATGGAGGCCTCTTTCAGTGCCTTGCTGATGGGAAGATCTTTACGGTTAAGCTCTGCTCCTACACCGCTGTCCTGGCAGATGTGCGCTAGATCAGCCAGAAGTCCGTCGCTTGTGTCGATCATGGCTGTGGCCAAACCTGAAGCGGCGATGGCCTGTCCTTCGAGGGCTCTGTGGACCGGCGAGAGATACGCTTTGACTAAAGGATGGTCAAAAGAAGATTTGTCCGGGTTTTCATGAAGAAGAAGATCGAGTCCCGCAGCCGCCTCTCCCGGGAATCCCGTGATAAGAATGGCATCCCCAACATGGGCGGTGGAACGGAGGACGGTTTTCCCGGTTTGGATCTCTCCAATCAGAGTGACATCGATGAAAAAGGATGACTCAACATGTGTGATATTCCCTCCAACAATGGCGGCTTTGAAAGGATTGAGTTCTGCAACAAATCCTTTATACATTTCTTCGATATCCTGAACATTCATGTCGGCTTTTAATCCCAGAGAAACAATGGCATAGAGAGGAACGCCCCCCATGGCCCCGACATCGCTGATATTGACAGTCATGGCACGTCGTCCTAAGTCGAAGAAATTTATATATTCTAATAAAAAATGTCGGCCTTCTACAAGGCTGTCACACGTGATCAAGAGTTCATGGCCCTCTTTGGGGGAGACAACGGCTGCATCATCTCCAATTCCCAGGAAAGTTGTTTCTGTCTTGGCAGCCTCACGCTTGAGGAGTTTGTCGATCCTGCGGATAAGGCCAAATTCTCCGATATCAGCTAGTGTCTCACTCATGTCGATCCTTTAATATCCGCCCCTAATGCTTCGAAGAGTTTTCGTGTGGCCTCCTCCGGATCCGGAGCTTTGCAGACGGCCGATATTACGGCGATGCCTTTGACTCCTGTCCGGATGACGTCGCGTGTGTTTTTCGGAGTGATGCCTCCAATAGCGATGATGGGAACAGGAATGGCTTCAACAACTTGTCTAAGAAGTTCTATCCCGGAAACAGGCCCGGCATCATCCTTTGAAGAGGTGGGGAAGACGGGCCCGAATCCCACATATGCCGCACCTTCCTCAAAGCATTTCCGGGCTTCCTCCAGAGTTGCGGCCGAGCCGCCGATGAATATATCTTCACCAAGGATTTTTCGGGCTAGAGGAATGGGGAAATCATCTTGTCCCAGGTGCACGCCGTCCGCTTTGGAAGCCATAGCCACATCGAGCCGGTCGTTGACGATAAACGAAATTCCGGCCTCTGTACAAAGGTTCTTTATGCGTCGTGAATGGGTCAGCATCTCTCTTATTATGCCTGTTTTTTGACGGAATTGGATGGTGTCTGCTCCCCCTTTGATGGCCAGTTCGGCCAGTTCACTGTGGGAGAACCGGGATTGAATGACGGTGTCTGTGATGATGTGGAGTTTCCCGATTGGTTTAATCATTAGAGGGCGAAAAAAGTGTAACACAGGGCAAAAATGTTGTCAAAAAATGACAATATTTTCATCTTTTTCATCGGAATTATAGAAAAAGTAATTTTGTTGACTTCCGTGAATGGCTTTGTTATGAATATATTTCATACTTATTCTTAATATCTTTTATTATACATAGTTATTTTTCAATAATAAATTTCAGTTATTTAAAGGAGACATCATAATGAAGGGGTTACTCAAGCACAGGGCTGTTTCTCTATTAAGGATTTTATTGGGAATTTTTGTGGTTTTATTTTTGAGTTTTGGGATTTCCTATGCAGGACAGGAGGACTATGAGTCTATTGGCGAGGAGTCCTGCCTGGAATGTCATGAGACAGGAAAGAGCGGCAAGATTATTGCCGATGACTTATCTCAGTCCATCCACGCCGGATTTGGTTGCTTGGACTGTCACTCTGAGAAAAGCACGATGCCTCATAAAGAATCCGATATCAAGGTGGGGCTTCATGGATGTTCAGCCTGCCATGAGGATGCCGCGGAGGAATACAAGGTCCATGGACGTCTGGGATTAGGAGAAGATGAAGATTTGCCGACCTGTACAGTTTGTCATGGAGACCATAGCATACTTCCTTCAACAGAAGCAGCTTCAAAAACGAATCCGGGCAACCTTCCCGTGACATGTGGGGTCTGTCACGCAGATATCGATCTGATTGAAAAACATCAGATCAGAGAAAACCACCCCATTGATATATATGACAGCAGTATCCACGGCACATCCGTTCAGGGCGGGCTCATGGAGGCTGCAACCTGCAACGACTGCCATTCTACAGAAGGAACGGCCCATCAAATATATTCTCAGGGAAATCCCAATTCTGCCATTAATCACTTCAATATTCCTGATACATGTGGAAAATGTCATGAATCGGAGACTAAGGAATACTGGGACGGTATCCATGGACAGATGGCTAAGCGGGGGGATACGGAAACTCCTGTTTGCACGCACTGCCATGGTGAGCACGGCATTATCTCTCCGAGCGACCCCGCATCTCCCGTGTCTCCCTCCCAGCTGGCAGAGTCCACCTGCACGCCCTGTCATGAATCCATCACACTGACAGAGAAATACGGAGTGACCACCGGCCGGAGGCCGACATTCATTGACAACTACCACGGCCTCAAGAGTCAGTCCGGAGATCTCTTTGTCGCCAACTGTGCCTCCTGCCATGGGGTTCATCTTATTCTTCCCAGCCCGGACCCCAATTCTTCTGTCAATCCTGCCAATTTAACGCAAACATGTGGAGCATGCCATCCCGGTATTTCGACCGAGCTGGCGGCGACACCTATTCATGAAGTTTTTATCAAGGCACAGGAAAGCAAAACCGTAAAAATTGTCAAAATTATCTATATCCTTGCAATTATTTTTATCATCGGGCTTATGGCCGCCCACTGGATTATCGATTTTGTCAAACAGATAATATTGGTCACGAAAAAACCTCAAGTGAGAAGAATGGTGCGCAATGAGGTCTGGCAGCATACTCTGCTCATGGTGAGTTTTGTTGTTCTTGCCATAACGGGATTCTGTCTGCGCTATGGCGATTCCTGGTATGCCAAGCTATTATTTGGCTGGGATCATGGATTTGCGATCCGAGGAATAATCCATAGAGTTGCGGCTGTGGTTCTTGTGTTTTCCTCGTTCTGGCATATGATTTTTCTCATGACAAAAAGAGGGAGGACTTTCCTCAAGGATATGTTTCCGAAATTCTCGGATGCAAAGCATTTTTACCAGCGTATCATGTTTAATCTGGGATTATCCAAAAAAACACCTCAATTTAAACGGTTCAGCTATGTTGAAAAAGCGGAATACTGGGCTCTATGCTGGGGCAATATTGTGATGATCATTACCGGATTTTTGCTCTGGTTTGACAATATTTTCGTAAAGTTTCTGCCGGATGGATTTCTTGAGGTTGCCCTTGTCTTCCACTTCTATGAAGCCATTCTTGCAAGTCTGGCCATCTTGATTTGGCATCTGTATTCGACGGTATTTAATCCCCATGTCTATCCTATGAATCCCTCATGGCTGACGGGGAAAATGCCCAGGGATATGTATATCTATGAACATCCCGATGCAGAGATTGAAGAAGTGGAAGAATAAAGAGTTAAGGGTTCAAGGATTCTAGGGATCAAGGATTCAAGTGGAAAATATTTAAGAAGTATAAAGAAAGAGTTCCAAAGCACTTGAATCCTTGAACCCTAGAATCCTCGAACCCTTTGCTTTACAGGTGTCGGCTGGTTTTATGAATCCATCAAGTTTATTTGTAGCCGAATAACATACTGTAGATAATAAGCATGATCAGGATTATTCCCATCGTAAGGAAAGAGTAGCCGAATATCTTTACCAGCCGCATTTTCTTGGGAGATATCTCTTTCATTGTCACCAGTTTTTTTAATCTCCCGGATTCTTTGAGGTACTTGTATTCTTCAGGACGGTCAATCTTGTATTCATCAAGAGGTACGACGCCTGTGAAAATAACCGGATCCAGAGGAAAAGATTCCGGCCGTAGGTGGGTGTTGAAAAAATGGACGGAGAAGATAAATCCGACGGCCAGAAGTGCTTCGTCGCTGTGGATTATCATGGCTACGTTGATGAACACACCCGGCAGCAGTTTAGTGAACAATTCCGGAAACCACATGACAAGCCCTGATATTCCGATTATCCCCACTCCCCAGAAAACGGCCATATAATCGAATTTTTCCCAGTAAGTCCAGCGTCCGTAGTCGGGGCGGGGGCCTTTCCCGAAATACCATTTAATGGAACCGAAAAAGTCTTGGATATCTTTTTTATTGAACCACAGTGACCTCTTCCCAAAGATCATCTGTTTCATTGTTCTTTTTGTCCTCTTTTTCTTGGAAAACAGAGTATAAAGATGTACGACAAAGTAGCCGAAGGTGATGGCCGCGCCGATTCTGTGAATGATGGCTGCTCCCTGAACCCCACCAATTAGAGAGGAGAGCGTTTTTGCCCAGGACATATGGGCGAATTTCAGCATCATTCCCGTTATCGCCAGCCCCATAAAGCTGGTGATAACAAAAAGATGCATGACCCTTTCCAGCAGATTGAAACGTTCGATGTAATACCTCTTATGTATGACTTTGTGTTTTCTTTTTTCTTTAAGGTGTTTATAGGATCGCGGCATCCAGAGCAAAGTGTGAAGTCCCCAGAATGAGAACACCCCTATAAGAAGAAAAGTCATGGCCCAAAAGGTAAAATGCAGAACAGGATACTTATCCTTATCATGATGTGTGGCGTGAGTGAGATATCCTGTAAACCGGCGGTTGGCATCGGGATGACACTTCTGGCAGGTTTCTACAACTCCGTTAAAGCCTACGTGGGAATCGACGTCATCGACTTTTTTGATGTCGTGGGCGCCGTGGCAGTCCGAACACC
>SDBS01006978.1_pt1 | contig 10987 bp, 8 predicted proteins | sample 2277091 | NCBI WGS metagenome assembly SDBS01 (sample SAMN10404972, study PRJNA504765) | marine sediment metagenome | isolation source: marine sediment core GS10_PC15, 163 cmbsf | place: Arctic Ocean: Southern Knipovich Ridge | collected 2010 | reverse complement strand
TTACTTTCAACCCCTTCGGTATCTGGCGAGAAGCCAGTACGTTCATGCATAAATGCATATGATGATGACCATCTAACCGTGTTGGTTTATCACCATACAGCCGGTGAAATTCCTCCCACTGGGTCTGGAAGACATATTCGAATGCCTTGCGCAGAAAGGGATTATAGAGAACTTGATTAATTTTTCGTGCTCTTAGGAACGTAATTAAAGAATTATGATGGCTCTGTAACGTCGTGTATATGTTTTTGCCTGTAAGCTCCTGTATCAGATTGAGATGGAGTCCCACCTCCATACCATTTTCCAGAGCCAACTCAGCAGCCCTCTCCGAATCCTTCATGAAAGTCATAGCACTCACAGAATTTATGCTGCCCTTGAGATAGCAGGCCAATATTCGATCGGTGATTTCCTGCAGCCACCCCCAGTCATCTGCGTTTACAAAGAGCATGCTAACTCGTTTTTACTTCACTATAATTCAATTTCGGTATTTTATCCAACGTATATCACGTAACGCTTTTGTTAACCGTTGGTACCTGGACAGTACAAATTCTCCACCCTTAACCACCAATGAACTTATCTTGCTGTCTGCTACCTGAAACTTCCCAAGGAATTCAATATCTCTTCCCTGTTTTCCGGCCAATCCACACTTGAACCGGTATGTGCCAGGGTTTGTTCGGGGATTAATCCCGTTGAGATCATAATGAAGAAACCCGTTTTGCTTCAGCCACTTCACAAACGTCCACTGAATGAGGTAAGATCCTTTGGTTTTCAGTCCGGTATCACTCGTTGCACCAACAAGGTAAACACCCGTCGTTCCGATGGCGGAAAAGATTGCGCCGGCAGCCAGTTCTCCCTTTTGCCGGCAGAGAAGTGCTTTCAGTTTGTAGGAGGGGGGGAGGTCCCCCTGAACATTTCTCAAATGATTTATGTCACTGATGTCATCGAGCCCTTTCCTCCTGACCATTTCCCAATATATTTTCGTAACCTCCTCGAATAAACCATCCTCCTCGCCGGATATCAATTCCAGGCCGTTTTTTTCCGCACGGTTGAGGCAATTCCGCCATTTCTGGTGCAGGGAAGCCCTCAACTCCTCGAGAGGTTTGTCAAGATCCATAATCAAAGTTTGTTTATTCCTTCCATCGTCAAAGAACTTGTAACCCTCCTCGTAAAGAATTTGTTCAGTTTCATTATCTTCATTCTGGAAGGCTAGTGGATACAAGCGCAGGAGAAGACCTCCTCGGCAGGATAACTCATTTCGAAGCGCACGGACCGCCTGGCGGAACACTTCCATATCATCCGTTCCCCCGGCAAGCCGCCACATAGGGCCCCACATGACATAGGCTATTCCCACTTTTGTTCCATGAAGTCTTACGACCCTGACCTTGGCTGCTGCCACCAGTCTGTCCTTTTTTCTCAGGATCATGTGTGCGACACTCTGACGGTTATGGCGGACCATATCATACGACCAGGACTGGTAAAGATTCGCATCCCGAAAGCGGCTCATGATTTCATACCACTCATGCTTGCCGGTATGATCAAAATCTGCACTGTACCCCTTGTCTAATTCCTTCAAGATCCTATCTCCTGATTACTGATGGAAAACCACCTGGAATCTATACCGGACAACTCATCCCCGTGCATTACAGCTTATCCTTTTAAAAAGTTCTCTCACGGGCCAACCTGATACCGAGATGGGCAAGAAGTTTCGCCACATGATTACAGTCCTTTACGAAGTACTTCATAAATAAATGATGACCCACGGCGAGCAGAAAGGGGAGGCTGATTGTATACAGGGCCACAGCTGCTATTGATTTTATAGTCCCTACACCCATGAAAGGCTGCTCATCCGCCGATGTTACACCTCTGATAAAAGCACGCCTGATATAATAGCCTCTTTTTTGCCGTTCCTCCGGCACCTCCTCATATACCCGGGCATCCTTGCACCAGACAAAAGACCTCCCTTTCTGAAGCATACGGGAAAAAAAGTCTGCGTCTTCTCCGCCCGTCCGCCCAAGTTTCGGGTCGAACGGCTCTTCATTGCTCATTAATATATGCCGCCCGAAAAGAACGTTTCCCGTTCTCATATACTTTGAATCGTTGAGAGTGGTGCCGGTCTGAAAGGAGGTCCGCACGCAGAGTCCGCTTTTAACGAGCCATCTGGGAGGTGTCCCCTCGTAAAACGGTATCACAGGCCCCAGGACACCATCGACTAAGAAATTTATATATGCGTTGAAAAGTTCCTTAAGCCAGTTTGGTTCAGGAAATTCGTCATCATCAATGAAAGCAATTAAATCTCCCTGGCAATTCGACATTGCCCTGTTTCTTGCAAGGGAAATATTTTGCGCAGGCTCAACCTCGTAATGGAGGCCGATAGAAGTTCGATTTTGGAATTTACGTACAATCGGCCTGGCCGATTGATCTACGTTGTTATCCACGACAACTATAGAGAAAGTAAACCTGCCGCTTTCCTGATTCAGCAGGGCTTCCAAACATCTTCCAAGCATGTTGGGCCGCATGTACGTAGGAATACAGACGGATATATGCGGGATTTCTGATTTTACCATGTCCTGGTTCATCGTTCCAATGTACGAAATTGAGTGAGATTCTCAGGTAAGTATCCCGAAAATATCGAGTATTGCAAAAGAGAGAGATGGACTAATAATTTTCCAATAATATTTTATGAGCTTTTTGTCTTGTCTCGCTGAATAAACGTCCTGACAAAGTTAAACAGGTCCTTAACCGGGTCAAAGCTACGGTGAAAGGCAACCACCAGGGCAGTGTATATTATAATGCTCGACGAAACCATTATGGAAAGCCTTAAAACTGGACTTAATGTTTCAATAAAACTTGAGGTAACTGTAAAAAACTCTGTGCCTGCAAACAATATGGAAAAGGATGCAGCTCCGGAAACAAAATATGGGCCGATGGCTTTACCGATCGGAATTACCTTAAGTCCGATCGGTCTCCCGGCATACCAAATTGCCGGGGCCAGTAACACATAATAGGATATGCTGTAAGCCCCTGCTATATAGACCGGACCAAACGGAGCTGAAGCAAAAAGAAATGCGACTGTGAATCCAAGAGAAACAAGGCTCCATCGCAACCATCGATCAGGCTTTGCCAGAGAAAGATGAATCCAACTATAAGTACTGTATAGAATCATTGCTCCTATCCCCGGTCCAAAAGCCATGACAACGATGCCGGCCCTCTCCCATCCATGACCCAGAAGAAGAAAGATTATGTCCTTCCCTGATAAAGTTAGAACGAGACTTGCCCATACACCAACAAACGAGAGCATACACAGCGCCTTCGTGTAGTAACGGATGTATCGATCGGGGGTATCAATAAGTCGGCTTAACGTCGCGAGTCCCACACTATGGAGAGGAGTCACTAATTGACCTGTTGGCGTGGATGTTAAATGATAAGCCCGGTCGTAATTTCCAAGAACCTTTGAACCATAGAAGCGTCCGAGCAGAATTTTGTCCAAGTTCCTCGAGAAATATCCCAAGATGAAGTTCCCATATACGTGCAATGCATATTTCAGACTACCGACTACACTCTGAAATTTTCCAGGCAAACCAGGTCTCCAAGGGCACATGACCCATGAACCAATCCCTATCAGAACTACATGGGATAACTGTCGTGCTACAACCGCCCAGTATCCAAACCCTTTTTGAGCCATCACCACTGCTATGACCAAGCTTATCACTCCCGCCATAACTCTGTTCACCGCCAACTTCACAAATTCCATTTTGCGCTTTAATAGGGCTAAGTGGTGAGTCGATAGCATTTGTGCTATAATTCCGAAAGACATAACCATTGCAATACGTTTTATTTCGGGCTCGTTGTAGAATGCTGCGAGAATCGGCGCAGCTCCTATGAAGCCTAACATTAAAAGGGAACTAATAAACGCATGAAGCCAGAAGATGGTACTAAGTTCCATGTGACTGATTGTCTTCTTCTGGATAATAAACTCGGTGAAGCCATTTATACCGAAGTTCATGAGCAAGAGGTAGAACGCTGTCACCATTGTGACCAAGCCGAAATCCCGCGGCTGCAGCATCCGAGCGAGAATTATAACCCCAAGCATATGTATGGCGAGCGAGATCATTTGGGCAACAATGCTGACGCCACCGCTTTTGATCGCCTTTGTTTTCAGGCTAATAAATTTTTGCTCTTCAAAAAAATCTTGTGTGGTTTTGGATGACATTCTCTTACCTTATTTCGGGTTGCGCCTCTTGAGTTACGATTTCTCGTGAATCCATTCATCATCAGTGCAGATTACTTTTATATTTCTTATTATGTGGGATCTTCGTGATCTGAAATTACCTTTGCTCATCAAAACGTTACTCTTTTGCCCAGAAAGTTGAATGCCATTTCAAATTCCTAAGTTACAGACACTTTCGAAGGCACTGTTTCGTGGTGTGTATTGACATTATTAATTGATTCTGGTTCCTGAAGGCCCTTAGTGTCTAAAATCCCTAAAAACAGCAGTAACCACATGTTGCTTATACCGTAGAATGTGGCTTCCGTCCAATTATAGACAGCAACAATTAAAATGAAGACCAGCCTCAGAATGGTAAACGGATAACCCACCTTAAGTTGCTTCCGTACTTTGAGCAACCCAGACAGTATGCCAGTTACGAGTAAGGATAAACCAATAAGACCCAGGTTTAAATATGTTTCCAGATAGCCGTTGTGGGCCTGCTTAATCCCACCGTAAGCCTGCCATAGCACCACTAACCTGCTACCAAGCCAGAAGCTCTCGTAACCGACTCCTACAACGGGATTCTTGGCCATTGCTATCAGGCCATACCACATGGGCACTCGAGTCGTCAATGTCGGATCTCGCTTTAAAATGTTTACTATTATCAGCCCACTCAGATCGAAAATCGCCTCCAATAACAGGAAAACGGAGACCAGTATGAGACAGAATGTAAAAATCCTGTCGGGTTTTCGAATCATTGAGGGTAGTTTACTAACCAGAAAGAGACACATAGCGAGAACAATGCCTACAATGGAAGTAGCGCTATCGGCTTTGTATAAGAGCCAGATAATCATTGGTATAACTGTGAAATATATAGAGAACTGCAGTCGTCGCCAAGAACCAATCCCTTTCCTGTTATTGACGAGTATGTTCCATCCAAAGTATATGCCGGAGATAAGGCATATCTGTCCGAGCCCATTCTTTTGAGAAGCCACTCCTGTAAACATCTGGGAACCAGTCACGTGATAACTTCTGCCCAGGTTTGGATAATACCTTATAAATAGAATCGATACGGGCAGAAGTATAAAAGCAAGTCGCCTGAGGATTACTCCAAGAGACTCATCAGGACGTTGCTCAGTTAGAATAATGATGGCCATTATCACATTCCCAGATGCCTTGACCAGCCTCTTAAGGGATATATAAGGGTAATCAGACCAGCTAATGCTGACAGCACCGAAAAGAAAATATAACAGTATCCAAATATTCTTGAGTAAAAACATCCGCCAATTGAGATGCCGCCGATATAGTATCAATACACCAATGATTATCAATATAAAAAACACAGTTCGGTTTAAGGGGCTACCCTCAAGGTTTGCATACGCATCCGGAGTCACCAAGGGAGGTCTGGGATTAAGCCATGAAGAGAGATCGCGAACTTCAAACAACATCCAGAAAAAAGGTATCCATATGGCTTTAGAAACGCCATCGATCTTCTTTCTCATATCAGTCCAAAATAAATAAAGAATGAAGAGAATGCAAAAAAAAGTTGCGAGTGAGGAGGGCATTTTTACGAGTGCTGGTATCCTTTCTTTTCAATAATAGCGTGTAACAAGGTATGCGATATTAGCCATAAGGCAAGAGCTAAGTGTCCTTCAAGTTTGATTCAATAGGAAAGACGATCCTTTATACTGCAATTTATTAACATGCTTTGAAACAGTCAACGTTGGCTGATACTTGTCAAATATATAGTAGCCCATCAGGAAATATCATTCTTTTATCCGTAAGTTCTTGGGTGGCGCAATCCCACCGGCGATTCCTGTATTGGTCAGTGGATGCGGATATGTATAGGGAGTATATCCTAATTTTTGAGAATTATAATAATCCCTATCTTCTTGCAAAAGATCTTTCATAGTTTGATTAGCACCGTGCATTTCTAATAACAACGGAGAACCATCCAAAGTATTATTCCATGCCCACAATCCCAAGATTGCTTGTGTTGTTCCCCATCCAGTGTCTTGTCCCCTGCCCGGTTGATCTTGCCCCGGATAATCAGTTTGTAACACCCAAGGATATGCACCAGCTGCACTCGCCATTTCATAATCAAACTTAATATCATTAGTATGCCCTATTGCAGTATTATTAAATACAACTCCATTAGTAGATCTAAGAAACATTGGTGTCCACCGGTCGTATGCACCAACATCGATTGTATTTTCATACACCTCAATCCAGCGTGGATTTCTACCGCCGTTTGTATGACCGCTATGGGTTTCAATATTATAATAACCATTCAAAGTAGAATATCTTATTACATACCTACCTCCCCATCTAGTCTCTATACCTTGAGCCGTACCATCCCATGTATTCGTAAACGTACAGTCTTCAACATATACCGCATCAGGGCCACCAATGGTTATTGGCTGCATCCATGAATAATCGCCAAAATAAAGATAAGTAGCGTCATTAAGGCCCATTTCTATAAAAATCCCTCTCGGCGTATTATAAAATGTACAATGATCTATTAGCCCCCACGTATATCCTTTAACTATAATGCCATTAAAGGGTTTTGAGTTATAATATATGAATTCGCAATGGTCAATTCTCCAATTTTTAGCGCCAATATCACGGTCATTTATTACTATCGCACCCATTTCATGTCCACCTTTAAAGGTAAAACCGGTAACTCTGACAGGACTGTTGGTTTCATTTGTTTCCATATTTAAATATATATCAGTATCAAATGTAATTACCGTATTTCCTATACCCGCTCCTTGTAAAGTTATACCCTTTGTACTTGGTATAGTTACAGTAGAACTCCATGTGTAATTACCAGATGGTATAACTACGGTATCCCCATCACTTGCAGAGTTTATCGCAGATTGTACGTCAAATGAAGAACCATTAAGTACATGGATCACTTCAGCATGGCTTATACTGATTATCGATAATACAACTGTCATTATAATTAAAGCTAATATTTTTGTTTGATTACGCATAGCTAACTCCTTTCAGCATTATTCCTTTTCCAATTACGAGAAAAGTTGATCTTTTGTGATAAACATCCCGATATAACAAATATCATTGTATGACTTTTCCAATATTTTGTCAAGTTCATACTAATTTATATATTAATTTGCAATAAATATGCCATTATTAGAATTAAATAGTAGATATATTATCTATTTATATTATATAGAGTTATCTGGAAATAAGATTCAAAAGTCATAAATCTGATGGTTATCAATTACCAAATTGTAACTTATCCTTATATTCAATTACAATAATGTTATAATTAGGAAGAATTAAGATCAAGAACAGGATCAGCTATCTGTTACAAAGAACATTTTGCCCCTTCGTGATTTCTGTTCGAACTTCAGATAATATGACAAAGCATCCAATGCAGCTTTATAATGTTTAATTCATGAAATAAGTAACACAGATTAATATGTGTAGGTGCGACTAAATAATCATCATGCGGTTCAGTATAAGAATTTCATCTCAAATCTTGGACATTCAGCCAACATCTGGGACTTCTCTGTAACTGCAAACGACTAGATTTAAGCACTGCCCCATGACTTTATACCTTATGGCCCTGTTGGCCAATAATAAAAGTTTCTGCACATGCCCACTATAATCCAGGTCCCTGGCTAAGGAGGGTTCTTTCTATCAGAACAATCGTAAAGGCTATGTCAATGTCATCTGTAAAATTCTGCTTTCCTTTGAGATGATTTGTTATCATCTTTCCAAGATGTCGTTGATTAAAGCAACTTGGTAAACGCATGTTTGATAATAAAACATCTTTCACATACTCCGATAGCTCGTTTCTAAGCCATTGCCGGTAGTGTTGAAATTTATGTCTTCCAAGTAAATTCTCCACCGGAAACAGCCAAGGTGCATGACGTGTCAACGCGGCAACCCAATGTGGCATTCCATGGTCCGCCCAATATTCCCCCTTAAAAAGTATCTTACGGTATGAGCTTATGATCATTTTCTCCAAAGTATTCTCCGCTCCCAATTCTCCACAATCCGTTAATATTTCTATCAAATCGGGCCTATAGGTTGCAATGATTGATGTGGACAATTCGGTTCCGTCAGCATACCGAGCTGGTCTCTGGTAAATTAATCTAACCAAGTCATTGTCCAGAAATGGGCTTCTCATAATCACCTGTGACTCTTCGATCGATAAACGACCATACCCTTGATTTGGGGCTTGGTAGAAAAGTGCAAAGGTAATAGGATCAATCTTTTCAAATTGCTTGAATTTTTGTTGTGCTCCTTTTAAATACGAAAGGAGATCAGGCAAAATGAATCCTGCCCTTGGCATTATTGAATTAATAGCCCTTTCGCCGCGTAACAATTCACTCCCCCAATTACCCGTCAGCCTGACAGGTGCGATAATTCGGGCCAGTGAATTCACATATAACTCTGACGCCCCCGATAAGCCGAGGTATCCGTCAGAACGATAAACAGCCTCCTCCATATAATGTGGAAATTCCCGAAGAAAGTCTTGGCCAAGAACCAAAACGGTGTGACTCCGCCCACACTTCTTTGCGACTTGTCTAGCAACAATCACGTCAAACGTATCTCTGTACATGCTGCCAAACGTATAACATGGTAACTCTCCTGGTGACATGTCAAGACAAGCCATCAGCATTCGTGAATCGAACCCTCCTGTAAGAGAGATCCCCAAAGGAAGTTGATCTTTTCCATATTTCCTGACCACTACTGGAAAAGTTTCTATAACGCTTTTTTCAAAGTGGCTAGCTTCCAGCCGTTCCTGGTACTCCCACTCAGTTCGATCAAAATAAAAACTTTTACCGGTAACAGTTCCATTTACTATTGTCCACAATGAGGCAGCCGGCAATACTCTGATGCCTTTATAAAGTGATCGGGTCCCAATCGTACATCCGCATGTAAGAAACTCAGCAAGACCCATTGTATCAAAATAGCGGGTTTCCTGCAGCACTTTCAAGAGTGCTTTCGCTTCAGAGGCAAAGTACAACTCCTCCTTTCCTTCATGCACAAAGAGTCGCTTCATGCCATAGCGATCATTGAAAACGAAGCAACATTCAAGCTTTTGGTCCACCAATAAGCCAGAAAACCAACCATTCAGTTCCGAAAAGAATTTTTCTCCCCGCTCTTCATACATGTGAATTAAATAACTCAAGCCTGTGCCTGTAATTGTATGCCCTCTCGACTTCAGATCATTAATTGTTTCGGAGGGTTGAAATACCTCTCCTGTTAAAAATAGTGATGCATCTCCCTTCTCATTATGGACCGGTAGGCAATCGTTGGAAGCGTTCTTGTGACATATCCAACCCAAGTATAGACCTAGTTTTATATCTACATATCTGTCTTTTGTGTATGAGGTTTCATGTGTCATGCAGGCAATCATGTTACCCAGCTTGCTGATATTTTCATCAGAAGGTCTTTTCGATATTATCCCAATGATGCCGGGCATATGTTGTACTCCACTAGAAATAGAAGAATTACTGTTCCAACTTCGTTACCGGCTCATACCATCTTCGCCTAAAATTGCGAAACAACGATAGTATTTTGGCTGGTAACAATTCGGTAAACCGACGGTGCATCCCAAGCCTTAAAGCCACCGCGCCAATCCAGTTCAAAGGAATGTAATATCGAGGTAAATCCATTTTTACAAAACCATTATGTTGTTTAAAATCGCCAAGACCACCTGAATCCCAATCACCATATGCGATATATTCATAGCCCCGTTCCGCGCATACGGCAACGATTTTAGCTATCAAAGCATTTGATACACCTTTATCTCGGTGAGATATCTTTGATAATAGCTGAAGAATATCAGTGAAATCATCCTCGAAGACTATTCTTGCAAAACCGATGAATTCGTTTCTGTAAAAGGCCCCAATATATACGCTTCGATCAATGTAAGTCCCATTCTCTTTACGAACTTTTTCCAGACTATCATTGTAGTGAGGAAATATCCTGCCCTGTCTTATAGGCGTCTCATTGTAGACGTCGCTAATTCCCTTGACGAATTCATCATCTAATTTAGCCACACGCACTTCAATACCACTGTTGTTCGCTTTTCTAACCATATACTTAGTTTTCTTTCCAATGCTATTGTTCCACCAATCATTGTAGCCCATGAGTTTGATTACAGATACACTGTAGGGCTCCATGTGATAGTTATACTTGGGTACTATATGGGGAACTCGTTGAAAAAAAGTAAATAGATGCAATCTCTCCCTCACCTGCTTAAGAGCCAATATCAATGCATCCGGATCTTCTATGCTCTCGTACCAAGGTGCCGCTAGTTCGCAAACCCTCACCAATCTACCCATTCGACAAAACTCTCGTCCGTCTACCAAAAAATTATTCACTTTTCAACTCCTGAACAGTCAGCCCTCCTAGGCAGATATACTGTCAGACCTCAAGCTTGAACAGCAGTAAAGACGATTCCCTAGAAAGCTAACCGTCAATTCTTCCAAGGAGTTTCAAGCTCATTCTGAAATGCTTCCAGCAATTCAAAGTACACTTTGCAAACTTGAATATTCTTTCTCGCTAATGGTTTCATAAAAATCCCATTCATTTTTGTTAATCCTGAAATCAACACGATGAAAAAACTCGATTTCTCCAATCATGTTATCAAAGTCAGGATGGTAGTATATTATAATTATATGCCTATCCCTTTGACTCCCATAGGTGTTTCAGGGTAACTTTGCAGTATGCCAAGGCATGGCTTTAAACGGACATTTATGTAATTTCGGGACCTTTTAGGATGAGGATGCGTAATTCGAG
>SDBS01006977.1_pt1 | contig 10988 bp, 29 predicted proteins | sample 2277091 | NCBI WGS metagenome assembly SDBS01 (sample SAMN10404972, study PRJNA504765) | marine sediment metagenome | isolation source: marine sediment core GS10_PC15, 163 cmbsf | place: Arctic Ocean: Southern Knipovich Ridge | collected 2010 | reverse complement strand
CAGGAATAATGTGGGTAAAAGGAGAGTTGGTAAAAATTGAAGAGGCTTTAAAAAATGAAGATAATAAGGTGTCCTAGATGCGAAGCAATAGTAAAAAAAACTGTTGCATGCGAATTCAGATGTCCAGTATGTGGTGGAGTAATAGACTGTAGTGATGATTTATGAATGTTGAAGCATATAACAAAAAAGGTGTTTTCAGATTATCATCTGGAAAGTTAACAGATCATTATTATGATCTGAAAGAAGCAATGGGAGAACCAAGTAACTTACAAAAAATGTTTGCAGAGTTAATGCCTGAAATTCCAATGGATGTGGAAGTTTTCATAGGACTTGATTACGGTGGAATTCCATTAGCATTGGTTTGTTCACTAATGACTGGAAAGCCATACGCAGTTTTAAGAAAACATAAAAAAGAATATGGCACTGAAAAAAGAATTGAAGGTTGGGAGAAAAAAGGAAGAGCAGTTGTATTAGACGATGTTGAGAATACTGGTGAAACTATCAAAGAGGCAGTAAAATATCTAAAAAAAGATGGATATGATGTAATTAAAGTTCTAACAATAATGAAGAGGAAAGATTCATCAGATTTGGCAAGAATAATCTCAGAGGTAAAAAATGATCTCTAAGAACGATAAATTAGTGATTATTTCAATTGTTATGATCTCAATTATGGTAGGCAGTGCTGTTGGAATTGCTAAAATATTTGTAAAACAAGAACAGGGAATTGAAGAAGAAAATGGATATGATAAAGTCACAGGTTTTATTTTCTTAATCATTGTTTCAGCAATAATTGGTTCCATTTCTGCCTCTAAAATTAAAAGAACGGAGAAAAAAATTGGGTGAGTTATTCATAAAAATCAAAGAAGAGGATTCTGATAAAGTAATAGAAGTCTCTGTTATGAAATTTGATTCTTGTTATGTTTGGGATAAGACTGTTCTAGATACAATTGATCATTATCTCAAAAACGATAGGATTGTGGAAGTGAAATTAGTAAAATGAGTGATGATCATCTAGTAGATTCAATAATCAAAAGGGATTTGGAGCAAGTTTTCAGGAACACCCACAAGCAAATGTTGGAAAGGCATCCAGACCAGAAAGTGATGATTGATAAAATGCTAGAAGTAAAACTAAAAAAAATAGGAGTAAAACCTTGAGTAAGATTACTTTAAACCCAAGACTTGTAAAAATCTATGAACTGTTCAGAGGATTTGGATTAAACGAAAACCAAGCAACAGTTCTTGCATCAAAAACTTTCAAGGCACTGCCAAAAGAATCACAAGTACCAACAAATGCAGAGATAGAAGATCTGGTGAAGGATAGGAGATGAGTCTAATTTTCATAAGTTGTGCTAAAGACGGTTGCATAAAGGAAGCAGATCTGACATGCAATAGATGTGGAACAAGACTCTGTGGTGTACATCTAAAAAATCACATGCTAAAAGGTGGATGTAAGTGAGTTCTAAACCAAAGTGTTCCATGTGTTCATTAGATGCAACAAAAAAATGTGGATGTGGAGCAGATTTCTGTAACAGACATTTTTCAATGCATTCACATCCATCTGGTTCTGGTAAAGGAGCAGGAATAGAATGAATTGCCAAAGAATGTTAAGAAGAGAAAATCAGGTGGGAAAAAACAAGTTGAACGACTTCAAGAAATTAGAAAGTTTTGGTTTGGTGGAAGATGCATGTTTTATGATAACGGTAAGCGATGTGAACAAACCTTTGATCTTGAGTTGGCACATGCAGTTGATACGGATCTTTCAAAGGCACAAACAAATTCCAGAAGCAGTTGGCACAGACTTAAAGACACAATGGAACATCCTGAATGTTTTTTATTATTTTGTCCAGATCATCATAGAGAATTCGATGGTAGGGATGCAAACTTGTGGCAACAAGATTATTACGAGGATAAATAATTGAATTTCTGTCCAGACTGTGGATCTAGAGCACTCCCAAAAGACAAGTCAAGTGAAAATACAAAATATGTTTGTACAAGATTAATGTGTAGTAAGGAGTTCAAGCCAAAGAATTGACACATGATAATAGAAAGACAGTAACATTTGAACCTGAGATATATACAGCAATTCAACAGTTTAGAGCAGATGCATTAAAAAACGCAACTGTAAATGAAGATGAACTAACATTCACGAAAGCAGTTAACATACTTTGCAAGAAAGCATTGGAGAATAAAGAATCATGATGAGTGCTTATATTGGAACTGTGCCAAATGTTCCATTCTACACTTGCAAACATTGTGGAGAAAGTTGTTATTTCCTAATACATGATGGCAGATGGTGGAAGTGCAAAGATTGTTTTGAAAGGAGAAAAAAGAAATGAATGAAATAGATCCTGATGATTATTGGCTAGTACAACATATCATAGAAAGATCTCATGAAAGTTATGAACATAAATTAGAATCATTAGAATTTTTCTTCGGAGAAATACAACCGAATAGAGAAAGATTACTAACAATGGGTGACTTGGAAAAGAAATTCTTTGGGAAAATAAAAAATGAGTAGCATTAAAAAGAAAATCTGGTATGGGGAAAAAACGAGTAACGCTAAAAAGAAAATCTGTGTTGGTGATATAGTATTAGTTCATTCAAACGGATCAATTTGGAATGATAGAAAAGGATTCATTGAAGAAATAATTATAGACCCAACACCAAAGTATAGGATTAGTAGTAGACAAGATCCAGAGAGTCCTAGATTCAGTGGAAAATATTCAATCTACGGATTAGAAAAATCGAGTGACGGAAAATGGTACTTTGGAAATTTTGTGGGTCAGGAACTAGAATTAACTGGAACTACTATGAGCAAACCTGATCTTAGGGATTATGCATACAATAGAAAGTTTTCAGATCCGAAGGTTGAACATGATGTTCTAACTGTGATTGAAAATTTGGGTAGATGTAAGGGAAAAAATGAGGAGAAAAAGAAATGAATGACCAATACAATGATCTGTTTGATAGATGGGTTAGAATACATCGTTTACTTTGTCCTACAAAGGAGATGGAGAAAATTTGAGTTACGAAGAACAAGTAATAATAAAAATCAAAAAGGGCAATATGATTCAGATTCCTGATTCAATAGTAAAACTCTACAAACTAAATGAAGGAGATTTATTTATTGTTGAAAGACCAAAATGGAATAATATCCTACTAAAGAAGGCAAGGTTGGTTGAAAAATGAACGAATTGATTGACATTATTACTGCATTGTGTGAGGTTTCTTCAAAATGTCCTCGTTGTTATAGACCACAAGATGGTGCAAATTGTACTAATTGTAATGAATATTATGCTGAATGTAATTGCAAGCCATTAACAAAAGACGAAATTATTAATGGAGAAACAATAGTTGATTGAAAAATTAATCTGTAAGATTATTGGTCACAAGTATTGTAAATGTGGTTGGTGCATACGTCATCCGATCTGTAGAAGATGTTATTGGGATAAAAGTTGTTTAGAATATCATCCTGATCTTGCTACAGGAATGAGATGTCAACACGCTACATACAAGTTGCTAGAATTACGAGGTGTTTTAGAAAATTGAAAAGATTTGAAGCGAGAAAAACTGAAATTACATATATGATTTCACCAAAAGAATTTTTAGAAAAAATGGGCATTGAAGGTGAATTAACTACCTTGTTCAAGAGAAGAGGAAAATTAGAAAATGTATGTATTGAATTCAAAGTTTTGGAGAAAAAAAATGAATCTTAAACAGTATCAAGCAGAAGTTACAAAACTTGCCAAAGAAAAAGACTACAATCAAGAATTATTTTATCTCTTTAGTAGAATGGTTCAAGAGGGATCTGAAATGCTAGATGCAATTTGGCAAGGCAAATCTGATGAAGAAGTTGCTGAAGAGGGAGCAGATCTTTTACATTTCTTCTTCCAAATACTTGACCATAGACCATACGCAAACATAGATCGTGAAATGCTAAAGAAAATTGCTTCTAATTACGTTCATAAAAAGAAAACAAACGAAGGTGGGAAGATGGTCAGAAAATGACAGGCATTAAAATAACAACGGAAGAATTCTATCAATTATTTGGATTGTGTTTGGCATCAATAAAGTTAGAAGAAAAACGTATTACTCTTGCTGATGCTTGGTGTGAAATAGTAGGAGAAGGAAACAGAGACAGATTTTGGGATTTCTATGATCTTGGGGATTTAACAATAAAATCACTAAAAGAAAAACTAGAATTTGATAAAGTGATAGTCGTGCGAAAGAAAAAGAGGAAGAAAAAGAAATGACAGAACTAAGTGAAATAATAACTTCATTTGGTTTTTGGATTTACTTTCCAATCTTATTACTAATAGCAATACCAATGATGAGATATATTCTTAGAATAGGTTCAGATGATGACGATGACGATGAAGAAGGAGAGGAAGTGGGAAGTAAAGTAATTCCTAGACGTAATGCCTCTATTGGAAGATTGACAGGTATGACGATGATACCAAAACAAAATAGAAGTAAGTATGATCATGATTCAAATATAATAACACAAAAATTAAAAATAAAAAGTGATGATACTACAGAACCAATTCTTTGTCCAAACTGTGGTGTATCAGTAATGACTCAGTGGCAAAAATGTTATCACTGTGGAGAATTGTTATGAGAAATCCATTCAAGCACAGACACAACATTGATCACATTTGTCATTGTGATCAATTATGTTGCAGTTGTGGAAAACATCTATGGCAAATAATAAGGGACTCTGAAAAAAAATCCAAAGGAAAGTTCCATCATTTATATTTCAAATTATACGATAAATGGTATTCTATACCAAAACTAATCAGACTTTGTAAATTAGAAAAACTAAGATTTTATTCACTACAAACAGGGGAGTTGGATTACTCTTTAATTGTAAAATGAACTGTCACGACTGCAACTCAAACCACATGATAATTAATTCAGATGGAACAATTACTTGTAGACAATGTGGAGGTCATGAAGCGTGGGGAAAATAAAATTACCACCATTATACAACAAAATAAACAAACTTGAAGTAGTTAGTGGACAATTATTTTGGGATACTGGTTTTTTTATGTATTATGGACACGTAGATGGAAATTCTCATCCTGAATGTTTTGTTCCATCACAAACAAAGATGATGTTATTCAAAGAGAATGAAAAAGCACCAAAACTTGGTTCCTGTCATCATGATATAGTTTGGAGATATGTAGCGAGTGCAAAATAATGAAAGGTCTCTGTCATTCCTGCTTAACAAGTGATGTTGAATTAGTAGATGATAGGGGTCAGGTCATTTGTGTCGTTTGTTTTGGTAATAGATACAAAATGAAATCACCTGAGAATGAAGAAATTTCACTTGATAAATTAAAGGAGATATGGAAGAAACAAAGGAGATATGAATGAAAAAAATAATTCTTGTTAGAAGATATAGTGGTAAAGTTGATCAAGATTTTATGGATTTAGAGTTTGCTAGGATGGATCAGGAAAAAGAAATGGAAAAATACTATTTGAAAAAATGAAACAAATTACTATCACTCCACGAGTCTTAGATAGGAATTGTAGAAAATGCAATAGGGAAATAATGATAGGTGAAAAAGCAATGGTTCAAAGAAACCAGTCTAGAAAACATTATTGTATGGATTGTTGGAATAGGATGTGTATCTAATGAACATAACAAATCTAACTCCAATTATAATTGCATGTATCGAAAAATATCTAGAAAAGGGTTTAACTGACAAGGAAGAAATTTTTTATAAAGTTTGTGACGAGTTAGGAGTTCCAAGACCCACAGTTAGAAGAGTTGCAAGAGATATGAGAACTGAGATGTTAAGAAAAATAAAAATTCTACAAAGCGAAATTCCACTTCCATCAGATCCAACAGAGTCGAAATGAAGGTTTGTAAAAACTGTGGAAGTGTCAATGAAAATAAATCAATCAACTGTAATACCTGTAACTCTAAACGGTTTTGGGGAAGATAGAAAACTGAATTGTCAAAACTGTGAAAAACCTATCAGAGATCATGATGCAGAGAGAGCACACGAATGTCTTGAATTGACTTCCTTAGAAATAATTACACAAAATCAAACTCAGATTATAGAAGAACCAAAGGAAGTTACAGTACCAGCACTATGAGTAATCAATGCAAATGTTGTGGAGGTAAGCATAAATGCCAATATCCCAACTGCCCTTTTTCTTTTAATTTAAAATCTGATCTACAAATGCACTCGTACAATCACTGCACAACGATGTAAAACTATATTAAATAACCCATTTCTTAGGGAGACAGGGAGACATTAGTTGAAAGATAACCAATATCTAAAAAAAATCTGCGATAGTTTGAACGTAAGTAATATTGAAGAAGTAGATCTAAGAAAATAATTTCATTCTGATATAGTCTGAAGTTTCTTGATTTCTATTTTTAGCCTTAAACACGATGCTCTTCTTTTCTTTAACAGAAACCCTGATGTAAATACCCAAAGTCCTTTTATCATCATTCTTCTTGAGTAATTTCTTCAAAGTTCTAACTTCAAGAAGTGCTCTATGATTGAATTTTTTCTTCAACATACTTTTTTTAATTATCTGCTTGACGATTTCCTGTTCTTGATCAAACTTGGAAACATCCTTTGATGTGTGCATGCCATAATACAACAAACGATATTTTTTTTCTTCAGGAATGTATGACTCTACAACTATCTCAGAATGTCTTTTCCTACAAGATTTTATTTTCAAGTGCTTAGATGGTTTCAGATCAGGACATGTCTTTGTAGGTATTGTGAATGGTAGATTTTCTCCTTTCCTAAAGGAATACAGTAACAAATTGATAAGACTGTCAATCTCACTTCTTCTAACCTTCAATTATGTATATCACAAAACTCCCTCAAGATAATATCATTTATCAATCGTTTTATTAGTGCGTTGTACCATTTTTCTGTGTGAAGAAGGCGTTAACTATATCAATTATATCAATTGTGTACGTATCACTGTTGATTCCCTCAGCATTTGCACAGTCACAGCAGATAGAGGAATTTGTTGAGGAAGGAATTGAAGCAATGGTAGAGGGGTTCACAGATGATCTTGATTTCTCAGACCCGAACTTACTAAATGCAACTGAGGAAGAAACAGACGAACTAATGGATTCAGGACTTGAGATGCTTGGATCATCAATTGATTTACTAAAGTCTGCACACCACTTTTCAACATCGTTGATTAATTTCCTTTCACCATACACAATCCCAGATCTAATTGTATGGATTATCGGTGGTGCAATTGCAATGATACTCCTTCTGTCAATACTGAAAAGGGTCGCAATTCACATTGTAATTTTAACTGTAATAACACTTCTTGTAGTAGCAGTATTAGTTTACTTTTATTACTAATGACTGATCCAGAAGAACAACAAGGCAGTACAAGACTTGGAATGATAATTTTGATAATGGTAGTATTACTGGTACTTTACGTAGTCATGGTATTTTTTGACGAAAAGGAGGAAGAACCAGAAGGAATTTTTGTCAGGTTTATCTTATTTTTTAAACAAAACATGCTCATATAGTCTCACTATTTTATAGTAGAGCAATGGCAAAAGGAGATCTTGTAACATTAGGTGGAATTCTATTCAAAATTTCATTATTGATTTTAGCATTACTATTAGCCTTGCAGTTGCTTTCAGATCAGTTACCTTTCCCTTATGATATTATGAGTTTGTTTTCATTTGAACAATTTATTTTCCTATTTTCAACAGTAACAATTTCACTCTTAGCATTAGTAGAAGGATATACTTTGATGAAAAAAGATTCATTAAATTTTGGAGTGGTAGTTCTTTACATTGTATCTGCCATCGGTGCTTACTTCGTAGTATTGATAGTTGTTTTTAATTATAGTTTCAACGATTCAACTACGAATGCTTATTTGGGATATTATCTTCTCGTAGGTGTATTATTGATTTTGGTGAATGCACGAGTAGAATTTAAATCAGTGCTTGGCAAATGACAATAAATGTCTCAAACGATACAAGAATCCTCACCTCTTGTTGCTGAACTCGTAGGTTTATTTTTTATCACAGTTTTATTTACAGGATTAATTGTTTACACAGACATTCGAATTTTTGATTCGTATGTTGGTCTTAGTATTGAAGTGTGTTTCCCAACAAACCAAGAAAATTTTTGCATGTTGATTCGTGAAGCATTAGATCTACCTCCCGATGCACAGATAGAAATTGGTAATGTATATTGGGAATTACTCGCAGTTCAAATGATTTTAATTCCATTAGGTTTTGGTGCTTTTCGATTACTTACAATTCTAGTTAGGAAGAGAAAATTAACAGGACTTCGAATTTTCGTAGTTTTACTATGGGTTCTGGTTCCGGCTAGCCTACTGATGTTTGGTATCATAGATGTTTTTTACTATGTAGGAAGGGGATTAGAAATCCCCGATCAGTTAGTATGGCTAAATAATGTAGGATTCTTTCAATTTACTGCTCAACTAGGCAATGATCCGGTAAATGTAGAACGATCAGATTTGTTATTTACTTTTGCGTTAGGTGTCATATTCATTATACTACTATTCTTTACAGCAATCAAATTGTATGAGAATTCCAGATTGAAGGGATTTGTTTGAGTAATAATTATCCACGAGAAGGTTTGGAACCGGAATTACCAGAAGTTCAGGAAGAACAGATTTTAGTATGTGAAAAATGTGGGGATGAATTGGCATTCATAATTTTCTTCAAAAAACAAGAAGAAATATGCCCAACATGTCATAATCAATCTGAACCAGACTCAAACTGGATACTCTGTAAAAAATGTAGGGGTCTTTCAAATTGAGTGAGATTTACCTAACAAGACTTGCTAAAATTGCACAGGTTACTCCTACGACATTGAGATCAAATGTTAAAACTTTACTAGATCTTCTAGAAAAAAAGGAAGAAGTAAAAAATGACTAAGAAAGGTGGAAGATGGGTTCAATCAGTAAAATGCTACATGTGTGGCAAGACCGGAAAGATTCAAGATCCAGAAAATCCTGATAATGAAAAAAAGTGTTTGACATGTGCAGGCACAGGATTCATCACTTCATCAGGCACACTTTCTGCATAATTTTATGGTATAGAGATGGCAAAAAAAAGTAAGTTCCCTATCTTCGTGATTACACTTGTAATTGGAATAGGATTGATTGCAGTAGCATTCTTACAACCAGAATTTATTTTTGGTAGTGGTGTTGCACCACTTGATATTTCTGATATTAGTGGACTTACTCTAATTGATGTACCAATTGATCCTACAGGTGGTCAAATTTTAGGAACTGTAAAATTTGGAGCACCAATTGTTGTACCATTTGAAAGATCTGGAACAGTTCTAAGTGCTGGTGCATGTGAAACACCAAGAGATCTTGACGATTTATCATTAGGATTTGAAGTAAAGTTTGGTAGAATTGCAAGTGGAGATAGAAATTCAGAAGTTTTCTTTCATGGATTCAATGGAGTTAATTGTGCTTATGGTTATGCAGAATGGGATCTAACTGATTTACCAAACGATTTTGTTGCTACTGGATTCACATTACAATTAAATCTAAAATCGATTCAGAGTGGTCAGCAAAGTTGTAAGATAGGTTTTATTGTAGATACTTTTGATGAGATAGGAGAAAGGGCTATAGCAAACAGAATGGTTTTTGGTACTGAATTTGGTGGGAACAATCGAATTGCAACTACATTAGGTGGTGCAACACCAATTGATCCTATTACTGGTAAGGTAGTTCCACATGATTTTCTTGCAGTAGGACATTTTGTAACAAATCAACCAAAGTTTGATAATGATTGGTGTGAATCCACAGGGGTAAAAAAATGGACATTTAGCAAGATAGAAGCAACTGGATTTAGAGTTCTATCAGATGGAACAGTTACAAACCAACCTACAGGTGCAAGATTAAACACTCCAATTGGTGTTGAATCCTTTAATCAACAATTACAATTCAATCAATTAACACAAAAAGGAAATGACAAATTCATGTTGGTATTTTATGGTGGAAGTAGCAGAGGGGGATCAAGTAGTAATGTAATTGATCAACAATGGTGGGAAGAAAATGGAAGTTTGTTGGTTACTGGTTCATCTCAACCAATTAGATGTGGTGTAGGTTTCAATCAAGTTGGTTTCAAATGTATTCCAATTGTTTGTGATATTACTGAAACTCTAAATCTAATTACAAATGAATGTGAAGCAATTGTATGTGATGCTGGTCTAGAATTAGAAATTAAAGAATTTTCAACAGTATGTACTACTGGAATTCCAGAAGTTTGTAATACTGAAATGATTGCAGTATGTACAAAAATTAATCCATGTTCTCCACAAGAAATATTCATTGATGATATATGTCAATCAATTGAAATTATACAACCACAAATTTGTGATGAAGGTACACAAATAGTTGGTTCTGAATGTGAACCATTATTCTGTGGTGAAGGATTTGAAATTTCTGGTAATGCATGTATATTAAAGACTTGTAATATTGGTCAGGAATTAATTGGAGATCAATGTCAAACAATTACTTGTCCATTAAACACTAGATTAATTGGCAATGATTGTGTTGAAATCTCATGTCCAATGGGACAAATTGTAATAGACAACAAATGTGTAAATATTTCATCTTGTTCAGACTGTGGTGATGATGGAACAATATTTTGTGATGTAGGATTAAAACAGATTGGTGATCAATGTGTTCCAATTGAACTTGATTGTCCAGCAGGAACAGAAGAGTTTGAAAACAATTGTAGAAATATTGCTCCTAGTTTACTTCAAATTTCAGGCGTTGATTCAACAATATTTCTAATTACTGGTCTTGTGATTACAGGAATGTCAGGAGTAGGAATAGTCGCAAGGAGAAGATAAATTGGCTAATCAGAAACTACAGGCACGACAAAAGAGATTACTTGTAGTTTTTGGTGTTTTAACTTTAGCATTAATACTTTTTTTTGGTACAACTGACACATTTCAATTATTATCAGTATCATCATTATCACTTGATGCAAC
>SDBS01006976.1_pt1 | contig 10988 bp, 8 predicted proteins | sample 2277091 | NCBI WGS metagenome assembly SDBS01 (sample SAMN10404972, study PRJNA504765) | marine sediment metagenome | isolation source: marine sediment core GS10_PC15, 163 cmbsf | place: Arctic Ocean: Southern Knipovich Ridge | collected 2010 | reverse complement strand
AAATAAAGGGAAAGCATCTTTGGAATTTGAAAAGGCGCTCGATATCGGTCGTCCGCCCAATATAGTGGAATTATTCCCCAATTCCAGGGGATTGATTGTAAGCGGTAAAGTCATAGACCGGGCCATGATTAAAAAGGGAAAGGCTATGACCATAGCTGCCAACGGCCGGAATCAGTCTGTGATCCGTGGAGTACTCAGGGCTGCACAGCGGGCAAACGCCGCTATTATTATAGAAATCGCAAAATCCGAGGGAGGCGCCAACGCCTATTGCGCTGTCAATTACTGGAATATGGCAAGACAGGTGGATGCAATAATGAATGAGCTGAGTATTACTGTTCCTGTTGCCATCCATGCAGATCATTACGGCATCAAGGGGGGTCAGGATGTTGAAGCGGCAAGAACTGAAATCCCGTCCATGTTTGATGCCGGCATTACCTCTATTGCCATCGACGCCTCACACCTTCCTGACGAGGAAAATCTCCTGGCAAACCTTACCCTTAACCCTTATCTGCCCAAATGGGCAGGGTATGAGACCGAGGTGGGAGAGATAAAGGGGAAGCAGGGTCTTTCCACTTCAGCGGAAGCATTATTTCTAATCCAGGGACTTAACGCACACGATATATTTCCTGACTGGATCGCCCTGAATAACGGAACCACCCACGGCATTGAGGCGAGCGATGAGGGTATTCAGGTCCCCTTGACAGCGGAGATTCACAATGCCCTGGATCAGTATATCATCTCCGGGGCCCAGCACGGAACATCCGGCAATAATTCGGAGCGTCTCAGAAACATCGTTCAGAAAACCAGAACCACCAAGGCCAATGTGGCCACCGCCCTCCAGATGATTTCGTGGGGTGTTGAGGTCAATGAGTTCGGCAATGCGATTTTAGATGACAACGGTGAGTTTGTTAAGGTGTCGGAAGATGGCATGCCAGACAATGTGTGGGATGAAATGGTCACCTTTGCAAAGGCCGAAGGCCTTAAAGGAGGTAACTACAAAAAGCTCAACCTTCCCTTTGAAAACAAGCTGTTAGGCCTTTCCCGGGATTTTCGTGACAGGATGTCAAAAGGGGTTGAAGAATTCGTCTACGGTCTTTTGACTGACGTATTTAGCGCCAGGGACACGGCTCCATTAGCTATCGAAGCGATCATCGAAGCGGACTCCTATGACTTGGGCCCGAAGGGGACGCGAATCGAGGACCCAGGCGAGTGGACAGAGAGCAAAATACACGAGCGGGCATCCTTATTAGACGTAGATAAAGGTCCGGCAGGGGACTTTGATGATTAATATGGCCGAGAATTCAACAATGCAGCCCCCGCACCTATGGATAAAAGAGATACAGGAGGATGAGAAGGTTTCAGGTTGCTATTTAGTCAAGGAAAAGAAGGTGCTAAAAACCCGCAACGGCAAACCCTTCCTGAACCTGATATTGGCAGACAGAACCGGGGAGATCCCTGCCAAGGTGTGGGACCGGGCTGAAGCGCTTTCGTCTCTTTTTCAAAAAGGTGATATTATTCAGGTTGTCGCTCATGCCGGTTCTTATCGCGATCAGATCCAGATAACGGTGTCAGAGCTTGATCTGTTAAAAGAGAAACCGGACCCTGAGATCTTTTTAGAATCGACCCCTGAAAACCCATCCGAAATGATGCGTTCTCTTAGACAGATCCTGAGGGGTGTAGAGGACGTTAATTTAAAGGGCCTGGTTGACAGCTTTTTGGGAGACAGAAAGTTTATGGCCCGGTTTAAGAAGATGCCGGCAGCCAAAAGTTTTCACCACAGCTATCTCGGCGGTCTTTTAGAGCATACCCTGTCTGTTTGTCAGATGGCGATACAGGTGGCCGCACATTACCCGCAATTGAACAGGGATCTGTTAATCACGTCAGCATTCCTGCACGATATAGGAAAGATAAGAGAACTTGAATACAACCTTCAGATCGACTACACGGATGAAGGAAGATTGGTCGGGCATGTTGTGTTGAGCATGACCATGGTAGAGGAAAAATTGATAGGATTAAAAGACTTTCCCGGGGCATTGGCAATTCGACTGAAACACCTGGTACTGAGTCACCATGGGCAGTACGATTTTGGTTCTCCCAAGGAACCAAAGTTCTTAGAGGCGTTTGCCCTTAACCTGATTGATGATCTTGATGCAAAGATAAACGGTCTGGGCCGATTTATGGAAAGGGACCGGCACGAAGGGGCCTGGACCGAATTCAACAGGATGTTCGGGAAATATTTTCTGAAAGGAAAAATGCAGCCGACCCAGAAGACACCAGAGGAGAGCACAAAGACAGACAACAGGCAAAGGACCCTGTTTTCTTCAGATGCATCGACCCCGTAAGCGCCAAATTATTTTTGCCCGGGAGGACTGAAAAATGAACATCGAACATCGAACATCGAACATCGAATGCTGAATGGGAAAAGATGAAGGAACAAACATATGACCTGGAAGAAAGACTGCTTGAGTATTCGGTGCGGATCATAAAGGTCGTTGAACAGCTGCCAAACACCAAAACAGGTAACCATGTTGCTGATAAAAAATCTGAACTATTAAATGATATTTTAGAGGAAACATAGGAATTAATTAGAGTTTTCGTTACGAGTTTCAAAACGGATGAAAAGAAACCACACCGTGGCGTGGTCCAATACTTGGTATTGCTTTTTTATTCGAATTTGGAATAATTTGAGGAGCGGAGCGACATCATTATTCGACGTTCAATGTTCGATGTTGGGCGTTCATCTTTTAAAACAACTCCGCATGGTATAAATGCAACCTTTGAATATTTACAAAATGTCTTAGGGCCGATGCTCTACCCGACCCGGCCTCCTGATGAGAATCCTGCCCGTTTTCTTTCAGACAAATGTCAGAATAATGAATCCATCGAACTCAAACAGACAACCTGAGGACTCCTCGCCCGTAACCTTTCCAAATCATGTGAAAAACATCCGTGGCCGTCTGCCGCATGTCATGACCCGAGACCGGCATCCCTTTGCCAGGCGGCTAAAAAATATCCTCAACAAGGCTAAGGGGCGCGATCCGGACGAAAAGGCAATTCAGCAGCTCAAGTCTTTAGAAAGGCGGGTCAAGGCCTCCATCTTGCAAAAAGATCGCCGTGTGCAGGACCTCCCTAAAGTATCATACCCCGAAAACCTGCCCATAACAGCCAAGAAAGACACCATTGTCCATGCTATTCGAAAACATCAGGTGGTTATTATTTCCGGCGACACGGGTTGCGGCAAGAGCACCCAGATCCCTAAAATGTGCTTAGAGGCAGGGAGGGGAATTGGGGGCAGGATAGCCTGTACTCAGCCCAGACGAATTGCCGCCACCACCATAGCCGGACGGATTGCGGAGGAACTCGGAGAAGAAATCGGGAAATCGGTGGGGTATAAGATACGTTTCAAAGACCGAACCAGCCGCTATGGGTACATCAAAGTTATGACCGACGGGATGCTGTTGGCTGAAACTCAGCAGGATCCCCATCTCAATGAGTATGACACCATCATTGTTGACGAGGCCCATGAGAGAAGTCTCAACATCGATTTCATCCTGGGAATTCTTAAAACTCTTCTCATGAAACGGAAACGTCTCAAACTAATCATCACCTCGGCGACCATGGACACTGAGAAATTTTCAAAGGCCTTTGGCGGGGCCCCGGTGATAGAGGTCTCCGGACGGGGATATTCAGTGTTTGTGGAATATCTGCCCGTTGACCCTGAAAAGCAGGACAGGGGTGAGATAACCTATGTGGATATGGCCATCAGGGGAGTTGAAAAGATGCGTAACAGGGGACAGGCAGGAGATATCCTCGTCTTTATGCCCACCGAACAGGATATCATCGAGACTTGTGAGCGCCTTGAGGCCCGGAATCTGATCCCGCCGGAGGCAGGGCTGGTATTGCCCCTGTTTGCAAGACTTACCCACGCCAGGCAACGCCGGATTTTTGCGCCGTTCAAGGGGCAGAAAATCATCGTCTCAACCAACGTCGCCGAGACCTCCCTGACGATTCCCGGCATAAAGGTTGTAATCGATACGGGGCTGGCCCGGATCTCGCGGTATCTGCCCAGAACCCGCACCACCAGCCTCCCCGTGAGCCCCGTTTCAAAGAGCAGCGCAGACCAGCGTAAAGGCCGGTGCGGCAGGCTGGAAAATGGTACCTGTATCCGGCTTTACTCACAGGAGGACTACGACGCCCGCCCCGAATTTACAGACCCTGAGATCCTGAGATCGAATCTCGCAGAGGTCATTCTCCGGATGATCTCTTTGAGGTTGGGGCATATCACATCCTTTCCCTTTTTAGACAGGCCCAATCCAAGGAGCATAAAAGACGGGTTTGACCTCTTGGTGGAATTAGGGGCCGTTGTTCGAAAAAACGGGGGTGTGTCCCTTACGGATAAAGGCCGTATAATGGCCAAAATGCCCATTGACCCCAAGATTTCCCGCATGATCCTTGAGGCCCAAGAGGAAGGCTGCGTCCATGACGTTGCCGTGATAGCCTCGGCGCTGAGCATCCAGGACCCCAGAGAAAGGCCCCTTGAAAAGACCGGTCAGGCCGATCAGAAGCACATCCGGTTTAAAGATCCGGATTCCGATTTTATAACCCTGCTCAATATCTGGAGTTATTATCATCGTTCGTGGGAGACACTCCGGACCCAGAATAAGATGAGAAAATTTTGCAAAGAGCACTTTCTTTCTTTTGTACGCATGCGTGAATGGCACCATATCCACCAACAGCTGTCGAGCATATTGGAGGAACAGGGCATTAAGGATCAGAACCATTACGCAGACCGGCCCGGGGAGAATAGATATGCCTGCATTCACCGCTCCATTTTGAGCGGATACCTGTCCAATATAGCAGTAAAAAAGGACAAGAACATCTATTTAGCGGCCAGGGGACGGGAGGCAATGGTTTTTCCAGGGTCAACACTCTTTAACAAAGGCCCTGAGTGGATCGTAGCAGCAGAGATGGTTAAGACTTCCAGGCTTTTTGCCAGAACCGCCGCAAAGATCAGCCCGGAATGGCTGGAAAGACTGGGTGGCGGTCTTTGTAAATCCTCTTATTCCAACCCGCATTGGGAAAAGAAACGGGGGGAGGTCCGTGCTCACGAACAGGTAAGTCTGTACGGATTGGTCATTATACCCCAAAGATCTGTATCCTACGGATCAATCGACCCTGTTGTCTCTCACGATATATTCGTGAGATCCGCCCTGGTGGAAGGGGATGTTAATCTCGACTTTCCTTTTCTGATTCACAACCAGGGCTTGATAGAAAAGAGCAGAGGTATGGAAGAGAAGGTCCGCAGGCGTGGGATGCTGGTCAGCGATGATGTGATGGCAGAGTTCTATTCAACAAGGCTGGCAGGGGTTTTTGATATCCGAACCATGGGAAAAAGGATCAAGGAGCATGGCGGAGATGGGTTTCTAAAAATGACCGAGGCAGATATCGTGATAGCCTACCCGGCTGAAACAGAGCTTGACCAGTATCCCGAAGAGATAACCATCGGCAGCAACGCATTTAAATTCTCCTATAAGTTCGCACCGGGAAAACCTGATGACGGCGTTACCATTAAGGTCCCTTCCGGTATGGCATCTCAGGTTTCGCATGATCATTTAGACTGGGTTGTCCCCGGGCTTTTCCGGGAAAAGATCACCGCCCTTATCAAAGGGCTGACCAAACAATATCGAAAACAGCTTGTCCCTGTTTCAAAGACTGTGGACATTATTATGACGGAGATGGAAAGGAGATCTGAACCTCTCCTTTCGTCCCTCGGCAGGTTCATCTATCGTCGATTCGGCGTAGATATTCCTGCCTCCCAGTGGCCTGTTTCAGAGATTCCGGACTATCTGAACATGCGTGTTTCCATCCTTGATCATCGAGGCCGGGAAATCCGATCGGGGAAGGATGCTTCCATTCTCAATGAATATGCCCCCTGCGCATCACCCGCACAGATAGAACCGGAAACCTGGGAAAAGGCGAGGTCAAAATGGGAGAAAAAAGGGATTATGTCCTGGGATTTCGGGGATCTGCCTCAGACCATTTCTCTCGGAACCAACCTGCTGGTCTATCCCGGTCTCGAGCCGGCAGCAGGGGGGGTCAATTTCCGGCTGTTCAGGGACAGTTCGGAAGCGTCTGAGACACATAAAAAAGGTATTAAGGCCCTGTTTATGATTCGTTTTAGAAAGGATCTCAAATTCCTGAAAAAGGATCTTAAACTCCCTGACGCCATTTCTGCTAAAGCGGTATACTTCGGGGGAGGACGTACGGTCGAAAAAGGGATGTATGACAACATCGTAAACCGTTTTTTCCTCTTGAATATCCGAACCAGAGCGGCTTTTGAGATCCATGCATCTGCAATAGTCCGATCAATTTTACCTGAAGGGCGTTCGTTAATGGAACTGACCGGGAGGGTCCTGGATGCCTACCATGATGTGAGACAGAATCTCTATATGATTCAAACGGCAAACAGACACAACCCTCCGGTCCGGGCATTTTGTTCCCGGCTCACGAGAGAACTGGAGGGGCTGGTTCCAAAGGATTTCTTAGATCGATATACCCCGGATCGTATCACCCATCTCCCGCGCTATCTGAACGCATTCAAGATCAGGGCGGAACGTGGGGCCTATGACAGGGAGAAAGATCAGGAAAAGGCAGACCGGATAGAGCCTTTCACCGAGGCTCTGCGCAGAAATCTCAGAGACATCTCTTCCCATGCCTCTTTGGAAAAACGCAAGAGCTTTGAAGAACTCTTCTGGATGGTAGAGGAGTTCAAGGTGTCTGTCTTTGCCCAGGAACTAAAGACCCCTTTTCCGGTGTCAGCTAAACGTTTGGAAAAGAAGTTGCGGGAAATTGAAAGGATGGTGTAGCAACTTCCCACACTCCTCTGGGGGGGGCATTGTACCTGCATATTATAATATTATTATAGCTTGGCCCCTGTCCGGTGGGCCTCGCACATACCAAACCAGGAGGGAACCAGAATGGCAGAAATTATGAAGCCTCGAATCAGAAAGCTCGCGGGACTCAGGGAAGAGCATTTTGGGCGAATATTCAGACAGGTCTTTTTTCCCCCGAGTCCACCGGCGCTTTTTTTGTAAGGGATTTTGCAGGTCAGAAGATCTATGGAGATGAGCATCTGAGGGAGATTGAAGGGGCTCTACGTTACGAACTGGCCTAACGAAAATTCCACCCAAAAATTCCTTATTATATCCAGATTTGTGATTGCAAATAGCCTTGTAAAGATCTTAGAATAGAATAACTGATCTCTCAGGCTGACTCTAAAGGAGACAAAATGATTTATGGCCAAGTTATATCTTGTACGCCACGGCAGAGCCACCGCAGGGTGGAGCAAAGACTATGATCCCGGTCTTGACGAGCTGGGCCGTTCACAGGCACGGCGTGCCGCTCAGGTATTGAAACCACTCGGGATCCGCAGGATTATTTCAAGCCCTCTTGCCCGTGCCCGCGAGACAGCAATGCCCCTGGCAGAGGCGTGGCGTTGTTCCGTTGGGATAGAAAAGCGGGTAGGGGAAATACCTCCACCGGGAAAGGGGCTGATAGATCGAGGGGTATGGTTAGGCGAGGTAATGACACAGAAATGGCCGGATCTGAGCCGGAATCTACAGATATGGCGTGAGGGTATCATTGAGGTTCTCCTATCCCTTGATAGGGAGACCGTCGTGTTCAGCCATTTCATTGCAATAAACGCGGCGGTTGGCAAGGCCACAGGGGATAAACGTGTTCTGAGCTTCATGCCCGATAACGGCTCGATCACCGTGATCAGCACGGATAACGGCGGGCTTCAGCTTGTCCGTTTGGGGAGTCAGGGTGAGACAGAAACCCTTGCCGGGGTTCCAGCATCAGCCTCTCCCTCAGACAACGGACTGAAATGAACCTGACTGGATAGTTGAAAAATGGCTGACTTCTAAAACTGGGAGTGATGATGAGCATCCTATTCGAACCGATTGTCATAAAGGGTATGGAACTGAAGAACCGCTTTGTCAGATCTGCAACCTATGACGGTTACGCGGATCATGCGGGTCAGGTGACTGAGAGGCAGATTAGATTTTTTGAAGACCTTGCAAGGGGCGGGGCGGGGCTTATCATTACGGGTATTGCCCATGTTCATGATTCCGGTCAAACATCTCCGATACAGAATTCAGTGGCGAGCGACCACTGTATACCAGGCCTCAAAAAGCTCTCCGAAGCCGTACATAATCTGGGGGCAAAAATCGCAATTCAGCTTTTTCATGCAGGCAGAGAAAGTGCAAGATTTCTAAAGGCCAAAAACCTTGAGGCCGTAGGCCCTTCCTTTGTCCATGATGACCCGTACTTTAAAAGACCATACCGGTCTATGACCGGGGAGGAAATCTCTGAAATAGTCAGCGCATTCGGAGATGCGGCAAGAAGGGTGAGAGAGGCCGGTTTTGATGCCGTCCAGGTGCACGGGGCACACGCTTACCTGCTGAGCCAATTTCTTTCTCCGTACCTGAATCGTCGAAACGATCAATGGGGAGGGCATCTAAAAAACCGTTTGCGCATACACCGCGAAATACTCAAAGATATCAGGGCAAAGGCAGGAGAGGATTATCCTCTGCTTATTAAAATCGGGGTAGAGGACGGCTTTCCCGGTGGGCTTGAGTTTCGTGAGGGGGCATTGGCGGCCAGGTTTCTCGCCGAGTGGGGATTTGATGCCCTCGAGATCAGCTCAGGACTGAGGGGTAAGAGGTATGAGGGGACCGAGTTCAAAACCAAATTAAGCCGACCCGAGCATGAAGCCTATTTCAGAGGATGGTGCAGGGAGATAAAAGGGGAGGTGGACGTACCGGTCATGATGGTAGGCGGCTTGAGAACGTTTGCCCTCATGGAAGAGGTTGTTGAGAAGGGTGAGGCGGATTTTGTCTCATTATGTCGGCCTTTCATAAGAGAGCCATTCATCGTGAACAAATGGAGGAAAGATAACCATTACAGGCCGGCCTGTATCTCCTGCAACCAATGCCTTGACGAGATTTTTAAGGGGAACCCGGTTCAGTGTATGCAGGAGGCCAAAAGGAAACAAAATTGAAAATTGTGATTAGTGCCTGAACGAAAATTAGGATTTTTTGTTCAGATCAAGGAAGGCGAAAATTTAAACCGCAGGAATACATTGAGTATTTCGAGGATTAAAATTTGAGTCTGACGTCCCGCCGATAGGCGGGAGGCGAAAAAGACAGTTTTCGTTCGGGCACTATGTAGGAGGATGAATAGTCATGCCTGATGATATTTTGGAAGAAGCCGCCCGGGAACAACCAGAGGGACAAAACGATGAAGAAGAGAGCTTTGCCGAGCTGTTCGAGTCCTATTCCGAAGGGATGAATGAAGATGTCCGCGTAGGAGACAAGGTCAGGGGAGCCATTATCTCCATCGGCAGGGACAGTGTCTTTGTGGACACGGGGACAAGGACCGACGGCTTTGTGGATAAGACCGAGCTTCTTGACGAGGAAGGGCAGTTCACCTTCGAGGAGGGGGATATCCTGGAGCTCTACGCGGTTGCCGTCACCGGTACAGAGATCAGGCTTTCCAAGGCCATTAGCGGAATCGGGGGAGCGGAACTCCTGAGGGATGCCTTTGAAAACGACATTCCGGTAGAGGGAAGGGTGAAGGCCGTGATCAAGGGGGGCTTTCAGGTGGATGTGCTACAGCGACGGGCCTTCTGTCCCATCAGTCAGATGGACCTGCGGTATGTTGAAACCCCCGAAGAATACATGGATCAGGCCTATGAATTTCTCATTACCGAATTTGATGAGGAGGGCCGCAACATCGTCCTTTCCAGACGGAAGCTCTTGGACCGGGCCTTGGAAAAAGTGCGGGAATCCTTCTACGCGGACCTGGCGGTGGGCGACCTCATGGAGGGCCGGGTGACAAAACTCATGCCCTTCGGTGCCTTTGTGGAACTCACACCCGGTGTGGAGGGGATGATCCACATCTCGGAGCTGGGATGGTCCAGGGTGGAAAACCCCGATGAAGTTCTCCATGTGGGGGAATCGGTCCGGGTAAAGGTGATCGGCATGGAGCCTAACGAGAAGTCGGACCAGCTCAAGATCGCCCTCTCCATAAAGCAGACCCTTGAGGACCCCTGGGAAACCGTGGGCCAGCGATATCACGAGGGGGACGCAGTCACAGGGAAAGTGACCCAATGCCTCGATTTCGGAGCCTTTGTAGAGGTGGAACCCGGTATTGAGGGGCTGGTGCATATCAGCGAAATGAGTTATACCCGCCGGATTTTAAGACCCGAAGATGTGGTTTCCTCCGGCGAACAGGTCCAGGTGATGATCAAAGAGATCGACGAAACCAAAAGAAGAATCTCCCTGAGTCTGAGGGAAGTGGAAGGAGACCCCTGGGCGGGTGTAGAGGAACAGTATCGGGTGGGCCAGTTTGTAAATGGGACAGTGGAAAAACAGGAAAAATTCGGAGTCTTTGTCTCCCTGGAACCGGGTGTGACAGGTCTTCTTCCAAAATCAGCCCTGAGGGAGGCCTCCAAACCGGGGATGATCGAAAAAATGAGACCAGGCGATCCCATCACAGTGGTGGTCCAACGGGTCAGTGCCGGGGAAAGGAAGATCACCCTTGGTCCCGGGGATGAAGGGGATGCGGGGGACTGGCGCAGTTTTTCCCCGGACAAGGGGCCTGCGGTAAGCTCCCTCGGTGAGAAGCTCATGGAAGCGCTTGAGTCAAAGAAGAAGAAATCATGACAAGGGGGCCAAGGTGGCCGTGAAGGATGAGTATCCATGAACAATTTCGCCTACCTGACAACAAGTCTTGCCATAAAAAAACTCTCTCAACTTTCAAAACTCAACATTAATATTCACGGGGAAGAAAACATCCCCGACGGATCGATCATTTTCGTGGCCAACCATTTTACCAGGATCGAAACCCTGTTTCTGCCTCGCCACCTCCACCAGCTTACAGGGATTCCGGTCTGGTCACTTGCCGATTACAATCTCTTTAAAGGT
>SDBS01006975.1_pt1 | contig 10989 bp, 11 predicted proteins | sample 2277091 | NCBI WGS metagenome assembly SDBS01 (sample SAMN10404972, study PRJNA504765) | marine sediment metagenome | isolation source: marine sediment core GS10_PC15, 163 cmbsf | place: Arctic Ocean: Southern Knipovich Ridge | collected 2010 | reverse complement strand
CCTTCCCCCTTGGGCGCAGGCTGGCTGGCCTTGCCCGGTTTTTCGACCCGGGTTGCAATCGTTTGGCGAGCGTGCGCCTCGCCTTGCCGCCAAAGCTCTTGCTACCTATGATGCCGCCGCCTGCGCGGTCTGGCCCGAAAGATTGGGCCGTTCGCGCGATCAATGCAAATAGTCAGATGGAAGGTTCCGCGCTTGGCACTCGATACGCTTAGAAAGGGAACGAGCCGCTTTCTCGGCTTACTCCTGATAGGTCTTCTCGTCATCAGTTTCGCGGTTTGGGGAATCGCGGACGTCTTCACGGGCTATGGGGCGCAGACGCTGATTAGCGTCGGCGACACCGAGATCACAGCTAAAGAATATTTGCGCGCCCAGCGCGAGGTTCTTCGCGGCATGAGTGCTCAGGCTGGCCGCAGTTTGAGCTTGCAGGAGGCGCGGGAGCAAGGCCTCGCAAGGCGCGTGGTGGAGCGGCTGATCGGCGGCGCGGCCGTGGACACCCATGCCAAGCATCTTGGCCTTGGCATCACCGAGCCGGCACTGCTCAAGGAGATCAAGCGCGACCCAGCTTTCAAGGATTCGGCTGGCGCTTTCAGCCCCCTCGCCTTCCAGCAAGCGTTGCGCACAATCGGGCTTTCGGAGCAGGGTTATTTGATTTCTCAGCGCGAGCGAAATATGCGCCGGCAGCTCCTGTCCACCGTGGGCGCCAAGGTGCTCGCTCCGGAGATTCTCGTCACGGCGATGAGCCGCTTCAACGACGAGACGCGCAGCCTGCGCTACGTGATCGTGGAGCAAAGCTCGGCAGGCTCTGCCCCCGAGCCGAGCGAGAACGACCTCAAGCGCTATTACGATAATCACCAGGCGAAGTTCACCGAGCCCGAATTCCGCAAGCTCGGCATCCTCGCTGTTACGCCAGAGACGGTAAGAGACGAGTTGAATATCACCGAGGAAGACGTGAAGGCCGCTTACGAGGCTGCAAAGGACAAGCTCGGCACGCCCGAGCGCCGGCAGGTGCAGCAAATCATCTTCCCAGACACGGAAGCGGCGGAGGCCGCCTATAAGAAGATTCAGGAGGGGATGGACTTCAGCGCCATCGCCAAGGAGCGAGGCTTGAGCGATGCCGACGTCAACCTCGGCAATTTGAAGCGCCAGGAGCTTGCCGATTCCGTCGTCGCCGAGGCGGCCTTTGCGCTGGAGCAGGACAAGGTCAGCGAGCCCGTCACCGGCAAGTTTGGCGGAACGGTGCTGTTGCGCGTTACGGCGATCGAGGAAGGAAAGACCCCGAGTTTCGAAGACGCTAAGGCTGACTTGGAGAAGAAAATCCTGGCACAGCGCGCCGAGGGCCTGATCTTCGATCTTCACGATCGCATCGAGGACGAGCGCGCCGCGGGCGCTTCGCTTGCCGAGATCGCCACCAAACTGAAGCTCGACCAAAAGGTCATTGACCAACTCGACCGCAAAGGTCAGACGCCTGACGGGTCCACTCCGGAGTTGCCCAGCAAGGAGGAGCTGTTGAACTTCGTCTTCACGACCGATGTAGGGGTGGAGAACGATCCTTTGGATCTGAAGGACCAGGGCATGATCTGGTACGAGGTGCTCGGACTCACGCCGCGAAAGGTGAAGCCGTTCGATCAGGTCAAGGATGAGGTCGCCAAGGATTGGCGGAGCGACAAGGATCGGAGCCGCCTTGCCAAATACGCCCAAGACCTCGTCAACGGTCTGGCTGGCGGCAAAAGCCTCGACGACCTCGCCACGGAGCTCAACACCGGTATCCTGCCTACGGAGCCCTTGAAGCGCGGCGGTCTCACGGTGAACGTGTTGCCGTCGGCAGTGGCGCAGGTCTTCACCCTGCCCGAGGGCGGCTACGGTTCGGCGCGAACGGGCACCGAGGGTCAGCGCATCGTGTTCCAGGTGAAGAAGGTGACGCCGCCGCCGCCGCTCGATCCGCAGGCCGTCGCAAGGCTAAAGACACAGCTCGACCGGTTTCTTGTCGACGATATCGTCGCGGAATATTTTGGCGCCCTGGAAAACCGTTATGGCGTGAGCCTCAATCAGGCGGCGCTGGCCAAGCTCGCTGGCACCAGCGATCAGCCATGAGCCCGGCTGGGCCCGCGCCGGTTTCGACCTTGCCGCAAGACAGTGCCGCACCGGTCGAGCCCGACTTTGCGGTCTTCGCGCGAGCTTACGACGAGGGGCGTCCGCAAGTTGTTTGGACGCGGCTCGTCGCCGATCTTGAGACGCCAGTTTTGGCGATGCTCAAGCTTTCCCATGAGCGGCCATGTAGCTTCCTGCTCGAATCCGTCGAAGGCGGCTCGGCGCGGGGTCGCTACTCGATTATCGGCTGCGAGCCGGATCTCCTGTGGCGCGCCAATGGCGACAAGGCCGAAATGAACCGATCGCCTCAAACCGGCGCGGAAGGTTTCGCACCGAGCCCGCTGCCTCCGCTTGAGTCCCTCAGAGCCCTCTTGGCGGAATCTGTAATATCACTGCCGCCTGAGCTGCCACCCATGGCAGCCGGCATTTTCGGCTATATGGGCTATGACACGGTGCGGCTGATCGAGACTTTGCCGGGCCGCAAATCCGACACGCTCGGACTTCCCGATAGCATTCTGGTGCGCCCGACACTGATCGTCATTTTCGACACGGTGAAGGACGAGATCACGGTGGTGACGCCGGTGAGGCCGGCCCCTGGCGTCGACGCCAAGGCGGCTTACGCGCGTGCCGCCGACCGCTTGAACATCGTCACCGAGCGCTTGGATCGGCCCTTGCCGCACGCGGCCGATATCGACATGAGCGCTCCCCATCCGGAGCCGAAGGCCGATATGGCGCCTGAGGCCTATATGGCGAAGGTCGCGCGTGCCAAGGAGTACATCGCCGCGGGCGATATTTTCCAGGTCGTGCTTAGCCAGCGTTTTGAGGCCCCCTTTACGCTGCCCTCGTTTGCGCTCTACCGGGCATTGCGGCGCATCAACCCCTCCCCGTTCCTCTATTATTTGAATTTCGGCGATTTCGCCGTGGTGGGGTCGAGCCCGGAGATTCTGGTGCGGGTGCGCGAGGGGACCGTCACCGTCCGTCCGATTGCCGGCACACGGCCGCGCGGCGCCACGCAAGAGGAGGATTCCGCGCTCGCAGTCGAGCTTCTGGCCGACGCCAAGGAGCGGGCCGAGCACCTCATGCTGCTCGATCTTGGCCGCAACGATGTGGGACGCGTGGCCGAGGTCGGCAGCGTGCGCGTCACCGACTCCTTCTTCCTCGAATATTACAGCCAGGTGATGCACATCGTGTCGAATGTCGAGGGGCAGCTTGCGCCGCGCTACGACGCCATCGATGCGCTGATGGCCGGCTTTCCCGCCGGCACGGTGTCGGGGGCGCCGAAGGTGCGCGCCATGGAGATCATCGACGAGCTCGAGGACGAGGCGCGTGGTCCCTATGCCGGCTGCGTCGGTTATTTCTCCGCCAGCGGCGAGATGGATTCGTGCATCGTGCTCAGGACCTCGGTGGTGAAGGACGGCAAGATGTATGTGCAGGCGGGCGCGGGCATCGTTGCGGATTCGGTGCCCGAGCTGGAGCAAGTCGAATGCGTCAATAAGGCGAAGGCGCTGTTCAAGGCGGCCGAGGAAGCCGTGCGTTTTGCCGCTCGCGCGAAGCAGGGCCAATGAGATTGGCAGGCTTTGCGTTCACCACACTCTAATTTGGTCCGAAAGCCTCATGCTCACGCTGAGCCTTCTCCGCCACGCCAAGTCGAGCTGGAGCCGTCCGGGCCTTGCGGACCGCGACAGGCCGCTCGCCCCGCGTGGCGAGGCTGCCGCACCGTTGATGGGGCGGACGATGGCCAAGCATGGGCTGGACCCTCAGCTGGTACTGTGCTCATCGGCGCGGCGCACGCGCGATACGATTGCGCTGGTCCTGCCCGAGCTGAGAACCGAGCCGCGCGTCGCTTATGAAGATGCGCTCTATCACGCGAGCGCGGCCGAGATGCTGCAAATGCTGCGGGGCGTTGGGGCGGGCGTCGGCAGCCTCCTGATGATCGGACATAATCCCGAGCTGCATGCCTTGGCCCTCGACCTGATCGGCTCCGGATCGAAGCGGCTCAGGGAGCGTCTGATGCTCAAACTGCCCACGGCAGGCCTCGTCGTGATCGCGTTCCAAGCAGGCAACTGGGGGGACATCACGGTGAATAGCGGCAAACTCACGCTGTTTCTCACGCCGAAGGACGTTGAGGGAGACTAGGCCTGCCGGGGTCCCCGCGACCTTGACGGCACGGCGGCCGCAAGCGTAACACCAAGCCCATGCTCACGCTGATCGATAACTACGACAGCTTCACCTACAATCTCGTTCATTTCCTTGGGGAATTGGGCGCGAGCTGCCGCGTCTACCGCAACGACAAGATCAGTGTGGATGAGGTGCTTGCCGAAAAGCCGTCGGCCATCGTGCTGTCGCCCGGACCGTGCGACCCCGATCGCGCCGGCATCTGCCTGGACCTGATCGCGCGCGCCGGCTCCGAGATGCCGATTCTTGGCGTCTGCCTCGGTCATCAGGCCATCGGACAGGCCTATGGCGGGCGCGTCGTGCGGGCGCCCACCCTGATGCACGGCAAGCTGTCCAAGGTGCATCACATCGACCGTGGCGTCTTTGCCGGCCTGCCACAAGACTTCTCCGCTACGCGCTATCATTCGCTGACCATCGACCGCGACAGCGTTCCCGAGGTACTGGAGATCACGGCCGAGACGGCCGACGGTGTGATCATGGGTGTGCAGCACAAGCACCATCCCGTGCACGGCGTGCAGTTCCATCCCGAGAGCATTGCCTCGGAGCACGGCCATCAGCTCCTCGCCAATTTCCTCGACCTTGCCAGGGTCGAGCGGCGTGCGCGCGGCGCTCCCCAACGAGAAGCGGTCGGTGCCCTCTAGGTCCGCGCCGGCGGACGGTGCGGCGCTTACGGACTTGCGCGCGGCCATCGGCAAGGTGGCATCGGGTCAGAGCCTCACTCAAGGGGAAGCGGCGGACGCCTTCGAACTCATCATGTCGGGGGCTGCCACCCCTGCGCAGATCGGCGCTCTCCTGATGGGCATGCGCGTGCGCGGCGAGACGGTGGACGAGATTGCGGGCGCTGCCCGCGTCATGCGTGCCAAGGCGCTTGCGGTCCATGCACCCGACGGCGCCATCGACACCTGCGGGACCGGCGGTGACGCCAAGGGCACCCACAATATCTCGACCTGCGTGGCCTTCGTCGTGGCGGGCGCGGGCGTCCCTGTCGCCAAGCACGGCAACCGGTCGATCTCTTCGCGCTCCGGCTCCGCCGACGTGCTGACGGCCCTTGGCATCAATATCGACTGCTCGCCGGAGACGATCGCGCGTTGCATCCAAACGTGCGGGCTCGGCTTCATGTTCGCGCCAGCCCACCATGCCGCCATGCGCCACGTCGCTCATGTGCGCGCGGAGCTTGGCACGCGCACGATCTTCAATTTGCTCGGTCCCCTTGCCAATCCGGCCGGCACCAAGTTTCAGATCGTCGGGGTGTTCGCCAAGGAGTGGGTGGAGCCGATTGCCAATGTACTCGGACTGTTAGGGGTCAAGCGCGCCTGGGTCGTGCATGGTTCCGATGGTCTCGACGAGCTCACCACGACGGGCATCAGCCATGTCGCGGCGCTCGATGCGGGCAAAATCTCGACCTTCAACATCTCGCCCAAGAATGCCGGACTCCCTGAGGCAAAGCTTGAGGACTTGACCGGCGGCGATGCGACCGAGAACGCGGCCCATCTCCGCGCCGTGCTGCAAGGCAATCGGGGGCCGCTGCGGGACATCGTTCTCTTGAACGCGGCCGCGGCGCTGCTCGTCGTGGGCAAGGCGAAGAGCTTGCGCGAGGGCGTGACGCTGGGGGCTGAGTCCATCGACAGCGGCAACGCCGGACGTGTCCTCGATGCGCTTGCTCAGCTCAGCCATGATAAGGTCTGACCATGGCCGATGTGCTGGACAGAATCCTCGCCTATAAGCGCAAAGAGGTCAAAGCCGCCAAGACCGCCTGCGCGCCCGACGCCATGCACGCACGGGCCGAAGCCGCCTCTCCACCACGTCCCTTTGCCGAGGCGCTGCGCGCGCGGACATCGAAGGGGGCGTTTGCGCTGATCGCCGAGATCAAGAAGGCGAGTCCTTCCAAGGGCTTGATTCGTTCTGATTTCGATCCGTCTCAGCTGGCACGGAGCTATGAGGCTGGCGGTGCTACCTGTCTTTCGGTGCTGACCGATACGCCCTCGTTCCAGGGGCGTCCCGATCATCTGACGAGCGCGCGCGCGGCGACACGGCTGCCTGCGCTGCGCAAGGATTTCATGCTCGACCCCTATCAGGTGCTTGAGGCGCGGGCCTGGGGTGCAGACTGCATTCTGATCGTCATGGCCGCGATCGACGATATGACGGCAGGAGATCTTGCCGCCGCCGCGCACGGTCTCGGCATGGACGTTCTGGCCGAAGTGCATGACGAGGCGGAGCTCGAGCGCGCCCTTGCCCTCGATACGAGTCTGATCGGTATCAACAACCGCAATCTCAAGACCTTCGAGACCACGCTGGCGACGACCGAGGACTTGGCGCCGCGCGTGCCGGACGACCGCATCGTCATTGGCGAAAGCGGGATCTCCACCCATGACGATTTGCTGCGCCTTGCCCAATGCGGCGTGCATGCGTTTCTCGTCGGCGAGAGCTTGATGCGCCAAGCCGAATTGACGGCAGCGACGCGGGCCCTGCTCTTGGGCGTGCCTGCGCGCGAGGCCGCGCAATGAGTGCCCGTCTCAGTCATCTCAACGACAAGGGCGAGGCGCGCATGGTCGACGTTTCGGCCAAGGCTCCGACCGAGCGCGTGGCGGTGGCCGAAGGTTTTGTCGCCATGGCACTTGCGACTCTCGACCTCATTCTGGACGGCAAGGCTGAAAAGGGCGATGTGCTGGCAACCGCCCGCATTGCCGGGATCATGGCGGCGAAACGGACCTCCGAGCTGATCCCGCTTTGCCATCCCCTGCCCCTGACGCAAGTGACGGTCGATTTCGCGCCGTCGCACGAGCCGTCCGGCATCCGCGTCGAGGCGCGGGCCAAGGTCGAGGCCAAGACAGGCGTGGAGATGGAGGCGCTGACCGCGGTCGCAGTCGCTTGTCTCACGATCTACGACATGTGCAAGGCGGCTGATCGCGCCATGTCGTTCTCGAACATTCGCCTGATCGAGAAGACGGGCGGCCGCTCCGGTGACTTTCGCAACAGATGAGTCGTCGTTTTCTTCCCGACGGTCAGGTTTCACCCCCTCATCCTTTCCTTCAAGGGGAGAGGGGAAGGAGTTGAAGAACATGGCACTTCTTAGTGTCTCAGAAGCCCTTGCCCGCGTCACGGACAGGATCGAGCCGCTTGCGGCCGAACGCGTGCCGCTCGCCGAGGCGGGCGGGCGCATGCTCGCAGAAAACCTCGCGGCGCGTCTCACGCAGCCACCCTTCGATGCCTCCGCCATGGACGGCTACGCCGTTCGCGCCGAGGATGTGAGACAGCTCCCGGCGACGCTGAAGCTGATCGGCGAGGCCTTCGCCGGGGCCGGGTTCAGGGGAGACGTGAAAAGCGGCGAGGCCGTGCGCATCTTTACCGGCGCGCCGGTGCCGAAAGGCGCAGACGCGATCGTCATGCAAGAGGATGCAGAGCTTGATGGTAGCACCGTCACCGTCAAGGCAGCGGCGTTTGGCCGGCATATCCGCCCGTGCGGGCAGGACTTCAACGAAGGCGAGGTGCTGCTCGTCGCCGGCACGCGGCTTAGCCCGCGCGAGCTGATACTGGCCGCCGCCATGAACCATGCCGAGGTTCCCGTGCGGCGCAAGCCCAAGGTTGCCATCCTCGCCACAGGCGACGAGGTGATGCTGCCGGGCACCGAGCTTGGGCCCGACGAAATCGTCTCCTCTGTTCCTTATGGACTTGCCGCGCTTGTCGAGCGCCAAGGAGGCGAGGCCGCTATCCTCGGCATCGCCGAGGACGACGTCGAGAGCATCGCCGGTTTGGCGCGCGCCGGGCGCGATGCCGATATTCTGCTCACCATCGGTGGCGCCTCCGTCGGCGACAAAGACCTCGTCGCCACCGCGCTCGGCCCCGAGGGGCTTGCCCTCGATTTCTGGAAGATCGCCATGCGGCCGGGTAAGCCCCTGCTCTATGGCAGGCTCGGCCCCCAGCGCGTGCTTGGTGTGCCGGGAAACCCGGTCTCGGCGCTGATCTGCGCCATGGTGTTCCTGGTCCCCATGCTCAGCCGCATGCTCGGCATCAAAGACGACCAGCGCCTCATCGAGGCGGTGCTGGCGGAGGACCTGGAAGAGAACGGACCGCGCGAGCACTACATGCGAGCGGTGTCGGAGTTGAGCCCGGACGGGAATCGGCTGGTGCGCCCCCTACCCCGCCAAGACAGCTCGCTCATGGCCGACTTTGCCCGCGCCAATGGCTTGATCGTGCGTGCGCCCCACGCGCCGGCTCTGCCTCGGGGCAGCCGTGTGCCGATCCTTCCTCTCGATTTTTGACGGCTTCCCTTGCCGGTTAAGACCCCAGCAACCAAATCGGTAGAGACAGGGTCTCCGACTGATTCGCGGGCTGATCGTTGCGTTCCCGCTTGCAGAACACAACTGGAACAGTTAATGTGTTCATGATTTGTACGGAAGCGGTCAGCGCTTCCTAAGGGGACACGATGCTCACAGCGAAACAGAAAGAGCTTCTCATGTTCATCCATGAGCGGTTGAAGGAGTCAGGCGTACCGCCCTCCTTCGACGAGATGAAGGAGGCTCTCGACCTGAAATCCAAGTCCGGCATTCACCGGCTGATCACGGCCCTTGAGGAGCGCGGCTTCTTGCGCCGGTTGCCACACCGCGCCCGGGCCATGGAGATCGTGCGCTTGCCGGACTCGATGGTGCAAGGCGTGGGCTACCGCTCCCGCGGTTTCTCGCCGAGCGTGATCGAGGGCAGTTTGGGCCGCGTCCCACAGATGGCCGAGGGCGAAAGCCTGCCCCAGACCGTCAGTGTGCCGATCATGGGGCGCATCGCTGCTGGCGTGCCCATCGAGGCCATTCAGACGCGCCTGAGCACGGTCGACGTGCCGCCCGAGCTTCTGACCAAAGGCGAGCACTATGCGCTCGAGGTGAAGGGCGATTCCATGATCGACGCCGGCATTCTCGAAGGCGATACCATCATCCTCAGGAAGTGCGAGGACGCGAGCAATGGCGACATCGTGGTGGCGCTGATCGACGAAGAAGAGGCGACCTTGAAACGCTTGCGCCGCCGCGGCGATTCCATTGCCCTGGAAGCCGCCAATCCGTCCTACGAGACGCGCATTTTCGGGCCTGATCGCGTGCGTGTGCAGGGGCGCCTGGTCGGCCTGCTCCGGCGCTATTGATCAGTCTTCAGGATTACTCTCGACACCGTTTTCAGGTTCGTCGTCCTCGCGCGCAAGAGCGCGACCTGACGTCGAGCCTTGCGGCGGCCTGGTGATGGGCTGGGCCAGCACCCACGGCCGTTGTCCGCGGGCCTGGGCGACACTTTCGGTGCGGATCGACAGCCCCTCGATATAGAGCGCGTGCGCACCTTCGGACCAAAGCATGCGCCGGTCGACCACGATTCGGGCGTGGCTGCAGCGTCTGCCGACACTGAAGGGTACGATGACGATATCGGCGATGCGGCAATCCTCTTCCAGCGCCGAGGGGTGACGGATGAAGGCGACGGTCTTGCCCTTCACCTTGCCCACACAGCCTTGCAGATCGCAGCGGAACGACGACTTGGCGAGAGCGTCCGCGAAGTCACGCTCGTCGCCGTCGGCGAGCAACCACTTTTCCGTGCTGTAGTTTGCCGCCATGGCGGTGGGAAAGGCGAGCACGCCGTCGTCGCTGCGAAGCGCTGCCGTGGCGCCCTGACGCTCGATGAGCACGTCGGGCCGGGTTCCTCCCGGTGCGAGCAGGAGACCTGCGGCGGCTATGACGAGACCGAGCGCCCGCCACCGCGTGTGCCAGAGGCAAAGCCACAAGCCCCCCAGCGCCATCAGCAGAAGTGCTGTGCCTGGGATCGTCGGCAGGATCGATACCGCGCCGGGCCACGATCCGCCCCATTTTCCCGTCGCAACCATCAGCTCGATGCCGAAACCCATGGCCTGCAGCGGCCAGGGTCGAAGGGCATGGCGATAAGGCTCACCAGGGCCATGGGCATGACCAGCAGGCCAATGATCGGCGTGACAAGCAGATTGGCGGCGAGGCCGAAATGGGTCAGGCGATGGAAGTGGTAGACGGCGAAAGGCGCAATGGCGAGGCTTGCGGCGAGCGTGGTCAGCGCGGTGCCGCCAAGGATGAGGAAGCCGTAGCGAAGCGTCCGCCATGCCAGACTGACATCACCAGCCAGGTTGCGCTGGCGGGTCGAAATCCACTCGAAAAGAGCGACAAGGGCCACGACCGCGGCGAACGACATGTCGAAGCTCGGATGGAACAGGGATTCAGGCGCCACGATCAGAATGGCAAGTGCGGCAAGGGCAACGTTGCGCATGGTGAGCGCCGGCCGGTCGAGCATGACGGCGAGAAGCACGATGCTCATCATGATCCAGGAGCGCACGGTGGGCACCCCGGCCCCTGACAATGCGAGGTAAAACGAGGCGGCAACAAGGGCCGTCACCGCGGCCCATTTGCGGATGGGAAAGCGCAGCGCCAGCCCGGGCACAAGCGCGAGCAACGCGCGTGTCAACCAGAACACCGTTCCGGCCATGATGGCCATGTGCAAGCCAGAGATCGCCAGAATATGGGCGAGGCCTGAATCGCGCATGGCTTGGGTCACGTCCTTTGGGATGCCGCCGCGCTCGCCAGTAATTAGGGCAACGGCGAAAGCACGATGCTCTCGCGAAGCTCCCGCGCCTCGACCCAACCAGTGACAGGCGCATAGCGCATCTCGTGGGCAAGCACTGGCGCGCGGACCATCTCGGTGCGGAGCTTGGCGGTGGCAAAGCCGAAGGCAAGCGCA
>SDBS01006974.1_pt1 | contig 10989 bp, 7 predicted proteins | sample 2277091 | NCBI WGS metagenome assembly SDBS01 (sample SAMN10404972, study PRJNA504765) | marine sediment metagenome | isolation source: marine sediment core GS10_PC15, 163 cmbsf | place: Arctic Ocean: Southern Knipovich Ridge | collected 2010 | reverse complement strand
ATCCAGCCCTGGTCCCTGGCACTCATGACATCCGTGTGCTCGGACCCGAAGTCACCGGGGGGATCGAGGGCACGGTCGGCAATGGCCATCTGGCAGGGCAGGCGTCCGCCGGCTGCGGGGGAGTAGCATTCCATGGCGTAGGTAACGCCCACACCGGAGCTACCGGTATAGGCCCTCGCGCCGGCGGCGGAGGCCCCATAAGCAATTGAAACCTGGGCGTGCTCACCTTCACCCAGGACGAACTCGGCATCGAGTTCACCGTTGGCGACCAGCTTCGAAAGCTCCATCATGATGCCCGTGTAAGGGCGGATGGGGTAGGAGCTGATTACCTCGACTCTGGCATCTTTTGCACCGTATGCAGCAGCGGCGCAGCCGCTGTAAAAAACCTCTTTTGCCATCTTGTTTAACCTCCTCTTAGAAGGGTTTATCCAGACGAACAACGCCGTCGGGGAACTCAAGTTCGTTAACTGTCGAGAGACAGTTCGCAGGGCACTCGTTCACACAGACCAGGCAGCCCTTGCAATAGTCGGCGTTCCACACCATCTGCTCGGTCTTCTCATCCAGGTGCCAACAGGCATCCGGGCAGAAGATGAAGCAGTTCAGGCAGGTCGTGCAGGCCTCGTGATCGATAACGGGCCGTTCGGTCCGCCAGTTGCCGGTGATCATGCCGGGCTGCTCCTTCACGGGCGCAGGCAGACAAGCTCCCAGGGGGACCTCAAGGTGTTTCGGGATAATAAATCTCGACATTTTAGTCTCCTTTCAACTACAGGGCTTTTACCAGTGCAGTATCGTAACCCTTCTGCACACCGTCCTTGTTGGCAGCGACTTTGACGACGTTCTCAACGGTGAACTGATCACAGACCTTGGCCGCTGCGCCGACCAGGGGTGCCGAGATACCGGCGCCAACGGCGGCAACTTCAACGCCACCCTCAGATCCCATGAAGTCGATATCAGTGTCGCTGGCAAGTCCGCTGGCGTCCACGCACACGATGTTGGCCAGGATCTCCTTGTTGGGGATAAAGGCCAGGATCTCATCCGGCGTCCTCTTGGTATTGACCACGAGGGAGCCACCCTGGGGCATGCCCCTGAGGATATTCAAACCCTTGACAATGGTGTCGTCCATGATCATGACGAGGACAGGGTTGTTATTAACGTACACGAAGCGCATCTCAATCTCTTCCTCGCTGAGACGGACATACTTTCGAAGCGGTACACCAACGCGGTCCGGAAGGTCCGCGTAGTCGTCCCACGCCTGGACAAACTTGCCACCCAAGTCTGCGGCGTTAGCCATCAGCAGGGTCGCGTGTCGCCCTTCCATGTCCTGGAACACTCCACGTGCCCATATCGTGACTTCATACACCTCTTGTGACATAACGTATTTCCTCCTTTGTTCATGTGAAAAAACCTGATAATGTCTCTTTATTGGACCGTACTTCTTCTACCCCCCTTCCTGTCATGTTGTGTGTTATCTTCCGTGTTTTTATTTTTACCGTCCGAAAACAAGCTTAACTCGATGTCCTCCAGGTGCTCCTGCATGACCTGCGCAGCGAGTTCCTTGTCCCCGGCCCTGATCGCGTTTAACATCTCCCTGTGGCGGGCCAGGGACTTTTCAGCTCTCCCCTCGACCTGAAGGTACTTGTCCCGGCTCTCGGCGAGAAGATCCATGATGTTGTCGACAATCCGCAGGATGACCTTGTTTTTGGCCGCCTTCGCGAGGATGTAATGGAAGGTCTTGTCAACTTCTGTCCCGCTTTCCCCTGCGGCAAAAGCTTTCTCCTGGAGCTCCAACGCTTTGCCGAGCATGATTATCTCCTCGGGAGTAGCCCGTTCAGCAGCCAGGTAAGCCAACTGCGGTTCGATGAGCCGGCGCATCTCGAACAGTTCCATCTGGCCGTCCTTCTCAGAGAAGATTACCGTGGCCAGAGGGTTGACCAACGATTCGACAGGTTGCCGGGCTATGTAAGTCCCGTCGCCCTGGCGACTTTCGAGATATCCTTGAGTTTCCAAAGAACGGAGCGCTTCCCGGACCGAAGACCTGCTGACGCTGAAAACTTCCGCCAACTCACGTTCCGGGGGCAACTGATCTCCAAAATGAAGCCTGCCCTTCTCGATCATATGTTTGACTTTGACCACGATCTCTTCATAAACCCTGGTCTTCTTAACCGGCTTGAACAATCTGTTTTCCTTGTCTACTTCCTCCGACAGGACCCGAAAGCAGTCAGTGCCGGTCTGTGGGGCTTTTGCTGTTTATTTCACGTCCTGACCAGCGGCCTGTTCGAAATGGTCAGGCCCGATGACACACTTGGAAAGATCGGCATCCTTCTCACTGGTCAGGCATTCGTCAAGCGCCAGCATGACCGCCTTCTTACACATCGCCTCGATGTCCGCGCCTGTCCACCCCTCGCTCATGTCGGCCAGGTGATCAATGTCTACCTTGGGAGCGAGGGGAACACCCTTCAGATAGATCTCCAGGATATTGAACCTATCGTCCCTGGCCGGCATCGTAAACTCGATGATGTAGTCGAAGCGTCCCGCCCTGAGAAGGGCAGGCTCCACCAGGTCTATACGGTTCGTCGTAGCTACGATCAGGACACCCAGTGAACCGTGCAGTTCATCCAACTCGCGAAAGAGCTGGCTCACGATGCGCTGGGAGATCTCGCCGGCGTCCTCGGCTGTCCGAGCCGGGGCAATGGCTTCTATCTCGTCAATGAGGAGTATACACGGTGACGCCTGCTTGGCCCTCTTGAAGACCTCCCTGAGCCCCTTTTCGGTCTCCCCCACCCACTTGGAGAGCAGGGTTGGAGGATCAACAATAATGAGGGTCATGCCGGTCTGGCCTGAAAGCGCCCTGGCCATGAGAGTTTTCCCGGTTCCGGAAGGACCGGAGAGTAGGACGCCCTTGGGGGGGCTGAGACGTGCGTTGGCGAAAACAGGTAGATTGCGGTTCGGAAACCGGGCGATGGACAGGAGGTTGTGCTTGATCTCATCAAGACCGCCTACATCATCGAAGGCGAACTTCGCCCTCTCGATAAAGAACTCCCTCGTGGAGGTGGGCTGGACTGCCTTGTACGCATCGATGAAATCATCGGCGTTGACCTTGATCTCGGCGTTCTCACCCAGGGTGGGCTTCTCGTCCAGTTGGAACCTTATGTCGGGCATGATCCGGCGTAGCGCGGCCATACCCGCCTCAGCGCAAAGGGCCGCTATGTCGGCGCCCACATAGCCGTGGGTTATGTCCGCGAGTTCATCCAGATCTACATCAGCGGCCAGGGGCATGGCCCTGGAGTGTATTTTCAGGATCTGCTTCCGTCCATCCCTGCTGGGTGACCCGATGTTGATCTCACGGTCAAATCGACCTGGTCGCCGGAGCGCCGGGTCGACAAGTTCCGGCATGTTGGTGGCGCCGATAATAACGACTTCTCCCCTCGATACCACACCGTCCATGAGAGCCAGTAGCTGTGCCACGACGCGCTTTTCCACATCTCCAATGACCTGCGCCCTTTTTGGGGCAAGGGCGTCAATCTCGTCCAGGAAGATGATACTGGGAGCGTTCTTCCGGGCCTCCTCGAAGACCTGTCTTAACTTGGCCTCGCTCTCACCGTAGAATTTATGGATGATCTCCGGCCCGTTGATATGGATAAAGTGCGCCCTGACCTCGTTGGAGATGGCGCGGGCAAGAAGAGTCTTCCCAGTTCCGGGCGGTCCGCATAGCAGGACCCCTTTGGGTGGATCGATCCCCAGTTCCGTGAACAGTTCCGGAAACTTCAGGGGAAGCTCGACCATCTCTCTAACGTGGCTCAGTTCGACGTCCAGACCACCGATATCCTCGTAGGATGTGCGGGATGATTTCTCGTGGCTGAAATCGGAAGTCCTGAAGGAGAGGGTTGTGTTGGCGTTTACCCGCACACAGCCCCGGGGGCTTATTCCCTCAACAATGAAGAACTGGGGCTTGGTCCCAAAGAATACGATCTGGACCCTGTCACCCACGACCACATGAAGCCCCGAAAGGAGATGCCGGATGTGGGCGATCTCCTCATCCTTGGGGATTTCCGCGCCGGCTTCCACCGGAGCAAGGAGCAGGGTGTCGGCCCCCTTGAATGGGATTTTGGTAATGGTGACCCACTCGTCCAGGGAAACCTGGGCGTTGTCTCGTGTGTTCCCGTCTATCTGGACAAGTTCCTGCCCGGTGTAATTAGCTGTGAGCTGAGCGGCGCGGGCTACCGTGGAACGGCGCCCGGTTATCTGAAGTACTTCGCCCGGCATGGCGCCAAGCTGCTGCAGGAGTCCTGTGTCGATTCGGGCAAGACCTTTGCCCTCATCGTCTATAAAGGCCTTGGTTACCCGAAGCGAGAACTCTTTTCCGGTTTTTGCTACCTGTCCCTTCTCTTCCGGTCTCTTTTCTTCTCGGATTTTTTCTTCAAGATCTTCCTTGAGAATAAAAACTGCTTTGCCGGCTGACGTTTTTTTCATTTCTTCCGGCCTCACAGGGTCCTTTTTCACAGGTAGACCCTTGGCCTCGTTCCCGAACGAATCTATTTTTTCATCCTTGCTCATGGGTTGTTTCCCGTATCAATCCAATTAATCCGGTGGCCCGCTGGTCTGACCAATTAATCGATTTGGTCTGACCAAAGTAAGGTATGGTGGTCCGACCAAAACATACTTTAAGTGCGACTTGTTTGTCAACGGGAAATATGACGACGAGGACCCCCCCTCTTCGTTTCACCGCATAACTGTGTGGTAATACCATTGCAACCGCTGATATAGCCGAGTTAAGTGTGATACATTTCATAGTATAGCCTACCCTTGCTCACTGCGCAACTGCGAGTCAGATCGGTGTGGAGAAAGGGCTCAGGAGACATTTTCTCTGAAGATTTTACAGTTTTCTTCAAGTGTTCGGACAATGGTCGGATATTGGTTTGACAAATTTTTAAAGGCCGTGAGTCGTGATGGGTGATTCGTGATTTCATACACTTGCATATCAAAGCACAAAATATAAAACTCAAAATACAAAATAAAAAAAACCACTACATGAAAAACAATCTCAGATCTCTAGCTTTGACTCTATTTTCCTCTGTGCTCCCTGTGACATATTCGATTTTTACCGATCACTGATTACCGATTACCGTCTGTTACCCCGATACTGATCTTTCCTTGCGTCCCCGCGTCTTAGATTTTCTCCCTCTCGCCCACTCTCCCTCTCGCCCCCTCCAGCTCTTCCCCCGCGTCCCCTATTCTCCGCGTCAAACGGTTTTTCTGTTCGCCTTACCCCCTTACCCCCTTACTCCCATACTGCTCTTCCGCCCTCCGGTCTTCTCCTGGCACCTGGGTACTGGCTCTAGCTTTTCACAGTCATACCGCTGAAGCAGCTCCGTTATATGGAGGACCTCGATATCTCCCCTGTCGTTCCGGTTCAAACCATCCCGTATGTGCATGATACAAGCTGGGCAGGAGGTCACCACGGCATCGGCCCCAGTCTCGATGATCCGGGCGACTTTCTGGTCGTTCACATCTTTGGCTATATCATAATGCTCCAGACTGAACGATCCCCCCATACCACAGCACCGCTGGTCATCAGCCATGGGAACATATCTGACACCCGGTATCGACCGGATCAGGGCGATAGGTTCGGTCTTGACGTCCTGGAGTCTCCCGAGATGACAGGGGTGGTGATAGGTTACCGTAAATTCGGTTTCAACTCCCCTTTCCCGTCCTTTCCTGTTTTCACCGGTCCCGGGCTTTAGGTATCGATACAGGAACTCGTTGATGTCCAGTATCCTGGAGAGAAATTGTTCGATGCGCTGGTCTTTGATACCAGCTTCCACCAGGAGTTCACCGTAGTTCTCTTTGAGGTTGCATCCGCAGGATGCGCAGCCGGTGACAATGGAATCGAGGTCGTACTCCTCGAACGCCTCCAGGTTCTGACGAGCAAGATCCCTTACGATCTCCCTGGCACCTCCCGTCAAAGCCGGCATACCACAGCAGACCTGTTTGGCCGGAACATAGACCGCGGCTCCAAGACCGCTGAGGAGTTCAATCATCGTCTCTCCCATGCCCGGATAGAAATAGTTGGTCATGCATCCAGCGAAGATCCCTACCCTGGGTCCATTTCCTTCCACTACCCGCCCCGAAAAACGATCGGTAAAAAAGGTTGAGGCCAGACTGGCCAAGGTCCGGTCCGGAGTGATAAGGGGAAGAGGGATCCTTCGCCTGATACCGCTCTCGGCGGGGACTCTTTTGAACACGAGGCCCTGGAAGACTCTTCCTGTCCTCATGGCAAGATCGAGCAAACGCGGGTCACCCACCACCTGTTCGAGAATCAGCCTCTTGCCTGGTTTGATCCCCACGTTCTCGGCCAGTTTTTCCCTGGCATCAAGCATGATGGAAAGGGTTTTAACCTCGTTGGGGCAGGCCTCCTCACAGGCGCCGCAAAGCAGGCACTTCTCCAGGTAGCTGCGATAGATCTCGGACTCGGCAAGGTACCCCTGGACGACAGCCTCCGACAGGGCCATTTTTCCCCTGGCGGTGGAGGATTCGTCCGGTCGAACCGAAAAGACGGGACAGACAGTCTGGCACGTTCCGCATTTGACGCAACTGGAACCTCCGCCCTTTATGACCTGGCCCTTACCCATGGCCTGGCACCAGTTCCCTTTCAAGGCTTGCCATATCGTAATCGAAAGTTTTGTGAGGGTTCAGGATGTTGTTGGGGTCGAGAACCTGTTTTATCTTCCTCATCACATCGACAGCCGAAGATTCCAGTTCAATATCAAGGTAAGGAGCCTTGGCTATTCCGATCCCGTGTTCCCCGGATAGTGTTCCCCCGAGGGACACGACAAGGTGGAAGAGTTCCTCAACAGCGTGATGCGCGCGGGACACTTCATCCTTATCCTCAGGATCCAGTAGAAAGTTAACGTGGACGTTCCCATCCCCGGCATGCCCGAAATTAACGATCGTGATGCGGTGCTTGCGGGCAAGCTCCTCGACCCCGGTGATGAGATCGGGGATCTTCATGCGTGGCACAGCGACATCCTCGTTTATCTTGAGCGACCGGATCTTCATGATGGCAGGGGACAGGGCTCGTCTCGCCGTCCACAGAGATTCCCGCTCCCCGGGTTCGCTGGCGGACCTGACATACAGGGCACCGGCTTCAGAGCACACATTCTCAAGGACTTTCGCGTCCTCTTTGACGACAGATGGACTCCCGTCCACCTCCACGAGGAGGAGAGCGCCCACTGCTTTCTGAATATCGTCGTGCAAGTGTTCCTTGACGCACTCGACCGCGGCCCGGTCCATGAACTCCAGAGTGGAGGGGGTAACCCGGCTGGACATGATCCTGCCGACGGCCCTCGCCGCGGTGTTCATATCGGGGAAGGCCGCCAGCATCGTCCCTACCGTTTCCGGCAAGGGGATGAGCTTGAGGAGGAGTCGAGTTATGACGCCCAGTGTTCCCTCTGATCCCACGATGAGCCTGGTCAGATCATACCCGGTAACGCTCTTGACAGAGGCCGATCCGGTGTGGATGATCTCACCGGTGGGCATGACCACCTCCATGGCCATGACATAATCCCTGGTCACACCGTACTTGACTGCGCGGGGGCCGCCGGCGTTCTCGGCCGCGTTGCCGCCGAGGGTAGAAAAATCCATGCTCGCCGGATCCGGGGGGAAGAAAAGACCGTGTTCGGCCGCAGCCGACTGAAGCTCACCATTGAACACACCGGGCTCGACCCAGGCAGTCATATTGTCCCGGTCTATCTCAAGTATCCGGTTCATCCGGTTGGTCGTGAGGATAAGTCCGCCGTCCACAGCCAGGGCTCCCCCTGTAAGCCCCGTTCCGGCGCCCCTGGGAACGATGGGAAAGCGGTCCTCGTTGGCCAGACTAATCAGGCATGAAATCTCATGGGCGGAGGAGGGATGGGCCACCATGTCGGGTAAATATCGCCTGTTCATGGCATCGTAGGAATAGAGGAAAAGATCCTCCCTCCTGTCGGAACAGTGATCCTTGCCCACGATGCCACTGATCTTCTTTTTTGATTTTTTGTCCATTGATATTCCCGTGTTAACTATTGATAGGGTCGCAAAAAGTCCATTCGCGGCTTTTTGCTCCTCGAAAAGCGAAAAGCGTGGTTTTCGCTTTCCTTACGGGGCGCATTGATGACCTCGTAAACAGTCTCTTCAAGCTATCTCGTAGATTCAATTTCACCCTTCAGATGCCGCAGATGCCCCTCGTAAAGGTACTCAAGGGTCTGGGCCGCCACCTCTTCCGGCGATACTTTGATCCGCGCCACGCCTTCTTCCACCGCCGCCTTTGCCACCGCCGCTGCTACCACAGGGGGTACCTTGAAGTCCATGGCGTGGGGGATGATATAACCGGGTTCGAGCTTGTCGTCCGTAATGTAGTTGGCGATGGCCTCAGCCGCCGCGATCTTCATGCCTTTGGTGATGTCGGTTGCCCTGACATCAAGAGCTCCCCTGAAGATGCCCGGGAAGGCACTACAGTTGTTCACCTGGTTGGGAAAATCGGACCTTCCTGTGACAACCACCTTGGCACCGGCGGCATAGGCCTCATCCGGCCAGATCTCCGGCACCGGATTAGCCATTGCAAATACGATTGGGTCCCTGTTCATGCTTTTTACCATGTCCTGGGTGACCGTATTGCCCACGGAAAGTCCTATGAGAACATCGGCGCCTTGGATGACACTGGCAAGGTCACCCTTTTGGTTGTCCCGGTTTGTGACCTGAGTGATCTCTTCAAGGACCCTGTTCATCTTCTCTTTCCTGCCCTCGAAGACGCTTCCGAATTCGTCACAGAGGGTTATGTCCTGGACACCCGCGGTCATGAGAAGCTTGGTGACAGCGATAGCAGCCGCTCCGGCGCCGTTCATGACGATCCTGACTGTGCTCAGTTCCTTGTCCACGACCTTCAGGGCGTTGATCAAACCCGCGAGGACCACTACAGCTGTACCGTGCTGGTCGTCGTGGAAGATGGGGATGTCAGTCTCTTTCTTCAGTCTCTCCTCGATCTCGAAACAGCGGGGCGCTGAAATATCCTCCAGATTGATCCCGCCGAAGGTTGGAGAAATGGCCTTCACGAGTTCCACGATCTCGTCCATGTTCTGAGTGCACACACAGATGGGAAAGGCTTCCACTCCGGCGAAGGTTTTGAAAAGCACCGCCTTCCCTTCCATGACAGGGATGGCCGCCCTGGGACCAATGTTCCCGAGACCGAGGACGGCGCTGCCGTCGGAGACGATGGCGACCAGGTTGGCCTTGCATGTCAGGTCGTAGACTTTGTGCGGTTCTCTGGCCAGGACCAGGCTCGCCTGGGCCGCTTCCGGAGGTAGGTATAGCTTGTTGAGAATATACTCATCACGAATGGGAATCTTGACCTTCACCTCCAGGACCCCTTGGTACCGGTGGTGCAGATCGATGGATTCTTCCATTATGTCCATCTTTTTTTTCCTGGGAGGCACAGCCGGTAAAACCGTGTACTCGTTCTCATACACGATCTTGAGAGTTTTGGCTTCCACCTCCTCGGGAGACACCTCGACCCTCGCGTCACCCAATTCAATCGCTGTTTCGGCGACGACTCTTGCCAACCTTGCAGCCACATGGAACTCGAAGATGGGGGGAACCAAATGCCCTGCGCTTAGTTTCTCCTCCGGAACCAGGCCGGCAATAGTTTCCGCCGCTGTCAGATATGTTGCCTCGGTTATTCTCCAGGCCCTCACGTCCAGGAGTCCCCTGAATAGCCCCGGAGCCACATAAGCGGAACTGATCTCATTGGGGAAATCGGACCTGCCTGAACCCACAACTGCCGCTCCAGCCTTGAGGGCTACATCCGGCATGATCTCGGGGATGGGATTGGCAAGTGCGAAAACTATGGCGCCCTTCGCCATACTCTGGACCATCTCCTTCGATACGATACCCGGCGCGGAAAGCCCAATGTAAACATCAGCGCCCATCATCATGTCTTTAAGAGAGCCCTCTTTTCTGCTGAGGTTGGTGTATAACGAGATCTCCGATTTGGCCCAGTCTGTCGGCTTGGTCCGATATCTGTAGATCGAGCCGTACCTGTCACACATGAAAATATCTTTTGCCCCGGCCGACAGGAGAAGTTTTGCGGTTGCGATCCCGGCCGCACCCGCCCCCGAGATCACGATATTGACCTTGCTCAGCTTCTTGCCGACGACCTTGAGCGCGTTAATGAGGGCAGCGTATACGGCAATGGCCCCACCGTGCTGGTCATTATGAAAAACAGGGATCCTCGTAGCCTTCTTGAGATTCCGCTCCACCGTAAAACACTTGGGGGCAGCGATATCCTCAAGTACTATCCCTCCGAAAGTGGTGGCAAGCCTGGAACATATCTCCACGATCTGGTCGCAGTCCTGTGTGTTAAGAGCTATGGGCATGGCATCCACACCCGCGAAGGTCTTGAAAAAAACGGAGCGTCCCTCCAGCATGGCCAGGGCGGATTCAGGCCCGGTGCTACCGAATCCGTAAACAGACGAACCGTCGCTGATTACGGCGATTGTATTTCCGCGGCAGGTAAGGTCAAAGGATCTTATAGGATTTTTAGCTATTTCCAGGCACGGCCCCGCTACACCCGGTGTGTAAAGAAGGCTGAGGGCCGATGAATCCTTGATGGGAACCTTGCTGCCCACACCGATAAGACCCTGGTTCCTCATCCTGAGTTCCAAGCCATAGTGTATGTTGTCGGAATTAGCTGTCTTACCAGGCTTCGCCTTCTTCTTCGTGGCCATGGCTATTCCCCTTGAAATGTATGAAAGCCGTGCCTAGCCGGCTCCCAAAAGTTCGGGGCCTATATGCATTCCAGAACAGTTTAAGGCCCAATGTGAAAATTAACACCAACATGTATCTTTAGCAACAGAACCTGGAAATAAGTAATCGGCAATCAGCGATCAGTGATTGATAAAATTGGGAAAATCTACGCTATCCGTTCCAGGCAGCGTGTCGGAAAAACTCGATCACGCC
>SDBS01006973.1_pt1 | contig 10990 bp, 9 predicted proteins | sample 2277091 | NCBI WGS metagenome assembly SDBS01 (sample SAMN10404972, study PRJNA504765) | marine sediment metagenome | isolation source: marine sediment core GS10_PC15, 163 cmbsf | place: Arctic Ocean: Southern Knipovich Ridge | collected 2010 | reverse complement strand
GCTGCACTTGCTCTTTTTACTTCAAATACAAATTGGACAGCATCACCGGCATATTTTTCATACGGATTTGGAGAACTGGAATCGAAGATCACAAGATCTGCTCTGGCCAGGTCACTTATATTAGTTTCTGAAATATTAGCGAGCCTTTGGTACATGATTTCAGGACATAATATCTGTTCGCTTCCGAGATTTGCTTGGATCAAGTTACATGACTCAGCAACAAGTGCCGCCTCTGCTAAAGGATATGAACTGTAATAGGCTCTTCTGTGACCTATCCAGAAGGCTAATCCTTGGAGAGCCTTCTCAAGAAATGCTGGTCGATCTGGCATTTTATATCCCATATTTTCCCTCTAACATATTATTCTACTGCAAATAGCAGCATTAAACATAAAAATAAGCGTATTATCCAGGAAATCCAATGAAAAAATCACGTTTGCAGACAATCGATAATAATTTCGCAGATTGTGGCAAAATACCTTTTAGCAGGTGGGCAAGTCAATGGGGACTTTGTTGTGTGACACAGGGGGAATATTGTGTAAAGGAAAACGGTTTTGCGAACACAAATCCACTCCTAGAGTTCATTTATCACCAAACCCTTCCGATTTTAACAGCTTTTCTCCCTTAAAACATGTATCGTGCCACCAGCATCAAAATAATGGCTTAACGCACGAAGGGTTAGGTGTACACGGACATCATTGAAAAGATCATCAACCTATCAGGTTTGGTTATTGAAATTTGCGGTACCTGGATATGGGTTACAGGAAACACTTTTGCAAACAAGGAAGAACTCGCCGCCGCTGAATTCAGGTTCAGCCGTCCCAAAATGGCATGGTACCACAGACCTGAAGGATTTCGCAAAACATCCAAAGGTAAGTACAGCCTGAATAAGATCAGGGAAATCTACGGCAGCGAATTGGTTGAAAAGTCGGAAGAACAGGAAGAAACGCATAGGCTGTCAGCATAGATCAGTAAAGGATTAGGGAACCCCGGCAGGAATGTCGGGGTTTTTTGCTTGTAAGGGAAGGGTTGCCTGGGATACTGGGGAAGTTTATAGAGTTAATTATTTGTCTATCATTAGTTTTTGACATAACTTTATTGCAGATTTCCCACTTCTCGCAGAGTTCCACTGCATAGCACTTGGAATTTCTCAACAACACTTTTCATTTTCATCATTATTCTCATTATTTTATATTATCAGTAAATATTTATAAATCAATAACTTCTACTATATCTAATAAAATAATAGGCTAGAATCTTATAAATATCTCATCTTAATCATTTAACTTTTTACTAAATAATTTAAATCCTTAGTAACTATGAAAAGATTAATTCGACCATTAAAAAAAATCACCCTGTTTAGCATGCTAATTTTGTTTTGCTTCACTTTGAATTGCCAGCAGCAAGTTAAAGAGGGACTTACTGAAGAAGAAGTGCAAAATCTTGTTGAAAGAGATCTGGAATTTTGGAATGAGGGCAACCTGGCCCTGGCCGACGAGCTTATTGCCCCTGATTATGTGGAACACACTGCCGATATCTCCGAAGACATTGTGGGCATCGACGCTTTTAAGGAGAATATTACTAATTTACGAACTAATTACCCCGACTTTAACTGTACTGTCGAGGAGTTAATCGTAAAAGATGATAGGATTGTGTGGCGCTGGATAATTACTGGTACTAACACGGGTACGACGAACGACATTCCACCCACAGGCAAAAAGATGCGAATCGAGGGGGTTGGTATTCTTCGAGTAGTTGATGGAAAAATTGTTGAGAGATTGATCTATTATAATGAGGCGACTATGTTAAGACAGCTCGGCTTTACAATTACACCACCAGAGGAACCGAGTGAACAATGATGGTAGAAAAACCTTAAATGTTGCTGTTTGATTAGAAATAAGGAAGGGCAGGACATTTATCCCGGCTTCCAGTGGTCAGGTTCAACTGGCGAAAGGGGGTCAGGTTCGTCGGTTTTTCCAATCTCTTCTGAACTTATTTGAATCGAAAAATTAATTCTGCTAGGTAAAGACCCAGCAGAGATGTAATAAACCATAAGATTGGTTTAGGGTTAAAATGTATATAACCTTAGTAGATTATGACCATTGGATTAAAAGTTGAGCCCCCAGCCAAGCACCGGGGGCATGTTTTTACTTCCTGTGATCATTTGATAAAATTACAATTTTATTATTTTCTCCATCCTTATATGATCCCTGGAGATCCACTATACATCATTTGATATGACAGTATAATCTGTGTTCTCGTGATCAGAGCCAACCATTATGCATTATTCCCCAAAAGCATAAAGCGATCCGGCTGTGCGTATATAGAGCTTATTGTCAACTATTGCAGGAGTGGCTGAAATTTTATCATCCAAATCGTTCTGTGCAAGAATATTCAACATGTCACCAGCTTCAAAAACAGTTACTATTCCATTACGGGAGGCACTATATATTCTACCATTAGCAGCAATGAGTGAGGAAAAATAAGCTCCTGGCGCTCCAAGTCTTTCCCGGTAAAGCAAATCTCCGCTTTCTGCATCAAGACAGGAAATAATACCACCGCTTCTGATCATGTATATACGGTTATTATAGTAAATCGGTGAAGGAATATGCGATACATGTTCAGGATGACCCCAGAGATAATTATCATAGCTAACATCACCATAGCCGCCAAGCTTGATCGCCTTCAGTCCCTGCTTTTCATATAAAGAAACCATAAATTCCGCCATTATTCTCCATTCGGTGCTATCAATGAAATTATCCCTATTCTGATCCCATCTTCCAAAATAACTAGCCAGAGAAAGTGGATCAGAAATCTCTCCCTCCTCTGGATACATTGAGAACTTAAAATCTACTATTTCCTTTTTATCGAGCAACCAATCCCGATTTTCATCATATTCGGCTGCAAACTCGATAAAACCTGGAAATTGAGCACGCACTTCAGGATTGCCGATTGAGCTAAAAACTGCTGCATAGAGAATATCATCTCCCACGACAGGTGTACAAACTGCATTCGTTACACCAGTAGTAATAAACCTCCATATGCGCTCACCGGTTTTTATATGATATGCTGCTACATCTTCACTCCTGTAAATGATTACCTGATCATCATGAATAATAGGCGTGGAATAACTGTTTTCTTTAAAATTATCCCTGATTTGCAAAGAATGCTTCCAGACAACATTTCCATCATATTTATTTAAAGCCAGTAAACATGGGTCATTAAAGTGACCAAAACAATTCAGTATTACTAGATCACCACTGACTACTGGTGAAGTACCCATTCCCCACCATGATTCTGGTACAGGCATAGGAAATACCCATTGTTGTTCCCCTTTATAATCATAACAGAGAAGACCATAAGATCCGAAGTAAAAATAAACCCTTTCCCCGTCTGTGGATGGGGTGGCATTTGCCGGGCTACTAACAGCATGGACCTTTTCAAATTCCTTCACTGAAATTTCCTTTTGCCATTGTATAGCCCCACTTATCCTATCAATGCAGTACATTTTCAACAGCTTCTCTTCTTCCTCATATCCTGTGATAAAAATATTGTCCTGCCATATACAAGGTGAAGATTGACCTGTAGAAAGATTGGTATTCCAGATCATATTCTGGTCTTTGCCAAAACTTATAGGAGGGTCTTGGTTTTCATCTGCAATACCTGAGCAATTTATCCCTCGAAATTGAGGCCAGGCAATATTCTGTGCATATTGCGGAAGGGAACAGATTAAAAAGAAGGCCCCCAACAAGATACAAGCGAAGATGGTTCTGTTCATGATTAATGAATTTAATGTATAATAATTGAGAAAACTGGAAATGGGATTGGAACAGCTAAGTGCAATGCAGTGGAACTCCGCGATGTGTGGGAAATCTTAAATAAATATATGGCAATATTTTCAGAATACAAATAGTCCCGAAAATTAATCAAAAGGATTTATAAGAATTCCAGAGGCCCCTGTGAGAGCGATCATTTGCTTCAAAGGGAGGTTTTATTGGGAAGCAAGAGATCGCCTTTCAGGGCATAATCTCGAAGCTTTCTGGGGGCATTTTCTATCGAACGGTGGAACTAACCGGCGCCTGCCACCCCTTTGCTTTTGTGTCCTGGCGATCCCGGCGTCCGTTTTAGTGAATTGTTCTATGTCTAATTTCCTTCCCATAGCGGCTATGCCTTTACTGAAAAATGAGATTACTTAGTGTTGTGCGCAGTTTTACCAATTCAATAAGCTTTTAAATTCATGATAGTCCAAAACTTTAATACCATTTCTGGTAGCTCGGTTGATGATTTTACTTTCATGTGTAACAAGGACTAAATTGTTCTCCTTAGCAACTTCAGCTATCAATGCATCAATCCATGTGTTTGATTTATTTGAATTACCTCGAACGTCTTCTACAACATCTCCAATTTCATCTCTCCAAGGTTGATCATCGTCCCAAGTTAGTTTATCAAGCCATATTCCGCTATCCAGATTAAGTTTAGTTGGTGAAATCTTATTGTAATAGATTAGTCTTCTTTTTTGTCGATTTATGTTTTTATCAGCCTGTATTTCACTCAGTTGTGCATTCGTAGAATAAACCTCAAATGTCGATCGCACCAAATCTGGATCAACTCCATCTTCGTCAAGCTTAATGAAGATGTTAGTATCGAGAATAACTTTTTCTTTGGGTTTCATAGATTCTCAAATTGCGCCCAACTTGTAATTAAACGTATCCCTGTAGAATTTCTGTGAACAATGTAGTGCATAGAACGCAGAGTTGAGAAGTTTTGGCCAAGCCTGCGCAGGTCAAAATCTTTCTCAAACGACTTGTTCTATTCCCGTATTTTCTTCGATTTTTTCTTTGTTATCTTCCTTTGACACTTCAACACATTTTGAATGTTTTTTGGGTCTAGGTGCCTTGAAGATGTCTACATCTTTTTCCTTTGACAAAAGAAATTTCAAAAATGATTTATCCTGAGATATACAGCTTTGGGCAATTCCCAGTAATAGAAGATATTGATGAACTAAACTTTCATAAAAAGTGCCGAAAATTTTTCTCTGAATAGCCAAACATCTTATAGATCGTTCTGCCATATTATTATTCCATGGGATTCCGTCTTCCTCTAAAAAAGTGAATAAACTTTCTCTATATCGTTGCAATCTTTTTTGGTATTTTTTTGTTACCTCAAACTTGTATGTCTTTTCATCGATATTCTTCCTGTAAAATAGCTCTATTATTTTTTTGTATTTGTTAAAATGCCTTTTCTTTAATCCATATTTCTGGATTGTTTGAATGATTGGAACAATTAAATTCTTTAGTTCTAGAACGAATAGTTCAAACTCTGTATTGAAAGGCTCTTTCCATAAATCTTCATTAACATCTTTGATTAAATGTGACCAACATTTTTGTTGTCTACAATTGACAGAATCATATCCAGGATAAAAATCAGAAATAATTACGCCTTTATATTCAGAAAGAAAATCATGAACAATAGTCGCTTCTCTCGTTTCCGTTTTTCTGAAGACAGTATGTTTTCCATCAGTGAACACCCAAACATAATGTTCAGAACCTTGAATGTTTATTTTGGTCTCATCAATATGGATAAATGAGTTATCTAGAATTCTTTCAATGTTCATTTTTTCAGAATTTGAATAATCTTTTGAAAAATTCCTAATGAAAGTTGATATAGTGGAAGAACCCACATGTTCACCAAATAAATCTTGTACTACTTGGATAATGGTTTCATAAGGAGATCTCAGAATAATTCTTTGATAAATTACCCAAGCCTGAAAATTGTGACTAAAAAGTGAGTTATTCGATTGCTCTATTGAAAGTGGCGAAAAATATTTTTTACACTTTTCACAGTACGATTTGTACCCCATATACTTCAGGATTCGCTTTCTACATCCACTTTGTGTAAAATGAAGATCGATCACAATTTTTTCTGCGATTTCATCTGATTTCTTTAGCATTTGATTTTTATCATTAGGACATTTCCCTAACTTTGGTATAACCGTTATAACTTTTCCTATTCTTGAAGGAATAATCCTGTAATACCCAGGGTGTCCCTTTTTACCACCACGTTTTTTTGATTCAGCACTTTCATTTTGTTTCTTGTTATTAAAACTTATTTTGTTTTTATCATAATCGGCATAAGAACATTGAAGTACCTTCTTTAACTACTCATGTATTTCCTTCCCAAGTTCTGAAGTATGTTTTTTAGGTTGATCAGCATAATCTACATCCCATTTTGAATCAGCAGTTTCAATGATTTCTGAAAGCCCTTTTGTCAATTTCCATAAGGCGTTACAATCTTCTTTATTATAGGTTGTAAGCAACTTTTTATATTCTCTATCCTTATTTTCATCCCAGTAGTATCGCCATATTAAACTTTGTAAACCAGATGCTTCTGGATATGTCCAACTTGATCCAATGAATTTTCCTATTTCCTTAAGGGAGTTTGATCTTACCGGAAAATAAATTTTCCCATAAATAAAAGAGTTTATATTGATAAATCTTTTTTCTGATATATCGGATTCTTTTCCATAACGCTCTTTGAGTTGACGAATAGCTTTTGCATCATATCCACCATAATGATAAATGGGTGCATCAGGATAATCATTCATTTTTTCAATAAAATTATTCCAAATTTTTTGTTCTTCATTAATAGAGTTTGCCCAGAAACAATAATATGTTTGATCTTCATCTTTTGAAACCATTATCCCAATTAGATAATAAAAATCTTGATCTGGGATACCTTCAATATCCAGAAATATTTCAATGTGATGCCTTGGAAGCTCTAATAGTTTTTGAATGTAGATTTTCTTAGTACATAAAGCTAAAGCTTGAAGCTCTGGTCGGTAAAGAAGTGGAATCTTGTGGTTTTTTCTTTTTCTCTGTTTTCTTGGTCTAAATAAATGAGAAAGTTGACTAACTGTGAAAATACCTTTCTTTTGATATTTCTGGATAGACTTCAAACTAATTCCACCCAATAAACTCAAGTCATCCCTTTTCCTTGCTTTCTCCTCACAGTCTTTTTGAAATTGGCAGTGGGAACAATGCTTATTCAAAATGATTGGTGGAGCATCCGGTTTTCGAGAAGATGTCCAATTTCTTAATGTCTTTAAAATTTGATTGATGTCTTTGTAGAAAGATACCAATTTGAGTTTATAGATTTTTTTCTCATCCCCTACAATGTATCCTGTTGGTGACTCCCCGTGGTGTAACTTAGAAAATATATAGGAAATAAAAGCCAAGTGAAGTTTGTCTTCTTTCCCAATCTTTTGTTTCCCAATCACTAAGGTAGGAATATAAAGGTTTTCGTTTGTAGAGGGTGTTTCTTCCACTTTAGTTAAAACATCTGCATAGACCTTCATATCTCTAAACTTAAGATTTGCCCCAAGCATCATGGGAATTCCCTTTTTAACTCCATCAAAAAAATAGGGAATTGTTTCTGGATCATTGAATTTTAGCTGGTTGAAGTAATCCTCTCTATTCGTTTTCGTTTTTACTTTTAGGATGGAACTATACTCATGGGGAGTTCCTATCTTCTTTGTACATAATAGGAAGTAGGCTTTTAGCTGACATTGGGAACAGGCTACTATAATTTCAGAGGTGATCATGAGTTCAAGCTTTAGGCTTTTGGAGTGTTAGCACGATCTTAGAGGGAATAGAACGGCTAAAATCACCTGCTTTTGTGGAGCGCAGCGGAATAAAAGTCAGGTGCATTTTTTTGTTATACAATTAATGTTTGAGCACTCGATCCTCTCAATTATCTATGATTTCACCCTCGTCAAACCATTTCAGGTTTTGCAGTTGCTCTCTAATTTTATCTTTCGCATCTGTGTACACCACGATAGCCAAGCTATTTTGAGCTCTGCTGCACGTAACATAAAATAGGCGACGAGTTCTGTCGATGGAAGTTTCTTTGCCTTCTTGAGCATTTTTTTGATCGGTTGATGTAGGGGCTTTCGCTCCAAATAGTTTGTCATAGCTAAACATGAACCCACGGGCTTCATTATCATCCAAAACCACCATCACTCGAGGAAACTGCAATCCCTTAATTCCTTGATGGGTGCCGAATGTGGATTTGTCAGAAATATACTGTACATAGGATTCCAGTTGGCTAAATGGGACAGAGAGGGCATTGTCCCAAGCATCAATGTCTGGATTGCTGTCGGCTGCTTCAGAAGAATCATCCGGCTCGCTCTTGTCTTCTGCTAAATCTACACGAGACACGATCGGTTCAAATATATCAGGTATGGCAAATAGGCCACTGATTGCGACCGCTTTCAGGGTATCAATCAACGAGGGATCGGAGTTGCCGTCCCACAAAGAAAACAACGATTTCACAGCATCATTTGCCTTGCGTATTTCATTCAATGAAGATTCGCTTGTCTTCAGTGTGTCAGCAGATACAAGCGGGGAATATTTCTTAACTATTCGTGCTACCGCAAATCTATCCTTAGCTTGCAGCGATTTTACTAAGGGAAGAACCTGTTGCGAAAAAAAAGGAATTCCGCTTAAAGTTCCGTCAAGCAACCCAGTCTTGAATCTCGGAACTTGATAGAGAGGCTCAAATAAATCATTAAATCCACCCCGCCTTGCTGCCATGTGATGCTCCAGAGTGAGTGTTTTTATTTCTTGATTATCTCCTGACCACTGATCGTCAGATGTAATTTCAGCCATCTTCTTGGCGATTTCTACTTCGACGTTTGTCTTGTTGTTACCATCATCGTTTTGAACAAGAAATAGTCGCACAAATCCTTCTGGTGCGTCATCTGCTGGTTTCTGGTTGTGGTCATCTGCGTCCGATCTAATCTTGTTAATGAGCTTTATGATACGTTTCGGACATCGATAATTTATAGTTATGGCAGGCTTTGCCCATTCATCGGGAACGGCTTCTTCTAAACATGTCTTTCCATCTGAATAGATTCTCTGCATCGTATCCCCAAACAGAGCCAAGCAGAAGTCTCCTGAATGCGCACTTTGCACTGAAAAGAAAGCATCGACCAGATCTTTTTGAGTGTCCTGGCTTTCATCAATGAGCAAGACCGGATACTTGCGAATCAGAATTCTCTGCATGAGTGGTTTATTTGTCAGAAAATCAGCACCGATGCTTATAACTTCAGTATGATTCAGCGAGTTTTTGTCGATGTTTTCACCATTCGGGTTATAGGTAAAGAATTTGATCGTATCAAGACGATCCAGTCTTTTTTGCTTCGACTCAATCTGCACAGCACGGTCAGAAGTAGCTTTTGTGCCTGCTCTACCTTTTTGCTGCTGTTCTTCAAGAGAAATAATATCCGTATTTAGTCTATCTCTAAGCCATTCACGAATATCTCTCTTATATGTCCGAATCAATTCCCACGCAAAACTGTGGATAGTGGATACAGCAAAGATGGGATCGTAATCAATTCGATGTGCTATCTCATCACATGCGGCATTAGTATATGTGATTACGGCAACTTGTCGTGCGGACAGACGAAATTCTTGCCCGTATTTCTGACGGAATATCTGCATCGCTTCAACAAGGGCGCGTGTCTTTCCAGAACCAGCACCGGCAAAAAGGAAAAAACTCTTGGGGTTATCCAAGTTGAGGCAGCTATCCATGACACTGCTAAGGTCTTTTGTTTGAGTAGCAGAATCAGTCATCCTTCAACATCAACGTTGCTTGACTCCAAGAAATCCAGCTTCTTTTCATCAAGTTTGCCTTCAAGCCATCTAAGACCATCAAAAATATATTCCGGTGGCTCCAGCATACTTGGTTCACTAAGAAAGAGTAATTCCAACGCCATCTCGGCTTTTTTTCCTACCCCCAAGCTGTTGAACATCTCCTTGCTGGCTTCTGATAAAGTATCTTTACCAAGGGCTTCTTTGAGTTTTCTCAGTAAGCCTATGGGTTCCTCGTAGCTTTTGAATAATTCAATATTGGATAATGCCAAAGAATCCTCAAATGTATAAGGAATGGATTCATTTTCAGTTGAACTTTCCTTGTATTTGAGCTTTATTGGGCATTGATAGGCAACCCTAATCTGTTTGTTGTCAGACTGCTTGTCATCATCTGTGCAATCCAGCAAATCATCCAAGGCTTCTTTTTGGGGAATCCATTCTTTAAGTGTCGTGTTGCCAGTCCGATGATTCTTGTCACGTTCAGGAAATACTTTTTCGGTGCCAGATTCGCCAATTGAATCCAAATCTGTGATTACAAGCGAGAGAAGTCCGAGTGTTTCAAGAAGTGGCCTCAGGCGGTGAGCATGACTACCACCAATTTCAAGCAAGGAAATATAGCTTTGATCCAGCTTCTGAAAATTACACCGTATGAAATGTGGGATGAGCATTCGTTCCGCAGAGCCCTCAACTAGAATGACAGCATCAGCAAAAAACAGATCGCAATGGGTTGACTTGATGTAGCGTGTGGCGAATTTGGATGTTTCTGTAACGTCACCAAATGTTTTCGATAGATTTACAACGGTTGCCGAAGGTATTTCTCCTTTTGTCCTTGCTGGCTCCCGTCGGAAGTATCGTAAACAAGTAAAGTCCAGCTCATGAGCAATATGAGACGAATGAGTGCTAACAATCAGCTGTGTATTCAGCTGGCCATTCTTGAGCTTTTCGTTGGCACGCAATACTTGATAAGCTCTTTTTATAAATACCTGTTGAACTTGAGCGTGTAGATGAGCTTCTGGCTCTTCAATAAGTACAATGTGAAGCGGTTCTATGATGGTTTCATCATTACTTTGTCTTTTTGCCGCCTTACCGACACGCATCCATTCATCTCTGAACCTAATCAGACTAAATAGGGTTTCCTGTCCAAGTCAAGTTAAAATGGTTGATTATTTTGCCAATATCATCTTCATCACTGAATTTTTCAAAAATTAGTGATTTCAACTCATTTTATTTGTAATCATTCTACATAACAGCACTCTTTTTCACATATGGGCATACTTCTCCCAGGCTGTGAGCTGATACAGTTGATTGTATATGTTTTGTAGTCAACCCTAAAGTATTATTTG
>SDBS01006972.1_pt1 | contig 10991 bp, 11 predicted proteins | sample 2277091 | NCBI WGS metagenome assembly SDBS01 (sample SAMN10404972, study PRJNA504765) | marine sediment metagenome | isolation source: marine sediment core GS10_PC15, 163 cmbsf | place: Arctic Ocean: Southern Knipovich Ridge | collected 2010 | reverse complement strand
GAATCGCTTCGCTCCGAGTTCCTTTCGTACACTGGCTATCGCCTTCCCCAGCATCTTCTCAATGTATCCGGCACGGCTCTTGAGCATCGCTTGCCAGGGAGCCGACCGGAACGTCTCCTGGCGCTTGCCGGCGCTGATGCCCTTCATCGCTGCCAGTATTCTTGCCTCAAACGTGAAGAACCCGGCGCGACGGAGTATGTTGAACCTGCCAGTGAACCCGGCGTCAGATGTCCTCGCGACTTCGCGCTGGCGAATGATCTCAACAACCCGAGGCCGCTTACCGAAGGACTCCAGATGCCTCAGGGGAGTGATCCGGCCCCGCTTATCAACGAACCCCCCCGCCGTCAGTTCAACGACAATCTCACGGCTGACTCGGGTCTTTGCTCTGGGACCAGTTGCCTTTGCCGCTCTGAGAGCCGCTCGGCGATCTCGACGCAGTTCCTTCAGTACCGGATCGGCCAAGCGGATATCCGTCGCCTTTGAGATATCCCTGGCTTCCTGGATAGCAAAGCCTTCCTTGAGGAGCCGGCGGCGGCGCTGATCTATCCGCTTCATTCTGGTGCCTCATTCCAGAGTCGCGTCTGGCATTTCGGGCAAGCAAGGGGTTTGCGGGGCTTCCGAGGGTACCATCTGTGGTTACATCGCAAACACTCGCGACCCCGTATCACCTTTGCACTGACCATCATGGTTCCCTCCTCTCGATCTTGTTGCCATCGAAGCTCCACTCCATTGCCTCTTCAAGGTTCTTTCCCTCCGCTAGATCATGAGCTTTAAGCATTGACTTCGCGTGTGGCATCGAACTGGTGGGCAGCAGGTGGACAGTTGCCTTGTTGTCACCGAAGGCAGTAAGCATTTTGTCGTCGGCCTCATAACGCCTATCATACGGGCCGAGACATACCATTTGCCCATGCTGGCGAGAATCGAACTCCGACTGCCCCCACACCCAGAAGTGACTCCGTCGAGGCTGATGACGCTGCTTCCTTTTGACCACTCGTCGCCTTCGTACCATGGTCTAGTCCCAATCCCACCGGGGATTCTTGCACTTCGCACAAGCCACTGGTCGATACGGCCTCCGAGGGTGCCACTTATGCCCGCACTTCTTGCAGGTGTACGTGATGAGCTTAACCAGTTTCTTCATTTGCCTCTTCTCCTGGAAAGACCACTTGATCAGCACGCTTGATCCGAGCCAGGATTATCTCTTTATCCGAATCTGAAGACCACCGATCCCATTTCAGTGCCCGTAGCAGAAAGGCTCTATAAACAATGTATGGTCCTTTTACCAACCATATTGGATGTCGCCAAAGCCATCTCAGTGCCATCACTCCCATGGCCATAACCACCAGATTAAGCCAGTCCACTATTTCCCATCCCGCAATGATGTCTCCCATAACGATCTCCTTACTGTCGTATGCACTACCGTAGTATATCTTAGCACACTATTTCCGCATTTGTCAAGCCCCCAATTTACACACAAAGAGACCCCCACCCTCAGGCGGAGGCCCCGTGTGCGGCCCTGGAGGCAGCTACCGGCTGATCTTCTTGGTCTTCGGATGCCGCTTCTTGAGGTTGTCGATCACCTTCTTCTGAGTGGCGACCACAAACCACGACTTCCAACCTGAAGGGGCAGTCCACCAAGGGACTGCGAACATCTTCGGCTTCCGGCCCTTCGACTCCAGGTAGTCATAGACGGCGTTGGCCTCGCCCCGTTCCGCCGTGCTGACACCCCTCCGCGTTACCGCGAATGCGCCCTTTGTATCGCCGATCCAGCTATTCTGGTGGAACCCCAGCTTCTTGTCTGCCATGACCTTTCCTCCCTACTACAAGGGACCCCCGCCCTGAGACGGAGGCCCCTTTGCTTGTCACCCGAGCCCCTGGCTAGGCCAGGAACTTGCGGAGGATGACGATCACGGCGCCAGAGGCGACCACAATCGGGACTATGCTTGTCAGCAAAGTATCCCCTGCGGTCGTGCCCGTGACAAGCTGGACTATGAGCGTATTGGCTATGATGTCAAGCTGTTGCCTGTGCCTTGCGGCACCGGGCAGGTCATTTCTGCCTGCCTCTTACGGTTGATTTCCCGTAAGTTCGGACTTTCTCTTCATCTGGTTTCCCAGAGGGGGGGTGTAAAGTCTCTACACTCGGCTCTCGCCTAGCTCGGGATTGGCATCTCAGCGTTCCCCGAATTAGCCCCCGTTCACTTGAGGATCACTCCCCAAGGGCGCACGTCTTTCTACGCGATCAGGGAACCAACGACGACTCCAACTACCTCTCCAATGTTCATGTTTTAACCTCCTCCCCAGTCCATTGGCACCGGGAACATTCCCTTGATTATATCACAGGCGTCAACGAACCCGCCGGCGAGGTCGCCTAAGGCTGGCCCGTGTGCGCCCATAGCCTCTAGCATAGGAGTGCCGGTGACGGAGATGGCTGTTGGCCTCATGACTATGGGAGAATACTCGACCGCTCCCTGCCCTGCGATGCAAATGCTTCACCTCCGCTTGAACGTGGCGTCAAGCACCTTGATGGTCACTCCACCGGCGATGATCATCGGGATCGTTGCCGTCAGTAATGCCGTTGCTCCCATAACCATGTCAGCCTCACTACAGTTCTTGAATACTGACCCAGATCACCACGTTGTCTCCCCCGGATGCCGTTCTGGCGCTGGCGCTGATCCGCGTGCCGGCGTTGAAGATATGCTCTGTCCCCGACGGAGCGGCCTCTCCCACCTGCTTTGACCCAATGAACTGTACCACGTCAAAGAACGTCGTGCCGGCATCATCGGAGAATCTCACTTGATAGAACTCGGCGGGAGCAGCGTCCGGTCCAAAGCTAAACCCTACAATACGGAACGGGTTGTCGCGTGAGGCGGCAGAGACTATTTCGGTATCAGCGCCATATGTATTTGCGGCACCCGTAGCGACATTCACACCCACCAGATTATCAGGGAGAACGCCTATGTTGAACGCGCCAATCAGGTCTGAAAAGTCATGATCCCCAACCTCATCATCGATGTTCCGAGTGTTGCTATGGAATCCTACGTCCTTGAAATGCTGAGTGTTGCCTGCGTCGATATCTATCCCGAGGGCGCTCTCCCCAATATCAACCGCCAAGAAATCATTCTCGTCTGAATTAGCTCCCACGATTTGGATGGCCGTCAGGCACTCGACAAAGTGCAGGTCACGGTAGGTGCCAAAGCCAGCCTGGTCAATCAGAATCCCTGTCATGAATCCCACTGCACCGTGGAAGAAGGTATCCACCACTGAATTATGACGGATGTCAGCACCGTCGAAATGCAGAGCCGTCGCTGCCCCGGTAAGGTCAACGCCAACGAAGATGACGCCCTCAACCGCCGCCCCACTCGCTGTCAGGATCACGCCATTGGTATTGCCCAACCCCAGGTCGAACTCAAGATTCACGAGCGCCGACTTGCCTGTTAGCTTCAAGATGCTAGTCGCAGCCGCGTGCGTGTTCTCGATGGTGACGAACTCGGGGACCGTTCCTTCGAGGATAACGTTGGCCGCCCAGGTCGGATCACCAGTCATGTTGATATCGTAGAACGTGGTGTGCGGGGTTATCAGAATCAGCGTCAGGTCATCGGTATCCACGCTGGCGGCATCAAGGGCGTCCGGTATCTCCTGGTAAGCCGTAGCCCACGTCAGCCCATCCGTGCCGTCACCGTTGGGAGAGACACGAAGTGTATCCGTGACTGAGCCGCCCACCGTTTGAGGACCGACATCATCTTGCTGACTGGTCTGGATACCGGTCGTGTCTACGATGATGGCCGTAGTGTCAGTCTGGACGGAATTGACCGATGTCTGGAGAGCCGCAAGCTGTGCCGCTGTCCCAGAGGCCGTGGGTAGTAAGGTTACCGCTATGATGGCGGCTATGACACCACCGATGGCTCCGAGTATCCACTTCATCTGTTCGTCCATCGAATCAACCTCCAGGGGCCGGGGTGCCTCTTATTCTGAATACTACCACAGCGACCAAGTCCACAACCACCACTGGGCCACAGATGGTCTTCTCGTGGCCGCCAAGGGACGCCCTATGGCTCCCCGACTGGGAGACTCGGGTCCACAAGGCCTGATTCTTCTGGGGCTTGCGGGCCGGCCTCCCGAGCGGCATAGAACTCAGTGAGGGTGAAACCCTCTTCCTCAAGAATGACTACGGCCTTTTCTATCAGCCGGTCTGCCTCAAGAATCAGCGCCTGAGCCCTCTGTATCGGCGGTAGGTTGATGCCAGGACTCAGTATCCAGGAGACGATACCGACAATAGCAATGACGATGAGCGATACGATGATCCGGCGTTTCTTATCGCTCATTGGTTCCTTATCGCTCATCATATCCCTCCCCGTAGGGCATGGTCCAATTCCGCATCACGCTTCTCCCTCAGCGCCGCCTCAACGCGCCTCTTATAGTTTGCTTCCTGGAGAGGGAAGACAAAGAGGACGATGGCAAACGGCAGCATAGCCAGCAGCATCAGCCATCCTTCGCCTTCCGGCGCGGTGAGAAAGCTCTGTTGGCCTATGAGTATGAAGACCACCACTGAGAGTGCCAAGGCAAGCCAGAACCGCTTCCGCCGGCTCTTGAAATAGGCCCACGCCTTCTCCTCCACATCAGCCCGCTCCTGTTCGTTGAACTCGCTAGGCTTCCCCCGGATCACCAGACAACGTCTTTTCATGATACCCCCTTACTACCTGAATAGTCTCCAACCGGCGAAGATAGCTACTGCGGCAAGCAGAATAGGCCAGAAACTGCTGGCGACTGTCACTGAGGCGGTCGTGGCAGTTACTACATTGGCAAACAAGGCCTGGATACCAATGAAGAGGAACACTGCCAAGATCACTAGCCCAAACTTCGCCATCAGATCGTCTTAGCCTTATCTAAGGATACGACTCCAAGGACATAGAAGATCACCACGATCAGGAACCACTCAGGGAAGACCCCCATCGCTATGCCCGCTCCAATGCCCATAGTCCCTCCAATTCCACTTATCCACAGACTCTTAGTCCAGAGATAACCTCCTGCCAGCAGAATGATCGTGATCAGCATGGAGAGCCACAACCTCAACATTTCGCCGGATGTGTCGGCCAACTCTGCCACCTCGTCGATAAATGGGAAGACTGCCCAGCCGCGTCCTGTCTCATCAGTCGCCGGGAATAGGTTGGCTACCGGCTGTACGATTCCCACGGCCTCGGGGGTCAACTGTACTTCCGCATCGGCATCATAGGTTGCCACGGGGACAAGCCCACTCATTGACACACTCACGCCCGTTGGATTCTCGCCCCAAACGAACACGCCATCTTGATCCGGGAAGACACTATCATCAAGGTTCGTTCCGATGATGTAGCTCACTGGATCATAGGCTGCAATCAATACGCCCCCGACAGTATGCTGATAGTCATTCAGATAAGGGGTGACGTTCCCTGTCCCAATGTACCAATCGCTCGTCGTGGCTGGGGCTGATGCCCCAGCCAGCGCCACAGATACCGATGTACCATCGACATCGAGAGTGAAATTGACTGCATCGGCACTCGCCGTGATGACGTGTTCGCCATTAGCAAAGGAAGGCCCAGCCAGCCAAGCGATCTCTGCCTGCCGACTTCCATAAACTACTTCATTGATCTGAGCCACCTGAGGGCCAGCATTGGCATTATATAAGCGGATGCGGATACTGGTCACCGTGGCTATATTCAGCGTCAGTTCTGATCCGACATGCTGCCATTGCCCAGCAGTAAAGATTCCCTCCCACACATCATTCCACTGGGCATTATAGAACATATCGACATCGATCTGATTGACATCGACGTGGCCGACCGTCACCCAGAAACGCATCCCGTCGGTCAGCAGGGCAGCATGGGTCAGTTCGAGGAAATTGCCCCACGACGTTGCCCCGACAGTCTCGTCGGCGAACGTCGCTGTGTTGTCATCAAAGGCATTAACCTCATTATTCCAGGTACCTCCACCATCAACGAAACCTGTAGGTGAAGTCCAGCCAGTAATATGACCCAGTACCTCCCCAATGGCACCTGTCCACCGCGAATAGACTCTTAACGCATATGGCTTGAAGGCAATGTTTTGATCTTTGCTACTCGCTGCGGTTGTCTGGAAATATCCATCAGCTTCAATCTCGAAGTTATTGCCCACATCCATTGCAGCATCAGATGGGACACCTACATAGCCATCCTCGCCGGCGATAATATGGAAGTCGGTCAAGGCCGTTTCCCCAACAGTGAACTGTAGCGGGTCCGATGCATTCGCCGTTACGGTCGTGGCGAACATAACCTTATCGTCCACGAGCATATGCGGAAGGTCACCGGCAGCGGTCGTGATACGGGTATCCAAGCCTGTTGACAGAATCAGGTCTCGACTTTCCAGGAACACGGTATCTACAGGGACAGACAGCCCGCTCATGTCTTGGGCCGTTCCCGTACTTTCAGTTACCAGAACGGTTGCATTGTGCGTCTGCGCAAGTACCGGCCCGGCCAGAACAGCCAGAGACACCAACCCAAATATCAGACCTCGCCTGAATCTTCTCATGATTCCTCTCACTATGCCCTACGCCCGAAGAATGACCAGGCGAAGGCCGCAAACATTAGTGTCGCTGCGATGATCGGCACTTCGAGATAAATGAAACCAGTCAGTGCCCCGACCGGCAGCATAAAGAGTATGTAGAGCAACGCTGGAGTATTGGAGTTTGCTTTCCTTATAAAGTAAATTGCTGGGAGAAGACACACGAACAGTAACCATATAATCGCACTTGCCCACATCCTTGACAGACCGAAGTTCGCTCCCAACTGCGTCGCATCGAAGATGGTACCCACCAATCTCATTGACAATCGGTTTCGGAGACCGTAGACCATCCCCTCGCGGAGAGTCGTCTGGAACATGAAGTCCTGAGATTGACCCCCAACCATGATAATGGTCCAAGTGACACCACTGTCGAGAGATTCGATGGCGTGACCTCCCGCATACCCACCAGCTATACCCTGCAAGGGACCGACATACCAGAAGGCCCCCGGAGTCGCCGCAGATGCCACATAGTAGAAACCATCAACTCCAGCCCTGGCAAGAACGATGTACCCGCCAACCGTACCGGCTTGCAGTCCAGTTGCAACCCTCCAGCCAGCATTACTGATCGCCAATCCTAGCACAACACGCACGGTGATGGCGTATTCGGTACCACCGGTCAAAACAACATCTTCGGTGTATGTGATCTGATACCAACCGCCAGCTTCTGTAGTAGTCACTGGTGTGGTCGTCAGATTCAGGGTTCCAACTGCAAGGTCAGGGCCAGCCGCCACTCCTCCGGCTGTCGCCCGGACCGATACCGTAATATCAACCGGTGTCCCTACCCTGAATATCTTCAGCCAGACACCATTGTGAGTCTCAGTCTGGTCGGGCGTGATGGTCTGTCCGTACCAAGTAGTGTCCCAGATATCGTAGAAATCATCGTCGCCACCCGTTAGAAACGATCCGCCCCCCAACTTCTCTTGGAATATCGCTGGAGTAATTACATCGGGAAACACTGCTGGGGCCATCTTACGCAACCCCGAAATGGAATCCTCGAAATAATCCTGGCCAGTTTCAGTCAGAACCGTGATGCCCCCTACTTCCTCGACGAGGTCGGTAGTGCCGCCCCAGGAGTTCTCAAGAAGTTGGGCAAGACCCCGAATCCGAGTCGTCAATCGAGCGGTCGTAGCTGCAACCGTCCTTTCATCGAACCACAGGCTGACATCGGATGTCTCGACAACCGGCGGATCGGAAAGAGCATTCGTCACACTCCGCGTCCCGAGTGGCTGAGTCGTGGTGGCGACGAAAGAGAAGATGCGGAATCGGACATAATAGGCATTGACGGAATTGACAATTGTCTTCTGCCAATCAACCGGTAGCGTGAACTGGAGAAATCGCCATCCGACCACCGCCTCGAAACCCAAGACCTCATCAAGAGTGATGGTCAAATCGTCCCAGTTAGTCCCATTCCAATATGTCCACGAATGTTGTGCATTGTAGTTACCCTGCTGGCCGATGTTGACTCGGAGGCTATTATACAGCGAGTCGCCACCGAAGTAGTAGGCATCGCCGCTGGCGGGCGCTGCCGGGAGAAGTTCCATATCATCGACAACAGTGCTGTTCGACTCAGTGGTTTCATCCCTGAACGTGACAGCGGTTGCATCATAGGCTTGAGCCGAGGCCATCGCAGAGAATGTCTCTGTGGACATCCACTGGAGCGTCGGGTTGCCGGTGAGTTCAACGGTGTACGCCCCGTTCCAGGCAGGCGCATCAGTGGCGTTGAAGTAGATCGTAACGATACCCTCAGCGTAGCCGTCCTCAAAGTACGGGACGGCAGTGACCGTCGCCAGTTCCGTCGCCCCATTCATCAGCCGGAACCAGAAAGTGTCGCTCACCTTCTCATCGGGGTTGGCCGTATAGTCGATGTTGTAGCGGATCAAATAGAGTTGATCGCCGATCTCAATGGTGTTTCGATAGACTTCGACTTGGAGAATCTCAAGCGTGTCTGGTTCTTCAACCTGGGCAAACGCCGGCAAGGAGACAAGAGGGACCAGTATCGCTAGGCAGAGAACCGTCGCAAGTATGCGCTTCAGCATTTTCAATCACCTCAACCAGATCGAGCGCATGACTCCACCGAATGCCCCAATTATCTGAAGAATCGTCCAGAATACGAAAGCCGCTCCGATTCCTAAAGCCAGCATGATTCTTATATACTGGAGGTACGGGTTAACCTGGAACTGGGGAAAGTTCCAGGTTACCAACTTCGGTAGGGTGTACCTGAAGAAGCTGAAAGCGATGTCTCCAAGTTCCTTGATCCCGACATTGGCTCCAGTGGCCGCGATATTGTACCCGAGCATACTGTTGCCCACATTCATTCCTTCTGAATAGACCCTTGCCCCTACCCCATGCGAGGATGTCTTCGTTCCGTTATAGCCTCTCCCATCCAAAGCCGGAATCGTAAATGTCGTCTGCGTCTTGTTCGTGTAGCGGATTTGCTCGGCACCGATAAACAGAACATCACTCTGTAGAAATCCTTCTGTAGTGGCAACCGTAAACGTCGTATCATCCGCATCAACGGTGGTAACCAAATACGTGGCGGCCAGGCCACCTGTGCCTTCCATGACCCCTCCGAGGATGACCTGGGATAGATAAAATACTAGTATAAAGACAGTCCACTTCATTTAAGCTTCATCCTCGTCCTGGAAGGGTCCGCCCAAGTCCACGTTGCCTGTGTCATCAAGGCCGTAGCACCACACAACTCGGGTCCGGTTACGGTTGAATGGATTCTTCATCTCGAACTGCTTATCCCGCTCACCGATATCGGATTCTTCGTGCGTCGCTTCTGGTCCAGGCTGAACCGGATCGCACCCTTTCTGCCAGGGCTGCGGCTTATCTTCTTCGCAACAATTGTGGCATCCTGATTACCTATATCGAGGGTGATATCCTCCGGTGGAGGTTTGCCACTCAAGAGTTGAATCGTATTGTAAGCTGTCTCCCTGCCGACAATCATCGCCACTCTTGCCGGCGTCCTGAACAGCCTTCGGAAATCACTATTCGACTTGAACGGGGGGTTCCCCACATACCACTGAGGCCTGAGACGCCCCTTCTGCTTGAGTGACCCCTGACGCCACGCTATGGCACCCTTCTTCATGAAGCGCCTTCCATCCCCTGAAATGCTCTGGATAGTCAGGGGCAGAGGCAAACGTCCGGGTGGAGTGTCAGTAATCTCCCTTGTAGTCTCCGCCTCGGCCACCGCTGGCACTGTCGGCACCGCTTCCATCTCCGTGACTGCTTCCATCTCCGTGACTGCTTCCATCTCCGTGACCACTGTGGCTTCTTGAATGGCTGTCTCAGTCGCCTGCTGTACTGCCGTCTGCACTGCCGTCTGCACTGCTGTCTGCACCGCCGTCTGGGTCGCCGTCTGGGTCGCCAATTCCGTAGCAGTCAACGTCTGTATAGCAGCCTGCGTAGCCGTCTGAGTGAGCGTTTGCGTCATGGTCTGGAGCGCCGTCTCCGCCGCTGTCTGAGCCGCCGTCTGTGCAGCCGTCTGCGTCGCCCCTTGGGCTATCGCTTGAGTGTACGCCTCTGTTGCGGACTGGTTCACCGCCTCTACCGCGTCCTGTGTGGCATCTAAGAGAGCGGCCTGTAGCGCAGCGTCGATCCCCGGTAATCCAGAAGGTGCTGGAGCGCCTATCGGGACTGCACCAGCAGCCAAGTCAACCAATGCCGCGATAACTGGAGCCACTGAAATGAAAACCGAAGTCGCATCCTCCGCTTCGACAATTTCGGATATACGCAAAGGTGAAATGGCATCTACTAATACTTCTTCACCATATAATCTTCGAGCCTGTTCGGGAGTCATAGCTCCTATATGCTTAGCGGATACCACTATTGCTTCACTTAGAGCCGGCTGCTTTGCGACGACCGCCTCCATGGCTGCAACCCACTTGGCCTTCGCTGCGTCGTACTGAGTTATCTGCTCTGGAGTCAATACCTGTGCCGCCGCCTCTTGGTGAGCGTCAATCGCTTCCTGGGCAGCAGTTCGCAGGAAGTCACTCTGCTCGCGGGCCGTTCCACCAAAAGGAAATCCGGGTTTGCTCATGGCTGTCGTGGTGACGGATGCTATCTCCTCCGATGAGAGTCCGGGCTGTAGAGACGGTATGAGACTATTCATCGCCGCCTGTGCAGCAGATGTCATAACGCCGCGTCTGGCGAGAAGCCGGTCCCTGGCGGCGTTGTACCGCTGGACGACCTCTATAGATATCTCTCCCGATGTGAAAGCCTCTTGGACCGCATCATCGAGTGCAATCAGCGCAGTTGAAGTCTTATTGATTACGGCGGGGACAAGCCTGCTGGCCTCCTCAAGGGTTATTACCCGAGGGAATATCGACACTATGTCGAATAGGTCGTCTTCTGCGTCTTTGACGGCTACCGCTGCGCTCGTCAGCGTTCCCAACTCCAACTCTGGAGCGACAAGGGGG
>SDBS01006971.1_pt1 | contig 10991 bp, 9 predicted proteins | sample 2277091 | NCBI WGS metagenome assembly SDBS01 (sample SAMN10404972, study PRJNA504765) | marine sediment metagenome | isolation source: marine sediment core GS10_PC15, 163 cmbsf | place: Arctic Ocean: Southern Knipovich Ridge | collected 2010 | reverse complement strand
GTACGGATGGATTGCAGAATCGTTGCTGCCGGCAGCGCTGATGCTCTGATCAGTCACCTGTCCCTAGGCATCGAGTACGCGGGCGCCACTGTAAAGCAGGCGGGCAAGATCGTCGCGACCCGGCCCGAAAAACTCTTTTAGCATCCCTTTGATGTGCAGCTTGCCGTAAACGAGCGGATGAGCCAGCAGGATGGAACGTCCTTTTCGATGCCATGCACGCCATCGATCACCGCGGGTAGCGTCCGGCGGCAAGTCCGCTTCGCATTCATCAGTGAGCCGGTTCGCCTCATCGAGCAGGGCTGTGCCGTTAAGTTCAGCCATAACTCCTGCGGCTTTGTATTTCAAAATGTTGACTGCCGTCACACATGAAATCCCTGGATAATCAGCCACTTTAGCGTTTCTTGCGATCCAGCCGCATGCCGGCGCAAGGCCGATGACCAAAACCGCACATGCTGCACCCAATTGAGACCATCTGCGAGTATCTGCCGAGCACAGCGGAAGTGCAGCCGCCAGAAACGGCAAGAAGAGCAGGATCGGGTGAATCAGAATCCCAACTGCCAACAGGGCACCAAGAACTGGCAGCAGCCACCAGGTCGAGTCCTTCAGATATTTCACCGCAATGTATATCGCGCAAATGAAAATGAGGGATGAGAATATTTCTGTAAGGATGATATTGGAGTACGTGACGGATAGCGGGTCGACTGCTTGTAGGGCAGCCGCGATCAGAGCGACTCGCTCGCCGACTAACAGCCGCGTCAGAAGATAGGTCATGACAATGACTGATGTGCCGGCGAGTACCTGGAGCAAAAGGGCGCAGGGAATTGAGGGACCTGCGAATACGTAGACCGCCACCAGCATCATGGGCATCCCCGGCGGACGGTAAACGTTGACGTTGTACGGCGGCTGCTCGTTCCAACTATAACCGTTGCCATCTAGAACGTTCTGGGCTATCCGATGGTATCCCCACGAGTCAAACTGCATAAAAACGTTCGGATAGCCCCAGTTGTTGATAAGCAACGACAACCTCAAAGCCAGACCGATCACAACCACGAGCATGAGTTTGTACTTTGTACGGCGTTTGCTTGTCATAGGGTCGGCCGCGTTTTCATAGTCCGTCATAGTTTTGCCAGCGCTCCGTTAACTTGCTCGATGTAGCGACGCGTTGATTTCGACCACCGGGTCAGCACATTGAAACGAAGAATGTACCAGAAAGCCCACAGCCCATCCCGGAACCCTATTTTCTTGCCTTCTTCATATGTTCGGCCGTAATAGGAAATAGGTACTTCGAAAATCCGTGCTTTAGTCTTTGATATCAGGGCGGTGATCTCCACTTCCAAACCGAAACCTTTGCTTGTGAGAGACATAGCCTTGATAACCGGCGTTCGAAATGCTTTATAACATGTCTCGATGTCGGTCATGTTAAGGTTGGTGAACAGGTTCGACGTGAACGTGAGGCTTTTGTTCGCCAGGAAATGGTAGAAATATAGCACACGCGAGGCTTTCCGCACGAGGAACCTGCTGCCGTACACGACATCGGCTCGCCCTCTCACAATAGGATCGATGACGGCAGATATTTCCGCCGGATCGTATTCGAGATCCGCGTCCTGAATGATCGTGATATCGCCCTTGACCTCTTCGATTCCGCGGCGCACCGCCGCAGTTTTGCCCTGATTCCTCTCCATTTCAATAAGCATGATAAGTGGCGAATCAATCCCTCGGACTATCTCGCACGTTCTGTCCTGCGAGCCGTCGTCCACGACGATAATCTCTTTCACGCAATCCAACTCGAGCAGCTGCTCCAAAATGGTTGCGATGGTCTCCTCCTCGTTGTATGCCGGCATGACGATAGAAAGTGCCCACCGTTCTGTAGCATCTCCCGAATCATCCGTCATCTTAGCCCCCTTCCTGTGGTTCACTACATGCGTTTCCCGCTCCGTCACATGGCCCACTCGTTTTCATCTCGTTCTCATCCGGAAGTCTGGCAGCGTAGAACACCTCTGTTTCGCCGGTTCACGGGCGCGAAGTGCAACATACTGGCACAAAACGCTAAGCAGAGTACAACTCCCTTGCATGGGAATTCCGGTCACGGCAAGATCACTTGATATACCCGAAGGATCTTAGCTGTTCTCTTTGTTCTTTCGTGAAGACTGCTTTCCGCGCTCCGGCTTTCGACCGCCGCGCCTCCACGTCGGCGTTCCATTGCCGCAGAAGTGCGTCCATATTGGCAAACATCTCTTCGTTTTCAAAAACACGATTATTCCGCTCCCGAGGATCTTCATCCAGGTCGAATAGTTCTGCTGAACCCTTTTCCAGATCGCGGATGAGCTTCCACCCGTTCAACATCACCGACTGCTTGGTGGCGAGCCTCTTCGTCTCACTGATTATCCTTCTGCCGTCCAGTCCCTTGGGATTCTCCAGATCAAAGGCCTGACCCTGATGCTCGTAACCGGCCGGCATTTCGATAGACAGAAACTCCATAATAGTAGGCATCAGATCGATCAATCCAACGTATTCCTCAACGACCACTGCCTTGTGCGAACCCGGCAGTTTGATTATGAGCGGTACGTGAATCAGCTCTTGGTAGAGGGTTCGGCAATGACCGATCCAATACTCGCCTCTCTCCGCAAATTCCTCTCCGTGATCGCCGGTCACAATGATCAACGAATTGTCGTACATTCCCAGGTTTCTGAGTTCGTCAAAGATGCTGCCAATATGAGCATCGGTGAACGCAAGCTCGGAATCGTACAGTGCCCGGACATATGCAAGGTCGTCTTCTGCCATGTCCGGCACGTGCCTTTTCAGTTCCAGGATTGACATCCCATTATATGGTGGACCATCATAGTCCGGATAGAAGTCATAGTCGTCGTGAAGGATGTAGTCGTAGTGGGGATCAAAGTAGTGCAGGAACAAGAAGAAAGGCTCATCGTTCGCCGCTGTCAGGAAGGAGATCGCCTTTTCGGTAAGCGATGGCGAGGAGGTGTGGTCATGCCCTTGTGCGTTCTCCATGTCCAACGAATCGAATCCCTGCCCGAAACCCAATCTTGCGGAAACGAGGTGATGAGAGACAATGCCTTTAGTCAGGTAGTTCTTCTCTCGCAACAGCTCGGCTAGAAAAAGGAACCTGTTGCCGATTATGACATCAGGTCCCTCAATGCCGAGCACAGCTGGATACTGGGATGTCATGATGGTCCCAATGGAGGGTAGAGTCCATGATGCAGAAGCAATGGCTTTTCTGAAAAGTATACCGTCCGAAGCCAAAGCATCTATGTGCGGGGTTGTATTTCGCTCGTATCCATAGCAGCCCGCATGGTCTGCTCTGAACGTGTCAACCACAACGAGAACCACGTTCGGGCCTCCGGGGGGAGATATCCTCCTGTCAATCGCAAGCCCTATGCTCAGGAAAGCAAGCAGAGCAAGCGCCGTTAACGCCATCGGAATTGCGAACCGCGGTCTCTTGTTCACAGTAACATCAGCGCGTTCGATTCTAAGAATGACCCAACCCAGCAGAACTGTGACAACCAGTATGGACGCATCACCAGCAAGGCTGAGCAGATGAAAACGGGGGAGCAGGCAATAGTAGTTGAACATCCAGCCGGCATAGAGGAAGAATGCGAAGCACGGCAAGAACGCTGAGAAATACGCGGTCAACGCCATTGGATCTTTGACGCGTTTTTCGATTGGACGGGACGATAAGACCCTCCATGCAGCAAACACGGTGACCTTCCAGACAACGAAACAAAGGGTGAGAATCAATATCCACTTGCATAGATAGTTTCGAAGAGCGAGAACTGTCAGTCGCCACATGCCGTGGTGCACGTATCTGTTGCTCAGCACATTGTAGGCTGCGAGCAGAGCACCCACAACGAAACCAATGATTATGGCCCGCGCAAAGGCACGGACAGTACGTCTTGAAAACATGGGAACGTCCCCGTTGGATATGCCGGTCACGAGAGTATCACTCGCCAGCTTGGATCTCGTCGAAGCCAAAGTACAATCGTTGTGTTCACACGATCACATTAGGGAGATTGCAGGATCGCTCCGGGTGGAACAGCATCCCACCTCAAGACCGATGGTTCAAGCCAACCCCTGATTATCCACAGGCGTTTGCTACCTCCAGTATTGAGAAACAGATACATCCCATAAGCACTGCCCATGAGCATGGACACTCACGCGTGTCATCTCTCGTGTTTCCTCGACCATCTCAGACACACGCGTACCTTGCGTGCACAAAACTCTTTCGGAACGAGCCAGTCATAGTAGCCGGCCAGTTTGTCCTGGAAACTCTTTAGGTCGTCCTCGGAAGAAACAGTAACGCGGCGCAAGGCATCCAGGTTGTCGGCTGAATTGAACCTTCCCCATCGTATGGTACATGCAGCACGATAACCGGCATCCTGCAACAGTCCTTTACCTCTAGCTTTTGTGCCGCGCATCTCATGATCATAATGGCGACCATGGGGGAAGGACAACAACGAGATTGCCTGCCCAAGATGTTGCTCAAGAAGGCTCCGTGACTCGGTGAGCTGTCTCTCGATCTCCTTTAGAGACATCGTATGAAACGGTCTATGGTCTAAACCGTGAGATCCAATGTCAACAAGCTCTTCCGGAAGATTACTGAGCTCCGAGAACGTCAATAGCGATTTTCTCTCATAGCCACGGTTGTCTGCGTCCCAATCGTTGAATCCCCCAACTTTGGCCGCAGGTACAAAAAGAGTGGCAGGCACCTCAAGATCTAGCAGAACCGGTACGGCGTTTTCAAGAAAATCCCGATAGCCATCGTCGAACGTCACTGCCAACTGGTCTTTAGAACTCGGTATGCGGCCACGGAGGTTCTCTACCATATCGCCCAGCTTGACAAGCTCATAGTGCTGTTTTGTCCATTCGAGCTGTTGGCATAATTGCTCACTAGTGACGCACCGTGCAGCCGGCTCCATGGAGATACTGTGATACGTGAGAATCGCCCGCTGAAACCGGTTCCCCTGGACAAACACTTTCAGGAGAGACTGCGGCACGATAGCACAAAGCGCGCTGGAAGTGAACCGTATATAACCCATCGTGTCCTATGCGCCGAATCTCTTCCGGTGACTCGACCCAGTACCCTCCTATATGTCGGTACCGTCGCCGGTTAACACATTCCAACGCCGAACGTCGAACTCAGGCGCACCTGGAACGAGGAAATCATATTTCTTCTGCCGGATCATGAAAGGGATCCTCTCCCGTCGCGCGATAAACCCGCTTTTGAGCAGATCTCCGAATAGTGGGTGTTCAGAGTTGAGCTCAATAGAGGCGAGATCGATTTTCTCCTCCTGCATCACATCAATAATGCCGGCGATGAGACCGAGCCTCACATCACGGTTCCTCACATTAGCCGTCACGTCGATAACATAGCCAACTTTGGACGTCCGCCAGACATCATCCTTGAACACAAAGTACCCCACCTCGCCACTTCTGAGCTTGCATTGAAAGAACCTATACGGTTCGGGACAGGTTACGTACCGCCACTCCATGAACGCACGACTCTTAACGGTCTCGAAATCATAGTCGCTCGGGAGGCTCTTGCGAAACTCATCATAGTCGGCCGGAAAGGAATCGATCTCGAGGACCTCTTTGAGCAGTCGCGCCCCCCGACGCCTTGCCACAGATTTTAGTCCTACGATACCGCTGGCAATTGGTCCAAGAACCGCAGATATCCCTGGTGGCGCTCCCATGCTGACGAACGCGCTCCGAGGATTCAAAGCCAACACGAGGTTCCTGCGCTCCATTGCCGCGTAGTAAGAGTGTTTCCGCTTTCCAATTGCACGACTCTTGGGAGTGCTCGAAATTACAAAGTACAGAGGACATACATCGTCAAGCTCCTCGTAAAGAGCAGCTGAGAGCGCGAGGAACACGCCTTTACCTTGCGCCTCGGGTGCAACGAACGCGTCTGCCGTCTCGAATCCGATGAACGTCTCTCCCCGAACGCGCAGAGGCATCGGCATGGCGCCAATAAGTCCGGCAATCTCACCTTTTTGCTTGTATAGGAAAAAGACTGGGGAACCACATGGATTTTCACTGAACTTCCAACAGTAGTATTCAGTCCCCATCCCCCTTCGGCCCGCAGCATCGTCCTTCGGGGCAAAGTACTTGTTCATGAGCGCCGTTACACCCGGAACATCCGATTGCTGGAGGCGTACAATTTCCATCAGGCGTCATTCCCCCTTTTTCACTACGTATCTTCCTGCAGTTCCCTTAACGCACCGAAGCGGTGTCACTACTCATCCACTATCGCAATCGCATTACCTATCTGACTCCGGGTAAGCACGCCTTCTGTCACAGGATCGTCCCCATCGTACTTAGTGCCATTCATGTACCAATATACCGCTCGATGTAAATCTCTGTCTGACAGTTCGCCGGCATGCCATCGGCCTATGGCCGAAGTCAGTTTTCTTCTCGAAGGCTCATACGTTACAGGAACTCCCGTACTCGGAGTGCCATCGCTATCGACCACAAACAGATAGGCGTCTTCGTAGCCAAAGGAACCTTGATTTACTGTTACTTTGATCTGAGTAGGAGACCATTCGGTCGGTATTTGGATTTCTCGATGAGTACATGCCTCGTAGGTGGCGTTGTCGCCAATCTCAACTCGCGCCCATGTATTGTCCAGGTATATATCATCCAGAAACACATACACGGGTGTTGCAGTAGTCCCCCACGAGCTGAACCATCCAACAACAAAGGGATACTTAAGATTGGGATGTTCTGCGTTCCGAGTCATAATATTCGAAAAATCACATCCAAGATGACCATCATACCAAATCCGGAAAACACCGTCACTGGCGCCCAGAGCGCTGTTTTCGCCAAACTCAAACTGTTGACAGTGCCACACGTTTTGTGTTATGTCATGCGGCAGAGGATCGTTAAAGTATCCACCACCGCTTTGGGCAATGCCCTCGACTCCCGCCTGAGCGTTGTCACCTGCATAAGAATGATAGACAGATACAACGTTGTTGTTTCCGCCGTCTTCCCAGAATCGCATGAACTTGATATTCGACATCTTGCTATTGGCACCGTAACCCCATTCCCAGGTCTCATCTAAGTTGAACCAGTATTGAATAAACCACCTGCTCGACGTCTGGCGCAAAGTGAAGAAACCATAAGTATGTTGGGAGTAGTCATTTTCGGCGTGGAAGAACGAACCCCCGTGCCGGTTATAGTCATTGTCAACGTAGAGTTGGTGCGTCGTAGACCAGTTACTATTGAATGAGCCTGTCTCGACATCCTCCCACATAACGGGCGCCGCTGGTACTTTCGTGGAGAAATCCGTGCCCGTTATGGTTATGGAAACACTGTCGGCTACTGACCCTTCAACATTTGATATTTGTGGGTCAGCAAACGCTGATGGAAGGGCCAAGAGCATACTCAGCAACACACAGATTATCGATTTGCAGTACATCACAGCTACCTCCGTATTTGTACTCATCGGCTCGGTTATCCTGCTACACACTATATACGTGCATGCTCTATCGATTGCAAGCTTCATGCCGTTCATTATAATCGCGTCTAATCTCTTGTGTCCCAAGATGTTACAGAACCCGAGTCGGGTCTCCCATCATACCTGCCGAGTACACTTGTGTCGCCCCACTTACACAATTGTAATCCTGCGCGACCCCATTCCCCGGCGTCGCCGTTGACACACTATCTTCAAGCAATGGCAAAGAATCGTGAATAGTAACCTGCTCATTCAGTCCATTTTCGGTTGATAGAATCAGCATCACTTCTCCATACCGATATTATACCCGACGGAATCGCCAAAAAGCGAATGAACCGCTGCACAGGGATTTCCATCATGATGTGTGATTCGTTTGCCATTCTTCCTGCACTTGATTCTCTTGGTCCTCTTCTTGTCTCGGCCTCAGAATCATCATATCCGAACCGCCCTCTGGAGAACCCGTTTCTTCACCATATACCAGAATCCCGGCCTATGGCGTCCTATTTCTCTGATAGCCCGCCGCGTGTCATCGCTCATAACTTCGCGGTTGGCCAACACCTTCCTGAAATGCCTCAGACTGTCAATCACACCTCTTAGCCAGTACTTCAGATAGCCGTCTCTCAAAGAGTAGACTAACAGCGCCAGCACATGCACACAGTAGTACCTCACACCATGTAGCAGAGGGTAGTTTCTCACCACCAACCATAAGAGATTTCTCGTGTCATAGTAATATCTGCGCCAAGACTCTCTGCTCTGCTCGCTACGATAATGCTCCACAACAATCCTGGGATCATAGACAACTCTGTATCCTGTGTTCATCAATCGGATGGCCAAATCTACCCCTTCGTGGCTGAGAAAGAAATCCGAAGGGTATGAACCTGCCTCCACCACAGCCGACTTCCTGAATGCCACAGCGCCTTCTGTGATGTCGTCTGTCGCGAAACTCTCGTCAGCGTACAGATCCGCTCGTCTTGGATGACACCAATCCACAACCGCTTTCGTTTTGGGATCCACGACTTTGAAACAAATTGCACCGACGTCAGACTCCTTCTCAAAAACACCAGCAATATCTCTTACAGACTTGTCGTCTATCCCAATGAGATCATCATCAAGAGTGATTATGATAGCACCCGAAGCGGCAGCAATACCAACGTTTCGACCTTGCGCACCGAGGTTCTCGGATTGTCTCAGATAGGTGACTGCTGGAAAGTCACGGGCGACCAAGTCCTGGGTGCGGTCGTCCGAACTGTTGTCTACAAGTATGACTTCATATGGTCGATAGGAAAGCCGATCCAGCGAGCGCAGCAGTATCTCCAACTGCTCCGGCCGGTTGTAGGTCAGAATAGAAATGCTTAGCAGATCCATATGGTAACCCTCGCTGTTCCTTCAGAGAGCAAGTGTTCTCATGTAACCTTTGAGGACTCTTCGGCGAACGTCTCGCTCCGCTCGTGCTCGGCCATCCATTTCTGGAACACAAGCAAGGAAAAAATCACCTTGTCGTTCAACGTGCGACGTTCATGGTGGTCTTTCAGTATACTGCCGATTGTGTCGGGATCAAAAACCCCACCATCTTCTATGACGGGTCCTGCAAGAGCTTTGTCCACAGTATCCTTCAGATCGCCTCGCAACCATACGGCCATGGGAGAACAGAATCCCTGTTTGCGGTGGGAAAGAACGGATCTGGGCAACAAATCCCTGCCGACTTCCTTCAGTAGATATTTCTTGTTCATCCGTCGAATCTTCAGGTTCGAAGGAATCTTTGCACAGTACTCGACAAGTTTGTGATCTACAAAGGGGACTCTCAACTCCAAGGAGTGATACATCCCGATGCGGTCCGAGAGAGCCAGAATATCCTCCGGCAGGTACATGTTCATGTCCTGATACAATGCTCTGTCCAGCAGATCAGCTTCGTCAAGCCGGTTAAAATGTTCCCAACCAAGCGATTCGACGTAGTCGAAATCGATAAGGCTGCGTATCTCCTCAGAATAGAGCCGTTTCCGGCTCTCGGGCGGCATGGAGCAAATATATCTCTGGTATCTCCGGCCTGCAGACAAGCCTCCAGAGGAAACGAACCGCTTGATGTGATTGATCCGGTAATGTCCCCCTTTTTGCTCTTTCAAACGCATGACCAGTGGTCGCAAAACCTTGTCACGGAGCAAAGATGGGAGTTTCTCGTAGTAGCGGCTCATCCAAAGACCGAGATAACGCTCATAGCCGGCAAAGTTCTCATCGCCACCCAGACCCGTCAGCAGGACTGTCACGTGTTCCCGGGCAGCTTCGCAAATATGGTAGGTAGGAATGACGCTGTCATCGGCGAAAGGTTCGTCAAATGACGAAAGACCCGCCTTCAAAGCGGTCTCAATTTGAGGAAGCACCTCGATCTCATTGTGTCGGCATTGGTACCTGTTGCTCAGTTCACGGGCGTAGGGTCTTTCATCGAGAAACTCGCCTCGTTCGCCGCCAAACCCGATAGTGAACGTCTGAATAGGGTCCTCTGATTTCGCACTCATCAGGGCCACAATCAGGCTTGAGTCAACACCTCCACTCAAGAATGAGCCCAAGGGAACTTCGCTCATCATGCGCATGCCAACCGACTCCTGCAGCAGATCACGAAACTCGCCGGCGATATCCTTTTCACTCTTTTCATTTTTGCCGGAGAAGTCCAGGTCCCAGTAACGCTGGACGGAGACCTTCCCATCGCGCACAACCATGTAATGGGCACATGGCAACTTGCGGATCGATTTGTAGATTGAGAGCGGCGCAGGAATATATGTATACGCAAAGTAGGCATCGACGGCGGTCCAATCCACAATCCTCGGCACATTCGGGTTTGCCAGGATCGCCTTGATTTCTGATGCAAAAATGAAACGGTTCCCGTCATGTGCCCAGAAGAGCGGTTTGATACCAAGCCGGTCACGAGCAACGAACAACTGTCTCTTGTTCTTGTCCCAAATGGCGAAAGCGAACATGCCTCGGAGATGTTGGAGACACTCTATCCCATACTCCTCATACAAATGAATTATCGTTTCCGTGTCGGTTTTCGTGCGAAACTGATGACCGGCATGCTTAAGACTACTTCGCAGTTCTTGATAGTTATAGATTTCGCCGTTGAAAACAATCCAGATAGACTCGTCCTCGTTCTGTATCGGCTGCCTGCCGCCGTCAACATCAATAATCGACAACCGCCGCATGCCGATCCCAACATTTGCATCGGAATAAGTGCCGACATCATCTGGGCCACGATGAACAATTGTATTGCACATCCGTTCAATGTCACTCTTGTCCACCGAATGACCGGTGGCAAAATCAACTATTCCGACGATTCCGCACACTCAGGATATCCCTCCACGAATGTGCTCCGTTTTAGCGAAGCTTCCCGACCGACATGCTGACGAGCCGCAGCCAGATTCCTTCATCTCCATCCACCAGTTCCCGTGCTTTTTCGTCTAGCTGGAAGCATCCACACCGTCCCTTTTTGAGCATTACACAGATATGGGCTTGCATCTCTGCGAGCGCATTTGGCCTC
>SDBS01006970.1_pt1 | contig 10992 bp, 11 predicted proteins | sample 2277091 | NCBI WGS metagenome assembly SDBS01 (sample SAMN10404972, study PRJNA504765) | marine sediment metagenome | isolation source: marine sediment core GS10_PC15, 163 cmbsf | place: Arctic Ocean: Southern Knipovich Ridge | collected 2010 | reverse complement strand
CAATAAAGGCTATTGCCAAAGAGGGACGAGGTGTCTTACTCTATATGAGGCAGGAGGGACGAGGCATCGGCTTCCATAATAAGATTAGTGCCTATGCCCTCCAGGATAAAGGGTTAGACACTGTAGAGGCTAATCTATCTTTAGGCTTCAAAGCTGACCTGCGAGACTATGGTATCGGCGCCCAGATTCTGGCTGACCTGGGTTTACACAAGATTCGGCTGCTTACCAATAACCCCAAAAAGGTGGCCGGCATGGAAGGCTACGGGCTTAAAGTGGTGAAGACAGTGCCCATTATCGCCACGACCAATCCACATAACCGCCGTTACCTGGAAACAAAGCGGAAAAAACTGGGGCACCTTCTGAAAGTACCGGAAATAACCGAAAGCTAATAAATTTTACACTAAGGAGGCAGTAATGAATAAGTGCTTTGAGGGCATGTTGCTGGGCAAGGGACTGAAGTTCGGGATAGTTATTTCCCGTTTTAATGAGTTTATCTCGGGGAAACTACTTGACGGAGCACAGGACGCTCTTCTTCGTCACGGTGTCAGTGAGGATGATATAGACATTGCCCGGACGCCAGGCTCACTTGAGATTCCACTGGTAGCCTTAAAATTAGCCCAGACCGGAAGGTATGACGCTATCATCTGCCTCGGTGCTGTAATACGCGGCGGGACACCTCACTTTGATTATGTGGCCACTGAGTTAAGCAAGGGCATCGCCAAGATAGCTTTAGAGACCGGGGTGCCCGTTATTCATGGCGTAATTACCGCCGATACCCTGGAGCAAGCCATTGAGCGAGCCGGAACTAAGATGGGTAATAAGGGCTTTGATGCTGCTGTAAGCGCCATTGAGATGGCAAACCTACTAAAAAGCCTGAGTTAGTTGCTAGAGGTAAGCCTTCAGTCGGTAACCTTGTAGACCTTGTCGCCTCTTCTTACCCGTCCACTAACCTTGATGCCGATAGCATCACCCGCCTTGGCCTCGGTGACGGGGGTGTTATTAATCTCCATTGAGTCAACGGTAAGCTCTAAATCAGTGGTGTGGCCTTTAATATGGATTTTGTCGCCTGTGCTTAGAGCCCCGGCCAAGTCAATACCGGCGACCACCGGATGGGCAAAAAAGTCAGACACACTTCCAATTTCTACTTCAGGCATCTGCTTACCTCCTTTCTGCTTAATTTGTGAACTAGTATACGCCATACTTCTGGTTTAATCAATAGTCTTAAATCTTTGACATAGTTTGCCAACTCTCATATAATTAGTCTGCTTATAAATTAGGAGTGAGTGAGCTTGGTCGAGAAAGACAACCCGGGCGGCAAAAGACGGGAACTGGAGGCGCGCGTTTTGAATCTTCAACAACGCCTGGACATATTAGACCAGCGGTTGGATAACATTGACTCGGTGGTTACCGCCGTTACTGAGCGAGTAATGAGCCAACCTATCACCCTCAATATCACCTGTCCCAGCTGTGGCAAGAATATAGAGATTGCCATCATTGGTAACAAGAGGCCAACGGCTTAACCGGGCTATATCAGTTCTTCAAGGAGGGAAGCGTGGAGATAGCAGCCGCAATCAATAGAACCAAGTACGATGTCTTCCGCTGGAGGTATGAGCTTAGCATACCAAAGAAGTTAGCCATGGCTTTGGGTATGGCTGGGGTTGTTGGTCTACTGGCTCAGGTTAGATTCCCCATTCCATGGAGTCCGGTCCCAATTACTGGGCAGACATTTGGCGTGCTCCTCGCCGGCATCCTCCTGGGAAGACGATGGGGAGGGGTTAGCCTAGCCGCTTATGTTGGAATTGGCGCCGCCGGGGTTCCCTGGTTTGCTCCTCAAGCCGGGATGCCTATATTTAGCGCTGGCGGCACTGGTCACCTTACCGGAGCCACCGGAGGATATCTCATTGGTTTTATTCTGGCTGCCCTTTTCCTGGGTTACTTTACCGATAAGTACATCAGGTCGCGAAGCTTCTTCAGTATGCTGGGGCTGATGCTTTTTGCTGATTTTTTCCTGATTTATGTTCCCGGGCTCATCTGGCTTGGCCTATGGCTCAATATGGCGGCTGGAACACCAGCTACCTTTACTGCCCTCCTTGGCATGGGAGCTATTCCCTTTATCGCCGGTGATATTACTAAGGCTATCGCTGCGGCGACCATAGCGCGAGGAGTAACACCTAAAACGGCCTATAACGGTGAGTTGGATAAGGATAAATGGGCAAGCTGGCGCCTTCCCTAAAGCCTCTAAAGATGGTGTAATCACCTCCTTTGCTGTTGACTGCCAGGGAAACGCCTAGTAAAATTATTTTACTTTGGGGCGGTTAGCTCAGTTGGTTAGAGCGCTGCGTTGACATCGCAGAGGTCACTGGTTCAAATCCAGTATCGCCCACCAATGTTTTATCCGTTACTACCTAATAGCTCTCCAACCAGGCTGGCAACATACTTAGCTATGGTCGGGCAGGCTGTCAAGCCGGGGGACTCAATCTCAATAAGTTTGATAAATCCTGGTAGGAACTTATCACTCTCCTCCCTAATCACAAAGTCCCTGACATCTCCTCCGGGCTTCTAAAGTTTTGGTCTAATACCGGCCATTTCAGGTTCCAAGTCATCATACTCAATAAAGGGTAAAAATCCCCTTACTGAGTCGCAAAAGAGCTGTTTGTGTTGATTGTCAACGGCATAATCTATACTATCTACATAATGAACACCAGGGCCTAGCCGCAATTTTTTGCTGGTTGTCATGGCCATCATTCTTTTACTTTCTACCCACTCTTTGTCAGCAGATACGGGTGCGCAACTCGCTAGGGTAAGCTAACTTTACATAACAAAAAGACTATCCCAGATAGAGTAAAAACTTCATCTGCTGTTTTTAGCCAAAGCAGGCACTCCCCCTTGACGGGGAGAGAATTTTAGGACTAAAATAGGTTGGGTTTTGCGGGAGTAACTCAGTTGGTAGAGTCCCTGCCTTCCAAGCAGGTTGTCGCGAGTTCGAGTCTCGTCTCCCGCTCCATTTAGACCTTTTGACTTGAGCCGTTATTAAAGAGGTGTTAAACTCATCCGGGGCTCGTAGCTCAGCGGCAGAGCGGTCGGCTCATAACCGATTGGTCGTAGGTTCGAACCCTACCGAGCCCACCAAGTCGCAAGTCCTCCCTCTAATAAGGAGGGGAAAATGCCGATAGAGCAAGCGTTATGGAAAATAGGAGAAGCTCCAGAGCGGTTAATGGGCAGCTCTCTAGATGATGAAAACCAGTTAGAAGAATTGATTTGTAAAGATATACGCATACTCAACGAGCAGTGGCTGCTTATCGGGCAACAGGTACCAACAGCATATAATAAGCTCGTAGATTTACTGGCAATAGATGCAGCTGGTTCCCTCATTATTATTGAATTGAAAAGGAGCAAAACCCCACGCGATATCGTAGCTCAAATACTTGATTATGCTACTTGGGTGCAGACTATCGATAGTACGACTATTGCTGACATATACAGAGAATTCAGTAAGAAACATGCACATACTGAAAAAAGCATAGATCTAGCATTCAGTAAAAAATTTGGTTACAGCTTGGGAGAAGAAGAACTAAATAATTCTCACCAGATGGTAATCGTTTCGAGTAGTCTAGATTCTAGCTCTGAGAGAATCGTCAAATACTTAAGTGATTCTGGCATCCCCATTAATGCAGTATTTTTTAGGGTTTTCAAAGATGGTCCTATATGTTACCTAAGCCGAGCATGGTTCATTGATCCTGCAGAAACACAGGAAGGTGCTGCACCTAAGAAAACTGCTGAGCCTTGGAATCACGAATTTTATGTTTCGTTTGGCCATAATCAGGGTCGTAGCTGGGAGGATGCTCGCAAATATGGCTTTATTAGCGGTGGTGGTGGCAAGTGGTATAGTCAAACACTTTATCTGCTTGAGAAAGACGAGCATGTATGGGTCAATATACCCCAAGAAGGATACGTGGGGGTGGGAATTGTAGAGGCTCCGGCGGTTAAAGTTGATGAATTCATGGTTCAAACTGAAGATGGCGAAGTTCCATTGCTTGATGCCCCTATAAAGGCTGATTATCATAAAAAATGGATCGATGACGAAGATAAAGCGGAGTATGTTGTACAGGTAAAATGGATTAGGGAATTGTCAATCAATAAAGCCGTATCGGAAATTGGATTCTTTGGTAACCAAAATACAGTGTGTAGACCTACTACACCCAAATGGAATCATACTGTAGAAAGATTAAAAGAAATATTAAAAATAAAGGAAAGCGAATTAGGAAGATAGAGATGATAAACCCAAACACTCATAACCGATTGGTCATAGGTTCGAATCCTATCAAGCCCACCAGAAGTTAATCCGGTTAATTTATGCAGGACTGGTCTTGGCTCAGTTCTGCTTTTTTGTTTTGGAGGGAAGTAGGGAAGTGGTATGGGTAAAACTATAGCTAAAAGCCTACTTATCTTACATAAGATATATAGTGCGAACCAATAATAAACACAGAGAAGGCGGTTTACATAAAGAGGGTTAGTATTAACCCATGTCTCCGGTCTTGATTTTGGTGGCTTCTTTGATTAGTATCTCAGCTTCTTTATGCAATAAGTCCTCGGCTCCTACAAGATTTTTATACTCGCTTCTATCTTTATTATCAGGGTCTCTGGCGCATTTTTTCAATGCACTTATGACATTATTTATTTGCTTTCGGAGTCTTTTTACAGCGTAATCTAAATTTCCTGAGAGGCTAGAAGCAATATTCTCGATGTACTCACTTTTTCTCGTGAGGATTTGATAACTAAGGCGAAGATTGGTGTAAGTAGTTAGATTAACTCGCCGCACCATCTTCTCTACAGTTGCCGCTTCTAGACCACCTATAATGTCTTCAAACATCAGAGGAGGTGGCACACTAAAGGCACATACAGCAACATCTACAGCCCACTCAATAATCTCATTTAGTAATCGTTCTTTTCTGTCACGTTTTTCTCTTTTTTCTCCACTTCTTATACTGAGCCAAGTAAAGCCTGCCAGTAAGACAGTTGCCATAGCAAGTATTAAAGTACCCGTTGCTACATATGCGTTTGCTAGCGGTGGGTCACTTTTTAATAGATAAATAGTATATGCAAGCCAAACGATAATGAAGATGCCTAGCAATGCAAATAAGATTGCAACCCCGATATTTCTCAACTGGTTTCTCATACCGGTATTATACCACAATTAAATCTTGATAGTTTATGTAAACCACAACCTATCCCTTTGTTTAGAAGGGGTGTTTAAGAGGGGCGAAGCCCCTCTTCTTCTATTTCCCCCTCCCTTATCAAGGGAGGGGGATTAAGGGGGTGGGTTACTAAATAAAAGGGACAAATAACCCACCTGACGCTTCCAGGGGTAGATTACCACTCGGAAGGATTTTTAAGGGGCTAGATTTGGCTCTCAGGACGCCATTTTTAGAGGGGTTTTTAAGGCACTATTTTAAGCCTGTTTTCCATGAAAAACCAATTGCGCCGTTTCGGCAAGCACCTGATTTATGACTTCTAAGAGTTTGGCCAGTCCCCATCCTTTTGCTGCCGAAATAAGCACTGTGTTCTGGCTGACTTCATCAGCCCGGGGGGAAAGATAATCTATAGCTTCCTCTTCACCCCAGCTCTTGGCGTTATCAAGTAACAGGTCGACTTTATTTAGCGCTGTAATCCGGGGTTTATGGCTAAGGTCAAGGTCACTAAGAATCTCCTCTACTGTCTGGCACTGCTCGGCGGCGTTATGTGACGCCAGGTCAACAACATGGACAAGCACATTGGCCTCACCCAACTCTTCAAGGGTTGCCCGGAAGGCACTTACAATAGTGGGCGGTAGTTTCCTGATAAAGCCAACGGTGTCGGTCAGAAGGACAATACTTTTATCCGGAAGCCTGATGCGTCTGGTGGTTGGGTCAAGGGTGGCAAAGAGTTTATTTCCCACCGGGACATCGGCCCGGCTGAGGGTATTAAGAAGGGTGCTTTTGCCGGTATTGGTGTAGCCGACCACAGCCACTATGGGAATAGCGCTCTTCTTACGCTTTTGGCGATATAGCATGCGGTGTTTTCTTACTTCTTCAATCCGCTTCTTTAGATTATGTATTTTCTGACGAACAAGACGCCGGTCAGTCTCAAGCTGTGATTCGCCGGGGCCTCTGGTGCCAATGCCGCCGCCGAGCCTTTCCAGGTGGCTCCACTGTCCGGCAAGACGCGGCAACAGATACTCACTCTGAGCCAGCTCTACCTGTAACTTACCTTCGTGGGTATGGGCACGACGGGCAAAAATGTCTAGAATCAGTGCCGCACGGTCAATAACCTTGACCTTAAGGGCTTCTTCCAGGTTTCGCTGCTGTAGTGGGCTAAGCTCATCATCAAAAATAGCTACATTGTAATTGGTGCTGTCCTTTAGCGCCAGTAGCTCTTCCAGCTTGCCCTTACCCAGATAATGTGTCCTTGACGGCACCGGCAGCCGCTGAATGAGCCTGCCTACAACAGTAGCCCCGGCCGTTTTGGCTAGTTGAGCCAGTTCTGTAGTTGACTCCCCCACTGGCCATCGGTCACTGTTTTTATTGGCCACTACCGCTACCAGCAGTGCCCGTTCCGGAGATGCGCCGGTAAGAATTGTTCCTTTGGGAATGGTGTCTCCTTATGCTAATAAGGTTATGTAAAGTTATTTCTTGGCTTTAAACTTCTCTTTGCTACTGTTCCAGCCGGCTAAGCGCGAAAGCCCTTTAACCAGGCTGGCATCAGGAGTAGTTAACGATAACCGCACATAGCCCTCGCCATTTTTGCCATAGCCGATGCCGGGGACTACGACTACCCCAACCTTATCCAGCAGGTCATCAGCAAATTCCAGAGAGGAATAGCCTTTGGGGACTTTAGCCCAGATATACAGGCTTGCCTTTGGCGGTTTGGCGGAGAGCCCGATGTCGCCTAGTATGTCAAGAATCAGGTCACGGCGTCTCTGGTAAGTAGTGTTATGTTTCTCAATGCATTCCTGGGGACCTGATAGAGCCTCAATGGCGGCATATTGAATAGCCTGCGGGATTCCTGAGTCCAGATTTGACTTAATCCTCTTTAGGGCATCTATCATCCGAGCATTACCAACTACCATGCCTATTCGCCACCCGGTCATATTATAGCTCTTGGACAGTGAGTGAAACTCCACCCCCACTTCCCTAGCTCCATCTGCCTGCATAAAGCTAACTGGCTTATAGCTATCAAAGGCGACTTCCGAATATGGCCCGTCGTGACAGACAGCCAGGTCATATTGCTTGGCAAACTGGACTACCCTGCTGAAGAAATCAATGCCAGCTACAGCGCCGGTAGGATTATTGGGATAGTTTAGCCACAGAAGTTTTGCCTTCTTGCCGGTGTTTTTGGGTATAGCATCCAGGTCGGGCAGGAAATCATTCTCCTCTGTGAGCGGCATATAGTAAGGCTTGCCGCCAGCCAGGGTGGTACTTATCTGGTAGACGGGATAGGCCGGGTCAGGCACCAGAGCTATATCCCCGGGGTCAATAAAGCACAGGGCGATGTGGGCAATGCCTTCTTTGGAGCCGATAAGGGGCAGTACTTCCTTATCAGCATCAAGGGAGACGCCAAAGCGCCTCTTATACCATGCGGCAATAGCCTGACGCAATTCCGGCAAACCGGCCGTCTCCGGGTAGCGATGATTGGACGGGTCCTGCGCCGCCTGGCACAGTCTATTTATGATATGGGACGGGGTCGGCATATCAGGGTCGCCGATGGCAAAGCTGATTACCTCTTCGCCTTTAGCCTTTTTCTCGGCAATCTTTTGGGTAATTTCAACAAAGAGATAAGGCTCAAGGCTATCCATCCGCTTAGACATTCTCATCTTACCTGTACCTCATCTGGAGATTGTTTATCGACCTCACTCCTTCATAACCTCTCTTAATAAAAACCTCAATCTGGCCATTCTCCGCTAAAGACTACCTCTGTCGGGCCACTAAGCAGTACCTCCCCTACCCCATCCCACTCTACCTCCAGTATACCACCTGGCAGTTTTATGTCCACTCTACTACCTGTATAACCGAGAAGTTGGGCACAAACTGCCACGGCACAGGCGCCGCTACCACACCCCAGTGTCTCACCTACCCCCCTCTCCCACACCCGGACTTCTATTTCTTTGCGGCTGATGATGTGGGCAACCTCAAAATTCACCCTGTTGGGAAAGAGCTTATGCTTTTCTACTGCCGGGCCTAACCGGGATAGCGGGAAATCAGATAGCGGACTACCCCAAAAGTATACGGCATGGGGGTTGCCCATGGAGACGAAGTTCATCTGTAACTCCTCACCCTCTACAGTAACCGGATAGTTGGCTATTAATGTTATGTCAACTAAGTCACCCTTCCCTGGTTCTATTGCTACCGGGATACTGCTGGCATCAAACTCCGGCTTACCCATACCGACCTGAGTCTTGGTTACCTTACCTGCCTCCTCAATAAGTCTGGCTTTTCTTATCCCGGCTATTGTTTCCGCTGTAATTTCCTTAGCCCCTGCCCTAGCCAGTCCCTTATCTAGCACATATTTGATGAGGCACCTGAGCCCATTGCCGCAAGCCTCAGCCTCAGAACCGTCGCTATTTAATACCCTCATACCGAAGTCAGCAACACTTGAGGGCAATAGCAGCAGTAAGCCGTCACCACCAACACCGAGGTGACGATGGCAGATAGCCCTGGCTATTTGTGGCCAGTTACGCTGCCGACCAGAGGCTTCTACCAGCACAAAATCGTTACCGACACTCTGCATCTTAGTAAAGTTCATGACTAACTCTTTGGCTCATTTATTATAAATTTATCAACCAGTGCCGAGATTTCTGAGCCTACTTCACCGGTTATATTGAACCACCGTATTCTATTATCTTTTAATCTAAACCAGTTATACTGGTGTCGCACAAAGCGGTGACTTTCAAACTTAATCTGCTCGGTTGCTGCCTCAAGGGTCAGATCCCCTCCAAGAAACATCCAGATCTGGCGGTAGCCAATGCCGGACATAGCCGGCAGGTTAAGGCCATAACCCATGTCGGTTAGTCTTTTCACTTCCCGGGCCAATCCCTGTTCTATCATTCGGTCAACCCTTAAGTCTATTCTACGGTAAAGCTCTTCCCTAGCTGCGGTTAAACCTATGAGCAGCGTATTATAGGGCGGCGCCTTCTTAGGTTGGAGCTGACGAGCGGCCGGTTTAGCGCCTCTACGAATCTCCAGCGCCCGTATCACGCGGCGCACATTACGCTTATCAATCCTCTCAGCTGCTACCGAGTCAATCCTTTCAAGCTCATAGTAGAGCTCATCCCTATCACCTGCGGCTGCCCTTGCCTCGAGATGGTGCCTGAAATCCGGGTCAGGAGGCACTCTTGGTACTCCCCAGCCTTCCACTACTGACCACACATACAGTCCGCTGCCACCAACAAGGATGGGTAATTTTTGGCGTTTCTGGATGTCATCAATGGCTTGGTAGGCTAGCTCTTGGTATTGAGCCAGGGAAAAACTCTCATCCGGGTTGACTATATCAATCATGTGGTGAGGGACGAGGGATAGTTCCTCTCGGCTGGGTTTGGCGGTAGCGACATCCATGTAGCGGTACACCTGTCGGCTGTCAGCGCTGACTATCTCACCACTAAAAGTCTGAGCCAGGGCAAGTGCCAGCTTGCTCTTACCTACTCCAGTGGGACCAACTATAGCTACCAGATGATTCATGAGCTACTATCTCTATGCTTTGCACTCATTAACCCTTAATTTCTGCGGTTTGCCTTGTAATACTCAAAAACTGGTCGGCATCCAGACTGGCGCCGCCGACGAGAGCACCGTCTATTTCCGGCTGCTTTATAAACTCGGCGGAATTTACGCCAGTAACGCTACCACCATACAGAATCCGCAAACCCTGGGCAGTTTCTTGAGTGTATAGTTTGGCCATGTTGCGGCGAATGAGGCCGATAATCTCATTGGCCCCCTCACCAGTGGCTGCCCTACCGGTGCCGATAGCCCAGACAGGCTCATAGGCGATAACCAGTCCGCTTAAGTCGTCTACTCCAGCTAAAGCTGACTCCAGTTGCTCGGTTACCACCTTCTCTGCCCGCCCGGCTTCATAATCATCTAATCTTTCTCCAATACATAGAATGGGCTTCAGTCCTACCTCAATCGCTACCCTAGCCTTTTTATTTATTATCTCTCCAGTCTCACCAAAATATTGCCTTCGCTCGGAGTGCCCGATGATGACAAACTGGCACAACTCTGCCAGCATTAACGGCGAAATCTCCCCGGTAAAGGCGCCACTGCCTTCAAAATACATATTCTGGGCTCCCAGCTTTATTGAGCTGCCTTTAATTAGCCCATACACCGCCGCCAGGGAGATAAAAGGGGGACAAATTACTTTGTCAACCCCATCTATCTCATCAAGCCCCGGGCGCATTTTATGAACTAACTCTACGGCTTCACTTACCGTGGTATTCATCTTCCAGTTACCAGCAATCATCGGCATACGCATTCTGTTCTCCTAGTAAGGTGATGAACCTCAGCTATCCTCTTATTCTATCACGGATTTCACCCAAGATTCTTCAGTATCTCTTGATAACGACCGGTGGCTAATTCGCTAGGTTCTCCTTTCTTGCAGAACGAGAAGCAAGCTAACTTTCGGTTGGGATTATTCTCGACCATGATCTTACCGTTGACCAATTTGGATTCTAAAACCTGAAGTGCTTCCAGGAATCTCGGATCTCTTTTCGCTTTATTGTAGAAAGATAGGACATACACGAAGAAGAAAAGGTTATAGCGAAAGAAGGGATACTCGACTTTCATGAACAAGGTGCCAATCCCAAAATGACAAGGGCCGAGAGGCTTGCGTATTACCCAGTGCTCAAGCAAGAATTCAACTGTTTTATCAAGGCGTTTGTCTTGATTGAGGAAGTGTGTGAACCTGTAAGCATCTAAAACTTCCAATGTTGGGCCGGGATTGGAAAAGGCAGTTTCTGGGCCTCTGCCG
>SDBS01006969.1_pt1 | contig 10993 bp, 5 predicted proteins | sample 2277091 | NCBI WGS metagenome assembly SDBS01 (sample SAMN10404972, study PRJNA504765) | marine sediment metagenome | isolation source: marine sediment core GS10_PC15, 163 cmbsf | place: Arctic Ocean: Southern Knipovich Ridge | collected 2010 | reverse complement strand
ACTTTTTTCCTCACTAAATTTAGCTTCCTTCTCAATGATTGAAGCTAAAATAATGATTTCATCCATAGAAAATCCTATTTCCTTAGCTTTATCTTCGAATTTATTTTTTATAGCTATTTGATTGAAATTTGATAACATTACCTTGATCATATTTTCTGCACCATATTTTTTGGGCACTTCATAGGTATCAGGGAATAGATAACCCTCCAGAAATTTTTCCTTATTTTTTATTATTAATTCTATAAATTTTTCTTTCTCCGCAATCTCTTTTTTCCCCAATAGTTCTGCAATTTGTTTACTGGTATAGCCTTCCGGAATAGTTATTCTATAGGTTGTTACTTCTCCCTTTACTAATTTGTCCAATATCTGAAGCATATTCATTGAGGGGCTGAGGTCATATTCGCCATATTTTAATTGGTCTTCTAACTTCATTATTTTGATTAATATTCTGAATGCATAATTGTTTTTTCTAATTATGTCGTTGTTTCCTAATACATTCACAATCTCTTTGGCATTGGTTCCGAAGGGTATATTAACAATTTTTTGGGTCGTAGAGTTTTCTTCCAAGGGGAAATATATAGAGGTAATAAATAGGATAGTAATCAATAAAATCAGAGAAACTATGAAAAATAATTTATTAATAAAGTTCATTTTTTTATCTCTTTATTCATCATCATTCTATCTAAAAAAGATTGGAGAATTATTACTGCTGACATTTTATCAATAACTTTTTTTCTTTTTTTTCTACTTCGGTCAGTTTCAATTAAAAATTTTTCAGCTTTGCTTGTGCTTAATCTTTCATCTTCCAACTCTACGGGCAGATTGAAAGATGATTTAAGTTTTTCTGCAAAGGATATAGCTTTTTGGGCCTGCTTTCCTATAGAGCCGTTCATATTTTTGGGAAAACCCAAAACTATTTTTTCTACCCCGTACTTGTCGATAATTTCCTTTACATTTTTTAAATCTTCTATTTCGTTAATTGCATTAATTGTAGGCAGCCCCTGGGCGGTTATTCCCAATTCATCGCTAATAGAAATTCCGATTCTTTTTTCGCCTAAATCTATTCCTAAAATTCTCAATTTGTTCTTCCCTCTTTACTCGATACTGTTTAAATAATTTCGTACACTTTTTCTAATGCCTGGTTTAGCTTATCTACTTTTTGCCCTCCGGCTTGAGCCATTGTTTTCTTTCCCCCGCCTTTTCCACCGACAATAGGGGCAATAGCTTTTATAATATTTCCAGCATTATAACCTTTTTCTACTAAGTCATCGGTAACCATAGCCAATAAAGCAACCTTATCATTATCTAATTCTGTCCCCAATACTACAATACCAGATTTTATTTTGTCTTTAATCAAGTCTCCCCAATTCCTCAAGTCATTATTATCTTCTGCTTCAACTTTGAGTGATATAACATTTATCCCTTTAATTTCCCTCTTTTTGGATAACAATTTGTCAACTTCATAATGGGCTAATTTATTACGAATAATTTTAATCTTCTTTTTAATGTCATTAGCATCATCTATTAGCTGATCAATCTTTAACGGTATTCCAGAGGGTATAGTTTGTAATTTATCCGAAACTTCTTTGATAATATTTTCTTTTTCTTTAATATGTTTTAAAGCTTTATCACCGGTTACTGCCTCAATCCTTCTTAAGCCGCTTCCAATTCCCTCTTCATTTAATATTTTGAACAAGCCGATGTTGGAAGTAGAATTTAGATGAGTTCCTCCGCATAATTCCAAACTAAATTCTCCGATTTTTACCACTCTTACCTGTTCACCATATTTTTCACCAAAGAGAGCTAATGCTCCAATTTCTTTTGCTTTATCAAAAGTGCTGATCTTTGTTTCTACTTTTAACTCATCCAGTATTTTTTCATTCACTAAACTTTCAATTTTTTCTAATTCTTCCATAGTTAAAGGAGCAAAGTGGTTAAAATCAAAACGAAAATGATCATTGTTTACTGCGGAACCGGATTGTTTCACGTGGTTCCCCAATACATTTCGAAGTGCTCCGTGCAGTAGATGAGTAGCAGTATGGTTTCGGGTAATAGCCTTTCTTACAGATAAATCTACCCTTGCCAATACTTCGTCTCCAACCTTTATTTCCCCCTTGCTTACTTCGGCAAAATGAGCAATTAGACCTTCGGCGGGGGTTTGGGTATCAAATATCTCTACTAATAGATTGTTTTTAGATGTGGAATTTATAATTCCCTTATCCCCAATCTGTCCGCCTTTTTCGGCGTAAAATGGCGTTTTTTCTAAATATATTTTGCATTTATCTCCCTCTACGGCTTTATCTACCAATTTATCTTCTTTGGTAATAGCAATTACTTTGCTTTTAACTTCAGCAGAATCATATCCTACAAATTCTGTCTCTCCTCGTTCTTTTAAAATATCCTGGTATAATTTCTGGGCAATTTTAGTATCTTCAACGCTTACTTTAGTTTTTACCCAGGATCCCCTGGACCTTTCCCTTTGAATTTTCATTTCATTCTTAAAATCATCCTCTTCAATCCCAAAGCCATCTTCTTCCAGGATATCTCTGGTTAATTCTAAAGGGAATCCATAAGTATCGTAAAGTTTAAATGCATCTCTTCCGTTAAGTTTATCTTTCTTCTTTTGTTTTAATTCATCCTTTATGTTGTCCAATATTTGTATTCCAATATTTAAAGTTTCCTGGAACCTTTTTTCCTCGGCAAGGATTACCTGACAGATACGATTTTCCTCTTTATAGATTTCCGGATAAACTTCTTTCATTAAATTAATTACCACCGGGGCAACTTCGTATAAAAATGGTTGGTTATAGTTAATGACCTTCCCATAACGAAAAGCTCTTCTTAATAACATCCGAAGGACATAGCCCCTGCCTTCATTGGAAGGGACTATCCCATCAGAAATCATAAAAACTAGAGCTCTCGCGTGATCAGCAATTACTTTTAGGGCTAAGTCGTTTTTCTGGTTTTCTCTATATTTTATGCCTGCGTTTTGAGCAACATATTTTATAATGGGTAAGAACAAATCTGTTTCAAAGTCTGTATCAGCTTTTTGTAATACAGAGGCGATTCTCTCTAAACCTAAACCGGTATCGATATTTTGTTTGGGCAAAGGAGTCAATGAACCGTCTTCTTCACGATTGTATTGCATAAATACCAAATTCCATAATTCCAGGTATCTTTCATCTACACCTACTCCGCCGCCTTCTTTTGATGCCTTCTCTTCGCCTAAGTCTATATATATTTCGGAACAAGGTCCACAAGGTCCGGTCGGACCGACTTTCCAAAAATTATCTTTTTCACCTAATCTTACAATCCTTTTTTCAGGAAGACCTATAAGATTGTGCCAGATATCATAGGATTCGTCATCATCTTTAAATACGGAGATCCATAATTTTTCTTCAGGAAATTCTATGATTTCAGTAAAAAATTCCCAGGCCCATTTAATTGCATCTTCTTTGAAATAATCGCCAAAAGAAAAGTTTCCCAACATTTCAAAAAAAGTATGGTGTCGGGCAGTTTTTCCCACATTTTCAATGTCGTTTGTCCTAATACATTTTTGGCTGGTGACAGCTCTTTTTAATGATGATTTAACCTGACCTAAAAATATTGGCTTAAAGGGGACCATTCCGGCAATGGTGAGTAAAATGCTGGGATCTGAAGGTACGAGGGAAGCACTGGGGGTTATTTTGTGTCCTTTGCTTTCGAAGAATTTTAAATATTTTTCTCTGATTTCGTTGCTGGTCATGTAGTTCATTAAAAAGATACTCCTTCTTTTAAAATTACTTTCTATGTATTCAGTAGTCAGGAGCCAGGAGTCAAAATATAAACTAGTATTTAGTATTTAGTATTTAGTAAGAAAGAAGGAGATAGAATTCTGAATTCTGTCTCCTTCTTTCTGAATTCTATTTTCCTAACGAGATACGAGATACGAATTTATTCTGATTTTAGCTCTTGTACTTGAATTGTACTTCTCTCTCTTGTTTTCTTTACTATGTATTATATACTAATTGGACTTCTGAATTCTGACTCCCTCTTTCCTAACTCTACGCTCTACGCTATACGCTGTACGCTATTACCTTTCTATCCTGCAACTCTTAGCACTTCTTCAATAGTAGTAATTCCCTGCATTACTTTTTCCAACCCGCTATCTTTTAGCGTTTTCATTCCTTTTTTTATAGCAGCATCTTTGATTGCATTACTTGAGGCTTTTGATATTATTAATGATCTAATCTCTTCATCCAAAACAATAATTTCATATATAGAAGTTCTTCCGTAATATCCTGTATTCTTACAAAAAGGGCAACCTTTCCCTCTGTACAGTTTAATTTTACCACCTTTCTTTAAGTTGCCCTTAATATTAAGTCCGCTTAAAACATCTTTTCCAGGTATATATTCTTCTTTACATTTTTCACATATAACTCTGACTAATCTTTGAGCTATTACTGCTATTACCGAAGATGAAATTAAAAATGTTTCAACATTCATATCAATCAATCTGGTTAAGGCACTGGCTGCATCATTGGTATGAAGGGTGCTGAAAACCAAATGCCCTGTTAAAGCTGCTTGAACCGCAATTTTAGCAGTTTCGGCATCTCTTATTTCTCCGACCATTATAATATCCGGATCCTGCCTTAATATTGAGCGTAGTGTGTTGGCAAAAGTTAAATTAATTTTTGGCTTTATTTGGATTTGATTTATTCTGTCTAACTTATATTCTACCGGATCTTCTACAGTTATAATGTTCTTATCCCTATAATTTACTTCGTTTAAAGCGGCATACAAAGTAGTAGTTTTTCCGCTGCCGGTAGGTCCGGTAAGTAAAACTATTCCATAAGATTTAAAAATTATCGATTTAAATTCCTCTAATTGCTCAGGGATGAATCCAAGTTGTTCTAATTTTATCAATCCTTTACTTTTGTCTAATAATCTTAAAACAACTTTTTCTCCAAATACAGTAGGAATAGTAGAAACTCTTAAGTCAACTTCCCTGGTTCCGAATTTTACCTGAAAACGTCCATCCTGAGGAAGACGTCTTTCAGCAATGTCCATCTTGGCTAATATTTTTATCCGGGATATAATCGCAGATTTTATTGTATTGGGTAAAGTTTTAATATCATGCAGCATTCCATCAATGCGGAAACGAACTAAAAGCCCTTTTTCATTTGGTTCAATATGAATATCACTTGCTCTATCCTTAACACCTTGCACAATTAACATATTTACCAGCTGTATAATAGGGGCTTCCCTACTTATTGCTTCTAATTTTTTAGAATCTTCATCCTCTTCCTCTTCTTTAAATACCACTTCTGTTCCTAATTTTTCAATTATGTCATCATACTCGCCCAATTCGTAATAATTAGTAATGGCATTTAGGATATCCTCTTCACAGGCCAACAATGATTTAATCTTTTTAATCTTAGTATGATCTCTTACAAAATCTATAGCATAAATATCTAAGGGGTTAGCCATAGCTATAATTAACTCATCATCATTTTTACTTATTGGAATTAGTTTAAATCGTAAGGCGGTTTTCTTTGATATAAGGGATATTACTTCCGGGTCTATTACATAATTCAATAGATCTACGTATTCAGTTTCACAAATACATTGCAAAACTTCATATAGTTCTTCCTTAGTTATTGCCTCTGTTTCAACGAATATTTCACCCAATCGTTTTTTATTGCCCTTCTTTTGTATTTCAAGGGCTTCTTTTAACTGTTGGGGAGTAATTAATCCCTGTTCAATTAAAATATCTCCGATTCTTTTATTGGTAAAAGGTTTTTTGGGCATTCCCATTTATATAACTCCCGCCATATTCTCTAACGACTAATCTATTTTTTGTTGAACATATCTCCGAATAAATCTTTAAACAGTATTTTATCTACATTCTGTTTTTTATTATACTCTTTCATAAATCTTTTTTGTTCTTCTTTTTCAGCTCTTCTAATACTTAAACTTATATTTTTCCTTCGACTATCCAATTTTATCACCAAAGCTGTCACTTCTTCTCCCACCGAAAGAACACTTCCCGGATTATCTATTTTTTTATGGGATATTTCTGATAAGGGAACCAGGCCGTCAACATTTCCTTCTAAATTTATAAAGGCTCCAAAATCGGTAAGATTTACTACCTTACCTTCCACTAAAGTTCCAACTGCATATTTCTTTTGAACCTTTAACCAGGGGTCTGGCAATAATCTCCTTTTACTTAGAGTTAGCTGTAATTTTTCTTTATCTATTTTTATGATTTTAAATTCATACTCTTCATCTTTCTTTAATTTATCGCTCGGATGTTTAATTCTTTCCCAATCTATTTCTGATACAGGTACAAAGCCTTCTATCCCTTTATCCAATTTAACAAATGCTCCAAAATCTCTTACTCTTATTACTTTGCCTTTTACAATTGAATCTATTTTGTAAAGTTTATCTACATCCTCCCAGGGGTTGGGTAAAGTTCTCTTTCTGCTTAAAAATATTAAATGTGCATCTTCATCTATTTTTATTACTTTCAATGGAAGTACCATATGTTTTTTAAATATTGCTGATGGTTTTTCTACATATTCCCAATCAATCTCAGATAAATGAACTACACCGGATACTCCCGCTTCCAATTCTACATTAGCTCCATAAGAAGTTACTTGGGTGATTTTCCCTTCCACGACCGAGTCAACAGGATATTTTTTCTTGACCTCTTCCCATGGATTAGATAATAATTGTTTTAGTCCCAAAGATATTTTCTTTTTCTCGGAATCGATTTCTAAAATTCTCAATTTTAAAACTTCTCCTTCGGAAACTATTTCTGAAGGATTCTTTACATATGCCCAGGCCATTTCCGAAATATGTAACAGGCCATTAAGGCCCTCTTCTATTTCAACAAAAGCACCAAAATCTTTAATTTTTATCACTTTTCCTTCTGCTTCGTCACCAATAGAATATCTTTCTTTAACATCATTCCAGGGATCCGGGGAAAATTGTTTTATACTCAGTGATATTTTCTTATTTTCCTTATTGTAGTTAATAACTTTTACCTTTATTTTATCTCCGACTTTCAACAATTTAGTAGCATCCTTCATATCACGCCAGGTAATTTCTGAAATATGAAGCAATCCTTCGACTCCACCTATATCAACAAATGCTCCGAATTTTGTAATGTTGGTTACAATCCCTTCTTTTTCCTGTCCCACTGTTAAATCAGCTAATGTTTTTTTGTTCATTACTTTACGTTCTTTCTCAACAATCAGACGGTGAGAAAGAATAACTTTGTTGTCCCTTTTATCCAGCTTAATTATGATAAAATCTAATTTTTTCCCTATATATTTGTCTAAATCTTCATCTTTGATAAATTTGGTTTCGATCTGAGATTTAGGAACAAACGCTTTTAATCCTAAATTAACAATTAAACCATTTGAATTTTTTTCGATTACTTCTGCAGTAATTTTTTCTTTATTTCTGTATGTTTCATTAAGTTTTTCCCATATTTGAAAATATTTTGCCCTCTCTCTTGATAAAGCAACATTCCCATTTTTTTCATCAACATTAGCAACATACAAATAAACTTCATCACCAATCTCTAAAGTGTGGGTTATGGTTTCTTCTTTTTCAGAAAAGAGTGATTTTTCATTTTTAGGAAGATGCCCCTCCATTTTATATTGTATATCAACCAGATATCCGTCTTCATCGACTTTCATTATCTGGCCTTTAATTATATCCCCTCTTTTTATTTTTTTAAATTTTTCTAAAGATTGGTTAATCATTTCATTCATTTCTTCTTTAGAATTTTTTTCTGTTTCTTCTACTTCATTTTTTTCTTTTAACTCCATTGTCTTACATCCTTCCTTTTCTTGTATAGCGTATATCGTATATCGTATTTCGTATATCGCATTGCGTATATCGTATCTATTTGATTAGAAATTATTTGATAAAATATAACATTAGAGGCAAGAAAAATAAAAAATTAATTTTATCTGGCTCCTGCATCTACTTTCTTCACGATATACTCGATACTGGATACTCGTTACAGTTAATTATTCTTTTCTCGGTTATTATTTTATGTACCGGGATATCATTTTTATCATTGGGTATTTTTTTTACTATCTGCATTTCAAAAGCTAAAGCGATAATTTTAGCAGAAGAGCAAACTTTTCTTAAAAAATTATCGTAATATCCAAAACCCCTGCCAATTCTATTTCCGCTTAAATCAAAAGCGACTCCGGGTACTATTATTAAATCTATTTCTTCCGGGGGAAATAACCTATAATATTCTTTCTTCGGCTCCAAAATCCCCATTTTGCCTTTTTCTAATTCACTATTAAAATAATATATTGCCGAAGGAGCTAAATTAATGCATTCTGTTAGGATAATGGGAACATAAATATATTTACCTACATTTACAGATATTTTAATCATTTCTTCGGTCTGCACTTCACTTCTGGTAGCAACATAGAACATAATATTTTGTGAATCTATATACTCTTCAGTTCCAGCCAGGTTTATACATACCTGTTCACTTATATTTTTTATATATTCAGGTGACAGGGAAAGTCTCTTTTTTATTATTTTTCTTCGTATTTCTTTTTTGTTCATAATTTTATTATAATATAGTTATTTGGTAATTTTGTCAAAATTATATCTCGTATATCGTATGTCGTATTTAGTATTTAGTATTTAGTATCGAGTTAAGAAAGAGAAAGAAAGATAGAAAAAAGTTTATATTATCAAAGATAAATTATAAAACCCCGCTATGTCGTGTGCGTTAGGTTTTGTACCTGTCCTCAAACAGGTGGGTATCTACCTAAATGTTTTATGTTTCCGCGTCAACCAGTAGCTAACGTTAGGTATTTGCCTTTCCTCCGGTGGAGGGAGACTTACCTTAGGCCTACATTCTACATTTAGAGCTCGATCCCTCTTTATATAAGTGTTGGTTCAAAACTTAATCAATCAGCACGAGCACAGCAGGGTAATTCATATATTTTCTTTATCCTTATAATATCACACCTTATTGTATCTTTCAATATATCATAGCGTATAGCGTTTAGCGTACAGCGTATAGCGTTTAGGTGCGGGTAGTAAGTGAAAGCGAGATAAAAGATGAGTATCTCATTGAGTAAAAAGAGTCAGGAGACAGAATCTTTACGCGATACTATATTTCTATACGCTCTACGCTATACGCTGTACGCTCCACGCTAGTTCAGCTATACGCTATTTTTGCGGTAAATCTAACTTAATATAAAGTTCCTTTAATTGTATCTGATCTACTTCAGATGGAGCATCAGTTAATAGACAGGTGGCCTTCTGAGTCTTGGGGAAGGCAATTACTTCTCTGATTGAGGAAGCACCGGCTAAAATCATAACCATTCTATCCAAACCAAAGGCAATTCCTCCATGTGGTGGTGCTCCATATTTTAAGGCTTGCAATAAGAATCCAAATTTTTGCTCAGCCCTTTTATCATCAATTCCTAATAATCTAAAAATTGTTTTTTGAAGGTCGTTATTGTGTATTCTAATACTTCCTCCACCAATTTCGTTCCCGTTAAGTACTAAATCATATGCCTTTGAACGTACTTTCAAAGGATTAGTATCCAATAATTTAACATCTTCGTCCAGAGGAGCTGTAAAAGGATGATGAACCGATTCATATCTTTTTTCCTCCGGGTTATATTCTAACAAAGGAAAATTTGTAACCCAGAGAAAATTAGATTCCTTTTTATTATGATTGATAAGGTTTAGATCATTGGCTAATTTTAATCTTAAACCTCCCAATGCTTCATAAGCTACTTTCGCTTGGTCGGCAACAATTAAGATAAGGTCTCCAAGGTTTGCATTAGTTTTAAGTTTTATTTTTTCTACCTCTTCGGAAGAAAGAAACTTGGCTATGGAAGATTGAAAATCTATCCCTTCTTTAATTTTTATATAGGCTAATCCTTTTGCGCCAAATGAAGTAATAAATAATTGTAAATCATCAAGCTTCTTTCGAGAAAATTCCTCGTCACTTTCAACTTTTATAGCACATATTTCCCCTTTATTTTTAATCACTTCCTCAAATACTTTGAAGGAGCTTTTTTGAAATATTTCAGTTAAGCTTATTATCTCCATCCCAAATCTTAAGTCCGGTTTATCTGCTCCATATCTTGAAATTGCTTCTTGATAATCCATTTTTCTAAAAGGAATATTTATTTTGATGTTAAACAATTTATTAAATAAATAAGCAAACATTTCCTCTACTAAATTAAATATATCATCTCTATCAACAAAAGACATTTCCATATCAAGCTGAGTAAATTCTGGTGCCCGATCAGCTCTTAAATCTTCGTCCCGAAAACACCTTACTATCTGGTAATATTTTTCAAAACCTGCAACCATCAATAATTGTTTAAACAATTGAGGAGATTGGGGTAGAGCATAAAATTTACCCGGATTCACCCTACTAGGAACTATATAATCTCTTGCTCCTTCCGGTGTGCTTTTAGTTAAAAAAGGTGTTTCTATATCTAAAAATTTTTTACTATTCAAATAATTTCTAATTTCCATGCAAGTTTGATGGCGTAATCGCAAATTTCTTTGCATCTTTGACTGTCTTAAATCCAGGTATCTATATTTTAATCTTAAATTATCATTTATTTCTATCTTATCATTTATATTAAAAGGCAGGGTGTCGGAAGCATTTAATATTTTTACCTGCTTTGCTTTAATTTCAACTTCTCCAGTCGGCATATTAGGATTTGCAGAACCAGCTAAACGAGAAACAACCTTCCCTTTAATTGCAATCACATACTCATTTTTGATGATATGGGCTTTTTTATGTGCTTCAGCAGAATCTTTTGGGTCAAATACAATTTGTGATATTCCTTCACGGTCCCTTAAATCAATAAAGATTAAACCGCCATGATCTCTTCTGCTCTGCGCCCAGCCCATTAAGATTACTTCTTTTCCAACATCATCCTTACGAAGCTCTCCACAGGAATTAGTTCTCTTCCAAGAACCCATAGGTTCAATA
>SDBS01006968.1_pt1 | contig 10994 bp, 10 predicted proteins | sample 2277091 | NCBI WGS metagenome assembly SDBS01 (sample SAMN10404972, study PRJNA504765) | marine sediment metagenome | isolation source: marine sediment core GS10_PC15, 163 cmbsf | place: Arctic Ocean: Southern Knipovich Ridge | collected 2010 | reverse complement strand
GGCATGCGGCGACGGCTCTCAGATCATAGACTGTCTCAATGAACCGAGGGACAACCATGGTCGGCGACCCGGCGAACGGGTCAGACGGAAGGTTGGCCAAGACCCACCCTTCTATGTGGCGGGATAAGTCAAGCTTCCGGGTCTATTCGATGCGATGCCTCCTTTGGTGATTGCGATGGATGGGAATCCTCAAATCAAACCGGCGGCTTCCTGAAGCGTCAGGCCATGAAAGAGCCTTGAGACGACCTTCTATCCGTTTCGAGCTGCAATAGCTCGGCAACCAAATCCTGAGTACGCCTTGGCGTCGCGATGTGGAAGCGCAATGCTGAGCGGCCCCATCTTCGTAACCGGCTCCATCGGATGGGCCAAGGGTGGGCACGGGCTCGCTCACACCGACTTGATCATCGATCGACACTTTCGAAGTCTCCTACTTTCTCAGGACAGCCCCCGCAGGAACTACCCCTTGGTCAACGAATCTCCAGAGGGCCACCAGGAGTCGCCTGGCCAACGCTACGATTCCAATTCGTCGAGCTCGCTTACCGCCATTTCCGAATCGTCGCTGGAACCACAAGCTGAGTTCGCTTTGTGGCTGAAAACGGAGCCAGCACCACGCAATCTCAATCGCCATTGTGCGAATCCGTGGATGACCGGCCTTATCGATGCCGAGCTCTCGATCCATTTCACCGCTGTCATTCGGAGTCGGCGTCAATCCCGCCAATGAGCCCACTTGGCGCCTGTTTTTGAACTGTCGCCATCCGAAGAACTCCATCACGAAAACCCATGAGCTGTTGTAGGCGATACCGCGTAGACGCATGAGCTGTCGTACCTTCTCCACCTTTTCGTCTCTTGCCTCTCGCAGCGCCTTGCGACGCTCTCTCTCGAGCACAAGAATCTGCTCTCGGACCATCTCTAATCGCCGATATTCCCGCTCGAGGCGACATACCAGGTGTTTGGGCAGCTGCGAACCATCCCATACTTGACAGCTTCGCAACAATTCAACGAATCCCCTCTTTGCCGGGATTTTCACGCCTTGGCAGATCAACATGCTCCTGATCCTATTGGTGTGCCGGGTCTGCTCACCCTTTAACGTCTGTAACTCTCGGTGGAGCTGTCGATCATCTTCGTCTTTCACACTCGGCACCTGCACCACACTCCACACCTTCGGCTCGCCACCGGACCACCTGATCAAACTCCTGATGAGTTTCCCCAAGTCCAGTCGATCGGTCTTTGCTCTCTTCTTCCTCCGATCCACATGCACACTCGCCGGATCGATCACCACACTCTCAATCCCCTGTGCCTCAAGCCACCAGTGCAACCAGAAACCATCCCTCCCCGCTTCGAAACAACTGATCACCCTCGCTTCCGCCGGCAGTCCAAACCGCACCTTGGCCTTTCCAATCTCTTCCCACAGAGCCTCCAAATCACCTGCATCCACATTTTGCTCCCTCGGTTTCTGGCCCATCCCCACGGTTGTGCCGACCTTCCATATCCCTGCGCTCAGCTCCAGTGCAAGAAACAAAACCGGATCACTCCTATACTCGTCGTAGCGGGCTGCACTCATTGGGCTTCCTCCTTTATGGGTTTTTTTGTTATTGGAAGCCTAACTGTAGCCCGCTATTTCGCGCACCCCCACGACGCCTGCATAGGATCTACGGTTTCGCTCGGATTGTGGGATCTGGTGTAGGGTGGGCCTCGGCCCACCTTCAGAGACCTCGAAGGGCTCATGGCTGCTGGCGACGCGACACCGTGCGTGAACGATTCTGAAGGTGGGCTGAAGCCCACCCTCAATAAAAGACGAATGGTGGTGGTATGAGAAAAGCTATCGCGAAGGCGGCCGGGCAGCCGCTCATTCAATTCCTCGTTCTGGGGGCCGTGTTCTACGGGCTCTATGCGTGGATCGGTGGTTCGAGAGCGGGGGAGCCCGACAACGTCATCCGGGTCACGGTGGCGGATGTCAGCCGCCTCGACGCCGCCTGGCGCGCGCGGTGGAACCGCCCGCCGACCCAGGAGGAGCTCGCGGGGCTCGTCAGGAGCCATGTGCGGGAGATAGCCCTCTATCGCCACGCGGTGGCGATGGGTCTGGACCAGAATGACGTCGTCGTTCGCCGCATGCTCGGGCAGAAGCTGCAGACTCTGTCCCAGAATCTGCTGGAGCTCAGTCTGTCACCCACCGAGCAGGAGCTCAGGACCTATTTCACCGCGAATGCGGAGCGCTATCAGCCGCCCGATCTCATCACGTTCACGCAGATCTTCCTGGATCCCGATCGAAGAGGTGACGAGACCCTTCTGGACGCTGAGGAGATCCTGGGAGAACTGCGCTCGCTCGCAGAGCCCACCGAGGGTATTCAGAGTCTCGGGGATTCGTTCATGCTCCAACGCTATTACCCTCGAAAAGACGAGCTGGAGATCAGAAAACTCTTCGGCCAGGGCTTTGCGCAATCGGTCTTCGAGCTCTCGCCGGGCGAGTGGCACGGGCCCGTGTTATCCGGGTATGGGGTGCATCTGGTGTACGTGCACTATCACGCGGAGAGCCCCGCGCCGGAGTTCGCCGCCGTCGAAGAGCGGGTCAAGCGGGACTGGCTCGACGAGAAGCGACGAGAGCTCCAAGAGAAGTTCGTGAGCGACGTATTGGCCAGCTACGAGGTGGTTTTCGAAGACCTGCCGGATGAAACACCGGAGCAAGGGGTCGAGGCTGAGCCGGAGACATCTGGATGAGCTTTCGTCTGAGCCTCTTGCAAAACTCTCATGGTCGTCATCCTGACCTCACCGGCGGCGAAACTGAAGGTGGGCCAAGGCCCACCCTACGTCGGACCCAAAATTGGCGCGGGCTTGTAGGGTGGGCCTTGGCCCACCTTCAGAGTCGTTCTCTAAGGGCCAAACGCAGGGTTTTGCAAGGGGCTCGTCTGAGAGTTATCGGCACTGGCCTCTTGCTGGCATTCGTCGCTCCGTTAGCGATCGCCGACGATGTCCGCCCGGTGCAGGTACTGGTGAAGGAGCTTCCATCGGGCGCGTTCGACGTCCAGTGGAGCGTTCCAAAGGTGATTCGGCCGCAGACCATGCCGTCGCCACGGCTTCCCGAGCAGTGCCGGCCGGATGGAGAGCGCACCTTCGTCGATCAGCCGTCCGCCTGGCTCAACCGCCAGGTCTACCGCTGCCCGGAGGGGTTGGCCGGCCAGGAGCTGGGGATCAGTTTCCCGTACTACAACATCGGGCTGTCCACGCTTCTGAGAGTCGAGCTCCTTTCGGGAGAAAGTTACGCTCATATTCTGAACCCCGGCGAGGATTCCTGGCGGATACCAGAGGCTAACGTGGGTGGCATCTCCAGCTTTTTGCGGGAGGCGCAAAAGGCTGCTGTCGAAGGTGTCAGACATTTTTTAACCAGCTGGGTGCATCTCGCGTTTCTTCTGATGCTGTCTTTGTTGGGAAGTGTGAGGGTCGGTGTCCGGCTGGCGACGGCGTTCTTTTTGGCGCAGGTGGTTGGTGTCATCTTCGGTTGGCTTTCGGGTTTCCAGCTTGCGGCGCCGCTGGCTGAGATCGCCGTCGCCGTCGCCACCGTTCTCCTGGCGCGAGAGGCTCTGAGGCCGCCGGAGAGCCGAATGCAGCTCACCGTCCTCGCAGCCTGTGCCGGCGTCGCCCATGGGCTTGGAATCGCAAATATCGTTTCGCTATCGGGGCGGGAGGCCGATCCGAGCGTGCTCTCCCTTCTGCTATTCGTTCTCGGGATGGATGCGGCGCTCCTGATCTCGGTCACGGTCGTGGCGGGCATCGGCCGTCTCGTCCCCGGCCGGCCAGCGCATGCTCCGTTTCACAAGGTGGCGGTGTATGGGGTTGCCGGTATGGCCTTCGCCGTCGCCATCGGCGCCGTGATCAAAACCCCGATCGTCGAGGCGAAGGATGGCGATCGCCAACTGCGGCTCCCAAGCATGTTGACGCCTTCTGGCAGCGCGGCGATCCCGGGCTCGCGACGCGTCGCCTCGAACAACCCGAACGCGGTATTTCAGAGCTTCCTGGCGGTCGAGGCGTTCGAGATCCGGCACGAGATTCTCGTGCGCCTGAAGGACGTCGCCGAGCTCGTCGGTCTGAGCCCCGGCCCCGAGCTCGGGATCGAGGCTCAAAGCGAGGTCAAAGAGCGGATCCGAGAGCTCGTCGAAGTGCGCATGTCCCTGGAGATCGATGGGGAGGTTCTGCAGCCCGTCTCTCAACGGATCGACTTCATGACTGTGGACGAGAAAGGTGTTCTGCCGCGTCCGATACCGGTTCCCGAGCTGGTCGAAACGGCGTTGGTCGGAATCACCGATGTGTACATGATGACGACCACGGCGCGAGACCTCTCGCTCACCTGGGAGTTCATCGAAGGGGTCATGGAGATTCCGGCGACCGTGACCGACCCCGAATCCACGCGCTCGATCGTGCTGATGCCACGACAACCCGTTCTTGATTGGCAGAACGAGCTCGCCCAGGATCCCGTTCCCAAGGTGTCCGCGATCGTGGTCGAACCGACCGAGATCACGGTGCCCCTGTGGTCGCTGGTGCCGTTTGCCGCAGCACTCTTCTTTGCGGTCCGCGCAGCTCGTCGCCGAAAGCCTGCAGTTTCATTTGCGATCGCGCGGGTGGTGTTGGTCGTCGCCATCCTCCTCGGCCCCTTCGGAAACCTGGCGATTGCTGTGCCATGGTCGGTCGGCTCGGCGCCGAGCGCGAGCCAGGCCAAGCGCATCCTCGCCGGGGTTCTCCCCAACATCTACCGCGCGTTGGAGTTTCGTGAGGAATCCGTCGTCTTCGACCGCCTCGCCCTGAGCGTGACCGGCGACACGCTGACCGAGGTCTATCTCGATCAACGAAAAGTGCTCGTGATGGAAGAGCGCGGCGGCGCGCGCGCCCGGGTCGAGGCCGTGGAGGTCATCGAGGTTGACTCGATCCAGCCCGAGAGCTCCGGTGGCTTCTCCGCCGAGGCCATCTGGACCGTGGGCGGGACCGTGACCCACTTCGGCCACCGCCACTTCCGTCAGAACCGTTACGACGCTCGCGTTGCCCTCGTGCCGGATGAGGGCATCTGGAAGGTCCGACTCATCGAGGTTCTGAACGAGGAGCGGCTGCGCTGAGAAGACGGGTGAAAAAAAGAAGGAATCAACTACAGCAAATGCTTCGGAAAATTTTCGCTGACAGCTTCGGAGCAGGGATTTTCAGACGACTCGGGTGATGCCCGGGAGACCGTCGAAGTGGCGGTCGAAGCTGAGGATGTGCTCGATGCCGTGCTCGCGCATGACAGCTACGTGAACGGCATTTCGCGCCGTCAGATCCGGATGGCCGATGACGATGTCCCGAGCCCGTTCAACGATCTCGAGGTTCACCGCCAGCACGTCATCGACGACCTCGAGCAGCACCTCGAAGCACGGCTGGATCGCATCGCGGCGATCAATCGCCACGTAACGGTGAAGGACCTCCTGCAGAACCTCGGCATCGGTGACGAGCCGGCGTTTTTCGGCGACCGCTCGTTCGAGGAGACGACGAGCATCGACCTTGTGCGGGTGCTCGGTGCCTACCAGGTACATCGGGATGTTGGAGTCAACGAGAATCACTCGTTCGCCTCACCGTAGCCACGTTCAATCTCGGCCAGCATCTGGTCGATGTCGGCCGTTGGGTATCCATGACGATCGGCGGCGCGGATCGCCGCCAACTTTCGTTCGGCGTCGCCGGATGCGACTTTGCTGCGAGCTTCCCGAAGACTCTCCCTCACCCATTCCGACACCGTCATGCCCCTCTCACGAGCAGCAGCGCGGACGGCGTCAAGCTCGGTCTCACTCATGACGACTTGCAGTCGAGTACTCATGCGGTGAGTATATCATGAGTATGGAAGAGGTCAATGAGCCTCAACGCATCGGAACGGCAGATCCAACGCCGGATGACAACGATTCTCCGTTGACATCACATCATGATGGTATTACATTAAATGCGAGAGGTGAGAGATGCTGAGGACGCAGATCCAACTGACCGAGGAGCAACATCGCCTGCTGCGCTCGGAGGCGCACAGGGAAAGTGTGTCGATCGCAGAGGTGGTGCGGCGATGCGTCGTCCGGTTCTTCCAGGAAGAGCGCCCGCAACGCGGAGAGCTGTATGCCCGGGCGGCGGATCTGGTAGGGAAATTCGATGATCCGCATGGGGTGACCGACCTGTCGGAGCGGCACGATGAGTACCTCGAAGAGGCCTTCCGGTGAATCGCGTATTCATCGACACCAGTGCGATTTTCGCCCTCCTGGTACCCACAGACGCAGCTCATGATAGAGCCGCCGGGGTCTTCGATCGACTCAGGGCGCGCGAACCCGTGCTGCTCACAACCTCGTACAATCTGGTGGAAACCTATGCCCTCCTGGACCGGAGGATCGGCCGTGGCGCGACGGCTTCCTTTCGGTCGGATTTCGCGCCCCTGTTGCAGATTGTGTGGATAGATGACGGGCTGCACGAGCGCGGTCTCGATCTGATGCTCGACCGTCCGGCTGGGGTCAGCCTGGTCGATGCGGTATCGTTCGTCTGCATCCGTGAGCACCGGGTCGACGAGGTCTTCGCGTTCGACCGACACTTCGAACAGGAAGGTTTCGAAGTGCTCGGCTGACCACTCGGAAAGACCTCAACTTCGGGCAGAACCAAACGCGCTGAGGATGCTCTCTGCCGCTGAAGTCGGTGTGGTGCGGCCTTCGAGGACGTCGTTTTCGAGATCTGTGAGTGTTTCGGCCACCTGTGGATTCTCACGAATCGCGGAACGCAGGCCTTCGTCCACCAGCGACCACATCCAGCCCAGGAGTTGCTTTTGCCGCCGGCGCTCGAGCTCCCCGTTGGCTGACACGACCGCGTGATGCTCGCCAATGATCTCCCAGATTGTGTCCAGACCGTCGCCGGTGAGACCGGACGAGGTCACTACCCGCGGTGTCCAGCCGTCATCGCCCCTGGGTCGCAGGATGGCGAGTGCGCGCTCGAGCTCGGCGCGCGCTCTCTCGGCAGCCTCGAGATTCTCCCCATCCGCCTTGTTGATCGAGATCAGATCGGCGAGCTCGAGGATTCCGCGCTTGATGCCCTGCAGCTCGTCGCCGGCGCCGGCGAGCGAGAGGAGGAGAAAGAAGTCCACCATCTCGGCGACCGCGGTCTCCGACTGGCCGACGCCGACGGTTTCCACCAGCACCACGTCGTAGCCCGCCGCCTCGCAGACCAGGATCGCCTCCCGAGTCTTGCGCGCCACCCCACCCAACGAGCCGCCTGTGGGGGAGGGCCGGATGAAGGTATCGTCCGACGAGGCGAGCTTTTCCATCCGCGTCTTGTCGCCGAGGATCGACCCCTTGGAGACCGACGACGAGGGATCGACCGCCAGCACCGCCACCCGGTGACCGTCTTTGACCAACCGGAGACCAAAAGTCTCGATAAAAGTGCTCTTGCCGACCCCGGGAACGCCTGAGATGCCGATGCGGTGCGCGCCGCCGGTGAGCGGCAGAAGCCGGGTCAACAGCTCCTGCGCCTGTGCCCGGTCATCGGATCGATTCGACTCGACGAGGGTGATCATCTTCCCGAGCGCGGCGCTGTCCCGCTCGCGGATTCCCCGTAAGTAATCGTTTATGCTGAGGTGTCGAGTACCCATCAAACCACCATTCGTCCCGATCATACGTGGACCGGGCTTCATGCGCCATCGCCGACGGCGTGGTATCTTCGGCCTGCTGAACCACGGAGGATTGAATCAATGAGACACCGTAGGATTCTCTTATTCGCCGCAGTCATGGTGTCTGTTGTGGGCTGCCGGACCTTCAGCCCGACGCCCATGGATCAGGTCGGATTCAAGGAGCGGGCCGAGACCCGGACAGAGGACGACGTCACGGTCAAGGTGGTGGTTTTGACCGCCGAGGAGGCCAAAGCGGCCTTTGACTGCAAGCTCTACAAAAAGAAGATCCAGCCGGTGTGGCTCGAGATCACCAACGGGACCGACGACGAGATGTTGTTCCTGCCGCGGAGCATCGACCCCGACTACTTCTCTCCCCTCGAAGTGGCGCAAAAGACCAGCTGGAGGTGGTCCAAGAAGGCCAACCACGAAAAGAAGTGGTACTACTACCTGAATCAGATGTCTTTCTATATCCCACCCGGCGAGACCGTGTCGGGTTTCGTGTTCACCAACAGGCAAAAGGGCGTTCGATGGGTGCTGGTCGAGGTCTTCTCCGAGCACAAGGCCGTGCACGTCGAGTTCATTCACGAGGTGCCGGGCTTCAAGGCCGACTTTCACAAGCTCGAGGACGGAGACCTCTACGAGACCTTCTTCCCGGGTCAGGAGATCGTCGATCTCACGGCGCCGGAGGATGTAAAAAAGTGGGTTGAGGAGCAGCCGGCCACGGTCACAAACGCCGACGGCAGCAAGACCGGCGATCCATTGAATTTCGTGATCATCGCTGACTCCGAGGCGATCTGGCCCGCGCTCCTCCGTTCCGGGTGGGACCCCACCGCGGCGATGTCGGCGGGCACCGCGATGAAGACAGGGCTCTTCGGCATCTTCGGCGGCGCCTACCGGTATGCACCCATCAGCAACCTTTACGTCTACGGTAGGGCGCAGGACATCGCATTCCAAAAGGTGCGATCCAGCATCCACTACCGCAACCACCTCCGTCTGTGGTTGGCGCCGGTGACAGTAAACGGTCTGCCGGTGCTGATGGGGCAGATCAGCCGCGATATCGGCAGCCGTTTCACCACCAAATCGAAGACCCTCACCACCCACCGCATCGACCCCAACGTGGACGACACGCGCGCCGCGCTGGTCCAGGACTTCATTTACGCCCAGGCGTTGTCCGCCTTTGCGAGGGTTGGTGGCGTGGGCTACGTGTCACCGGAGGAACCGCGCGGCAATCTCACCGGTGATCCGTGGTTCACCGACGGCAACCGGGCGGTCATGTTGTTGACCAGCGAGCCCACCAGTGTGATTGATATTGACTGGTTTGATTGGACGGAGGAGGACGAGGAGACGTCGGAGGAGTGAGTGAGAGGGAGTTAAGAGTTGAGAGTTAAGAGTTTAGAGTTGTATGTGGGGATACCGGATTTTCCCGCCAGCCGGCCAATTCCGTGTGCGCCCTCATCACCCGGCCCCCAAACTCTCAACTCTCAACTCTCAACTTCCGTCCTCCGTGCCGAGCTTGAGGTCGAAGAAGCGGTAGATCTGCTTTCGCATCCAGTTGAATCCGAGTGGGGTCATGGACAGGAAGGCCTTCTTGTGGCCGTAGTCGAGGCTGATGCGCTGCGGCCGACCGAGCACCTCCCACAACGCCTCGCGCGCATCCGGCGGGACGCAGTGGTCCTTGGCGGCATCGATGACGAGGATACGGGAGGGATCGGCGCGGCCGGGGTAGTTCGCCGCATCGTATGGTTCCCAGATCGGCGCCAGTGCCCTCTCGTACTCCTCCGCGGTCCAGTCGAACCGGTCGAGGATGATCTCCCTGAGCTTGCCGACCCGCCCGGGACAGGTGGCGAATATCCGGTGAGGGTGGGCGCCGCCCATGACGATGACGGTGGCCGCCAGCCGCGGCTCGTTGACAGCGGCGAGGCCGGCCGTGAGGCCGCCGTGGCTGAAACCGATGAGACCGATCCGCTCGGGGTCGACGTCGGGCTGCGCCTCGGCCCAGTCGATGATGCGGCTGACATCGACCACGTTGGCTCGCTCCCGGGTCAGGCCGGCTGCCATCGCGTCGAGAAAGGCGTCTTTGGTCGGCGCCCCGGCCATGCCCTCCCAGTCGAAAACGTAGCTCTCGCCCACCAACCGCAGCACGTTGATCTCACCCTTACCACGCCGGCGCAGACCTGCGGAGATCGCGTAGGGGGGGTAGGTGTAGCTGCCCCAGATCGGCAGTACGATGACCAGCGGTTTGCGGCCCGGCGCCTTGCCCTGAAAGTAGGTACCCGTTACGCGGCCACTGCTCTGGCCGTTTTGGTCGATCGAGTCCAGATCGAGGTGCCGCACCCGGTAGAGCTTCGTCTCCTTGTTGCTCAGATCTCGATTGTCGACCGAGATCGCCCGCCGCTGGTAGGGATAAATGGGCTCCGCGGCGAAAGTTGCGTCCGGCGGGCTCGATCGTTGCGGATCGTAAGGCACGAGGGTGTGGCTCGCACAGCCGGCGGCGAGCAGGGCCAGAAATGCCGCTGCTATTCGGCGGAGGAATTCCCGACCGTCAGCCGCCATGGTCCAGGCGGCGCCCCAGCTCCTCAACCAGCTCCACCGCGGCGGCGGGTGTGTTGGTGCCGGGTCCGAAGATGAATGCGGCCCCGGCCTCGCGGAGCGCATCGTGGTCCTGGGGTGGGATCACCCCACCAACCACGAGCAGGATGTCCGGGCGCCCGAGCTCCTCGAGCGCTTGCTTGAGCTGCGGGACCAGGGTCAGATGCGCCGCCGCCAGCGAGGAGACGCCGACGACGTGGACATCGTTCTCCACCGCCTGGCGGGCGGTCTCCTCGGGGGTCGTGAACATGGGTCCGATGTCGACGTCGAAGCCGAAATCTGCAAAGGCCGTCGCGATCACCTTCTGGCCGCGGTCGTGCCCGTCCTGGCCGACCTTTGCGACCAGGATTCGCGGCCGTCGCCCGTCGCGCTTTGCAAAGGCGTCGGTCGCCGTTCGCGCCCGTTTCACGTCGTCCATGCTCTCTCCCGCCTCTGCAGAGTACACCCCCGAAATAGCCCGGATGGTCTCCCGATGGCGCCCGAAGACCTTTTCCAGGGCGTCGGAGATCTCGCCGACGGTGGCCTTGGTGCGGGCGGCCTCGACGGCCGCCGCAAGCAGATTGCCGTCGCCGGAGCGGGCGACCCGGCTGAGCTCAGCGAGGCGAGCCTGAACGAGATCTTCGTCTCGGCCCGCCCGCAACGCCGCTAGCCGTGCCAGCTGAGTCTCGAAGACTGCGGTATTGTCGACCTTGAGGACCTCGATCTCGCTCTCGGCATCGACCGGGAACCGGTTGAGGCCGACGATGCTCTGGCGCCCGGAGTCGAT
>SDBS01006967.1_pt1 | contig 10996 bp, 1 predicted proteins | sample 2277091 | NCBI WGS metagenome assembly SDBS01 (sample SAMN10404972, study PRJNA504765) | marine sediment metagenome | isolation source: marine sediment core GS10_PC15, 163 cmbsf | place: Arctic Ocean: Southern Knipovich Ridge | collected 2010 | reverse complement strand
TGCGATTTTGCTATTAATTATAGTAACTGAATCTGTTACATTGACGTTGTTATCGGCAGTTCCAACAGTTTGATTGAAATCTGCTGAAATAACTACTGTGTCAGTTATGTTTGCGTTGTTATCAATAACTTTTGTTACATTAAAGATTGGTTGAATATCAGTTACGTTTACGTTATCATTTATTATTTGATTTAATGCAGAAGATGAAATGAAGGCATTAACACTGTCAGAAGTCAATACTCCTCCTTCGTTTGCTCCAGTTACGGCACTCGCAGTAGAACAGGTTGAACCACTACCTGAATTATAGATTGTAGACATATCTGTTGGAGAAGGTAGATAGTCTTTCCAAATACAAAGATCATCCATCTGGAAATTAATACTCTCTGCTGTTTGTGATTGCCAAACTGAATTTGATGCTATTTCTTCACCAATTTGTAATGTTGGAGCTTCTGCTGGAGTTTGTTGCCCTGTGCTAAAGTCGGTGGATAAATCACTAGCAACATTTGTTCCGTTTACATAAAGTCTAACATCAACTAGAGAAAGTTCTGTTTTGTTTACTGTTAAACCAATGTGTGTCCATGTATCATCACCTAATGCTGAACCAACTCCTGCTACTGCTGTTATAAGTCCATCAGAATTTGCGTGTTCTATATTTACTAACTGATCACTAGCAACAAAAATTCTCATTCCATATTCTTCATTTCCCATATTGCTAAGTATTGGAGCAGAATCAGATAGTGAACTAAAGTCGCTACTCCTTATCCAGAAACTAATTCCATACGAATCATTGGTATCATCTGATAAGAAATCAAATTGATTTACATTTTGTATTGATTGAATTACAAGTGAATTTAAGGAAGAACTATCTACGGCAGCCGAAGCATCTCCTAATTTTGGTGTATCTGTTGCTCTTGGTGTTTGTCCTCCGCTATCAAATGTAATTGCAGTTGCATTGTGACCAAATGATCCAGCGTTACCAAATGCTATTTCATTTCCTACATCATAATCAACATCTAATGCACTATCAAATGGTAAGTAAACAACCAAGTTACTTGGAGAAATTCCGCCAGTAACCTCGAATTCTGGAACAGGTGAATCTAACTGCATCATTACTTCAATTGTAAGACTATCATGGGAAAATGATCCACCTGTTGAACAATCAAATGACGACCATGAAACTCCTACTGTTTGATTAACACCTAGACAAACTCCTGTTTGTGAAGTGTCCATAACATCAGATACACCAATGCTGATTCCGTTTGCTCCATCTCCTGTGTAATTAAATCCGAAGAATATGTTTGGTCCATCTGCTACTACTACTGGCGGATCAAAATTAAATGTTGTATATTCTAAAAAGTCTAATGTGGTTAGATCAACTGTATTTGTAGAAAGTCCTTCAATAACTCTATCTTCAAAGTTATTTGTTCCAGTTACATTTGAAAGAATTATTCCTTGAATAGTTCCATTGTTTACATTAAATCCACTAAAGATTCCTGAAATTGATGTGATTGTAATATCATCTGTTAATGTAAATGGTGATCTATGACCTATTATTCCTGAATCAACTGAAAGGAAAAATGTATCTCCATCTCCCAATTCACCATCTTTAGTATGAATATATGGAACTGATATTCCAAGAGCTCCACCGCCTCCACCTCCACCTGATGTATCAATATCAAAGAGAACTTTTGTTGTGTTTAGAATGTGAGCATCAGTAACATTTGCATTGTCATTATTGGTTTGATTAAATGCAGAAGATGAAATGAAAGCGTTCACAGTATCAGTTACAATAACTCCTGCTCCTCCTGTTGCATTACCTGTAACTACTGCCATTGATGCTATCTGATCTATCTCTGAATCAGTTAAGAGATAATCTTCCCAAATTGCAACCTCATCCATTTCAAAGTTGGAAAGATCCTGTGAAATTCCTGTGGTTTCCCAAATAGAAGCTAACATCAGTGTATAACTTGGATCTTTAGTTGACGTATCAACAACATTATCAAGAGGCATAAATTTACATCCAGATTGAATACCCACAGGTGAAGTTCCATCTAAACAAATCTTTACGGGGAAAGTTGAATTTCCTTTATCAACAATATAGACAATGTGATGCCATTCTCCATCAAAGAATGGAGGTCCACTTGATGTAGAACCTGGGAAAGTAAATTCGTCAGGATCACCGCTATCTAATGGATCAAACTGGAAATCAACTAAGGCAGTTGAATTTACTTTAATCATAACACTAAGTTCAGTATCACTAGCTCCAATACCGTAACGAACTCCATCATCTTCTACTTCAGTTCCTTGTGTAGATCCAGTTGATAAGAATGGAATTCCATCACTAGGTATAGATTCTGCATCAGTTGGGAATTTAACCCACATTGATACTGATGTCTTGTTAGCAGTAGATCCTAATTCGTGTAAGAACTGCCAATTCTTTCTATGATCATCACTAAATAATCCTGCTTGTAAGAAGTCGGCATCATGTTGTATAGTTCCATTGGAAATACAGCTACCGCCAGCTCCTCCACACATCGTATGGTTGTATGAAGCTCCGATAAGACCGCCTGTTGAATTTCTATTTAATGTAGCACTTTGCATTGTCAACATTCTTAGCATTGAGGCATCTGCCTCATGTCCTAGTGAACCTCCAGCGTTAAGTGCTAATTCACCATCAACTGCATTATCATCAAATGTCCAATATGCTTTGAGTTTGGTCGGAGCAATTGGAGTATCTACTGTTAAATCTGCAACCGTTCTTTCAGCAGCAATTGAAAAGAAGAAAGCCGTAATTAATCCTGATGTGCTAGGACAGGTTGATGAAAGTGTATCTGTAAATGCAGTTCCATTTCCTATACATACACCAATAAGATCCTCTGGCAAAAAGTTAGGACCGATATCAAGTCTATTATGTGCAACTGACATAAAGGTTAAGTTTTCACCGATGTCTTTGTAAAGGAATCCTGTAAGATATTCGCCTGTTAATGTTGGAGCTCCAGTGAAGTTAAATGATATTGGATAGAAATCATTTCTTTGATCAAAACCTTCTCTAAAATCTGGAACTTGTGGCTCTATGTAATTATTTAATTCAAGAATTTCTGAACTAGCCTCTACAACAAGATCGGATAATTTACTTGAACCCACAGTTGCATTTGACCAAATGAAAGCTTGCATAGTTGCGTTTGTAGTTCCACCAGCTAATGTAGAAGGTCCATGATCACCAACAGTAAATCTAGTTATTTTTGCACTTGTTAGATTAATTAGATTTCCAGTTATTACATCATCATCACCTAATACAGTTATAACATTAATTCCGCCACCCGTATCAGGAATCTGTGGGTGACCACCAATCTGTAATTGATATTCAGTTAATGATGATCCACTTGAGCTAACAGTTCCTACTCCTAGAATAGTTCCTCCACCGCCTCCGCTAACTAACTTTGTTATTTTCATAAGAATATCGGCAGTTGCCGTGCTTTCTTCGTTTATTCCAAACAATTGTCCAGTTCCATTCAAATTATGCCATTTTTCGATTGGTGGAGATGTATCTTCTGCAAATGCAACACCTTCATTTCCTCCAATTTCATTTTCTGTAACATCAACGAATATCACATCAGATACTTCATCTACAAGATGGATTCCAACAAAAATATCTGATCCAGTTAGTGATGGAGCTCCTGTGAAATTAAACTGAACCGAAAATCCACCAGGATTTGAAGCGTATGGAGCATTGGCAAGATTAATTATATCAGCAGTAGCTACTAGTGTTGTTTGATTTACAAATGTGTTATTTAAAACTCCTGTATAGATTACTGCTGTAAGATTTCCTCCTAATGAATCAACTGTTGTAACGTTTTTTATTGTAATTGATTCGATTTGAGTATCAGTTAGAGTAAGTAGCTGTCCAATCTTAGTGTATGTTGCAAAGTCAATTTGTGTAGTTGTTGGTTCGGTTGTTGTATCAAACAAAACCATACTTGTTGGGCTTCCACCTGTATCAGTATCATTAAGAACTTTGGTTGTGTTTAGAATATGAGCATCAGTTACATTTGCATTGTCATTATTGGTTTGATTTAATGCAGAAGATGAAATGAAAGCATTAACTGTATCAGTTGCAGTTACTATTTGAGTATCTCCTGCTCCTCCTGTTGCTCCTGCAATACAGGTGTTTCCAGTTCCACCATTGTAAATGAATGTCATATTTGCAGCAGTTGGTAAGTAACCTGCTCCTCCGAACTCTGGACCCCAAATACACAAATCATCCATACCAAATGAGAAATCTTCTGCTGTTCTAGTTACCCATTTAGTTTGTGATGATACTCTTTCTCCTATGGCAACTACGTTGTTTCTTTGACCATTACCATCTGCAAAATCAATTGAAGTTGCATTTGCAACTTGAGTTCCGTTTATGTAAAGTATTACTGTTCCATTATCAGCATCACCTACATCTAATTCGTCTTTTTCAAATGTTAAACCAACATGAGTCCAACTATCAACTCCTAATGATACTCCCGAACTTAATCCAGAAACAAATAACCCACCATCATTTGCCAAATCAACTTCAATAGTATCAGTTCCAGTTAGAACAATTCTTATTCCGAAATCTTCACCATCTGCCATCATATTGAATATTGAACCATCATCTCCAATCGTTCCGCAATCATCACATCTTAACCAAAAACTCATACCCCAATCTTCAACTTTGGTATCTGTCATAAATTTCCAATCTTGATCAGGACTACTTGTGCCATAATTTTCTAATGATGATAGCAATACTTCTACGTCACTTGTATTATCTACATCGATACTACCATCTCCTAGCTTTGGATTTGATGTAGTAACACCCGATTGAATAATTCCTCCATCCATTGATGTTACTGCTGTTGCTCTGTTTCCATAAGTTCCTGCGTTTCCTGATGCCTTGAAATTAGAACCGTCAATTGAAACTTCTTGTGCTGTATCAAAAGTATGATAGACTAAAAGTTTGTCAGTTACTAAATCTCCACCGCTTATGGTAAAGTTAGGTAAAGGTGAATCTAACTGATCCATTACTTCCATTTGGATATTAGTTATTGAAATTCCTGAACAATCTGTTGACCATGAATTACCAATTCCATGTTCTACGAATGTGCAAGTTCCAGATTGAGCAGTAGAATATATGCCCGTTGTAGCCAAACTAGGAGCAGTTACTCCATTAGTAGAATAATTAAATCCTAAGAAAATTTCTCCTGTATCATTTGTAATTGTAATAGGAGGATCAAAGAAAAATGTTGTATATGAGTTTGGAGGATCATTTAACAATCCTAAATCTCTGGAATTTGTTGAAACTCCTTCTATTACAATATCTTCAAAGTTATTTGATGCAGTTACGTTTGAGAGTATAACTCCTGTCATAAAATGTCCAGCACTATCAGGGATTGCCGAACCTGGATTTCCTGGAAGTACGGAAATTGATGTAATGTTTAGAGAATCAAAGTTACCTGGCGATCTAACACCAATGTATGCACTTGAGTTTGAAACACCGCTAAGAGCTGTCGTTATATCATAATCTCCATCCCATGTTTGAATATATGGAATACTATCTTCTGATGGCGTTCCTGAATTACTAATTGTTCCACCTCCGCCACCGCCAGCTCCAGTTGTGAGAATTACTTTAGTTGTGTTTAGAATTTTATCGTCAGTTACAGTAGAAGTATCATTTACAATTTGAGTTGCCATTACAGTTGTAACTACACTGTCAGTTACAATAACATCGTCACTAGTTGCATTTGAAACATAGACTTCAAATGAGAATTGTTCACACAATGTATCTTTTGGTCCTTTGCTAAAGTTTGCAATAGGAACGAGATCCTTTACCTCAAAACACTTTCCTCCTGCGTTACTTTGATCTATTGGAAGATTCACAGATCCATTCATTCCTGCCATCTCCAAGCCAAATGCACTTCCTGTAATGAAAGGAGCAGATGTAAAGTTGAAAGTTAATGTTCTGTTACTGCTTATATCAAATGTTGAAAGATCATATGAATCAGATGTTGCCCTTAAAACTCCATCTCCCAAAGTTGAAACATCAAGAGTAACATTTGTGAATACTTTCATTGTTAGAGTTCCGTTTGTTGAAGTTCCTGAAACGTTTGCAATAATTACTTTGGTAGGTCTTTGATTATCCAGAGTAATATCTTCACCTATCATACCACTATCGCTTACTTCTGTGAAAAAGTCAGTAAAGTTTAGAACATTTGGAATACTGGAATTAAAGAATATTGCTGGAGCTGTTCCTGCTGGAAGTCCTTTGATTACATCAAGAAGTACGCTGTCAGTTACAGTTACATTGTTTAGTGTTTCGTCAATTGTTTCTGTTGTTGCTAATCCAACTGTTACACTATCAGTTACATTAACATTATTAGTTGCACTTGGAATTATTTCGGTGTTATCTGCTGATGTTATTAAAAATTCAACTACTTGTAATCCAACTTCAAAACTATCTGTTCCTGTTCCTCTAACAAGTTCAACATGGGTTGCATTTTCCAGAGTGATAGTTCCTGTTGATCTATCAAAAGCCCCGATTGCCGTTGAATCAGATAATCCATTACCAAGTCCGAAAGGACTTGACATTGTTCCTATTGCCCATGATCTTGAAACGTTTCCAACTGCAATTGGAATTGGTTCAAAGGAAACTGATTCTGCATCAACTTGAGTTCCGTTGAAATGCTGTGCTACTAGGAATCCATCTTCATATTCAATTAATTCCCAAGAATAATCTACTGTTTGAGATGAGGCATCAGCCCTTTCAATAATAATATCATCTGCTCCATTTATTGTTGCTTTAACTGCAACATCATCAGGATCTTGTGAGAAATCTCCATTTGTATTATACGATACAAATAGTAGTGAATTGGTTTTGTTATATGCTGATGGAGTAACAGTATCAACTGTTTCTCCTGAATCCAATGTTCCTTGACCTCTCTGAACAAGAACTCCTGTTCTGTTAAGATCAACTACTGAAACATGATAAATTGTTGGTCCTGTGTTCGGAGTATCTCCAACTTCAAGACCATAAAATGTTGAGTTTATTATTCTAAACTTTGTAAATTCCTCCACTCCAACTGATGAATCATCACTGTCGCTGTGTTGACCAGCAGGAACTAGAAAAGAAGTAGAGGCGTTGACTGATGTAGGGATCGAATTCTCAAATTCTCCCTCTGGAAGTAATTCATCCATAATAAATTCTAAATGTTGAATAAAACCATCACTATCTGATGTTAGTTCATAGATCGTTCCATGAAAGCCAACTGCAAAGTTAGCTGATGGAGTTTGATCGTTACCGTAAATTGTTAGTGTGCTAGTATCAGTAAAGTTCCATGAACGGAATGTATCTCTATGTTGATTTTGTTGGTTATACTCAAATGTAAGAAATGCTATTGACTTGTCTAAGTTAGCTAAAGGCGGAGATATAGTTACGTTGAAAATAGATGTTCCTGCTGGAAATGTTCCATTTATTTCAAGCACTTGTCTAAGAGTGTTATCTGCATGAACTTCTGGAAGATAAGAATATACAGAAAATGCTGATGCTAGTGTAAATGCAAAGAGAATCGTAGTGATTGCAATTATTCGAGTATTGTAGAAAATTTTCTTGGCAGTATTAATCATGGCGTAGCTCCAAAGTTTGCCCTAACCAAACTTGTAATATTGCCTGTGAAATGGTCTATTGATGTATGACTATCATTTAGATAATGAGTTTCATAAAACTCGGCACTTGAAGTTAGGTTTGCATCAACACCATATGTTGCATTGTGCATTTTTAGAATAACCTCAAATAATTTTAATCCGTTTACTTCGAGATCAAGTATAACACCTTCAAGTGGAGAATTATCAGGCTCAAACCACTCTAATAATTGGTGATAAACTCCGACATCTATTTGGGCAGGGGCAGTTGGTTCAAAACTATTACCTGTTGTTTCTAAACATACCTCACAGAAAGCATCCTGAAATTCAACTACCTGGAATCCTACATCCCATGATCCAACTGACAAGCCTCTTTCAAATCTTACAGTAGTAGAATCATCAAGTGTCATTGTTCCTGTAATTTCTCCAAAGGCATCATTGGTTGAAAAATTTCCCTTTCCTGATGCGTAGCCCAAAGGCGTTCCAACCGTTCCTACTGCAAAGGCAGTTGTTACATTAGCAACAGGTCTTGATAATGTTGATGTAGAGTTTGATGTCGCTGCTGATTGATTATGAATTCCATGATGGACAAAGGCAGTATCAAGTGGGAATGAAATTAACTCCCAATTTATTAATAAACCAGGATCAGATCCATCTACTCTTTCAAAGATAATGTTTGGAGGAGATGAATTATCTAGGTGTGCAAGTAATCCTGCATCATCTGGAGCATCTTCAAATTCATCGTTAGTTGTTCCAAATGTTACAAATAGAATTGTTTGGTTGCGTATTACATCTGAAACGGGGCTAACTGATAATGAAGTTCCTGTAATTGTATCTTGACCTCTTTGAACTAGGATTTCGTCAGATCCCCAATCAACTATGTTTACAATTCCTACTGATTCTTGTTCATTAGATGGCACTTCAATTTTATATCCCCAAGAAGTTTCATTGATTATTCTAACGGTTGCAAATTCTTCTTTTCCGAGAGTTGAATCTCCAAAAGTAGAAGTCCAGCCGTTGTAAAATATATTCGTGTTACTTGTGTTTGTGGGATTCATGTGCATTAGTAATTCATCTGATTCAATGATACTTGCATACTGAACCTGATCTCTCTGAACAAAAATTGGTGAACCTGAATCAAACTCGATAATTGTAGCTGAAAAATTCATTGGAAGGTTTGTTGCTGATGTATCGGGTGATCCATGAATCCTAAATGTTGAAGTATCAATGATTCCCCATCTTTTCATTCTTTCTGCTACATCTGCTGATTCTACATTATCATTTGATGTTGTTACCAACAATACTGCTTTAGAAATATCAGATAAAGCTGGAGAAATTGTAAAGTCTTGAACAACTGTTGATCCTGTGTATTGACCTTCTAGTTTAACGACCTGTCTTATTGTGTTTGTTCCCTGTGCATTTTCAGTAGCTTCTTCCTCAAGGAACTCAATTAACTGCCAACCAACTTCGGTATCACCTGATGAATCATCTCTGTTTAGTTGAACTAGAGTATTGCTAGTTACTAGTAGGGTTGATTGGGTTCTATCAATTGCGCCAGGATCGCCAAACCCATTATCTCCTGATCCCGTACTATAACCAAAAGGAGTTCCTCCATGACTTATAGCAAGTGCCTTGTCGAAATCTTGTATTTCTGGAACTGTAACATCTAATGATAAATCTGTATCAGTAATTGTTGAATTGAAGTGTTTTACTTTAATGAAACTTGATGGAAACTCAATTAACTCCCAAGCAACAAGTAATTCAGAATCATCATCTTCTCTGAAAAATCTAATATCTCCACCGTCAGTTAATGAACCTCTTATCATCATATCGTCAATGTCTTCGGAAGATGCTCCATCTGTTGTATATGTGAAAAGAAATATTGTTCGTGTTGGATCAACTGCTGTAAAGTCAGTTCCGCCAATCAACTCACCCGTGTTACTTGGGTTTACCATTGTGAACAAACCTCTTTGAACGCTTACATCCGTTGAATTCCAATCGATTACTGATACAGCCATGCCAATCGGTGTTGTAGGAGCTGTGTCTACATTAATTTCCCAGCTTGTTGAACTATCAATTCTAAGTCTATACAAGTCATTATTTCCAATTGCTGTTGTTGATGCGTTTTGATGAAAACCACGAAAAACTAACATACTATTTGTAGTGTTTACAGAACCCATTGTGAAACTCTGTGATCCAGATGATGAAGCGATGGATTCTTGTAAATGCTGAATATCTATTTCTGATGCTGTATCAAACTCTATCACATAAGCTACAAAATCAACAGCGTTGTTTCCTGATGCAGTATCTTCTCCTTTGAGTCTTATTGTATTGAGGTCTAAAATTTCAATTGTTTTCCATGTGTCACTACCATCTTCTTCTCCTGTATGGCTTACCGTGTAGAACACAAATGCTTTATCTATATTCAATAATGGTGGATCTATTGCAAATTCAGCACTTGCAGAGTCAGCAGGATAGGTTTCAGAAATTTTTACTATCTGTCTAATTGTGTTATCTGCCTGTGCATTTTGTAAACTCATTGTTGAAATTACTACTAGAGCAACAAAAGCAAATACTACAAGTGAATAAATTTCTTGATTAACTATCAGGTGGGTCAACTCCAAAGTTAGGATTGTCGCCAGTTCCGTTAGATCCGCCAAGAGCAATAACTACATTCTGTGTTACATTTCCGATAAAGTCGCTAATATCTTGGAATAAGAGATATTTAGTTCCATAAAATGCTCCTGCATTTCGCATTTCTTGAGATGAGGAATACGAACCGTTGTTCATTTTATCTATTATTTCATAAAGATTTAGTTGGTTTGTGTCTATATCAGTAAAAATTTGTCCTACCTCTGCTGTTGTAATATTATAATGCTCTACTGTGTGAGTAAAAATTTGCTTATCTAATAATGATAAACTGTTTGAAGCACTTGGTTCTATCACTGTTCCATTGGAGTTAATTGTTGTAGATGATGGTGGAGTTGCTCCTGTTATAACTTTTGAGGCAGATGAAAATCCACCGCCAGATAACATTCCTTGTAACCTATAATCTATTATTTTTTGTTCGTCTAAGCCAGTATCATCAAATGTTGTTGTGGCACTAGATACGTTTCCCACACTGATAAAATCAGTTCCATCCATTCTTTGAATAATAATATCAGATATTTCTCCATCTACATCTTCACTTAACCAAGTAACCCTGATTGAAGATACAGTTAGTAATTCCAAACTTTCAATTGGTGGGGCAGAAACCTGTTCTATTATAAACAATACCCATGAAACATTTACCTTTTCTCGTTCTTGGTTAGAACAATTTGAATCACAACTAGCA
>SDBS01006966.1_pt1 | contig 10997 bp, 9 predicted proteins | sample 2277091 | NCBI WGS metagenome assembly SDBS01 (sample SAMN10404972, study PRJNA504765) | marine sediment metagenome | isolation source: marine sediment core GS10_PC15, 163 cmbsf | place: Arctic Ocean: Southern Knipovich Ridge | collected 2010 | reverse complement strand
GTTCGCATATTGCCGAGGTCGTTTTTGGTATAATCGCACTGGACGTCCACAACCACACAGTCAGCTAACTTGAGGCAGTCACTGTTATAGGTGGCGACGAGAGTTTTTTTCTCGAGCACGCAGCGGGCAATCATCGGCTCGACCTCAGGATCTTCGGCCTTAACAGGTGATATGCCCCGATTAAGCAGTGGTATCTTCCAATAGCTGCGGACGCTGGGACGTTGACAGCCGATGACGAACTTGCCCGGCTTGCCGTTTTTCTTATCGACGCTATCGGCAATAATGGCCGCCATAACCGCACCTACGAAGCCGACGCCCATTACCACAACGATTTCTTTGCCATCGCTGCGTGCCGATTCTGCCAGCGACTCAATGCGTTTGAACTCGGCGGCATACTGGTCTTCCTCAGGAATAGCAAATTTTTCACCTTCCGGACTTACAGAATAACCAGCCATTGTCGATACCTCTTTCGATAGTCTTTTGTTTGGCTATTGTTATCGGTGGTTTTACACAGCATTATACGCAATACGATTACTGCTGCCGGAAGTTTACCAACAATCTCTCACATATCAAGTTTTTTCTGTGCAATTGCGGTCCAGGCATATCTTACTGTAATCCGGATGCGATTTCCTCTTGCATTATAGGGGCGGAAATGATAGAATTTTATTAGGCACCTAATATATATACATTGATATTTCTTCAGCCGGTTCTACCGTTGGGCTCCGAGGGTAAGAATGAAAAAAGCCTGCTTGCTAAACTCAGTTTGTTTACTTTTAATCCTGGCACTCGTTGGCGGAGCTTTAGCCCAGGAAACGCCGCTCCAATATCCATATTATCTGCTCGACGTATATAATCCTGGCGAAGATTGTTGGAAAGGTATGGATATTAACGGGCGCTGGCCGGTACCGGTAGTCCCCGAAGAGTTGCTCATCGGTCCTCCTCCCTCAGATCTATCGGGCGTTACAATACCCACCGACCATTGGGTCGAGTTGAAGTTTCGCGGCAAAATCGTCGACGGCCCGGGCGATGATATATTCCTCATTGAACTGGAAGCTGTTGATGAACAGGCCCTTGTTTTCATTACAGACGGTTCCGGCCGGGAGTATCTGGCTGGCTACGCTTTTGTTCCGGATATCGGCTGGTATGAACAAACCGAAATCGGCTTCGACATCGCCGGCATTTCGCTGCCGTTTGTACCATCTACGATACGTATCGTCGGATTAGACCTCAGAGGTGGTTCGCCCGGCTTTGATTTAGCTAATGTGCGTGCGCGGACTTACGCCACATGCGGTTACACCGCTCGTAATCCCAGCCCTCCTGACGGCGCAAAAAATGTCCCCCTAAATACCGTCCTGAAATGGTCGCCCGGATGCTCAGCAGAAAAACACATTGTCTATTTCGGAAACGCTCTTACTGACGTGGACGGAAGTGCAACCCCCGTAAATTATCCGACCCAGCCGCAGGATGCCAACAGCTTCACCCCCCCTGCCCTTGAACTAAGCAGTACTTATTATTGGCGAATCGACCAGATCAATGACACTGATGCCAACAGCCCATGGACAGGCGATATCTGGAAATTTACAACGTCTAATTATCTTGTCGTGGACAACTTTGAGTCCTATGACAGGTTTACAATATATCAAACGTGGAAACAATTCGCCGAGGGATACGTGGAACTTTCAAAGGGACTAAATCCTGTTCATAAGTGCCGGAACTCTATGGCGTTTCACTACTACTATGACGATTATTTTTATTCCGAGGCTGTTTACCAATTTAGTCCTGCATGGGATTGGGCATCAGCCGGCATCAAGGCGTTGGAGCTGTTCTTCCATGGCCAGGCCGATAACGATATTAATGCGCAGCTGTATATCGCTCTGGGTGATGGCGACGTCAATGATCTCGTGCCATACGCCGGCGATGCCAACGACCTCAGCAGGGAAACCTGGCAGCCCTGGAGAATTGACCTGCAAAACCTTAACGTCAACCTGAGTAACATCGAATATATTTCTATAGGTTTCCGTAACAGGCCCTCCGAACCAATCGGCACTCGTACCGGCACGGTATTCTTTGATGATATCAGGCTGTATCCATCCGCATGCCTCGAAGAGAACAGGCCGGACGCCGATTTCAATGGCGACTGCGCAGTTGACTTTCAGGACCTTCAGGATTTGACATACGACTGGCTCGATAATGGATACAATATTTATCCGACAGCAGCTCCTAAAGCTCCCCTCGCCTGGTACAAGTTCGACGGCAACGCCGACGACAGCGCCGGCAGCGCCCACGGCCAACCACACGGCAATCCTACTTACGTCAAGGGCATCCACGGCCGGGCAATCAGCTTTGATGGCTACAGAGATTCTGTGGAGATAACTAACGCCCCTTATCTATTCGCAAGAATCAGAACCGCAATTACAATTGCGTTCTGGCAATATGGCAAAGACTCAATCCATCACACCGATACTCTTTTCTGCTCAAACTACGTTTATAACGTTTATGACCCCACGATAGCTATTAACCTCGGCTGCTGGAAGTCCCCCGGCAAATATAATTGGGATTGCGGCTCGCCCTGGTCTTTTGATGGCCGACTTAGCGGAAAACACAATTACAAAACCGAATGGTCTGGCCGATGGAACCATTGGGCATTTACTAAGGATGCCGGAACCGGAAAAATGCAAATCTTCCTCAACGGCGTTCTTTACGACAGCCGCACAGGCGCATACTCACCTATATCAAATATCACCTCATTCGAAATCGGCTCAGGATGGTACGGCGGCTATGACGGCCTGATCGACGACTTCCAAATCTACGACTATGCCCTCACACAACCGGAGGTTGCCTATGCAGCTACCAACGGCACCGGCATTTTCGACCTGCCGCTTCTCTCCCCTATTGATCTGAACAACGACAACCAAATTGACTTCAAAGACTTCGCCCTCCTCGCCAACAACTGGCTCGAAAACCACCTCTGGCCATAATCAACAACTTTCTGCTTGCCCCGCACGAAATAGGCCACTGCCGTAATTGGGTACGGGGTCATTGTGTCTCCGCCACAGCGGTCTGATGAACTTACGGGCTGCTCAGCATCGCTATGATTTCGTTCGCGGCTGCGATAAGGGCATCGGCATCGGCGTCGCTAATCTTGTTGCCCCTTTGCGCCTCGATGGCATTGATGAAGGCCCCGAGAGCGTTGATTGCCGCCACATCGTTGTTCTCATTGACGTCGTCCAGCGCTTTTGACACAGCGTCCAACTTCGCGTCTAAACTATTCGCGATTCCCTGCTGGATATTTAGGGTCGTCACTTTGACTATGAGTTGTTGAATCGCCTGCTCTGGTGTAAGAACGAGCCATCCATCCTGAACAGCCCAGGGAAGATCATCCTGCACCGCGTTTAACACGTTGATTACGTAGGGACTATCCACAAAGCCGTCGCCGTCAGCGTCAGGGCCCGTATGGTCGCTCCAGTAGTTCCCACCTATCAGTATATCGAGGTTGAACACATTCCCGCTGCCACCATCAACACTGGCCTGCGTGGAATTGCCGATGAAGTTGTTGTTGTAGATCTGGTTGTTGTGGCAATAATAGTTACTGTGGAGGTAGATTCCACACCCGTTGTTCGAGGCGGTGTTGCCTGTCAGGGTGTTGTTGCTGGAAAATAACAGGCAGATTCCCCAGTAGGTGTTCGAGGCGGTGTTGTTAGTCAGGGTGTTGCCGCTGGACCATTTGAGCTGGATTCCTCAGGTAAATCCTTGGACATTTAGATTCTTGATGGTAACATCCGTCCTTCCATTAAGCAAAACTCCAATACTCCCCAAAATTCCAGTCCCGGTTACGGTATATCCGGCTCCATTAAGAGTCAGATTATCCTCGACTATTTCTATTGTTTCGGACACATCTGAGGTCAGTATGTATGTCCGGGTACCGGGGTTCCACGTGCCGACCGATGTATCGCCGGGGATGGAAATTGCAAGAGTTGAGGTAGCGAAAACCATGGCAAGCACGACTGCCGCCAGCGGGTGCAAATCCAATCTTCTTTTCTTTGATTCTGTCTTAATCATTTTTCTTCTCCTAAAATAATCAATCATCAATAATATTGTCATTCCCGCCCCGCATCCCCGCATCACGGTGCGGGGTAAACTCCAGCGGTAACAATCATCAATCGAAAGGACCCTCCTGCCTTCTCAATAACAATACTTACCTCTCATAACATTATAGAACCCAAAAGCGTCTTGGCAAAAAAAATTCCCAAAAACGAGAGAAATCATCAAGATATAGTAGGATTCCCGCCTTTTTTTCATCGCTAGTCGTTTTTATTTCGCCAGTTTAATTTTCTGTGTTCTTTCACTCTGCTTTACGCAGCCGTTGGATTTGTACTTCGCGGATTTGCAGCTCTGTGGATTTGTATGTTGGCTGTCCTTCGATATACAGCCCGATTTTTCCTTTTGCCGGCCCAGTCACCCGAACAACGCCGATTTCCTCTCCGTTCAGCCAGACCTGGATTCTATCGCCCTCGGCCCTGACCGAGAGCGTATTCCAACCTTCGCGGTCCACAAGGTCCTCGCGCAAATTCACCAGAGCCAGTCCCTTCCCCTGCACATAAACACTGCCGGTAAAAGCTATGGGCTTGCCGCTGTCAAATATCTCAATTCGCACCCATTGCTCTGAACTTTGCTCCGGGCCTGTACCTCTCAGCCATATTCCGGCGTGGATCGGCCATGTGGCCTGAAACGTTACCGCCAGCAGGTAGTCCTCATACTCGGCCTTAGTCCAAAGAACCCCGCCTTTGCCGTCTGCTCCCGGCCTTGCAGTAATTCGGCCTCGCTTAACGATCCAGGAAGCGCTGCCCAAAGGTTGCCAGCCGGCAAGGTCGCGGCCATTGAAGGCGGCAATCCATTCGGCAGATTGCTCATCATCGGAGATGTTTATGGGCTTGGTGATGTTATGTGTGCCGTGGCAGTCCGTGCAGACCGAATCATGTGAAACGGCCCGGCCGTTCGGTCGCATTCGGCCACGCCATTTCTCTAAAAAGGCCTCCACCGCCTCAGGATCCACGTGGTCTTGGCGGCCATAAACACTGCGTTCTCCACCCGGCTTATGGCACGAAGGATTCGAACACATCTTATTTACCTCCGCCCGGCCGAACAGAAAGTCCGGCTGGGTCATCAGCATCTCATCGTGCATGTGCTCGGTCGACAGGCCGTGACATTGGTCACAGGTAACATCCATATCCAGATGGCTTGTCGTAAGCTCCTCGGTTTTAAGTTCGGAATGGCAAACGTAACACTTACTGTTTCCACTCGGTTTTTCAGCCTGCGACTCCTCTGCGAAACAAACAGTAAACAAACATGCAAAAGCTGCAAAAACAAGTATCCCCCCCGCAAGATACAAATTAGTTCGACTATTCAAGCACACTGGTTTTCTCCTTGTATTAGACTAAAATAAAACGGCCCCCGCTGTTTCGCTTTTGCCTGCCCCCCCCTGCTTTCTTACGAACGCAAGAAGGTGGATAACGCAGGCACAGGTACGAAGCAAAACGGCGGGGGCACCGCCCACTACCGGTTTAAATCCTGCACCGGCAATTAGGCTTGCGTGCAACCGCCATTCTGTCAGTCATCAAAGTTCTGATCGCTCGTAAAACGACTAAACGACTTCCCAGTCGCGCAGCCACTCGTACTCCCTGGGCAGATTGGCCCACTGCTGCTCGGTAATATCCATCAGCCATTCTTTATCCGCAGCCGACATTCCAAGCGAACGCGTGTACGAGGCGCGAGCGGCGTTCTCGACTTCATAGACCGTTGACAGCCCCGGCACCGTGGCCGTAATCGCTTCATTCGAAAGGATACACTGAAGCGTCAGCCGGGCCAGGTCATTCTCCGTCTTACTGCCCACGCCCATAACCGGGAACTTGACTTTGCCGTCGCTGTCCTTGAAGAGACTGCCGCCAAAGTAGGGCTTAATCGTAACAACCCCAACATCCCGCTTGAGAACAACCTCGAATATACTCTGCGTCCGGTCGGACCCATACCCCGGATTGACCTCTTCGACATTATCGGCTACCGGAGACCGGCCTTTTACCTTAGTTTTTGAGCTGCAGGGGAAGATTATCATCTCGAATTCAGAGTACTTGTTTAGAACATTCTCGAACCAGGGACGGCAATGACAACTCATACCCAGATGCCGAACCTTGCCGGCCTTATGCAGCTTCTGGAAAGTCTCTATCAAGACTTCAACTTCAGGGTCGGTATTAAGCTGATTTGTCCCGAGCTCTCCCGCCATTTTGGCCTGGGGACGCCAGATGTCAAGGTAATCAGTTTTCAGCAAACGCAGGCACGTTTCGACGTTGAAGGTCTGGTCCTTAACATTACAGCGATCGGACCCGCGCGGGCCGAGGTTGTGGATATCAGCGCCGACATACATCTTATCGCGGCGTCCCTTAAGGGCCACACCGTAGCATAAACACTCAGCCGCGGTGGTGATGTCAAGGTAGTTAATGCCGGAGTCGATGCAGGCACTCATAACATCGGTGCGGTTCTTGGCGACGTCGTCCGGAACTTCCTCGTTGGCGAATTGGTCCCAATATCGGCCGGCGTTGCGATTCTTCCAGTGACCGCCCAGACTGACCTCGGAGACCATCAGGTTCGTTTTGCCCATTCGACGGTAGGTCATCTTCGGGTGAAAATTCAGAATCTTTGACGTATGGACAAACTTGCCTGCAGCCTGCCCTTCGCCGGCCAGCGCACCGGCGATTGTCCCCGCAGCCACAAGAGAAGTATTACGCATGAAGTCTCTTCGTGAAAACTTATCGTTTTTCATAGATTCTCCTTTCAAATTCGAGCTGGTTTTGGCGTTATTCGCTAAACTGAATCGAAGTTTTACCAGGAACCACCTCTGAGGTTAAATAACCATAATTCAGTGCTGTATATGATGACACAATCGCGTGGAAATGTCAACCTTATTTCCACCGTTTTTTGGATGGCGTTTTTGAGTAACAAGAGTCGAAAGTATTTTTCAAAATTCGCAGAAAGTTCTTGCAAAATCAGTAAGTTTTGTATTAGAATACGGCTTGTAAGCAAACTTTATTGGAGGATATTCAAATGAAAAAGGAGAGATTCACCGTTCTATTTGCGCTGGTTGTGCTTTTCGTTTTATGCCCCGTCAAAAGTATGGCCCAAAATATTCCACCTGTAGCCGATGCAGGATTGTCTCGATACGGGGCTCATGACCCGGTTGTTCTTGATGGTACAGGCTCCTTTGACCCGGACAATTCCGGCTTGTTGAGCTATACTTGGCGGCAGATTTCCGGCCCACCCGTCATCATCATAGATGCAAACACCGCCACACCTACCATCGGTTCTATGCAACCCGGCATAGGAAGAGACCCGACGCCTACATTAGGCGGTTTCACACAGACAGATGAAATTCAAGAATGCGAGTTTGAACTGGTGGTCAGCGATGGCGAGCTGACAAGTCTGCCCGATACCGTTAAAGTCATCATCGTACCGGATTTCGGTGCCGACACATTGCGGCAAGAAAATCCTCCATTCGACCGCAACAAACCTACACTAATCTACTTCGGCGGAGGAGATTGTGTGACCGGCAGCGGGTCTTGGGGCAGCCCAGCTTGGGCTGAAAAAGCAAATATAATAAGCTTTCTAAGTTATGGGCCTGATAGCGGCGGAGGTGCGCGTACCTATTACAAATATGGTGATATGATTATCGTATATCTGTCAAGTGTAGCACCAGACTACAATCAACTTATTCAAACGATGGGCTTGAGCACCGGCGGACAGCCCGCCGTAGATGTGGGCATACATTTGAACCTGAGTTACGCAGACGTCCGATATGCGGTCAACCGTGTTACTTTTTTAGATGCGACTACGTATTGCCGGGACTATAGTGAGAGTATCACCGCTTTTCTTGGCAACTCGGTGGATGGCGAACAGTGCTGGGCTGACGCCTACGTGAGCAGCACTGGAGGAGGTGGCTTTCCATCCTACCCGCCTTTCTACGAGAATAATGTGCTAAACGTGTGGTTTCCCACCGCTACGGGTGGTTGGTTGCAGCGTCACACACTCGCCTATGAATGGTACAGAAACCCTCTCGTGCTTGCCGACCTGAATAACTTCAATCATGGTGTCGTTGCCGGTGCATACTGGTCTGTTGTTGGGCCGGGAAAGAACCTACAGCTTGCAACGACACCGGATGCGCAGACCTATAAATTCCAATGGTATGGAGACGCCTCTTCCGGCTACATGGATTTTTACGACGAGCCCAATCATCCCGGCAGGCTGCCGGAGCCCGTCACGCTTGTTGGTCCCGAAGATGGTGCCCTCGTAGATGCCAATGGAGCGGTATTAAGTTGCGAGGAAAGTGAAAACGCAGTCGGCTATCAGCTTTTGTTTGGGTCTGACTCGTATCGTGTTATGGATTACGGTATTGTCTGCGATACTCCGAGTCCTCCAACTGAAGTTATAACCACGTTTCCTTTTGAGCAAACCTGGTGGACGGTGAAGGTTCGCGACCGATATGGCTCCACCATTTACGCCGACCCCATCCGCATCAATGCTGAAAACGTAACACCACCGGTACAAAAAATGATTGAGAACGTAACTATCCAGAAAGGATACAGTTCTATCCAGGATGCCATCGATGAGGCCGAGCCTGGCGATGAGATAGTAATAGGCGCGGCAACTTATCAATATCTCGAGAACATCAATTTCAAAGGCAAGAACCTGACAGTCAGATCAACAGACCCCAACGACCCAGCCATCGTGGCGGCTACCGTTATCAACGGCGGGGATCAGGGCTCAGTGGTAACTTTTTCCAGCAGTGAAGAGGCAAACTGTGTGCTTGCCGGTTTTACCATTACCGGAGGAAACACGGGCATCTATTGTTATGGTGCATCCCCAACGATTGCTAATTGTACTATTGCCGAGAGTAGAGCTGTCGCAATCGAATTGTGGGGGGGCAGTGACCCAACAATCATCAACTGCACTATCATCGGGGATGTAATAGTCAGACCAATCGTTGAAAATCTAACCACCGGGGAAAAATACGATTACATTCAGGATGCCATTGACTTTGCCTTAGCCGGCGATGAGATAGTGGTCAGCGAGGGAATCTCTGAGGAGAACATCAATTTCAGAGGCAAGAACCTGATGCTCAGATCAACCGACCCCAACGACCCGGCCATCGTCGCGGCTACCATTATCAATGGCGGCGATAAGGACTCGGCGGTAACTTTTTCCAACGCTGAAGATGCAAACTGTGTCCTTGCCGGTTTTACGATTACGGATGCAAACAACGGTATTTATTGTTCTGGGGCGTCTCCGGCGATTACTAATTGCAGCATTAGTGCTAATGTTAGTGCCGGTATCAAGCTGAGCCAGGGTAGCAATCCAACAATTACCAATTGCTGTATTGCCGATAATGCTGGTGCTGGAATTGAGATGCAGGTATATAAGGCCGGGCGGGTTACCATCTTCAACTATCCGGCAATCACGAACTGTACTATTGCCGGAAATTTGCAAAATGGTATTTCAGGCGGCATCCCGACAATCACGAACTCTATCATCTGGGACAATTCACCTCAACAGATTGCGGACACCCAGGGCGCTTTCTCGGTTACATACAGCAACATTCAAGGCGGCTGGCCGGGAGAAGGCAATATTGATATCGACCCGTTGTTTGCTGATCCAAGTAACGGCGATTATCATTTGAAGTCTCAGGCAGGCCGATGGGATGAAAACACCCAAACCTGGGTCATTGATGATGTAACAAGTCTATGTATTGATGCGGGGGATCCAAGTACTCCAGTTGGTTTAGAGCCGTTGCCCAATGGCGGCATTATTAATATGGGAGCTTATGGCGGTACTGACGAGGCGAGCAAAAGCCCTGAAAACTGAGGGGGAAGAACCCGCCGAGTAAATCGGCGGGTTAAATATTTTAGTATTCCGTATCAAAGCCTGCCCTGAGCAAAGCCGAATGGGTACGGAATGACAATAAGAAATTCCCGCTTGTCAGGTTTGCGAAGGGACTTTGTCAGGTTCGGGTTCTTTGACAAAAGGCTTAAGGGATTGCGGTTCGGCGACTTTGCGATAGCCCAAGGCCTGTATGACCTCGAAGACCTCGGTCCAGGTTGGAAAACGTGTTGAATTTTGTTGCTTGTATTCTTCGATGGCCAAAATAAACTCAAACTGCTCATTGGACATCTGGCCTTGTTCGGCGGCTTTTCGTTCGTCGGATAGTCGTCTGCCGGGCCCTCTGCGGCGGTCCAGCCCCAAACGCCTGTCAACAACATTTCCCCTGCGGTCCTGACTTTTGCGACGCTCTGGAATATGTTCTTTATCCATTGTAATAGCCTCGTGTTTTTTTACTTTATTGCCTTGTCGGACATGAAAGCAGTTAATAACTACGCCGATAGAATTAACAGATGCTGCTCCACTTTGTGAGCTCACCGGCGATTAGGAGACTAAAAGTCATCTTCCTCAAAAAGCTCATCGTCGAAATCGGCGTTCTCTTCGTCTTCCACTGTGTAATCATAGAAATCATCATAGGCTTGCTGCGACTCGATTATTACGTGTGCTTCATCAAGAAAATCTTCGGGAACCATTACGGCGATTTCCTTGGAACCTAATGACTGCTCCTTCTGCTCACTTATTATGGCAGAGACATCATTAACTTCCAGCAGAGTTTTGTACTCTCTTGCCTGCTCCAAATCCTCGGCAAAGGTAACAACAACATACCCCTGCATTTTAGCTTGTGATCTATGACCTTTTTTGGAACGCTTTGCCATTTTATTCCTCCGCAACAAACTCGGGCCCTCTTCTCTATTGACTATTGGTTTGGAATCTAAAATCCAGTCTTTTTCTCTCAGTAGTCAATATTCAATTGTCAATAATCAATCACTTAACCTCTCCTTGGGATATTTTCGTCAAATTAGACTCCATAAATTATCAAAAATTACTAAACTTATGAGAAAAACTTTGATCTATGG
>SDBS01006965.1_pt1 | contig 10997 bp, 11 predicted proteins | sample 2277091 | NCBI WGS metagenome assembly SDBS01 (sample SAMN10404972, study PRJNA504765) | marine sediment metagenome | isolation source: marine sediment core GS10_PC15, 163 cmbsf | place: Arctic Ocean: Southern Knipovich Ridge | collected 2010 | reverse complement strand
TATTGTATAAAGGACTGATTATTAAGAACATTCGTAATTTTCATATAAATATTATAAAGGTTAATAATCCTTTTTATCTAGAGATTTTTTTTACCACAGAGATCACAGAGCCCACAGAGACTTCTTCAAACTTTTCTCTGTGATCTCTGTGATCTCTGTGGTGAATAATTTTTTTAATCTCTGGGGACAAACTCGAAATTTGCTGAAATTTCCTGCGAAGGGCTTTCGATCTGGAAAAAGGGGGTGAGGTCGATTTTGAGTCCAGATTCGAATTTTTCTATGAGGTCTTCCTTAGAAAGAGATTGAAGAGGGGAGAGGTGAGCGCATTTTGCCTTTGGATAGAAGAGGCCGATTGCTTCTTGTGGAGTATGGTTTGCCCACTCGTATTGGAGAGTAAGTGGCGTATCAAAATCAAGATTTTGCATTAGTTTTTTTATGTCTTCCTTGCGGTAAAGAGCGAGGGAAAAGGGATTGGGGGTGTTCCAATCATCGATCCCGGCAGAAAATTGCCATGCAAAGGGGATTTCACCGGAGGCAATTCCACGTAGAGCTGAATAAGGGGGAATCGGCTCATGACGGCTGAGCTCTTTAGAAAATTCGAGATTTTGATGATGAGAAAAATAGAGGCCATAGGCTTTTGACGTTTCAAGTGTGTGAATAGCTTTTGAGAGATCGAGAAGATTTTTGACAATGAGGGAATCTTCAGCAAACAAGATATATTTGCTGTCAGGTAAAGGGATGTCGAAAGCTACTGCATAGAGGAGGGCTTTAAAATTGTTTTCGATTTTTATGAATTGCACACCTGGAAAATCCAGCTTGATTTCGAGGTAATGGCTCTCAATTTCGGGCGATGAAGTCTTATAGAGAACGGTTGTTTTTCCAAGTCCGGTGACATAGTGTTTAATCGATTCGAGAAGTGCATACATTTGCGTGGGGTTATCTTCAGAAAAGATCACGAGGTCAGCAGACTGTTTTTGCGTGGTATGACTCGGGAGGTGTCTCAGGGAGGGATAATGCGGTTTTGCATAAATATGTTCATGACATTGTCTTTGGAAGTCAATATTGATTTTGTGGTCGCTGATGGGATTTTCTCGGTTATAGAGATAGAGGGTTTCCTCAATAAAGGCAATCCTTGGAGCAGACATTTCAAGGAGTGGAAGCATGATAGCCAAATCCCAACCCATGGAGTAAAAACGGCCGCGATAGAAGAGATCGGCAATCTCAATTTCTTTAAAGAGGGAGGCATAAAAGCTGCGCAAATGGGAGGTTACCCAAGTGCTCGATCGAAAGGTTCGATTTTCGATGACTTTGTCTGGTAATTTTTTGCAGATGCACGGCTCTTGCTTCAAGGAGGGATAGTCGAGGTAATTGCCATAGGACATCCAGACACCCGGATCGGCATAGGTTTGATTGAGGATTTTTAGTACATTCTCATGCGCTAAATAGTCATCACCATCGAGAAGAATGATGATTTCATGATCATGACATGAGTGAACGGCATTGTAGATATTCGCTAGGGCACCTGCATTTACAGGGTTGTGAATGAGGGTAGCACACCCTTTCTTGTCGAGCTGGGTCAAAAGGGTTTTCGCTTTTTCAAGAGTATCATCGCGCGAATTATCATTGATGTAGATCACTCGAAAATTTTCATAATCTTGCGAAAAAACAGAGCGGAGGTTTTTTTCGATGTATTTGGAGTTGTTATAGGAGGGGATAACAATCACAAAGGGTTTTTGTTCAGTGACGGGATGGGAGGTTTTTTCTGTTTTGTTCTTATGAGAAAGGATGAAATCCTTGGCAAAAAAAGCAGACACACCGAGGACTAGAAAAAGAATGAGGAAGAGCTTAAGTCTCATTACCCTTCCTTAATTGGGATTTTCTTGGAAGATCCTTTATGAGTTTTAGAAAAGGTCACTTGCAAAATCCCATTTTTGCATACGGCGTCGGGTTGTTTGGCCTCATCAATTTCCCCGGGAACGGCAATCCGATAGGAAAAGGAACTATGGGCTTTGCGGTAGAATTTTTTCTTTTTGTCTTCGGTTTCTTCTTTTTTTTCGGCTTTGATCCATAAGATCCCTTTGTCATAGGTCATGTCGATTTCTTCAGGGCGAATACCGGGAATTGCAGCTTCGACAGTAACATGCTGATCATCTTCGGAGACGGTAAGGCCGTTTAGATTTGCGAATTCTTGCAAATCCCAATCATCACCGACGTTTTCCAAAAAAGAAAAAGGATGCCTAGAACGGGGAAAGGGCCAAAAAGGGCGAGGTTGTTCTTCAGCCATGGTTTGTATTGTAAGAAATCACGTACCTTTGGTCAACTTGTTATTGATTTTTTCCTCTAAAAAATCGGAAAGTTCTGGATGGTACTTATTGATATAGCGGCGCAATTTTAGGGTTTCATACAAAAGGATTTTGTTTGTGTTACTTGGAATTTTTAGGGTTTCATCGATCGTGAACGAGCCGAGATCGATCTCTATGGCTTTTTCTCCAACGAAGCCGAAATTGCGCTGGCGCGGATCGTGATCAGAAAGCCCTGCTTGGCATCTTGCGACAATGAGGTCTATGAGGGCAGAAAGACGTGTTTTGGCAGCTTCTAGTTCTTTGACTTCAGCTAAGGCAGAAAGGGTGGGAAATGCCATGACAGCTTTTTCTTGTAGGGCAAAGGACAATTGATCGAGGTCAGGGGAGTGCAAGACGCCAATTGCATCGAAGAGTTGCAGTTTCACATGCAAAAAGTCGGTCTTATTGAGATGGAGATAAACAAGACCCGTTCCTTGGCGGAATCGTTCATAGGCCAGTTTGCAGCTAGAAAAGAGGGCGGTGAGTTTTTGGATTCGACTTTTTTGGTATTTGGCTCGCAAAGGGTAGGGAAGAAATTTATCTGCAAATTTTTTTGGACGCATATGATGGAGCTTGAAAAATTTCAGAACGTATTTTCCATCTTTTGAGACAAAGGCATAGCTTTCGCCACCACTATTTAGAAAAGAATAGGGCTGAGAAAGGATGGTTTGCAATCTTTGGCTCGTATGATCTCCGGGAAGGAGGGTTTCCCAGTCAGAATTATGGGGAAGATCGGCTTGAATTTTTTGGAGCTGAAAACCTTGGGTTTGTTTGTGGCAAAAGCGTTCAACGGCAATGAATCCTATGAAGAAAAGAGCTCCCTGAATGACCCAATTTTTCATAGCCGGATTGCCTGTTGAAGTTTTTGTTCAAAGTAATCCAAAAGCTCAGGGGTGTGCTTTTTGATCCACTCTTTTAGCTCGAGGGTTTCATAAAAGAGTTCACGCTTTGAAAATAGGGGGCTATTGATTTGGGGATTGGATACAAATGAGCCAATGTCAATTTCAATCACTTTTCCATCCATGATGCCAAAGTTGCGATTGACAATGGGATCGCTATTGGAAATGCCGAGTTCTGTGCGATTGTGAATGCAGGTGAAGAGGGAATCGATGATGTTTTTGGTCTCTTCTTTATGGAGTTCAAGATAGGAAAAGAGAAGGTCTGCTTTTTTTTGGAAAAGGAAAGGGGTTTTGTCTAGATCGAGCTGATAGCGAATGCCAATTTTGTCATAAATGGTGATGACGGGATAGCGTTCCTTGTAGGGATTGAGATTGAGATGCAAAACACCGGTTTGCTCCGGTAGTTCATTTTGTGCGATTTGGGCGCTTTTGAAAATGCTGTTTATTCGCTTTTCTCGTTTTTCTAGAATGGTGTTTTGCCAATTTTTCAGAAATTTTGGAAGTGGCAGATTTCGCAGGATTTTGGAGCTAGGCCAAAGGTGGTAATGTTTGAATACTTTTAGGACGGTTTCGCCATCGGCGCCTAAAAAAGCATAGCACTGCACACCGCTTCCCAAAAAGGTGTAGGACTGATCGAAAATTTCTTGCGGCGGCAAAGAAGAAGAGGTTTCCCATTCGATTTTTGGAGCATAATCGGCCTCTGTTTTTTCGATGCGAAAGCCATTCGTTTGGGTGCGGATGACTTTATCCATACCGATGAAAAGAAGGACGATGAGGAGAAATTTACAAAATCTTTTCATAGAGAAGTTCTTCTCGGCAAAGCTGGAGGTTTTCTGGATAATTTTTCTTGACCCATCCAAGCAGCTGGAGAGTTGCTCGAAGAGCTGCTTTTGCATGGGGATCGGGATTTGTTGATTGGACTCGGTAAATGAAGGAGCCGATATCGAGCTCAACGGGACATTCACCGAGAAATCCACAGTTTTCGAGCACATTGCCATCTTTGTTTTTGATTCCCAGTCTCGAGCGGTCCTCGATTAATGCTAGAAGCTTTTTCATCGAGAGAATAGCCTCCTTGATTTGTCCCCCTTGAAAGAGTCGGTCCAGGTGCTCAGAGGTGGGCTCGGCTTTTTTTTGCAGAACAAAATCGGTCTGGTCGAGATCAATTTCATGGGCAATGCCCAGCTTGTCGTAGATATGCGTTTTTCCAAGACACGTGGACGTTTTGTCAATATGAAGAAAATATACCCCGGTTTGATCGGGAAGCTTTTCTATAGCTATTTTTGCACTTTCAAAAAGATGACTCATCCGCTTTTCACGTGCACAAATAAGTGGCGTAGCTATTGCCTTTGGAAGAAGTTTTTTGGCAAGGTCTGTCGAAAGTCCCATATGATGGTGCTTGAAGAGTTTTAAAATAGTTTTCCGATCTTCTCCAAGAAATGCATAGAATTGTACTCCACTTCCCAAAAAATAGAAAGATTGCTGGAGATTTTCAGGCAAAGTTTTTGTTTGATAGGAAAAGGGATAAGGATGCCTACAAGCCGCTTTTGTGTAGCGAAATCCATCTGTCTGCCAGCGACAGAAGCGCTCAACGGCAAAAAAGAGCAGAGTTGCAAGAAAAAATTTATAGATCTTGAAGCGCATCATAATAAGAGGGAAGAAGTTGGGGATGGTGGGTTTCAAGCCAGTGTTTGAGGGGAATACTGATTTTTTCGATGTCCTCCTTTTGTTTTTCAGGACTTTTCAGAGATGAATTGTAAAAGAGAGCTCCAATGTCGATTTGTACTGCCCGATCACCCAAAAATCCAAAATTCGTGCGGATGAGGGGATCGCGATCCTCAATCCCCCTTTCCATTTTTCCTTTAAGAAGAGCAAAAAGAGAGTCAAAACCGGCTTTTGCTTTTTCAAAATCTGAAGCCGCGGCGCAAGTAGCAAAATAGGGATAGGCCATTGTAGCTTTTTTTTGGAGGGCAAAGCCGTATTTGTTCAGATCGATGTGATGTTCAATTCCGAGAGGATCGACCAGGACTGCAGAAGGGCAATCTGTTGATCTAGCAGGGTGAACATAATATAGGCCGGTTTCTTTACGCAAATGATCGTAGGCAATCTGATAACTTGTAAAAGCCATTTTCCATTTCTTCTGGTTGTAGGAAATTTTTTCCTGAAAAGGAGTGAAACGAAGCCAAGAAATCCTTCTCTGATAGCGGTTATTAAAGAGTTTGAGAATGGTGGTTTCGTCCTCGGAGACAAAGGAAAAGCTTTGCAAACCTCTACCAAAGAAGCGAAATTTTTGTCCAAGCACATTACGAAGATCATTGGGAAGAGGAGGGGAAGGTTGCGAGAGACAAGTGGTATTGTTTTGTAGTTTAGAGAGGCGAAATCCTTTCGTCTGATGGTGGCAAAACCTTGCTGTTACCCAAATTGACAAAATAGCAAAAATTCCAAGAAAGAATCGCTTACTCATAGATTTTTTCCTCCAAGTATTCCGCTAGTTCTGGAGATTCTTTCTGAAGGAAGGTGTAAAGACGTCTGGTAATTTTTACCAAATCTTCTTTTTGTATCTTAGGGTCTTCTCTTCGTGGATCGAATTTTAAGCGTCCCACATCGATTAGGATGGCTTTGCCATCAATAAATCCCACGTTGCGATGGATTCTTGGATCTTCATCATAGATTCCTTTCTTGCAACGAGTGAGTATGAGCTCGCAAATGGAATCGATGCCGTCTTTGGCTTTACTGAGCTTCTTTTCTTGAATAAGGTTCGAGAAATAGGAAAGAGCAAGATCGGCTTTTTTCTGCAAGACGAATTCGACCTGGTCGAGATTGATCTTATGTTCGATTCCGATCTTGTCGACAATGCGGACTGTTTTTCGCAAAGAGTTTGTTTTATTGAGGTGGACATAGAGAAGGCCTGTTTCTTCCATGAGATTTTCAAAGCTAAGCTTATAACTACGAAAATCGCGCAAAAGCTTGGCCGTTCGCTTTTTTCTCTGATTTTTACGCTTTGTTGCAAGGTGTTTGGGAAGAGGAAGAATTTTCAGCCAAAAGGGGAGGCGCCTGAGGTGATGCTTGAAGAATTTTAGGACATATTTCCCATCTTCGGAAACGAACGCATAGACCTGTCCTCCCGCTGCTAAATAAGAAAATTTCTGGTCAAAAACCTCTGGTAAGGGACCATTTTTTACATCCCAATTTGGCTCAAATACGAGATTCGAGTGGATCTTTGTGAGTGCAAAACCTTCCGTTTTGTCATAGCAAAACCTCGGAACATAGTAGATCACAAGAGCAAGAAAAAACAATTTTAAGAGCTGCACTACAAAAAACCCTCCTTTGTTTTGCGATAGGAGGGAAGTAGGATGGGATGGGTCTCTTTGATCCATTCTTCAAAGGGCGCTGTAATCCGCTTGAGATCAGCAGAGTAAATTTCTTTTTTCCTCATGTCTTCTGATCTCACAAATCGCCCCACATCAATTTTGATTGCACGACTGCCTATAAAGCCGCAATTCGTCCTGATATTTGGATCGCGATCGCGAAATCCCTTTTTTGCACGCGTCTGAATCATTACAAACACCTCTTTGAGGGCTTGTTTTGCCTCTTCTACCTTGCCACTTCCCATAAGCTCATCGATCTGGTCATAGACTCGAGTGGCCCTTTTTTGCACGACAAAATCAAAGCGATCGAGATCAATGAAATGACGAATACCAAGCCGGTCTTTAATTGCCAGCTTGGTTTTCAGATGAGAAGTTGGATTCAAGTGACTGTAGATGAGACCAGTTTCTTCATGTAATTCTTCAAAAGCGATCTTGTAACTGAAAAAATCGCGCTGCAATTTATCTGCACGCTTGAAATTGCGCTTTTCGCGGAACTTGTGCAGGAATGCAGGCAAAGGCAAGTGATTTAGGAGCCATGAAGGGCGAAAAAGACGCTGTTTAAAAAATTTAATCACATATTTCCCATCTGCACTAAAAAAAGTGTACGCTTGTCCGCCTCTTCCAAAATAGTTGTAGGCTTGCGAAAGGGCAATTTGCAATTCTGTTTCCTCTTCGTCATCTAGGGGGCGAGTGGCAAATTCTGCAGAGTAAGGGCGATTGGAAGAGATCCCCAAAATGGTAAATGTATCGGTCTGTTTTTTGCAGAAGCGTGGGATGAAAGTCAGCACGAAAATCCATACAATAATGCGGATGGAAAAATCAAAATACTTCATGGCAAAATTCCTCATAAAGGGCATGGAAATCATCGGAGAGCTCTGGAAAATTGGCATTGATCCAATGCTGAAAATCTTCTTTTGATTGTGCAATGGGTTTTTGTAAAAGTGTATCAGAAAGGGAAAAACGCCCACCATCGATTTGTATAGCATGGTCCCCTACAAAACCAAAATTTTTTGCAAAATTGGGATCGGCATCTTCGATTCCTTTTTCAATACGCGATTTTAAGAGGGAAAAAAGACCAGCAAGATGCTTTTGATTGGGGTCAGATGTGATTTTTTCTTTCACCAGTATTGCTCTTTTTTGGATAACGAAAGGGATCAAATTTGGGTCCATTGTATGGCAGATTCCGAGTTTGTCAATGATCTTCAGTGAAGAAGAAATGGGTGTTTTGCAATCCAAGTGTATGGCAACAAGGCCCGTCTCTTCGGAGAGTTTTTCAAATGCGAGGAGGTAGCTTGCCAATGTTTCTTTGAGCTGATTTTCTAGCTTTATTTTCTTTTTTTCGAAATGGGGAAAGAGATGGGAAAGGAATTGCAAAACCTGCAGTCGCGAAGAGCGAAAACATTTGAGGACATACTGCTCATCTTGTGAGACAAAGACATAAGATTGACCACCTTTGCCTAAATAGGTGAAAGGCTCCGCAAGAAGAGAATGATCCAATGTTGGGCTCTGCCCATCGAGAAAAACTGTTGCAATTTTTGAAAGAGTGAAGCGATCCGTCTGTTTTTGAGCAAAATGCGATAAGCCTAGAGCGACAGCTACAATGAAAATGAATTTTTTCATGCCTTTGCAATTTCCTCTTTGAGATGTGCAGAAAGTGTAGGAGCCCTTTCTTTGAGCCACTGGTAGAGACGATCGGTGATCCGAATGAGATCCTCTCGATAGACATTTGGATTAGCCCTTTCTGGGTCGAATTTAAAACGGCCAATATCGAATTGCATCGGTCCCTCTTCTGTGAATCCAAAATTGGTTTTCAGATCGGGATCCTTATCGAAAATTCCCTTTTGGCAGCGGGTTTTTAATAAAGCAATGAGTTGGCTCAGTTGTTTTTTTGCAAACTCGATTTCCCCATGAGAAATCCATTTCTCTAAGCTTGGGTAAAACGGTTCTGCGAAATTTTGCAAGATGAATTGCATACTGCTCAAATCGACAAGATATTCCACGCCAATTTTGTCGTAAATTTTGATCTTTTTAGGGAGATGAGAGGGATTGAGATGAAGATGCAAAAGCCCTGTTTCTTTAGCAAAATGGTGATAGGCGAGCATATAACTGGAAAAATCTTTAAGCCGTTTGTTTTGCCGTTTTTCAATCGTGGCTAAAAGGCTTTTTTTGAGTGGGGGTGGCAATAGGGTAGCCAAAAAACCTAAAGGATGGCCAGCTCTATTGTGACGATAAAATTTCAGGACATATTTCCGATCTGAAGAAATAAAGGCATATGTTTGCGCTCCATGACCCATATAGGAAAAAGACAGGTCAGGGATTTCAGTGCCTTTTGTCTCCCACTCAGAATGAGTCCTTAGATCAGAATGAATCTTCCTCATAGAAAAGCCATCTGTTGCACTTGTACATAGCTTATAGAGCAAAAAACCAAAAGCACTATAAAAAGTGAGTTTCTTCAAAATGCGCATCGTGATAAATTATATCCATGGCGCAGGTAACAAATCAACTTCCCTACGAAGAGTTAAAGCCTCTTCCCCAGGCCAAAGAGGTTTATCCTCGCTTGGCAAAACTCATGCAGAAGGTTGTTCTTGCAGTTTCTGTCATTTTTCTCTCAATGGGAGCTGGAGCAGTGCTTGGTCTTTGTAACTGGGGGATTTCTGTCTTTACTGGCACACTTGCAGGGGGCGTGCTTGGGCTTATTGCAGGAATTGCTATGGCCATGCTCACGAAATTGCCCACTAATGTTGAAGAATATCGGATCGAGACCCTAGATCAAATCAAAAGCATAACAGGCAATCCAAGAGCTCTTAGTGCTCTTAAAACATTGAGAGATTTTTTTTATTATCCTTTCAAAGAACTTCAGCAAAACTCCCATCTCCACTTACTTCATGGCGAGCTTGCTGCTGTGGGGGATTTCATCGATTCAAATCGCGCTGATGCCAGGAAAGTTTGGAGCGAGTTCTTGACCCACTTGAATGCAACCCCTTTTTCGACCCCTGATGGAGAAAAAGCCCTTTTCAACGGTGCTTCTCTATTAAATCGCTTTTCTGGAAAGTTGAAGCAAGTAAAAAGAGAATGGCTCAGTTCGTGGAGTCCAAGTGATGAGGATCTTCAAAGCATAGAACAAATCGGCAAAGAGGCTTTTGGGAAATCCTATGCATTTCCAGCGGACAGAATCAAAAAGACCTTAGCAGAATATCGCCCAAGTGGTATGCGCATTGCTCGCAATAAAGAAACAGAAGAAATCCTCGGGTTTGGCTGGTACTACACGGAAAATGGCGTGGTAAAAATCGCTGAAATTGCCCGAAAACCTGAAGCCTGCCGGCTCAATATCGGCTGTGACATTCTTCAGGAGATCATCAATGCCCAAAAGCCTGGGCAGCCAATTCAGATTTGTTTGCGAAGGAGCAATCCTTTTATTGGGAGACTGCAGAATTGGAAATTTGTTCGTATTCAGGAATTGCCCAAATATTACGATACGGCTCCTCCTGAAGACGGGATTCTCATGGAGCTCAATTGGCAAGAATATAGCAAAATGCTTTAGTCACCCAAGTTGCTACCCATTATTCCTCTATGCTATCTGCGCTGTCTACCACTTACATTTTGCTCGTCGCCCATATGGCCTTCCTCTCAAATCTTGTATCTAAACAGCTCGCTAACGCTAGAGAGAAATAGGGGTAGCAACTTGGGTTTTAGTCAACTTGGATAGTTCGAGTGACGTTATTGAAAAGTCCAGGGGCGACTTCATTTTTTTCATTAATGAGCTCGAGTTGTACAGTGTGTTGCCCACTTTCAATGCCATAAATATAATAGGGCACCCATTGCGTCAGAATTCTCGTGATATCTTTATCTATCGTAACCCTCACCTTAAAACCATCCTTAGAAAGCTGAATATTTGAGAGGTAGAAATCCAGCAAGATCGGCTTCTTTTCACCATAGCGAAGTGTTTCAAGCGGCTCATTATAGGTCAAATAAGGAGCATTGAGATTGACACCCAGATTATCCTCCCTCTCTCCCACGTAGAAAGCACGAGCAGCAAAGCATCCAGGCCCTTTTAAGCTTTCACCAAAGGAGCGAGCGGGAAAAGCTCGAATCACATGCATCCCTTCCCCTAGATTGAAAGGAATAGAAGCTGTGAGAGTCCAGTTAAAGAATAGATTGTTGTTATCAAGAGCGTCGACAAATGACTTATAGATCTCGATGGGGTGATGGTTATCGACGAAAACCAAAAGACTTTGCCCCATTGGGTCGTTATAGATTTCTTTGCCCCGATCAAAGTCGCTATTGGTCCCCACGTTAAATCCGACGAGCTGAGCCTGCACCTCAATGCCTGAACGATAAACAATCTGTCCCTTTTTGGGGAACGTGATTGTCAAGTCTATATTATTGGGCTC
>SDBS01006964.1_pt1 | contig 10997 bp, 9 predicted proteins | sample 2277091 | NCBI WGS metagenome assembly SDBS01 (sample SAMN10404972, study PRJNA504765) | marine sediment metagenome | isolation source: marine sediment core GS10_PC15, 163 cmbsf | place: Arctic Ocean: Southern Knipovich Ridge | collected 2010 | reverse complement strand
CTGCTTTCCTTTTTCTCTATGCATCTGTACCTGAGGATTTCGCTCCCGTCTTCGGCCATACTTTCTTCGGTCGGCTCACCAACTATCGCCAAAAGCTGGTCTTTTGTTGTCCTGCCGGATTTTATCTGCCTTAGCTGAGAATTTTCCACACCGCTGTAGTGGACATTGCTTTCAGTGGCCACGCAGCCGAAAAGCAGAATTGACGTTAAAACCAGCGATGCAAAAAGAGCGATTTCATTAAATTTGTAATGTTTCATTTCTCGCTTCTCCTAAATCAGTTAACATTTAGTTACTGCCACTTCGTATCCAATGTAACAATCTACTCAATAGCACGTAGAATACCAAAACATTTCTATAAATGTCTGCCTTTTACGACCTCTATCATAAATAAGGCCTGCGAAGTCTTTATGGTAACAAAAAAATTGAATTACTGCAATCTTCCACTCCACAGATTATGCCGGCCAAGTGTTACCATTTTGTTACGATTTTGTATTTTTTTTGTTATTTTTTGAGATTTTTTTACTTTCCTTCGGCTGATAAGTATATTTAATATATGTGTTAGCCTTGTTGGTGGACTTGGGATTCGAAAAACTAAAATGGGAGGACACGAAAATGTGCAATACTTGTGGCTGTCGAACAAAAAAGAAAAAAACAACCAAGAAAAAAACTACTAAGAAGAAAGCCAAGAAGAAAAAGAAATAGAAATAATTAGTCAATAATCATTTATCAATATTCACTTGAAAAGGCGGCCCAGGCCGCAACAGGGAATATATCGCCTTTAACATCCGAGGGACATTGAAAATCCTAATCCCTGTGCTCTTGTGCTCTTTAGTAATCTATGAATACGATATCTTCCGGGATTGCGACGACATCTCTGTGGGTGGGGCCGAGGAGTTTTTTTATTTCGGTGCTGTGCTTGCCGGCTAATGCTTTCAATTGAGTGCTGCCGATACTCGTTACGGCCTTGGCGTTATTATTTAGCATAATAACCGAGCCGACCTCGAAAGAGCCTTTTACCGAGATTACTCCGCTGGGCAGGAGACTTTTGCGATTTTTGATTGCCAGCATCGCGCCCTCATCGATAAATATTGTCCCGGCAGGGCTGCTGTTTAGAATCCATCTCGAACGGTTACTGAGCTTTCGCCTGGGCATAAAGACCGTGCCGATTTCTTCGCCTGCGATAATCCGGTCGATTATGTTTTTCACTCTGCCGTCCGCTAAAACTATCCGATAGCCGGCATTGGAGGCGATCTTCGCAGCTTCGATTTTGGTTTTCATTCCCCCGGTGCCGTGGGTGCTGCCTCTGCCTCCGGCGTTTCGAATAATATCAGCGGTTATCTCGAAAACGGTGTGTATCGGCCTGGCGCCGGCGAATTTTCGGGGGTTCTTATCGTAAAGAGCGTCGATATCGCTGAGCATAATCAAAAGGTCGGCGTCGATTTTACTGGCGACCAGAGCGCTTAGTTTATCGTTATCGCCGAAGGCCGAGCCGATTTCGTCGGTACTTACACTGTCGTTCTCGTTCAGGATTGGCACTACAGCCAATTTGAGCAGTGTCTCGATGGAATTGCGAAGGTTCAGATAGGTTCTTCTGTTATTCAGCACCTCGGCGGTCAGCAGGACCTGAGCGACGGTTACGCCGTGGCGAGCAAACGATTTTCTATATTCAGCCATAAGTAACGGCTGTCCGATGGCGGCGCAGGCCTGTCGCATCTTTGTGTTCGTTAATTTGCCGCGCATCTCCAACTGTCCTCTCCCCATACCGATAGCACCCGAGCTGATAATGACGACCTGCCTGCCGGTTTTGAGCAGAGAATTTATCTGCCGGGCGATTCGGCGAACATAGGCAGAGTCTATCCCGCCATTTTTCGTCAGAATATTCGTGCCGATTTTTAAAACTATTCGCTTTGCTTTACTGAAGTCCCGCATTATTCGTCGCTCGTCGTTCGCATCTCGTGATTCGCCCGATTCTCTAATTCTCTAAACTCTTGTGAGTGAATTTTTTTGCATCGCTGCCGGCATAGTCCGCTACAACCTGGCCGGTGCCGAGGAGTTTCCATTTATAAATCACAAGGCCTTGAAGTCCTACCGGCCCGCGGGCGTGTATCTTGTTGGTGCTTATGCCTACTTCGGCGCCAAGCCCGTAACGGAATCCATCACTAAAGCGAGTACTGCAATTCCAGAACACATTTGCAGAATCGACCAGGTCCATAAACATCCTGGCTTTATCCTTATCAGTCGTAACAATAGTATCAGTATGTCCTGACCCGTAGTGGTTAATATGTTCAATCGCCTTATCAAGGCCATCGACGATTTTTATCGAAAGGATATAATCCAGATACTCCGTTGACCAATCTTCTTCGACCGCCGGTTGTACGTCGATTATTGATACTGTTTTCTCGCAGCCGCGTAGCTGGACATCCTTTTCCTCTAAGGCTGCTTTGACTTTCGGCAGGAACTTTTCGGCAACTTTATTATCTACCAGCAGAGTTTCCGCGGCATTACAAACAGCGACGTACTGGCACTTGGAATCGACGGTGACATTAACAGCCATATCCAAATCAGCATCGCTGTCTATATAAACGTGGCATATACCATCAGCGTGCCCGAGCACTGGTATATTGGTATTGTCCATAATATACCGAACGAATTCATTCGAGCCGCGGGGGATGACAAGGTCGATATATTCGTCTAAGGCCAACATCTGAGCAACGTCCTGGCGTGTTTCCAATAGCTGAATCCATCCTTTGGGTAGCCCGGCTTTTTCACTTGCCTCGGAGATTGTCTCAGCTAAGATTCTATTGGTTTTTACCGCTTCACTTCCGCCTTTCAGAAGGACGGCGTTGCCGCTTTTTAAGCAGAGCGTTGATATTTGTACAAGGGCGTCCGGCCGAGACTCAAAAACAACGCCGATAACGCCAATCGGACAACTGACTTTGTAAAGTTCGAGCCCTTTATCGAGCTCGGTGGCAGTGACTGTTTTACCAACAGGATCGTCGAGTTTGATTAGGCTGTCGATGCCGGCGATAGTCTGAGCTATTTTGTCTTCGTCAAACTTGAGTCGTTTCAATAAAGGCCCAGCCAGATTGTTCTTTTCGGCCGTGACCAGGTCCTCTTTGTTGGCCGAGACGATTTCAGCGCAGTGTTGATTCAGTGCTTTGGCAATCTCGGCTAAAGCGTTGTTCTTTATATCGGTCTTGGCCACTGCCAGTTGAATTGAGGCCGACCTGGCTACCGAGGCTATTTCTGAAATATTCATTGTTGGTTTACCATTGACTATTAACTATTTACGATTTATCATCGCAGTATAAGTCTTCGATAATTGATAATCAATAATCAATTACAAGCGGGTGTAGCTTAATGGTAAAGCTCCAGCCTTCCAAGCTGGTCATGTGGGTTCGATTCCCATCACCCGCTTTTGTTATACCCTTGAAGGGTAGTAAATTCCCGCGTGTAAAATCATAAATCCCGATTTATCGGGACTACTTACCCGCGCACAAACGGGAATTTTTAATCGAGAGCACTATATATAATCCCTTTTCTCAACACTCCTGTTATATGTCTTCGATTTTCTTGTTGGATTTGGATGAGTTGTTGTGGAATTTACAGGTTCCTGTGAAAAACGGCGGGGGGGAGGCGGAAAAAATAATTAGCTCTGCCAAAAGTATTATATTTTCGTAAGCACTGCTTTTTGCGTGAATTAGATTCTTTCGCGGACCGTCCTATAATAAAATTTCGCAAAATTTTTGAAAAAAGTGTGTTTGTGTGTTGACAAAGTGGTGGTAAGTAGTAAGATTTCCCATATTAAGTATATCAAGTGGGACGAATGCCATGCTTTTATTAACAGGCGAATATCTGCACGTTGTCGATAGCAAAAGCAGGGTCCTCATCTCAAACAAGCTGAGGAGTCAGATTGATGTCGATGAGCACGGCAGCAATTTCTATCTTGTCCTCGGCGCCAACGGCATACTTTGTTTGTATCCCGAAAAGTATTTCGAGCAGATAGCCCTTGCGGTTACGCCGGGCACTACCGCCCCTGACGAGGCTGTAGCGTTCGAGCGAATCAGCTTTGCTTTGACCAGTAAGGTGGAGCTGGACGGCCAGGGTCGATTGCTCCTGAACGAAAGATTGCGAAAGAGGGCGGGATTGAAAGACCATATTACACTTATAGGCGTTAGAGACCATATCGAACTGTGGAACAGCGAAAGCTGGGAACAATATCTTTCAGACAATATGGCCCAATATCAGAAACAGATGTCGCAGGCACGGCAGATTGTCCTGCACGAGCAGAGCGAAGGTATTTAAGATTTAGAGTTATGCCTAATCTCGAATTTGCAGAAGACATGATCTTAATCTTTATTAAGGAGGCAAAATGATTGGAACGGATTCGAGTCATTGTCGGATTGTTGCCGGAAGTCTCGTCGGTGAAAGGGAGGTTGATGAACGGACTTTCACCTCCCTGGCAATTCTTGCAGAACGGCTGGAACGATTGAAGAAAATCGACGAGATTTTTTCCGGCATTGAATTTTCTCCCGCTGTTGTTGAACTTCAATGTCAGAAGAACACAATAGCTGTAGGCTGATTCGAAGTGCTTTGTGTCTGTTGAGTACTGCATTGTGAAGCGTCGCAGTGCGATACAATATACACGATATGATAAACGATACACGCGGAACAATAGAGGTGAATGGCTCATTAGAAGAGCATATTCCGGTTCTCGCTGAGATATTAGCCGAGCAGATAAAATTACCACCGGATGGCGTAATGGTCGATGCGACCATAGGACAGGGAGGTCATAGTTATCTGTTCGGTAAGGCCTTGGGCCCTGAGGGAGTTATCGTAGGTCTGGATGTCGATAAAAATGCTATCCGAAGGGCCCAATTTATATTAAAGGACCTTGCTTGTCGGGTTATTTTGCTTCATTCGAATTTTTCTCGAATCAGCGAGCAGGTCCGTAAGCAGGGTATAAATAAGGTTGATTTTATATTGGCGGATTTGGGGCTTTGCTCGGCACAGCTGGCTGATAGTCAAATGGGTCTTAGTTTTCTTCACGATATGCCACTGGATATGAGAATTGACCAAAGATTAAAGAGTACCGCTGCCGATATAGTTAATAAGGCAGACGAAAAATCCTTAGCTGATTTGATTTACAAATTCGGCGAGGACAGGGCCTCTCGGCGAATTGCACGTTTTATTGTGCGTGAACGAGAATGCGGGCCGATAACCACGACCGGCCAATTAGCAAAGATAGTTTGCAGGGCATTTGCAAAGGCAGGCCGAAGCAGAAAAAGAAGAATACACCCCGCAACCAGGACTTTCCAGGCATTGAGAATTGCGGTCAATGACGAGCTGGAGAATTTGAAGAAGCTGCTTAATTCGGCGCCGGAGCTGCTGAATAATAAGGGTTATATAGCTGTCATTAGCTATCACAGTCTGGAAGATAGATTAGTTAAAAATGATTTTAAGCAAAACGGAAAGGACGGTATTTACAGGATAATTACCAAGAAGCCGATTGTGGCGACGCGAGAGGAAATTGCCGAAAATCGGCGAGCAAGAAGTGCGAAATTAAGGATTGCACAGAAACAATAATATTGTTGTGCGTATTGAGTATTACGAACCGACCCAGTACGCGAAAGAAAATGGAGTTTCATTATGACTTCCGATGCCAAGATTGGGTTGCTGTTAGGTTTAGTTTTTATATTTATAATTGCGTTTATCATTAATGGCCTGCCACGCTTTCGCAGTAACACAAACAATAATGAGCTAACAACCAATATGGTCAATTCTCAGAATGACTCGATGGGTATTGCAGCTAAGGAACGTAAGGCTCAGGAAGTTTTCAATCGGGCAGAGCGGGCTAAAAGGAAACGTGTTAGTAAAGTTCCGGTTGCTTCAAAGAACGAGGGAAGTGTTCGCTTCAAAATGCCCTTTCCGGAAGGCACTTCGGATGTGAAAGATGAGTCGGTTGCGGGAGCTGCTAATGATAAGGTCAAGCCGGCCGCTCCGGTGAGGAACACTGATGAGAAATCCAAAGTTAACAAACCAGAGCCTGTCAAAAGGGGTTTACCAAGGACTTATGTTGTTAGCGATGGTGATAACCTGGCTATCATAGCACAAAAATTTTACGGCCCGGATGAGGGTAATAAGAAAATAACCGTTGACCGGATATTCGAGGCCAACCGCAAAGAGTTGAAATCGCCCGATGACATTTATGTTGGGCAAAAACTTGTTATACCACTGCTGAGAGATAAATCTGACAGCGTATTTTCCAGGTCGTTGTTCGAGAAAGTGAAATCCATAGGCCGTAAACTTACTTCGTCTGAGGCGCCTAAGAAACCCAGGGCAAAGCGGAGCAAGCAATACGTTGTAAAAGAAGGTGATAGCTTATGGCAAATTGCCGCCGAGCAGCTTGGTGACGGCACTCGCTACAAGGAGATAGGCGAGCTAAACGCTGATATTTTAGGGAACGAGGACTATCTTGTTGTTGGAGTACAATTGAGAGTGCCGGCCCGATGAAGAGACGGCAAATCCGGAGTAGAAAATCCAGGGTAAAAGCCAGGGCTAAATATAAAGGACTGAATCCTCCACGAAGAACAATATATGTTTAGGATGTCGCGATTATACTTTGTTTTTATTGTTTTTTGTTTCACGGCAGTATTGATTTTTGCTGTTTATCTTCGTAATGCCAACAATCGTATTTTCTACGAGCTTTGTGCTTGCAGGAGTGAACAGAGCCAGCTAAAACAGGAGCTTGTCACTAAACAGTTATTGCTGGAAGGTATGATAAATCCTGCTGCGGTTTCACAGCGTTTTGACGAATTAAATTCCAACGACTAAAAGTTGAAAAGCGTTCGAATTACCATCCTTTTCTCATTACTTCTTATCGGTGCATTTCTGGCACTGGCGGGGCGGTGCTTTTATCTGCAATTTTTCAGGAGCGACCATTATATTGAAAAGTGCCTCAAACAGCAGCAAGGACGAATGCCCCACAAGCCTCAGCGCGGTGTGATTCTTGATTGCCGGGGTAGAGTACTCGCTGCGAGCAATAAAATCCGCATTGTTAAAGTTGAGCCTCGGAAAGTTAAAGATCTCAAAAGTTTATCGAGTGAACTCCAGCCGATATTGGGTATGGGCGCACATGAAATATGTAAATTTATCAACGAAAGCAAGAACCCGGGATATGTAAAAATTAAGGCCGGTGCCAAGCCGGAAGAGTGTGATGCCGCACGGAGGATTTCCAGCGCTGTCGGTGTCGAGACTGATTGGCGAAGACATTATCCGATGGGTCGCTTAGCTGTGCACGCTGTTGGTTTTACGAGCGTTGATAATCGGGGCTTAGAGGGCATTGAATATCAATACGACAAACAGCTCAGCGGTTCGGGGTCTCAGGATATTTTCTTTGCTGATGTGCGTCGTCGGCCCATTCGCCCTGCGCCTGTTGAGCGAAGTCCGGCGGATAATAACGACGTGGAGAACGCTGTTTTAACTAATGGTGTTGGGATTATTTTGACCATTGATGCTACTATCCAGCAGTTTGCCCGGGATGAGCTGATAAAGCAATACGAAACCTACGAGGCCGAGTCGGCTGTGGCGATTGTGGTTGAGCCAAAGACCGGAGCAATTTTGGCAATGGTTTCGCTGCCTGATTTCGACCCCGCTGAGTTTAATTCGACGGACCCGAATAATCACCGCAACCGGATATTGACCGATGAGTTCGAGCCGGGCAGTATTATCAAGCCGATCGTGACAGCAATTGCCCTTGATGCGGGCGTTGTGAACAAAGTCGAAAAGATATTCTGCGAAAACGGGAACTATCACGGCAGAGGTTTTGGGCAAATCGGTGAGTATCGCCGGGGATTCGGTGATTTGACCTTGCGGGAGATTCTGGTTGAGTCCAGCAATATAGGAATGGCCAAAATCGGCCAGAGACTCGGCAAAGAAAAACTTTATAAGGGGCTGAGGCTTTTCGGTTTCGGCAAAAGGGTGGGGATTGACGTGCCCGGCGAGGCTGATGGGCTGTTGCGAGGCACGCACAAGTGGACGGGATACAGCGTAACCCGGATACCTTTTGGTCAGGAAATTACTGTAACGGCAGTTCAATTGGTTCGGGCTTTCTGCATACTTGCCAACCGTGGTCGTCTGGTTCGTCCGTTCCTGGTCAAAGCGATTGTTGGCAACGATGGAGAGATTACGGAGCTAAAACGACCTCTGCCGCCGGTCGGTTACGTGGTCAAGCCGGAAGTTGCCGAGTGGATTGTCAGCGATTGCTTAGTCGGTGTGATTAATGAGGGTACGGGCGAACGAGCCAAACTGGAAAAATGGCAGGTGTTCGGGAAAACGGGAACGGCCCAAATTGCAAAAAGCAACGAGCGAGGTTACTCGGATAGTGATTATGTCGCCTCCTTTATAGCCGGGGCGCCGGCTGAGGACCCGGCGATAGTGGTTTTGGTTTCAATCCGCAAGCCGAACAAGAAGCTCGGTAAAGGCTATGCAGGCGGAGTTGTGGCCTCTCCGGTGGCCGGTAAAATAATCGAAAAAACGCTTAACTACCTTGAAACCAGGTGAAATAGACCCAAGACACAAGACAGGATTCCCAAACGCAAAAGGGTGTGCTTGGGAGTCTAAATAAGACTCAAGTTTTTGGTCTGAAGTCTGAAAAAAAAATGGCCAAGATAATTTACGCTGTTGCGGGGGAAGGGTTCGGGCACAGCAGCCGCTCCCACCTGATAGGGCAGAGACTAATCGATGCGGGGCATGATTTAATCTTTGTGGGGTCACAGAAATCGCTGCTCTATTTGAAACAATATTTTGGAGAGCGTGTTAAGGAGATTTTCGGCCTTTCCTTTGCTTTTGTAAATGGGCGGATAGACAAATCGGAGACTCTCAAAAGAAACCTTCTGAAGCTGCCTGAGGCCAATAAGCAGAATGACGAGCTTTTCAAGAAACATTTCGAGCCGTTCGAGCCGGACCTTGTGATATCAGACTTTGAGCCTTTCAGTGCGTGGTGGGCCTGGCGAAACAGGGTGCCGTTTATCAGCATCGACCACGAACATATGCTTACACATTGTAAGCTCGAACACCCGCATAGAAACTGGTTTTCGAGAATAACCGCCAGCGTGGTAACCGAATGTCATTACGTGGGGGCGGTCGCTTACATTATTGTGAATTTCTTTGATGCACCTTTGAGGGTTGATTCTGCGGTTTTGGCGCCGCCTATCATAAGGCCGGTCGTCAGCTCGCTTAAGGCAAGGGCGGGTGAGCATATTCTGCTGTATTCCACTATCGGCAATGGCGAGGAACAGTTGCGGCAGGTGCTTGAGAAATTTAGTGAGCAAAAGTTTTATATTTACGGTTTTAATACAAGTGCCGAATATAAAAATTGCATTTTTAAGAAGCGTTCGACCGAGGGATTTCTGGCCGACTTAGCGGAGGCCCGTGGGGTGATAGCTTCAGCCGGCTTTTCTTTGATAAGCGAATGTATGTACCTGAGAAAGAAGATGCTTTTGCTGCCTTTGGCCGGTCAGTATGAGCAGATAATCAACGCACATTACGTTCAAAAGCTCGGCCTGGGGATTTCGGCTGAGAAATTAGATGAGGCGACTTTGGCCCGGTTCCTCGATGAACTGGGTAAGCCTATGCCGAGTGATGAGAGAATTATCTGGCCGGACAATGATAAATTCTTCCGGATACTGCAAGAGGTTTTAAACAGACTGCACAATCCGATCAGTATAGCACTTTCCTAAGTTGAATATTAGTAATACAAAGATATTGCTCATTCAGTAAAGCTTTTACTTACTTGTTTCACTCCGGCTTCCACCTGAGGTCTTTTAAGTACTTTGTCTCTACGAATTGTATGTGCAAATCGACAAACAAGATATTGCAGCCTTCGTGTTCGTGGTTATCTGTGGTTAAGATTTCAGATCCTCCGGACTGGTTCCAGCCGGAGTTTGTTTCAAAGAGCAGAACCATATTATCCGGATCGATCTTGTCAAGGGTTACTATATTTTTATTTATAGCATAATTGCAAGGTCCTTTCCGTGCTTTTTTACAGCGGAACATTGAAGGGCTTACCTCGGTGTGCTCGGTCAGTAAGTCACACCATTTCGAGTTTGTTGGAAGAGTATCATTATGCTCTTCGGTGTAGATAAGTATTGCCTTGCGGAGGCCAGAAAGATTCGTTCCACAGACCATTCGAAAGGCATGCCGCCTTATCTTAAGAAAGACCGGCATGTATATCAAGAGAACAAGGATGGAAATGACGAAACCCAAGACAGCGAAGCCTGTTCCTTTAACTCTGCCGTTACTTTTTTTTATTATAACTATACTGACAATACTAAAGATGATTGCGATAAGCATAAGAGGAAAAACGATGATGCTCATGAGACTAAGTGCAAATGACAGTATGGCTAACGCGCTTGTCATTGGAGTTTGATGTTGAGTAGTTACGGAAACTTCCGACAATACCGAACTACAGGAATGGCATATCTGGGCATCATCAGGATTCTCTGTTTTGCATTTTGGGCATTGCATTTACATTCCTTCCGCGTTTTACTCCGGCTCCCACTTAAGGTCATTTAAATCCTTTGTTCTAACAAATTCCACGTGTGAATCGATAAACAGGACATTGCAGCCGTCACCCTGGTGGTTATCGGTGATCAAGATTTCAGGTCCGCCGGTTTGGTTCCAGCCGGGGTGTGTCTCAAAAAGTAATACCATATCAGGCGGAGCCCTTTCTATATCCAATTTCTCGACATTCTTGTTCATAGCGTAATTGCAGGGGCCCTCAGTTGCGCCTTTGCAGCGAAGCATCGAAGATCTGACTTCGGTGTGCTCTATCAGTAAATCGCACCATTTTGATGGTGTCGGGATATCATCAAAATCGTTGGAGTAGATAAGCATTGCCTTGCCGAGGGCAGACATATTGGTGCCGCAAACCATTCGGAACGCTATTTGTCTCGTCCTCGCGAGGGCGGGCATCATAATCCCCAACATCAGCGGTA
>SDBS01006963.1_pt1 | contig 10999 bp, 9 predicted proteins | sample 2277091 | NCBI WGS metagenome assembly SDBS01 (sample SAMN10404972, study PRJNA504765) | marine sediment metagenome | isolation source: marine sediment core GS10_PC15, 163 cmbsf | place: Arctic Ocean: Southern Knipovich Ridge | collected 2010 | reverse complement strand
TTAAATAGTTCACTTATATTTTTTTCTTCTTATTTCATCTATCATTCTGAAAAATTTCAAGAAAAGATATCACCTAAAAAATTTTGGGAACGTAAAATCAATACTTTAAGTACTGAATTAAAAAAAGATGATATTAGAATAAAATCTTTAAAACTAGATTTAGAAAAAGAGATATCACTTGCTACTTATAATGAAGAGATGGCAGAAATAAAAGCTCAAAGAGAAGATCTAGATGCAAATGATATTTATAACGAAATGGAAAATGAGCATATTCAAAAACTTTCTCGTATAAAAGATGAAATTGATGAAATAAGTAAAGATGAAGAAAAAGTAAAAAATAATCTTGAAAAAGCTCTCTGCCACATAAACTTATTAAAATAAATTATTGAGTTAGATCCTCAAAAATTTCTAAGATTTTATCATCAATATTTGTATCATCAATATTTTGAAAATCTTCAATATCAAATCTAGGATGTTTTGTTGAATTTTTAATTTTACCGTGAAAGCTCATTTGATTATTGGTTATAAGCAGTTCATTTGGATCAAAATTCCCTCTTTGGTTGGCAGAGAGAATATAATCTTTTCTGTTTTTATCAAAAATAGATCTGCCATCAAAAAAGATATCTAGATTTTCATCTGGCATAATCTCTGAAAATATAGTTGGAAAGATATCGATATGAGTGGTTACTTCATTAAATTTTTTTTCATTATTTATTAGCTTATAAATAAGGGGTATCCTCAATTGATAATCATTTAGATGACAGGCGTGAAAAATAGAACCTTTTTCAAAAAATTCTTCCCCATGATCAGCGGTAAATACAATGATGCTATCTTTGTATAAATTGTTCTTTTTTAAAGAAGTGATAAATTTACCAAATAGAGAATCGATGTAATTGATCGCATTTTTATATCGGTTTTTAACAGGCTCTAAACCGCTTTTACTCATCGATAGGGCAAGATAGTTAATATTTTTAGCATATGGCTCAAATTTAGGCTTAAAACCATCGAGCCAGCTATATTCAGAGTGGGTTGAATCTAAAAATATGATAAAAACATTAGAATTATTATTTTCTTTATTTTTTAGAGTTTTTTTTAGCATTTTAATAGTTGTCATATCTCTGATGGCTGCGATAGGAGATAGAGCAGAAAAATCATTAAAATTATCAACTAGAGACTCATTTTTACCGAAAAGAAGTTTATCAAGATTGAAGAATTGGAGTTCAGCAGATGAGAATACATTTATTTTATAGCCTATCTTTTTTAGAATGTGCAATGGCAGAGAACCATGTTCTAAAGAGGTGCTAGCTTTGGACCAATAAATAGGATGATTAGAATGAAAAATAGAGTACCAAGATATATAGGTAGTATTAGAAGCTGAATATGAACTGTCAGAGCAGGTGTTTTCATTAGCAAATGAATAAATATTCGGCGCTATTTCATCTGTGATATAATCTTTTCTAAGAGCTTCTGTGACAAAAATAAAAATATTGGGTTTATGCTCAAGATGAAACTCTTTTTTATTTAACTCTTCAATTAGTTTTTTTTCATCTCTGATTGGTTTTAGGGGCGTTGATAAAAATATCTGTTTTTTATTGTGAGATAAAAAGTTAAAAGCTAAGGGAAGACGTTTTTGGTTTTTATAGATGTAATCGATATTTTTATATTTGCAAATAACATCGATAGATATCAAAGCTAAAACTAAATATAAAAAAGTGGTAAATAGATGCTTTTTTTTCACCTTCAAAGTGTTTTTTTGACAGAGCTTGTTAGTAATGTGATATAGATAAACACCTAAAAGAGGTAGAAGCGTGAGGGCTAAAGCAATTAATAAATACATAGTAAAATTTAGATTAATAGCTCTAAAGGTCACTAAAATATTTCTGAAACCACCTGATAAAAATAAATTTAAAACAAAGATTAAATTTTGATTTATTAAACTCAGTATTATGAAATTGGCCATGTAAGATAAAAGTAGAAAAAAACTAAAGCCGATAAATATATTTTTTAAAATTTTAGGCTTTATTGAGCTTTGAATGAATATTAAAGATAGCAACAAAGCTAAAGCTTGCAAGATGGAATATAGCGCAAATAAAGCATTAGTTTTAAAGGCTGTGCAAAAAGTTATTACAATCAAAAAAAGGGAATAGAATATATAGTTTATATTAAAAGATTTTTGAAAAAAGAGAGCAGTCTTCTCTTTTATTTTTGATATAAATGCATTTTTCATATCGTCTATATTTTTTCAGCTATGATAGTGTATTTTTTTTGTTTTTAACAAGAAGCTTTTTGTAGTATAATCAAAATAACGCTAAAAAAAGAGGTAAAGGATGAAAAAATTGATAATAAAACTTATTTCTTTAATGGTCATATCTTTTTCTTCATTTTCATGCACAGCATCTAACGATACAAAAAGTGAAATTCAAGTGAGTGAAATTGAAGTGGATAAGGAGTATAGCGTAGTAATCCTCGGCGGTGGCATCGGTGCTTTGACCTCTGGTATCTATCTTGCCAGAGCTGGCTATCAACCACTTATTATCGAAGGCGATCTACCCGGTGGATTAATTACTCAATCTCACTCAGTAGAAAATTGGCCGGGAGAGACTCAAATATCAGGTACAGATCTAGTTGATAAAATAAAAGAGCAGGCAAAAAAAAATGGCTGCATTTTTTTATCAAAAAAAGTTGTTGATATAGATTTTTCAAAAAAACCAACCATAATAACCCTTGAAGATTCATTTAGAAAGGATAAGGTAGAAAAAATCAAAGCAACATCTTGCGTTATTGCGATGGGCACTTCTTCGAATTACTTAAATATTCCAGGTGAAAAACTCTATTGGGGCAATGGGGTTTCTAATTGTGCAATATGCGATGGATCTTTTTATAAAGATAAGACTGTTGCCATAATCGGTGGTGGTGATGCTGCGGTAGTAGAAGCTAATTATCTATCTAAGCTTTGTAGAGAGGTCTATATTCTTGTTAGAAAAGATCAAATGAGAGCAAAAGATAAAGAAAAGATAAAAGCTTTAGAAAAAAGACAAAATGTTGAAGTGATATATAATACAAATGTTACGGAAATAAATGGCGATAACAATCAAGTAAGATCTGTTACTCTTGTTAATAATAAAAATAATGATAGATCTCAATTAGATGTTGATGGTGTGTTTTTAGCGATAGGATCGAAACCTAACTCTACGCTTTTTAAAAACAAGATCAAATTAGATACAGCAGGTTATATTAAAGTTGCCGATGATAAACAAACATCTGCTAAAGGTATTTTTGCAATAGGCGATATTATAGATCCAATTTATAAACAAGCAATCACTGCAGCTGGTGATGGTGCAAAAGCTGCGATTGCTGCTCAGAAGTATTTAGAGAATTTTGATGCTCCAAAACAAGTTATAAAATTTGCTAATGCAGCTGATATTGAGTCTCCTAGAGTTATTGAAATTAATAGCTATGAGCAGTTCGAAAAAGAAATTAAATCTGGAGTGCCAGTTATTATTGATTTTTATGCTTCTTGGTGTGGACCTTGTAAAAGAATTGCGCCAATGCTTGAAGATAAAGCTAAAATTTTATCTGGCAAAGTTAAGATTTTGAAAGTTAACGTTGAAAAGTTTCGAAATATTTCTTCAAAATATCAAATAACCGCTATGCCGACAATTATTGTTATCGATCAAAACTCTAACTATCTTTTTAAGAGAATGGGACCTGAGAGTATTTCAGATATTTTTAATTCTTTAGAAAAAATAAAAGATAAATCGCCGAGTGAAATTGATAAGTATTTAAAAAGCTTGAAATAATTATTTGTTAAAAAGGTTTTCTAAGGCCTCTTCAAAATATTTAATTCTTTCAGGATGAGAGGCTATATCTATTGGATTGCTATTAACATCTTTTAAAGAGATTATTTCTAGCGGCTGTTTTTTGAATAGTTCTTTTGTGTTTTTAAATCTAAAAGTTAATTTATCTTCTTTTGTATGAATAAAAAACTCTACTGGGGTTCTAGAACCGTTATATCTAGTGGTTACTGTAAATGGAAGTATAGGTTTCTCAAAGATTGATTCACCGTTTAAAAGATCTGAAAATTGATTTTTTTCGAAGATATAATCAAAGATACTAGGCATTACATCGATATGAGATATTAAATCTCTTTTAGGGATATTTCTTTGATTTTTACCTAGTTTTAGATAGATGGGTACATTGGTTTGAGCAGATGATAAATGAGAAGCATGAAAAAGGCGTCCTTCTTCATAAAACTCTTCACCATGATCGCCTGTTATGATGATGATTGAATCATCGAATAGGTTTTTCTTTTTTAGAGTGTCAAAAAAAGATTGGATTAGAGAATCTACAAAATAAATAGAATTTTTATATCTATTTTTTATCAGATCAATTGTATCTTTTGAAGCATAGGATTTAAAAGATTCTATCTCAGCTATAGGTCTAAACTTGATATCAAAATCCTTAGGCCAGCTATATAAAAAATGAGTAGAGTCTAAAAAGGCAATATAGACATTTTGATCTTCTTCTAGAGTAGCTCTCATGGCAGAGAAAACCTCTTTATCTGAATCACAAGCCTCTTTAGGATAGTAGTGAGGAAAGAGTTTAAAATTCTCACAAAGATATTGATCTTCTCCAAAAAGAAGATCTTTCATCTTATAATATTTTAACTCAGGGGCTGAAAAGACATTTATTTTATAGCCCATCTTTTTTAAAATTTGGAGACTAATAGCACCAGATTTCCAATTTAAATCTTTATAATTTTTCCAATGATATGGGTAATTAGAATAAAAAAAAGAAAACCAGGATTGATGGGTTGCATTCGCGTTGGATAAAGATCTATCAAAACTGATATTGCTTTTTTTAAAAGATGAAAGATTGGGAGCAATATCATCTGTGATATAATCATTTCTAAGACTTTCTATTACAAAGATAAAGATATTTGGTTTTTTATTGGTAGATAGATTTTTTTGATTGATGAGAAGAAGAGTTTCTTTTTCATTTTTTGGACTTTTTAGAGCTACTTGAATAGAAGTTGTTAGAGTTTTAGGTTGAATAAATGTAAGTTTCCAAGGTAGTGATCTCGTATAGGCATTATATACATTTGGGAGGATCGAGCCAGAAGCTTTATAATCCCAAAAACAAATCGCAAGAGGAATGCATAAAAAAAGCTGAATTAAATGATCTTTAGCTAAAAAAAGCTTTCTTTTTTTAGCTAATTTATTAGTTAGTTTGTAAAAACCTATGCCTGCAAGCGGAAGTAATAAGATTAGTATGCCAAAAATAATCCAAGCAAAAAATGGAATTCCAGTGGTATGCAACATCTCAATAAAATTTTCTAAATCTTCATCTAAAGCAATACCCAGACCATCCCAAAAAGTTAGATCTAACATTTTAAAGACAGCCAAATCTATGATGTGACTTACTAAAAAAACAAAAATCAAACCGATAAAGATATTAAAAAAGATCTTCGGAAGATTTTTTTGAATTACCCAAGCCAAAAAAGCAAAAGCACATATTTCTAAAATCGACTGCGCGTAAGAATAGATTAGAAAAAAAGCTTTAGAATAACCGGAAGTCTCTTGGATCTCCAAAACACTTAGAGTTCCAACGATTATACTAATCACTAGCAAGATCCCAAAAAAAATATAATTTATATCTAAAGATTTTTTCTTGCTCATATTTTCTTTATATATAACCAAATATTTTATGCAAACAAATTTGAAATAGAGCTTTTAATCAAGATCATATTTGAAGAAGTTAAATAATAGGGATAGTAAACTGCTACCCACTTTAACTTTTTCAAAAGTAGCATTATAGTTATTTTTGCAATTTAAAAGAGCTCTATTGGCAGCTGGCTGAGCTATGTTCATTTCGCTTTGCGAGCGCTGAGTAACTCTTTTAGACCTTTCAGCAAGTTTTTTTAAACGATTTCTATCAAAGATTGAAGTTTGACCAATTTGTTTTTGAATCTTTTTTAGAATTGAATCTTGCTGATGTTGAAAATGGGTTATTTGATAAAGAGCTGTTTTTTGACAATTTTTATACTCTTTGTTGAGGTCCAAAAAAGGCTGTATTGAATAATATAAATATCCAAAACCAATTGAAGCTCCGATAGCAAGAGAACCAAAAGCTAAAGCTTTTTTATGATTGGCCCAAATATATTTGGTTCTTTCAATAAAACTTTTTTCATCATTTTTTGATTTAGAATTTATTGATTTTGATTTGAAAAAACCACCAATATTATGTGAAACATCTAAAAAAAGAGCTAAAGGCGATAAAATAATACAAAAAAAGATTTTTGTTATTTTTTTTAAAGTGTTTTTCTCTTCTTGAACAAACTCTTTTGCCAAACTAATCTCTGGCCAATATGTAGTTTTATCAGTTATAGAAAGTGTTTGTGACATTTTTAAAACCTTAAATAAATAGCTTGCAAAGATATTAAATTTTCTGATTAAAAACTATAAAATTGTTAATCATAAAAAAAACGATTCTGAAAATAAGTTTGTTTATTTTTTATTGACCAAAGAGGAGCGTCTATTTCTTGAAAAAATTTCTTATTGCATTCATCAATCGCCCAGTTTCTTTTATTAGATAATTCTTCATCGGCTTGTTCTAGGTCTTCGAAACTTGTGAATTTTTTAAAAGGGTTGTTCTCATCTACTAATGGATTTGCTCTTTGATTTTTATCAACTTCTTTGTAAAGATCCAGCATTTTAGTTTTTTCTGGAATAAAGCTTTCTTGAATGTCTCTAATACAAGTTTTTCTAGCTTCATATACTTTTGCAATTTTAACTAATTTATCTTCATATTCTTTGGCTAAATCAGCATGAGGTACTAGAGGCCTATTACGATAAAGAAAAACAAGAGCTGAGAGGGCAATACCGCCAGAAGCGGTTAAAAGAATTTTTCTTTTATGATTGGTCCAGAGACTTTTTATTTTTTGGGTTAAACTTTTTTTGCTTGGTTCTTTTTTTTTGGCAAGAGAGGCTTTTACATACAAAGAGAATCTACCCCAACAAAAGTTAGCTATTTTGTAAGTTAGATCCAAAACCAAAGCTAGAGGAAAAATAATAATGCTGGATAGAAGTTTAATGATTTTGAAAGTGGTATTTTTTTCATCCAAAATAAAGGTTTTGGTCCTAACGATTACCGGCCAATTTGTTTGGGTTGGGTTAGATGGTGTGTCAATTGCTGTTGTCATATATTTTAATAAATTTAAAAAAAATTATAAGATTTATAAAAAAAAAAATAATTAAATGCAATATACAATCCAAATATCTTGATCTCAAGCTTGAGACATTTATTTTAAATTTGTTATTTTCAAAGAGTTAATCTAAAAAGATTTTCTTTTATAAATTAGATAAAATTCGTATTATTTTAGCTTATTTTTTATGAGGTTTACATGAGATGGATTAAAGATTTTGAGCTTTTTTTATTTGATTTAGATGGGCTTTTGGTCAATACAGAAAATATTCACTATCAGGCGTACATAAATATGTTAAATAGACGTGGCTTTAAATTAGATTGGTCTTTTTTAAAGTTTTGTGAAGTTGCCCATTTTGATGATCAAAGTTTAAAAGAAGGCGTTTATGCAATTTTCCCTGATCTTTTAGAACAAGAACCTAACTGGGAGGTTTTAAGAGATGAAAAAAACAGAATCTATATAGATCTTTTAAGATCTTCTAAAATCGATTTATTACCAGGGGTAGGAAAGCTTTTGTTAGAGCTTGAAAAACAAAATATAAAAAGATGCGTAGTGACCAATTCTTCTAAACAAATGACTGATATGATGCAAGCTAAACAAAAAACTTTAAAAAGCATTCCCCATTGGATCACAAGAGAAGACTATTTACTTTCTAAACCTAATCCTGAGTGTTATCTAAGAGCGATTAGTTTATATGGCGAAAAAGGGGATAGAATTATAGGATTTGAAGACTCTCTCAGGGGTATTAAAGCTTTAGTTAGAACATCTGCCCAGCCGGTATTAATAGCATCTCTTATGAATCCAAAAGCTGATGCTTTTATTTCAAAAGAGGTATTGCATTTCAAATCTTTTGAGGATATCCCAATGAAAGGTATTATCTAAATTGAGATTAATACTCTACTCTATCTAAAAAAAGGCCTTGGGGCTCGGCTGGTTTAGAAGCTAATGTGCGATCTTTGGCTTTTATTATTTTTTCGATCATATCTATTGGCAGTTTTTTACTTTCAACATCTAGTAGAGTTCCTACAATATTCCTGACCATCTTATATAAAAATCCATCACCTTCAAACTCTATTATGATTTTATTTTTTTGCTCAATTACAGCAATTCTTTGAATAGTTCTTATTGGATTTTTTTTAGCTGAGCCTTCTAATTGTTTGTTTGCAAAGGATGTGAAATCGTGTTTTCCGATAAATAAGCTGCAAGCCTTTTTTAAAAGATTAATATCTAATTTTTTTTTGATTTGATAAGCATAAAACCTAGAAAAAGGATTTGGGGTAGGATCATGAGAGATATGATAAGAGTAAACTTTTGATTTGGCGGAAAACCTGGCATGAAATGATAAATCAACCTCTTCAATTTTAATAACTCTAATATCTTTTGGAAGTAGAGAGTTCAACGAGTGCTTAAATCGCTGAATAGGTATTTTTTGATCGACTATAAAATGCGCAACTTGTCCACGGGCATGTACTTTTGCATCAGTTCTTCCAGAGCCAGTAATTTGTGTTTTACTATTTAAAATTTTACTTATCTCATTTTGGATAAGATCTTGAATAGTTATTTTGTTTTTTTGAATTTGCCAGCCATGGTAGTTTGTGCCATCATAGGCTATAGTCATTTTATATTTATATTTTTTCATAAGCTAAAAAAGTAAGATTAATTGACTATATTAGCAAATATAAGCTTTTTGATTTAGTAAGAATTTATAAAAATTTTGAAAAAGAAAAAGCCCAAAGATTAAAAAAAAATCTTTGGGCTTTTTCAAGAAATTTAAGTTAAGTGCTTGCTGATCACTTTTGTCATTTGGAACATGTTAATTGATTTTTTTGAACCAAATACTTTAGCTAATGCTGCATCTGGATTAATATTGCGTCTGTTTTTTGGATCTTGTAGTTTTTTTCTTTTAATGTAAGCCCATAGTTTTTTTGTAACTTGAGTTCTTGGCATTGGTCCTTTACCGACTACCTCAGCAAGATCTTTGCTTACTTTTAAGGGTGCCATGAATTTTGATGGTGCTTTTTTCTTAGCCATATTTTTTCTCCTTTAAAAACTGAAATTTTAATAATATTTACTCTCTAATAAAACTTTTTTATCTCTATACGTATTTAATAGTCAAAGGAAATCTTAAAAATTTTATTAAGCAGGTTTGGAAAATATAATAAAAAAAGCTTCAAAATTAGCTCGAGAGCATTGTTTGAAGCTGTTTTTGTAAATAAAAAGAGCAGCAAGAAAAAATCTTGCTGCAATAATTCTTTTTTATTACTCGCCGCCTAGATATTTAGCAAGTCCATAAATAACAAGAGTAGCCGCAGCTGCTATTCCAGCTCCAACTGCTACAGGATATTGATGATTTCTAATATAATTGATTCCTACATTAAAATATTGTTTTGCAGTTGCAAAGTATTGAGGGAAATTTTTTAAAAACCCTCTCATCCAATTCATTACTGCTAATGCTGTACTTTTAAGAACACCACCAATATTTTTTACTTGACGTCCAGCCCAAGTTGCGTAGACAGAACCTTTCTCAACAACAATATTTTTTGCTTGTTGAGCAGTGCTTGCAACTGCTGTTTTAATTGCGTTAAAGTCCATTGAAATACCTCCAAAAAGTTATTGTAATTCTTTTATAAAATAGCAGACATTATAGCTTGCTTCAATTTATTGTAAAGAGAAGATTCTGATTTTTTTTTATTTTTGCTTTTTGATTTTGTTTTAGATTTTTGATATAGTCGTAAGTTTAGTAAAGGAGCTTAAAAAAATGATTTATAACATAGATGATAAATTAAACGAGATCGAAAAAAGAATCAAAGACATGTGGAGGTATCTTTGACGTTGCTGCAAAAGAAAAAGAAATTCAATATCTAGAAAAAAATATGAATTCACCCTCTTTTTGGGATGATCAAGATAGAGCTAAAAAAATAGTCAAAAAAGTTAATGTTTTAAAATCTTGGACACAGCCATATTTTGAGATTGCAAATGGTTTTAATGATTTAAATGAATTTTTCAAAGAAGCCAAAGAGACAAAGGATGAAAAGCTTATCTCTGATTTAACTCTTGAGCTAGAAATTCTTGAGAAGAAATTAGAAGAACTAGAAATTAAAAAAATGCTTTCTCATGAATTAGATCCTAAAAGTTGTTTCTTATCTATTAATGCTGGAGCTGGCGGTACCGAATCTTGCGATTGGGCAAATATGCTTTTTAGAATGTATGAAAGATATGCAACAAAACGGGGGTGGAAAGTTGCTATTATAGATAAGGTAGATGGAGATGTTACAGGCATTAAAAGTGTTACTTTAAAATTCGAAGGCGATTTTGCTTATGGCTATACTAAATCTGAAAAGGGTGTGCATAGATTAGTTAGGATATCACCTTTTGATGCTAGTAAAAAAAGGCACACCAGTTTTGCATCCGTTGCTGTTAGCCCAATAATCGATGAAGATATTGAAGTAGATATCCAGCCACAAGATATAAGAGTAGATACTTTTAGAGCCTCTGGTGCTGGTGGACAGCATGTTAATGTCACGGATTCTGCAGTTAGGATAACCCATATCAAGACAGGAATAGTTGTAACCTCACAAAGCGAGAGAAGTCAAGTTCAGAACCGACAAACCTGCATGGAGCTCCTAAAATCTAAACTCTATGAAAAAGAAATATTTGAAAGAGAAGAAAAAATCAGTAAGATAGGGGGAGAGAAAAAGAAAATAGAATGGGGCTCTCAAATAAGAAGTTATGTTTTTCAGCCGTATACTCTCGTTAAAGATACAAGAACGAAATATGAAACTTCAAATGTTACAG
>SDBS01006962.1_pt1 | contig 10999 bp, 8 predicted proteins | sample 2277091 | NCBI WGS metagenome assembly SDBS01 (sample SAMN10404972, study PRJNA504765) | marine sediment metagenome | isolation source: marine sediment core GS10_PC15, 163 cmbsf | place: Arctic Ocean: Southern Knipovich Ridge | collected 2010 | reverse complement strand
TAAATCCAAGTAATAAATATCATGAGAACCTCTAATTGGAAGATAGTTTTTTCTTATTTCCTCATTTTTTCTTGCATTAATATTAGTTGTAAGACTAGTAATTCCTAAAGAGCAAATAGTTGATATTCCATTACTATCCAATACTTTAATAATGAATTTTCTTAAGATATTTTCACTTACAAAAATAATTTGAAACATTGAATCAGGTAACTTCAAATCACCTATGATATCCCGATATTTATTATAATCTATTCCATCTGGCAAAATTTTAACTGGTTTAATTTGACGTAATATCTCTAAAATATCTAGTGGTTCATCTCCAATCATTTTATGCGCGACAGGCTCTAATATTTTAATTTGATCAACAATAATATCTGCATGGTCCCAATAAAACCATCCAAAATCATTCCATTGTGAACCTACTTCCGCTCTTACTCTCGATATAACATCCTTTGCTAATTCTAAAATCATAGGAAGATTATTTATATCTTTTAATTTCTTATGGTCTAGACCAAATAAATCCATATCAGTATCAATACCTTTATCTAAAAAAGTGTCCACTTCTCTAACCAAATTAATAAAAGCTTTCCTTATTATAAAATCGCTCATCCTAACAAGATTTCCTTTTTTCAAAAATTATCAATTCTTAATCTTACAAAAATGTTTCTCAAATTTAATTTTTATTTTAAGATTTATACTATTTTATTAAAAATTTTTTCTTTAATCTTTCTTCTGAGCAATATTCTGCTACTTCTTTAGATGAATATCCAAATAAAATCCCTGATAAATCAGCAAATTCGTCTAGCACACCATTATGTTTTTTTGCATAATTCATAGCAGCATCGAATAGATTTTTAAAACGTGAGATGAATAGCAATCCCGAAAAAGCAGATTCTTGTGAATCTGGTTCAAAATAAATACGACCCGTAAAGAAGAAATTTTCCAATTCTTCCATAAGTTGTGCAACTTTCTCCTTATTTTCACCTTCAAGCTCAATGCTCGTTAACGGTTTTTCAAATTTAAATGCTTTTATTATCTGTTCTTTAATCTCAAATTCACTAAGTATATTGGGATAATTAGCAAGAACTTCTTCTAATCTATTTACCTTTTCTTTACTTACAAAATCCATTATCTTTCCCAAATTTTCAAAAAAATAAGTATTATATGTAATAAAGAGAACAAATATGTAAAAAACCTTTTTCTTAGAGAAGTTCAATTTCAATTGGAAAAAGTGTAACTTTCAAAAATGAATTGGAGATTAATAATTATATGGAAGATCAAAAAACAAGAAAAACTTATGAAGAATATTACCTTTGCAGAAATCTCTATTTGCTTATAGTTAATGACTTTTCTATGTACTTATCATATGTGCATGGCACTAATGGTAAAAATAGAATTGAAGATTATAAAGCCGAAATTAATGAGATTCTTAAACTTACAACCATGGATAATCCTCAGTTTAATAAATTATTAGACGAAAATATAGAAAACTATTTAGAACAGAAAGAAAAAGACAAAGAAAAAGAACTTACATTTGAGGATTTAGCTAAAATCCCAAAGAAAAGGATTTTAGCTCCTATTGAAACTTTTATAATTTCTTATCAAAAAACACTTGAAGAAAAGTTAAAACTTATTCCTAATTCTCTAAATAAAGCAAAGGAATACTTATTGGGTTTAATTTCTGCCTACAACCCAAGATATTATTCTGATCAAATCTACGATGCCATTTTGCTTTTAAAAGATGAAGTACCATCAAATGTTATAAATAAAATAAAAGAGGATTGGAAAAATGAGGCTATAGATTATGCTAGAAGATACAGAGAGGAACTCATGCTATCAAAAGTTTTCTGGACAAGCTATGATAATTTATGGCAAATAGATGCTATCTCACGATATCGATTTAAAACTCATTTCAACTTTACAGAATTTGAATTTGCGTTTGAAGAAGTCGAAAAAGAATTTGAAGAAATGATTCTTGAGACGAGACATAGTAGCTTAGGTAGTTATGATCTATGGTTAATCTCTCGAAGTCAAATTCTCGCTGACAAACTAGCAGGTATTTATATAAAATTAAAAGGATACATTATTGACCAACATGAGGATGGATATTGGAGAAATAAGAACAGGCCTGATAAAATTACTCCTAATTTATTCGTGACTGCGTTAATTACTTCAAATATCTTAAAATTAAGTTCATCTAAAGCTTGGAGACACTCAGGAGTTAAAGGGGCAAAATGGATTCTTACCACACAAGATCCTGATGGTAGTTGGTCAACTGAGACTAGGGAAGGGGGAAAAGAACCCGATATTTTCATTACGATTCTTTGTTTGGAAATATTGAAAAGGTGTGGACTTGAAAATTCTGAAGATGTTATTAAGAAAGGAGAGAATTGGATTTTAAGCCAACAAACTTCCACAGGAATGTGGATTGATGAATTTTTGCCATTTCCATTCCTAACTGTTCTTGTATTAGAATATTTCAACAATAAAGATTTATATTCGCATCAGCTTCCTCTATTTCTTGATGATTTGACTCCAGAAAATATAATTTTTTTCGGAATGAAAAGAGCGATAGAGATTTCAAAGAACTGTAAATCTGAACCGGATCGTATTTCTCCTAAAGTAGGAGCGGTAGTTATTAAAAGTGGTCAGATTGTTATAGAAGCTTATAGAGGCGAGACTTCACCGGGAGATCATGCTGAATATATAGCTTTAGAAAAAAAAGAAAGGAATTTTGATCTTGAAGAATCAATTCTAATTACAACATTAGAACCATGTACATCTCGGAAACCAACTAAAATCCCTTGTGCTAAACGGGTTGTTGACGCAGGAATTAAGAGCGTATGGATTGGAATGCTGGATCCAAATCCAAAAATAAGTAGAAGGGGAGTGCTATATCTTACAGAACATGGAGTCTCTGTAGGTCATTTCCCACCACAGCTTACTAAGGAGATAAAAGATATTAACAATGAGTTTTGGGACGATCAAATTAAGAAATATATTGAGGATACATCTGATTCGCAGATAGATATTATGGCATTAAATGATGAAAGCGAAAACTAGCTAAATCTTGCCTATGGACATAGGAAAATTGTTAGGTTATTAGAGAAAATAAACGCCACTTTCTTAACTTTAATTTTGAAATTATTCAAAATCTTTCATTAAATCGCCATCTTCATGATGCTTCTGAATATTAGCTAATAACAAGCGAAATTTATCTGTATCATACCCAAAAGTTCCGTGATATAAACCTTCTGTTTGAATGATGATAGGGATAAACTCTATTAAGTCCTCGAATAGTGGATGAGAAATTACACCTTCTTTGATATTGTAAGCGAGATTTTCAATTTTTTTATGATGCACATCGAATACTTTTTCAAAATTTTTTCCCCAAGAGACAAACCTTGTGGTTTGACTAAGTTGTATTGCAGTGCACTTGCATTCTACAATGTGTAATAACTTATCTACTCTAAAAACCAAGTCAAATTCGTGAAAAGGATATTTTTTCTGGTGGTCAATAAATTCTACTTCAAATTCAAGAGGTTCTTTATTAAAAGATTTAACTTGTTCCTTCATGCTCCAATAATTTTCGTTTGGTTCAATATCTTTATTCTTCAGTATTATTTTCTCAACTTGAAATCCGTGTTCTTCAATTAATTTTAAGCACCAATTTTCTAATAGAGCCCCTTTTTGATTTCTGAACTCATCTGTATACTGTAATTCTTCAAAATATTTTATCATCGATCTCCAAATTAAGGGTGCACCTGTGTATACATATCCTGTATAATAATAACAACTATAATTGAGAAAATGATTATAGTCTGATATGAACTCAAGAGAATCAAATTTATGTAAATCCTTAGGAAAGTCAAGATATGTCTTGTTTAAACAAAATTTTTCTAAATATAGATTAACAGTCTCTTCTTCATGTAAGGAATATAGTTTCGCTTTAAATTTATTCCAAGGAATTTTGATATATAATCTTCCCTCAGCAAAGGCAAACAAACATTCAAATAACGCCATATACTTCGCAATCTCTTTTTTTCGAGATGGGAGCCTCAGCACATAATATTCAGTAAAGATTTCAATAACTTCTTTCATTAGCTGTTTTGAGCCGAAATCCTTAGCTGCTAAATAATTTGCTCCGTAACTTAGAAAATTTTTATAATTTATTAAATTAGGATTATATTTAAATAATTTTTCGTCCCATCGTTTCATAGCGTCTTCAAAATCGCTTCTAATTTTCCCACTTACCGGATAATTATACCGTTTTAAATTATGTTTTTCTAAAAATTCTTTTGAACGAGTAATACTAAAAAGTTGAGTAATTGCATTTGAGTCAACAATTCTTTGAAATTCAGAGTCATATTCTAAATATGGAAGAAGATGGTGAGAAATTACATAGTCTTCAAGCATGTTCTCAATATCATCCATCTTCTTTTTTGTTAAATTTCCATGGCTTAAGAAAAATTGATTTGTAAACTCTCCATAAATATCCGCTCGATCAATTATTTCATCTGTTTTTGCTTTAGTGTAAACTTTTTCTCCTTTAAATTTCATCGGAACCATTATAAATATTCCACAGAGTCTTTCGATATACTCCCTGAAAAATGAGACTTCTAAAGATTCCTCTTCTGATAAATTATTCCACCTATCCATCTCGTCTTGCAAATCAAATGCTACAAAGTAGTTTTGAAGTAAAAAATAATTTAGAAAAAAAGTGTTAATTTCCAGGGTTCTATTCAGATCGAAGCGTAAGACTCTATCTCTCAACAATTCAAATAAGAGATTTGCAGCATCTTTTGCCAAATCCCCGAGATTTTCGTAATATGGTTCTTCTCCTCTTTCACTCATAAACAAACATTCCCTTCCTATTAAAAATAATAATTGAAATTCTTAAATTTAATGGAATTTAAAATTCGGTTTAATTTTCACAAGGTTTAAGGCTGTTAAACCTCACATATGATTTAATTTATTACTTTGGAAATTTAAGATACCTTACTTTTTTTCCTTTGGTTCTTGCGAAAACTAAACCTTTTACTTTTGATAGTGTTAAATAATTGTTTAAGAGTTCCATAATATAAGAGATCGTAGCTCCAGTGTTAAGAACATCGTCCATTATTACACCATTTTCTGAAATTTTACTTTTCGTGTTATGCAATTTTGGTAGATTAATACTATACTTATCTTTTATTAACTGTTTTCTCGTTATTTTCTTTTTTTCATATCTTATTGATTTTATTGAAGTATAATTAAATAGGTCTTCACAAGGAATGTAAAGCAATTCAAAATGTTTAGCAAATATTTTAGCTAATTTTGGTATAGCTTTATTCCTAGAAGGGATAGTAGTGATCCAATGATAATCACTTTTATCTGGAAGTGTATTCCATCGTTTTATCAGAATATTTAAGATTAAAGCAATATCTTCAGTATTAAAATATTGTATTCTTTTAGAATATTCATTTAATGGCTTATGGTTTAGATCTGATTGATAATAGCCACCATAACACAAAGAAAATTCGATAGGTAAATCTGAAAGTTCAGAATGATATGAACAAACTTCAAGTGGGGAAATAGGATGCCCACATATTGAACATATATTCTGCTCTATGGGAGAGATTGAAAAATCTTTCTTCCATGTATTGTTTTCTATTTTCTGAATAACCAGAGCCCCGGTAGGTAATTCAATTACCCTAATTTTTTGTTTTGTCATCCAGTAATAATTCCTATAGCTTTAAATTATTGAATCAATAGCGTTTATTAGTATTTGAATCAATTGACTTGGATGATTTCCATAAATCAGAACAGAGCCTGCTATGCCTATCCTTACAGTCATCGGTTTAAATCTTTTCCCATTTTCATCAGAAAGGTTCCATTTAATTTGAAGTGTAATTGCTTTAAATTTTTTAGCGCTTTTAACTAAATCGGTAAACATTCCTACATCCTCTGCATCTTTTGCTTTTATATTTAACTCTTTCACTAAACTTGACTCCAAGTAAGCATTTTCTAAAATAAATCGCTGTAAAACTGATGTATATCCTTCTTTTATAAAGTATTGTTTAAAGGAATTCCAAAAAGACATTAATTGTTTAGAAGTAAATGTATAGGGTTGGAAATTTAATTTCTTTTGCAAATGTTTTTCGATTAAATAACTTATGTTACTTTGACTTTTTGAAATAAGAATAACATTGGATTGACCTTTATAAAGGGAGATTTCTTGCGGTATCCATATATGCTGTTCACCAGGTAATCTTAAATTAAAGCTAAAATTTAAAATATATTTATTGCTCTCTTTTTCATCTGATTTTTTTAATATTGGGCTTTTTAATATATTTTTCAAATTATTAATTTTCTCTTTTGCTAATTCACTTTCAGTTTCACTGACTTCAACACCGGATATGAAATCTCCTTTTAATTCTTGTTCAAAATTTACTATTTTATCAGCCTTATAAATTTGATATGATGTCATATAGCACCTCTTATTTTTACTTTTAAATTTGAGGAAATAATTGATTATAAATATTTACATCTAATTCTAAATTATAAACAGGATCATAGTCAAGAGTAGGTGGTCCTTGATATGTGTAATTAAAAATCTCACTTCTTATCCTACGGAATAAACGGTGATTCATTCTGGATTGATTCCCAATTATCACTAGTTTCCTTTGAGCTCTAGACAATGCGACATTTAATCTACGAAGATCGGCTAAAAAGGATGAAGCTGAATCATAATCCGCAAATGTCATTGATAGAAAGACTATGGGTGATTCTTGACCTTGAAATTTATCGGCCGTTCCAGATAAAATGTTAGTTACCTCTTGAAGTGAATCTGCTTGAGCTCTATATGGGGAAATAAGTTTTATATTCTCATTATTAATTTGCAAGTCTGGGTATCTTTCTCCAAGCATAGTCAGAAGATTTTGAATAATTCTTATTTCTAATAAATTTATTCTTGATAATTCTTCGAATTCATCTTCTGCAACATGGCCCAATTCACTTGTATCAATGATTACGACTGTCTTTTGAGGATTGAAAATATTATTTATAACATCAGAATAGGGTTCACCTGATCCTATTGGTACAAAGTTTTGAAGTAAATGTTCATCTCTCAATACATTAAAACCATCGTTTAATATTCTTCCCTCTTCAACAGAAAACCTCATGGCTAATTCTCTTATCGCAGGATGCATACGATATTGATAATTCAATACTATTTGATTTTCTTCTCTGATAAGAGAATTACCAAAATCTCGAATAGTCTGCCCTCTTAGATAATCTATGCCGCTAAAGGAAAGCAACGAAATTTCTTGGATGGGAGGTAATTGACAATTATCCCCTACTAGCCCGACTCTTATAACATTACTATTTCTTGAAATGGGATAATATAACTGCGGTGGCGTAATTTGACTTCCTTCGTCAAAGATGACTTGATTTGTATTAATTCCATTTCTATTTAATGTTTCACAAGCATATAATGTACCAACATAGATTAACGTATTTTCTAAGTCTCTTCTATGATTTTGAGCCATCCTAGGATCTTCAGGATATGGTCTAAGAATATATGATCGCTGACGCTCAGGTATTCTTTGAACATCTCTTGTCTGAGCGATCAATCTTCTACAAAAACCTCCATATTGATGATAATTCAGACCTTCTTCAAAAATTTCTTGAAATTTCTCAAAAATTCTGGCTGCTGCAGCATTAGAGAATGTGCAGACTACGATTTTTGTCCTACGGCTTCGCCTGTGCCCACTTGGGGGGTCGAGAACATATTTTATTGCACCTAAAGCTATCACCGTTGTTTTACCTGTGCCTGGCGGACCGATGATTATATAACTGTCATACATTTGATGTCGGACAGGAATATCTGGAATTAAGGGTAGAGATATTAAAGATGTATCTTCTCTTGTAAATTCTTCTAATGTACTTTGAGGTTGATTAGTATTTCTAATAGGAGGAGCATGGGCTTCACAAATACGGCGAATTGCAATTTTTTGTTGTTCATTTAAAGCCTCTTCTTCAGTACTGTCTTGATTTAACAATCCATCAATATAATTTATAATTCTGGTTCTATCCCTTTCTTCAATTGACATAATTATCCTCCTTATTAAAAAAAATGAACACGATCTCCAAAAATAGCCTCGCCAGCACGTTTATTATTTTGCCTTAGCCTTCTTCCTAAATAAAATTGCTCTATTAAATTTAAATCGTTAATCTCTTGTTCTCTCTCCCAATTTCTTTGGAAATTACACGCTCGCCACAAATTATCTTGCTGTCTTTCTAATAGATTTACTGAGCTAATTTTAGGAAACTTTCCAACTAATACTCTCAAAGGTTCATTCTGTGAAAAAATTTCTTTAATATTAAATACATCTTGATTCTCGTCGATGTTTTCAATAATTGTTTGATTTTCTTCTTCAGATAATCTTATTCTATAATCCTTAGGATAAGCGAACGGTGATAAGAATATACATTGCAATTCTTTATTCCGTGGTGCTCGGTTATACAATGGATTCATAAAGTCAATATAAATATTATTTTCTTCGACTCTATCTATATCACCTATCCAGAATTTAGAATGCCTTCTATATTCTTGAGTATCATTTATTATAAATCTGTAAAGATAATAAAATTTTTTACACGCAAGAGTGATTTCATCCCTTAGAGACCTTTGAAAAATCTTAACATTTCTTGTAACTAAAGGTCTGGGCATCCTAACAAAATCCCTCATTTTACACGCCCACTTTACATTACATAATGAATCTCTAGGTTGACCTCGAGGACAGTATTTTTCTAAATGAAAAATCCTCCAATAATCATTCCTCATAGAAAGTTGATGTGTAATTAATCTTTCGGCTAACAAATTCTCGGGATTAAAATGGATGTCAACCTCTCTATATGTTCTATCTAGAGTTTCAAGTCTTAAGTTAAAATCTCGTAATTCTGTACGATCGGGAACAAGATTTTGAATAGGTGTAAATATTTCTTCGATAACATATCTAATTTGAAAATCATTTCCAAAATAGTTTTCCAAAGAACTTAAACATGATCTTACAGACCATAAATATAATAATAAAGGATTGATTATGAAGTGAAGTTCTCTTTCTCTGAAATCAGTATTCTGAAAGATATTTTGAGGAATGAAATCTTCTGTATAGAACCAGTATAAAACTATCTCTGTTCTTTCAAAATTTAATTCGTTTAATACTGCAAACGCAGAAAAAGAATCGCTCCTTCTAATGAGTCTCTGATTTTGTCTTCTTACATTCGGACCAGTTTCCAAATTAAAAATTCTATTTCTATTATTTTGGTCAATATAGAACTCGGGATTAAAAATCTGAAAATTAAATAAAACTCTACCACGGTAATTGGGATAATTTTCTAAGACCCCATCTCTAAAAAGACGGCTTAACATTCTTAAAAGGTGAGGTTCTAAATACCGTTGTTCGTTGTTTAATATGGATCTTATAAAATCTCTCCAATTTTCTGACTCTTCTGGGTTTTGATTTGCTAAATTCTGTAATCTATCATTCCATACTAGATTTTTTAAGGTCTCTATTATTACCCTATTGAATTCTCTTAAATCTCTTTCATAGCTTAAGTAGAGATTTCCTGAATTGGGAGAAATAAAAACCATATTTCTTTGAAAAGGACTTAACCCAACAAGATTTTTATAGTATGAATAATAAGGACAAGTCAATAAAGCTAAATTTTTCAAGTCAATGATTGGATCAAAAGGGGGAAAATTAGGATTCCACAAATTTTTTAAGTCTGGATTACTAGGTCTACGAAAAACAATAGGATTTATAATATTCGGTCCAACTTGAGTCATAAATTCTCACCCATAAAGATAATCCTTCCAAGGTTCAATAATTAAAGAAGAATTTTTTGTAACGATATAAATTTTTTCTATTAACTTATAAACATCTAAATATGAGTTAAAATGCAATATTTTACCCTTTAAAATTGATACGAGTGAGTTATATATTTCTAATTCAAAAGTTCCAATATCTTCCTCAGGAAGAAATAAATACTCATTACTTCTTTTAAATTCCTCATTTATTTTATATTCAAATTTTTCCCACAAATAAAAACCTGCTATAATAATTTTTCCCAGTTCTGGGTCCATTTGATTGAAAAAATCAAGAATAGTCTCTTTCAAAAAATCTAAACCTAATAATTCATGAGTATACTTTATTTCATCACTAATTTCTTGAGTTGGATCCACAGTAATAGAAAATATATCATATAATAAATCATTAACCATATATTCGGGAAGCTGAAGTGCATGATATTTTAAAAATGCTTTAATTCCGTTAATAATAATATTTGTAATTTCATAGGAGTTGATCTTCCTTACAATCGTGTTTAAAATATCCTTTAAGATATTAATATCATTAACATGGTAGAACATAGGTGTTTCAATATCAATGGAGGTCTCGACTAAAATACTATTATAAGTCTGGAAACTTTCTTCAATAATATCTGAATTTAGGGATAAGACTATATCTTTTATGGCTCTTAATTGCTCGGTTTTTTTCATACTTAATATTTGGTAAAAATATTCTTCCGGGAATTTATTAGTTGAATCCTTCAGAATGTGGATATATTCTTTAAGTTGATCTTTGGTCAATCCTCTTACTTTGTTAAAGATTTTAAGATTAAATTTACTCAAGATTAACTCCTATTATATAAATTAAATGATTAATGTCTTGTCTTATTAGATCATTTTCAATTTCAATTATACAATGTTTATGTATGGGGTTTAGTTATATAAATATTGATATGTCTTAATTAATATTTTAGTCCCTTCCAATTTTTATTTAAATCATAATTTTAAAAAACTTCGTAAAACGTAGGTTTCACGAGCATAATATTAAGGATATTTCTTATCATTTTTGGATTTTACAGTGATATCGTGTTTTTTAGCTAGATGTCTTTTTAAAGAGAGTTTTTGCTTTGCTTTATAATCGCAATGAGGGCATTCATGCCATATTAC
>SDBS01006961.1_pt1 | contig 10999 bp, 9 predicted proteins | sample 2277091 | NCBI WGS metagenome assembly SDBS01 (sample SAMN10404972, study PRJNA504765) | marine sediment metagenome | isolation source: marine sediment core GS10_PC15, 163 cmbsf | place: Arctic Ocean: Southern Knipovich Ridge | collected 2010 | reverse complement strand
TCAAATGGCACCCAAGAATTTCTGGTTTAAATTTCTTGATATCGTTTTTTATTTGTTTTTCTGAAGGAAACCGGCCATTAAATACTTTTAATTCAGAGATTAGATTTAATTTTTGCCACAAATATTTAATGCTTTTACTAACATTTTTAGAAATTTTTTCATTAGAGCCAATTTCCTCTTCTGAGAAAACATTCGAGGTAAGAAATACCTTAGGCTTATGATGCATATTCATTACGAGTGCTACCGAACATTTTAATTTTTTGTTTTCTATAAGAAGTTTTATATTTTTGCATTTATGAAAGTTTATTAAAAACAAACCTAAATAATATTTAGTTAAAAAAGCGAGTTGAAAAAAAATAGCAAAAGTAGAATGTCAACAGTGTAAAAAGGAAATAAAAGGGGGTGTAACTCAAAGTCTTGAAAGCTTTGACTCTCTTGAACCTACCACTATACATGTTTTTTGTTCAGAATCATGTAAGACAAATTGGAATTCTTCTCAAAAAAAATAAAAAAAATGAATTAATACTCCTGAATCTCTAATTAAATCTTTTCGAAGAGAGTATGCTTACTTCTATTAATCTTCTTACCTTTTAATTTTACTATGCAAATAAGAATCATATTTTATCCCTAACAATTTAATTTTTCAATGAAATTTTCCAAATATTTAAATTTGCGTCGAAATATAAGTACTAAATGTTTCCTTTGTGAAAGTGATTAAATGGCACGCCCTTTATGGTTTGTTAAGTTATTGAAAAAAACATTTCCAAATTTAAAATTAATTGCCAAATTAACAAATTTACCAATTCTAAGCTACATTCTTGATTACCTACTTTTTAGAGGTGATGAAATAATTTATCTCCCTCTAGAAAGAAGTATTGAAGTAAATAAATCTTTAGGCGAATACAATGAAATTGTATTACCCTCCCAAGTATTAAAGTATTTTATTAAGAAAGCTAAATATCATTGGATTATGAATTTCTGTATTTGTAGGTCAAGCATGAAGTGTGAACATTATCCAATTAATTTGGGGTGTCTTTTTCTTGGAGAGGCTGTATTGGGCATTAATCCACAATTGGGAAGATTAGTTACAAAAGAAGAAGCTTTAGCGCATTTAAAAAAATGTGAAGAAGCAAAGTTGATTCATATGATTGGGCGGAATAAGCTTGATGCGCAATGGCTTGGTGTTAAACCAGGAGAAAAGCTTCTCAGCATATGTAATTGTGATCCTTGTTGTTGCTTATGGCGTATAATTCCAATAATAACACCCAAGATTAGTCATAAAATTAAGAAAATGACGGGTGTAGATGTAAAAGTAACAGATAGGTGTAAAGGATGTGGAACATGCACCAAGGGATGCTGTTTTGTTGATGCTATACATTTAATAAATAAAAAAGCTTTTATTACTAAAGATTGTCGAGGGTGCGGACGGTGTGTTAATATCTGCCCTAACAAAGCAATAGAACTCATTATTAATGATGATCGGTATGTAGAAAAATCTATTAAGAAAATTAGTGAAGTAATAGATATTACTTAATTATGCAATATTTGAGAAATTCTTATAATATGGTTTAGAATTAAAAATTCAGTTTCTTGGTCTATTAATATCTGCATCTTTTCCTTTTCTCAATTGATTCTACAAAATATTTCTAAATTTTTATTTTGTATTTATTTATAAGTCTTTCTTGGTAATACTTAAATTAGAAAGTCAAGTTATACTCTAAATTTAAATATTCTTTTATTTTTTTGGTTAATAGAGATAAAAAATAAGAAGTTGAACCTCTAAGAGCATGGAAGAATTTAAGATTAATCAGTATTTAACGCTTAAATTAGAAGCTGAACGAGATACCAATAATTTAAGCCGTCAGAAAACAATAATTTATGTTGCTGGAGAGCGATTCCAGCAATGTTCACAATTAGTGTTAAATATTCTGACAACAGAAATAAATGCTTTTGATGAGATTTAGTCAATTGACGAGGCGATCGAAAAATTGGAAATAAACATGGAAGTAAGAAATCATGAAATTCCACCTGAAACCGAATTTTGGGGGCATTGTTCAAACCTCCAAGTATGGGCAGAAAATAATTATGACACTCGTATTCTTCATAGCAGTCTTGCATTTCCCTTATTAAATGCGCTTGTGGATGCTGGAGATCTTATAGCGAAAGGAGTTTTTAAAGAGGAGATTGTAAGAAGGATGGCAACTGGAAATCTTACAGTTGTAGAATATCTAATTGCAGAAGGATTTACTGATTTTCTCAATAAAGAAGAATTATTGTTTGGTATTTTAGTTCTTGAAGAAGCTGAATTAATTTTAGAACTTGAAAAGATCACTGGAAATGAAATTCATCTTGTTAGTAGGCTTGAAGATGATTATTCGACAGATCAAGCATTTTCTGTTAAAAACTATCATATTTTAGAGCTTGATATCGCTTGGTCTTATTCGCCTCCTCAAGAACTCCCTAATTCTTTAATTAATCTTAAAGAAATTAAAACCTTATATTATTCAGGATTTTATGTAAAAGAAATCCCAAGAATCATAACTGAATTAAAATCATTAACAAAATTGGATATATTTTGCGACAATCTTATCAAGATTCCGGAAGAAATAAAGAACCTTACATCTCTTAAGAAGTTGTTAATAGCGGGAGGTATATTCCCATTCCTCCCTGATCCTGTGTGCTCTCTTACATCTTTAGAATCTTTAGCTGTCGTCGGCGCTAAAATAGAAGTGATCCCAAAATCAATTAAGAACCTTAAATTGTTGAAATCGTTAACCTTTAAAGGTAATAATATAGAAATGCTTACAGAGAATATTGGAAAGCTAAAAAATCTTGAGGACCTGAATCTAATGAATAATCCAATCAAAAAACTTCCTAATTCTTTAAGGGATATTAGTTCATTAAAGGAGTTAGCAATAAGTAGAAAAAAAAATATTGAAAACTTATTATTAATAACAAACAATCTTAAAAAAAAAGGAGTAAAAATATTAGAATTCTGAAATTTAAACAGTTCTTCTAAAATTCAATAGTTTTTGCAAATATAAAGCAAAATTAGAGGTTTCTCCAAATATTTCTTTTAAATAATTACTAAAATCACTTCCACCTACTCCAGAAGTAAGGCCTACTAAGTAAATAAAGGAACTGTCCCATTCGGTTTTCCATCTGTCATATTTATCATAAAAATTCGTAGAATAACCATTAATAATCATTTGTTGACTTGGGGAGCTACTGGAAAAAATCTCTTCTGTTTTGAGTTAATTTTGCAAATAAAACTAAGTTCACAATGTTATGAACTAATTTTTCTAAATCAATTTATGAATAGGAAAAACAATTGAAGACACAAAGGAGGGAGAAAAAAGAAATCTCAAATCCACTTCACAATAGGGATATTATAGGGAGTATAGATGCAGAGATAGGCATTAAAAACCCAAGCCAGTTAACTCTAGATTTATACTGTATAATAAGATTAAATTAAAAATAATAAAAGAAGAAAAACTTTATTAAAACTCGTAGCCGCATTTCTTACATATGCGTTTTTTAGCATACATCGGGATGTGGCCCACGTATGAGAGGACTTTGTCTTTATCCTCAACCGTTTTTATTGCACGGCCAAATGAAGAACACATAGGACAAGTAATGCGCTCTTCTTTGGCGAATCTTCCTTGACCTACTTCTGGCGGTTTTAAATCATCTAATTCTTCTTCAGCCTCACTAAGCTGAGCTGTTGTAGATTCAATTACTTGTGTACTTTCGGAGATTTTTACTGATAAATCTTGAATCTGACCCTCTTTTTGTGATAAATCGCCTTTTAGATCATTTAATTGTTTATTTAATTGAGATTTTTCCTCTTCAGCTGCGGCAAGTTTAGAATTTGTTTCTTCTTGATTTGCTGAATTTTTACTATTAGCTTCACTTAATTGGCTTTCTAAATCTGAGATTTTTACCTCTAGTTCTGATTTTGTTGTTTCTAATTCTGAAGTAAAAGATGCTATTTTTTCCTCAGATGAGCTAGTTAATTCTGAAAGTTTATTTTCTTTCAAGGCTAGGTTCTTCTCAACATCAGCCATTTTAGATTTTTGATCTTCGAGTTCTTTTTTTAGATTATCTATTTCAGTGTTTAAATTAATTGCTATCTCTTCTTTTTTACTCATTACATCTTGATGATCGGCTGATGTTTTTTCGTGAGTAGCTTTCGACTCTACAAGTTCAGTTACTGTTTGTTGGAGTTTACCTTCTGTCTCAGCAAGGTTATTTTCAGTTTTTTCGAGTTTTTCTATTGTTTCCTTTAGATCGTTTTTAATGTCTGTTAATTGTTTTTCTAAATCATTTACCTTAGCTCTAAGATCTAATAAGAATCTACCTCCAACAGACAATTTCTTATCGGGTTTTTCCTCGGCTTTTGCCCAGTCTATACTAATATTATTTCACCTATATTAATTTTAAATTGATTTTTTGAATTGTTAATTTTAAATTATTTTTTGAATTGTTAATTTTAAATTATTTTTTGAATTATTAATTTTAAATTGATTTTATGAATATTTTTTTTTAATAATATATAAATCATATCGTATTAAGTTTTTATTAATTTTTACTTTAAAAACTCAAATACTAAAATTGAATACTATTATTTAATTACTTTCAAAATTATATAATATAACGAACTCATAAGCAAAATTACTTAAATTTTATGTCAAATACGGATGATCTACACCTTAAAATCGAGTATATCTCCACATCGGGAGTATATAAAACACCATTTACATTAATTATTCTTTTACAATTATTTTTTGGATGGTTTGTAATTATTTTCATAAATTTATGGTATTTTAATGATCTTTACTTTTTATTAACAGGAAAAAAATTTTTATCTTTTGTTTTAATAGGTCAATGGTGGGAATGGTTTTTGCTTCCACTGAATATCTACGGGAATATATTTTTATTTTCCTTTTCCATTTTTCTATTCTCGGCAGGAATTTTTAAAATCTTAAATAAGATTCATCCTCCAAGGGAAGGAGTATTTCCAAGGGGGAGTAAAGAATGGAAATATACGCACCGAAGATTTTGGACTGCTTATTTTCCTATTTGGTTGGCAAGAGCTTTACCCTTACCTTGGATAGATATTTTTGTCTATAGATTTCTCGGGATTCATATAGGGAAAAATGTCGTTACGTATGAAGGTTATATTGATCCTGAGTTTGTAGAGATTGGAGATTTTACAATGACATCCCTACATATATGTATTTTTTCACACCTAATTTATCAAGATAAAATTGTTATTAAAAAAGTAAAAATAGGTAAAAAGTGCATTATTGGGCCTCAAACTCTAATTAGCCCTGGAACTACTTTACAAGATGGAGCAATTTTGGGGGCTAACAGCTATACTTGGGTAGATCAAAACCTAGAAGGAGATTTAATTCACGTTGGAACACCCGTGAGTATGACATTTCCTATCCAATCAATAGAAGAATCACAACACAAAGCAGAAAGAATTAAAAGAGAGAAGCATGAAATGAGTAATGATAATGGTGATAAAGATAATAGTAGAAGTAAGAGTTATTAATGTTTCAACCAACAAAGCCTAAAATGTGAATTTGTCTATAAAGTATTACAATGATTCTTAAAATGATGTATTAATAAAATCGTCTCTATTCCTTGAAGTATGTTAATTGTTTAGTAAGATTAATAATATTCAAAATATTTTCTTTCAATGATGAAACACCTTATTAAATTTTTTATATTAGGAACTCTAAGTAGATCTAGAATGTCTAAAAAAACATTCTTGTGAATTTAATGTTTTCTCCTGCTAGTTTAAAGTGTGATTCCCCAACACCATTTGATGAGCGGATTAGACGCAAATATCTCTTTCTTTACATTATGATTATCATTTTGAGTTTTATTCCTTGTATTATTTTTGAGCAATTTTTTATTATAACTTTTTGGAAAAAAGGATTTTATATAATTTTCTTATTATTACTGCCATTTAATTTTGTAATATTGATTCACCTTCTGCAGCTAAGTGCAATATTGTTTTCTATTTTATTTCTAAGCATATTAAAATTAATTTTTCCTCCCAAAGAGGGAACTTTTAATAGAGACACGAGGGATAAGAATTATTTTTTCTGGAATTTAAGAAATATTATTAAAAAATGGCCACTTTTTATCAGCGCCTCAAATCCTTTCCCTTGGTTTAAAAATCGTTTTACCTTACGATTCTTTGGAGTAAAAATAGGAAAAAATGGAATAGTCGATAATAGTTGGATTTCCTCTGAATTTGTAATAGTTGGTAAAAATGTCATTATCGGTATGGGTAGTACTCTTTTAAGTTTCGGAATCGAGCAAGATAAATTCATTTTAAAGAGAATTATCATTGAAGATAACGTTTCAATTGGTGCTAAGTGCTCGTTGATGTATGGAACAATAATGAAGGAGGGGACGAAACTCTCTGCACATTCATTCACAATTCCCAACCAAGTATTAGAAAAAGATTCAATTTATAGTGGACATCCAGCAAAATCGAAAAAAACTTGATAATTATGAAAATTTATATTAAAAAAGTTATTATAAAAGACGGGAATCTGAAAGCTCTTGGAAGATCTTACGAAGTTCCTCATCAGAAACAATAAGCTCGCTTCTAAATTTTGGAATATAATCGTTAATTTTTATACACCAATTAAAAGTATTGTCAGTCACACGGCTAATAAGTGCTTTAACAGACTCTGCGTACCAAGGTTTGTTAGACCAAACAATTAGGTCTTTTATTAAACTAACATCTTTAGTAAAAAAAAAATTTAAAAGAATTTGAGAGTTATGTTCAATTATATTCTCAATTTCACTGAGTTGCCTTAAACTCTTTTGTCTTATATCTTGAGATGTGTCTTGCCTCTTTATTATTGCTTCAAGTGAAGAAACTAGATGGTGTGTAATGTAAGGAGCTTTTCCTTTACCTCGATCATTTGGATTTTTCAATGGTAAGAATACAAGGTCTTTTTCACTCTCATCAGTAGGAATATAGTCTATATGATGGAATTGACCCCATATCCTTATCTTTTCGGTCTCTGGATCGAAAGTCTTATTTTCCCATAAATCATAACCATCGTATGGGCTAAGTCCTGAACACTTAATGAAATTTTTGATTCTAATATATGTAGACTTATAAAATCTACTATATTTTTCTTTTCTTTTTTTTATTCTTTCGTCTCTATCCCTCTCTATATCGCTTTTTCGTGTATTAATATATTCTCTAAGTTCATGGTACAATTTTATCGTAGTTTTTTGAAAATGCTCTGGAATATAGTTCTGGATGAAATTCTCAATACTCGCAAAGGATTTTTTGATAAACTTTTCTGAGACTAATAACTTATGTTTTTCTTCTAAAATACGGATAAATTCACTTGGTTTTGTAGAATAAATATTAAGTTTAGATAGAAAAAAACTTGGTTTCTTAAATCCAGATGTTTTAATTAAATGTAAAATTAAATCACAAAATAGATAAGATATATAGTCTTTATCTTTAAAATTATGGCGAATAATAATCAATTCATCTATAAAGTCTTCTGATGTTAAGGCTGTGTCTGGAAGTCTTGTAATGACACTTCGAACATATTTAAGTAATTCTTTAGATGCAGAGGCGAGAGAATGATCGGAGAAACCATATTTACTCAATTCTTTAGATTCCTTTATTTTCTTGATGAGATTATAGGGATTAATATATTTGTGCTCTTCGCTTAGGTGAGTGCTAAATATTATTAACGTTGCAGCTATGTGTCTTGGGTTTTTTATGTCTAATTCGTTTGGATCGAAATTGTTCCTCTTTGCTTGTTCATAAAGGTTCTTGGCAATCTCGTAAAGCTTTAATTTAGGTTTTAGATTAAGTGAATTAGAGATTTTTTCAAAGAAAATCCACATTTCAGCCTCGTCAAACAAATGAGAGTTTTTAGATGTACTTAGAGGAGCGTATAAAATTTGTCTTTTTAATTCTTCAGGTAAATATTTATAAATAAATGGTATTAAACTTGCTATACGCAATTGCATCGTAGAGTCATTGGGAAAAAATTCTCTTTCAAATTGAACTGTACCATATTTTTTGTCTTGAAATCTTGAGTCTGGATAATTAATATGTTTCAACGCATAAAAAATTAATGTAGCACTAATATTTGAGGGTCTAAAAGAACCATGAAGGTATTGGGTAAGTTTATTATAGGGAAAACCATTCAAATTTGCGTTATTAAACACATTAATTGCAAAATCTTTTAATAATGATGGATTTCTCAATTTAAAATTTCCTATAAACACATCTAATATTCTTATTATATTATGTTCAAAATCCTCTATAGAAAGATAAGGAGGAAGTGTAGAAAACAAATCTTGTGTGTGTTTAATAATCTCTTTAGTCACTTTAGTAATCACCCGATGTTGAATACCATATTTTTTCAACTCCTTCTCTTTTCTGAAGTTCTCCATTAAATTCTGAGGTGTGATATACTTATGCTCTTCGCTTAGGTGAGTACTTAATATTATTAACGCAGCAGCTATATATTTTGGTCTCCTTAAGTCTAATTCATTTGGATCGAAATTGTTCCTCTTTGCTTGTTCATAAAGATTCTCGGCAATCTCGTAAAACTCTAATTCAGGCTGTAAATTGAACGAGTTAGAGATCTTTTCAAATAAAACCCACATTTGAGCCTCGTCAAATGAACTATGAACTTCTGGGTAAAAACTCTCAAAATATTTCTTATACAAATTAGTGATACTCGCATAAGTTCTTTTAATTAGTTTAGCCAATTGAGTTGCGGTAATCTTAGGTATGTCTTTGCTTGAAATAGAGACGGAATAAATAATGGAGGCAGCGATTGCTTCAAGATTTGCGTTTTTGGCAATTGAAAATTCGTTATTTTCTGCTCTCGAAATGTACTCCTTCAGTATTTGTTCAGATTCTGATAAGATAATCTTTTTCTGTTCTATTATACATTTAATTGAATTAGTAATTTTTTTAATATGTTCCATTACTTTCTCTCGGAAATTAGGAATTTTAATGTTAGGAGTTTTCATTTCATTATTCACAAAAGTTTGCTTTTCTTCTAGGATTATATCTATATCTTCATTAAATAACTCCTCAAATTCTTCAATATAATTCAGCTGTTCAGATATTTCTTCTTCTTCATAAAAAAAACATTCTTCATATTCTTGTTCTTCTTTGATCCGCTTGCTCGCTACAAAAATTAGAGGTTTTTGAAATAATCCTTCACTCTCTTCATTATATTCTTTTAGTTCTATTGAACAATCATCACTATTTTCACTTTCTATTTCTTCATCTCCATCAAATAATTCATCGAATTTCTTAAATGGATTGTCTAACGAATTCATATATAATTCTTCTCCTGTAAAATATCTAAGAGCCTTATCAGGGTCTTTTTTATGTAAATTTATAACTTTTGGTTTTTGCCATTCACCACTAACTTCGCTTAATGTTTTTTTATTCTATATGAATTTGGAAAAAAAGATGTTAGGATCGCATATAAACAATTAGGAAAGGTGTTACGTTTTAAGTTCCATAATCATCTTCCATTTTTTGATGAAGAACTTGCTAAAAATAGACTCTCTTTGTTTATATATAAAAATTATTAACTTTAATATTTCATATATATAATTAAGAATGTTGGAAAAAAATGTTGTATTTTATGTGTATATGTGGAACGTATATTAAACAGAAGACAAAACTATCAGCACATTCATATACAAACCTTGATGATATATTAGTAGAAAATTCTATTTATACAGGACAGCCTGCTAAAATAAAGGAAAGTTAGAACATAATTATGATAACAGAGCAATCATTTAAGTTAGATGAAAATATATACCGGAAGCATTCTAAAAAACGAATAGTTATAATTTCTGATACTCATATTGCTCCAACATGGGATTCATTTAATCAAAAAGCCTTCGATCTTGGTATTAAAAAAATTAACGCCATAAAGGATGTTACACTTTATTTACATTTAGGAGATATCACACATGGGGGGACTCTTTTAGGATATGAACACACTCTCGAGCAATTTAAGAAGTTCAAACCTAAATTAGGAGCAAAATTAATGTTCCTAATTGGAAATCATGATGCTCTTAATGTTGGGTACTTACTTTTTGAAGAAATGATTGGCAAACGACATTATGCCTATGAAGATGAAGAGTTATATGTAACGGGAATAGACAGCACAAAACCAGATTTACCTGGAGGGATTATTCATCAAAATGTAATAGAAGCGGTTAGAAAAAAATTAGAAAAACCAAAAAGAAAGAATAAATTCAAGGTAGTATGTTTTCATCATCAATTGATTCCAATTCCAAATACAGGAAAAGAAAGGTCGGCAATTGATGATTCTGGAAATATGTTGAAAATGTTAATTGATGCAAAAGCTGATTTAGTATTAAATGGTCACAGGCATATATCTAATTTATATACTATTTCCAGTAGTGAAAAAGATTTATATATTTTTAATTCAGGAACTTTTTGTTCTAATAAAACCAGATATCGAGAGTTATTTACTTATAATATTATTGATATTGAAGGAAGAAAAATCAATTTTAAAGTAATACCGATATTTGAACCTAACTATATAAAAGAGATAAATAGAGAAGTCAATTATTATGTTCCAGCTGGCTTTAAAAAGAATAAAAAACCAATTTGTAAATTTATTCAAATTTCAAATTCCTTTATATCAGAACATTCAGAAAATAAAACAATGAATCTTGATCGTGCAGTTGATACTATAAACAAAATTGAAAATGTTGATCTCGTTATTCATGCTGGAAATGTAACAAGAAATAGTTATAAAAAAGAATTTATAATCGCAAAAGATAAATTGGATAAATTAATACATCCTTACATTGTGGTTCCTGGTTATACTGATTCAAAACCATCTGCTTGGAACCATTGGGAGCGATATATCGGTCCACTTAATCCTTTATATGAAAGTGATAATTTGTATTTCCAAGGTATTAATTC
>SDBS01006960.1_pt1 | contig 10999 bp, 6 predicted proteins | sample 2277091 | NCBI WGS metagenome assembly SDBS01 (sample SAMN10404972, study PRJNA504765) | marine sediment metagenome | isolation source: marine sediment core GS10_PC15, 163 cmbsf | place: Arctic Ocean: Southern Knipovich Ridge | collected 2010 | reverse complement strand
GGTTGGGTAAAATGGCTATATCTGGCGGGTTACCAGCGGTTCGAGCCGACCTTTTCTGGCCAATAGCGGTCGCTTTATTCGGTGCGACTGTCGGGGGAATCATTCAAGGGGCGGGCGGGAGCTTGACCTTGCAGACATACTGGGCGTCGAGCGTTTGGCCGGTGAGGTAGTCGGTGAAGGAGGCCTTGACGGTGATGTCGGCGTGCTGCGGCGGGGTGCGGTCGAACCAGGGGCACTTGACGGTGTAGTGGTGGGTCCAGAGGCGGCCGTACCAGACTTGGCGGGCCTGTTGGAGGTTGAGGGTGGTTCGGCCGACGAGGTGCCGGCCGTCGGGGTTGGCCAGGTCGAACAGCTCGACGGTCAGCCGGCCGGCGGCCTTTAGGGTGTGTCCGTCGGCGTCGATGGGGCGCAGGTAGGCGACTACGCCGTCGTCGCCTGGTTGATGGTCGTCGTTGAAGCCGCCGCTGAGCCGGTCGATCTCAAGTCGGACGGGGTAGTACAGTTCTTGGAGGCGTTTGGGGCCCAGGGCCAGCAGGGTCTCGATCCGCTTGGTCTGAGCGTCGAGGAGCTGCTGCTGGGCGGTGAGCTGTTTTTGGGTGGCTTGTAGCTGCTGAGTGAGTTGGTCGTTCCGGCTGCCGAGCTGCTCGAGTCTGGTGCCTTGGTCGGCCAGCGTGCAGCCGCCGATCAGCGTTGCCAGCAGCAGAGCGCCACAGAGCGGCAGCAGGCGTGGTGGGCGCGGCGGTCGGTGCTCTGGCGGCAGGCTGTGTAGTCGGCCGTTGCTCAAGATTTTTTTCCTACTTGGCGGCCGCCGGCGGCTCGGGCATGCGCTCGAGGATCTTGTCGGCCAGTCCGTATTCCAGGGCGCCGTCGGCGTCGAGCCATAAGTTACGATCGCAATCCTTCTGTATCTGCTCTACGTCCTTTCCGGTGTGCCTGGCAAGTATTTCGTATAGCCGCTGACGGATGCGGATTATTTCCTTGGCTTCGATGGACAGGTCGGTGGCCGATCCGCGGAGCAGTCCGCCGATCATGGGCTGGTGGAGCAGGACGGTGGAGTTGGGCAGAACGAACCGCTTGCCCTCGGTTCCGCCGGCCAGCAGGACGGCGCCCATACTGGCGGACAGCCCGATTCCGTAGGTGGCGACCTCGCATCGCAGGAACTGCATGGTGTCATAAAGGGCCAGTCCGGCTGAGACGGACCCACCGGGCGAGTTGATGTACAAGCTGATGTCGGCTTTGTGGTCTTCGTTCGACAGGAAGAGCATCTGGGCGATGATGGTGTTGGACGACTCGTCGTCTACGGGACCGCCCATGAATATGATGCGGTCTTTGAGCAGTCGCGAGTAGATGTCGTAGGCTCGTTCTCCGCGGCCGGTTTTTTCGATGACTATGGGGACCAGATGCTGTTGTTTGAGCATGGTTTTATCCTCGGATGATGCTCGGATGTGATGTGCGTGATCTCACTTTTTGTTTTCGGGCGTATGTTCCAGAATTTCATCGACTATGCCGTAGTCCTTGGCTTCGGTCGGGTCCATGAACCGGTCTCGTTCGGTTTCCTGTTCTATCTTTTCGACGGCTTGGCCGGTGTGGTGGGCCAGTATTTTGTTGAGGGTGTATTTGGACTTCAGGATTTCCTCTGCCTGGATTCTGATATCTTCCGCCTGGCCGGTGATGCCGCCGTATGGCTGGTGGAGCATGATCTTGGAGTTTGGCAAGGCGAAGCGTTTGCCCTTGGCGCCGGCGGCCAGGATGACCGCAGCCCCGCTGGCGGCCTGGCCGACGCAGTAGGTGGCTACGTCGCAGGCGAGGAACTGCATGGTGTCGTATATGGCCAGGGTCTCCTCGATGTATCCGCCGCGCGAGTTGATGTAGAGATTTATGTCCTGGTCTTTCTTGATGGATTGCAGATACAACAGGGCCATTATTACGTCCCTGGTGGATTCTTCGTTGATGTATCCGGCCAGGAAGATGATGCGGTTTTCCAGCAGCAGCTCGCGGAGGGTCATCTCGCGGGTTCGCTGGTACTGAGGGTACTGCATTTGAAAGCGGACAACGTCGAAGGGTTGTGGCATAGCTTTTCTACCTGTTCTTGCCGCCGGCGTCGCGACAGCGGTCGTTTAGGTTTCTTCGTTCAGTTCCTTGTCCTTGGTTTTTCCAGGGGGTTGGCGTTTGGGTTTGCCGGGTTTTTTGGCCTGGGCTTTCTTGGTGTCCTTGGCCTGGTCGGGTTTGGCGGCAGTTTCGGGCTCGGCGGCGGTGATGTCGGCCTGTTCGAGCAGGCGATCGACGCATTTCTGCTCGCGGAGGCTGACGTAGAGTTCGGAGAGTCCGCCGCGGCGGGCCAGGTCGTCGCGGACGCGATCGAAGCGGCGATTGTAGGACTGGGCGATCTGGGCGATGCGGGCGTTGATCTCTTCTTCGCTGACGTCGACCTCCAACTGCTCGGCGATCTTCTGGAAGATGAAGAACATCTTGAGATCCTGGGCGGCCTGCTGTCCGGCGGTGGTTTGCAGTTGATCGAGCTGCTTGTCGACCTCGGCTTCGGGCACGCCCTGGGCGAGCAGTTCCATCCGGCGCCGGTTGACCACGCGCTCGGTCTGTCTTTCCGAAAGACTGGTCGGCACATCGAGCGAGGTGTTGTCGAGCAGGTGGCGGTAGAGCTGGTCGCGCATGGCCTGGCGGACCTGCTGGTCGAGGCGGGCTTCCATATTGGCGCGGATCCATTCGCGGAGTTCCTGCTCGTTGTCGACGCCGAACCGGCTGAGCAGCTCCTGGTCCAAGTCGGGCAGGACGAGTCGCTTTATTTCCTGGACCTTCAGCTCGAATCGGGCCTTTTTGCCTCGGTGCTGCTCGAGCCGATAGGTATCGGGCAGCTCGGTTTCGACCTGGCAGAGCTGGCCGACCTTGGCTGATTCGAGTGACTTTCCGAGTGCTTCGAGGGGCACGCCGTCGATGACGGACGGGCGGGCGTAGATCTGGGTGTTTTGGTCCTGATGGATTTGCTCGGAGTCAACGTAGATGCCCAGATCGACCACCACCAAGTCGTCGGCCTGGATCTTGCCGTCCTCGACGGGCTCGAAGTTGCCGCGCATGGCCCGCATGCGGTCGACCTGGCTGGTTATGTCCTGGTCGGAGATTTCGATCTTGGGGCGTTTGATGGCGATGGCTTCGAGCTTGGGCAGGTCGAACTGCGGTTGGAGCTCGATTTCGCAGCTAAATGACAGGTCGCCGCTGTCGGGCAGCTCGATCTTATCGAGTTCGAGGTCCGGGTCGCCGAGGACCTTGAGGTCCTCTTTGTCGACGGCGGCCAGGTAGGCCTCGGCCACCAGTTTGTCCTTCATCTCGCTCCTGACGTCGCTGCCGAAGCGTTTTTCGATCAGGGCGCGGGGGGCGTGGCCTGGTCGAAAGCCGGGCACCTGAGCCTCTCGGCGCAGCTCGTCGAAATCGGAGTCGAGTCGCTCGTCTATGGTCTGTCTTGGTACGGTGACGCTGAGCTTGGTCCGCAGCAGGCCGGCTGAGGCGGTCTGGACGTCGATTACTTCCTTGAGCTTGTCTGCATCGCTCGGCTCTTCCGGAGCGCTCGGCTCTTCCGGAGCGCTCTGCTCTTCTGGAGCGGGTTGCTCTTCTGGGGCGTCGGGCGTCTGGGCTGACGTAGTTGACTCTTCGGTTGACTGTTCGGTGGAAGCTTCATCTTCGGGCATGACCAAACCTCGCTGGCCGGGTGGCCTGTGACTCTTGTCGATCCGGTTCCCGGCGGTTACTCGGTTAGCAACCAGCCGGCCGGGCTAGGAGATAATAAACTAACCGCGAACCCCCCTGCCAGACAAGTATCGTCGAGTCGGGCCGGAAGCTCCGCGATTGCCCTTGGCGTTTCTGCCCAGCCGTGCTGGGGCGCCCGTGAGACCGGCGGTTGAGCGGCTGGGATTGCTGAGCGTTGCTATCTCGCCTGGGAGTTGCGCCCTCCCCGAGGCCAGCTTTGCGGCGGATCGACCGGCGTGGTAAGGCTCCGGGACGGTCCGGCCGGCACAGCGGGTGATGGGATTCGAACCCACGACAACAACGTTGGCAACGTTGTGCTCTACCAGCTGAGCTACACCCGCACAGATTGCCTTCAATATGAGTATAATCGGCTCGGTGGGCTTTGCAAGTCAAGGGCTGCGGGGCGGGAGGCAGAGGACAGGGGAGTAACTGCCATGAATCATGAGGCGACGGTGGCCGCCTACGAGGCCTGGATCAAGTCGATTACTGCCGAGGCGCTGGCGCGGCGCGAGGACCGGCTGGCGGGGCTGAAGACGCCCGAAGACGCAGAGGCGTGGGCCAGCGAGTTGCGCGACTGGTATCGGCAGCAGGTGGGGCCGATGGTGCCTCTGGACGGCGAGCCGCGTCGTGAGCAGTGCGGGTCGATTAGGCGCGACGGGTACCGGATCGACAAGTGGCTGTTCGAGACCATGCCGGGGACGTTCAGCTCGGCTAATCTGTACGTGCCCGACGAGCCCAATGCTCAGGGGGTGGCTATCGTGGCGCCGGTGGGGCATGCTCCGGAGGGCAAGGCGAGGCACACTTACCAGAACATGGGCGGATATATGGCAAGGCACGGGGTGGCGGTGTTGGTGTATGACCATCCGGGGTTGGGCGAGCGGCGGGAGTACTGGAACCGGGTTCGCAACGAGTCGATCCCGGGCCGGACCCCGACGTCGGAGCACGATCGGACGGGCGATTTGTGCACGCTGGCGGGGATACAGCCTTCGCGGTTTTACCTGACCGAGGCGTCGCGGGCGCGGGACTTTCTGGCGGGCTTGGAGTTTGTGCGGGGCGATCGGATCGGGGTAACCGGCTGTTCGGGCGGAGGGACGATGTCGCGGATGGCGGCGGCGTACCTGGACGACTGGGCATTTGCGATACCGGTATGCATAATTCGCGGCGACGACAGGATCGGCGGCGGCGACGCGGAGCAATGTACGTGGGACGCGGGTGTTCGCGGTGTAGCGGCGGTTGACCTGCTGGCGACCATGGTGCCGCGGCCGACGATGATAGTAACCGAGACCAGCTTCGAAGCAACGGGTCGGTCGTATGCCTCGCTGCGCCGCGTGTACGATGCGGCTGGGGCGGCGCCGGAGGCGACGGAGTATTTCGCCATCGACGACGAGCACGGTTATACGCATCCGATGATCGAGGCGGTGTATCGGTTTATCGGCCGGCATTTCGAATTGCCGCATCCCGATCCGGATGTTTGGAACCATATTCGCGTTTTGCCGGCCGACGAAACCTGGACCGGTCCGAGCGGGCTGATGCAGCGCGACCGTTTGCAGGTTTCACTTCAGTCGCAGATCAAGCGGCTGGCGCCTGCACCGGAGGGGCTGACGCGCAACAACTTGCCCGAGGCGCTGCGGATTGCCGACTGGAAACGGGCGCCGGTGCCATACACATGGCGCGGGCGTGTTGGGGACCAGGTGGTGGTGACCGGTTCGAGCAAGGCCGGTGCGGGCGAGCTGGGGTTGCTGGATTGGATCGAGCCTCATCCGCCCGAGTGGCATCACGGCCAGTCGTTTCTGTACCGATCGGCCGAGGCGGACGCCAGCCGGCTGCTGCTGCACTTCGGTCGGTGCCTGGTGGGGCTGCGGGTGCGGCAGATTTTGGATTTTCTGGCGGACAATCGGGGTAAGGTAAAGTCGCTCGAGGCGGATCGCGAGTGGTCGGTGCCGGTGGCGTTGGCCTGTGCCCTGGCCGATCCGCAGTTGCTGGGGCGGGCGACGGTGCGGTACTTGCCGGCCAGCTTTCAGGAGTTGCTCGATGCCGAGCTGAACACCACACCGCTGGGCGTGATAGTGCCGGGCTTGCTGGGCTGGGGTGATATGGCCGATGTGATTGGGCTGACTGCTGGACGCCTGGAGGTAATATATCGCGTCGACGCCGACGGGCGGGTGGTTTCGGGATAGCTGTAGATGATGCGTGACGGCGATGTGCCGCACGAAAGGCCGGTACTGCGGCCGGGGTGTCCGGCCAGGAGGCTGTCGTGATGAAGGTAAGCACGATGACATTTCGAGCGTATGTGAAAGCTGTCAGGTTGCTGACGGCGACGTGCGTCATGGTGATGGCGATGAGTGGGGCGAGTATGGCAAAGGAAGTGGTGCTGTTCGATTTTGAGCAGGCCGAGCAGATCCAGGCCTTCGAGCCGGACGCCGAGCGGAGCGAGTCGCGCCGGGTGTCGGTCGAGCCGCCGGAGGTGACGGCCGACAACAAGGCCCTGAAGATTGTCTTTACCGGTAAGGGCACGCGTTGGCCCGGAATTGCCACAGCTAAGGTGCCGCGAGACTGGAGCGAGTATGAGGCGCTGAAGTTTGAGGCTTACTCGATCAACCCTCTGACGCTGTCGGTCATAGTCAACGATGACGAATCGGTCAGCTATAAGACGCGGTTCAACTACAAGACCGATATGAAAGAACGTCGGAACCTGATACAGATCCCGACCGAGGCCATCGGGCGGAATATCGACCTTAAGAGGATCAAGCTGGTAGCCGTTTTCCTGACCGAGCCGCCGGCAGGTACGACCATCTACGTGGACAATATTCGGTTGGGTCCGCTGGAAGCCGAGAAGGTTAAGCATGTGCCTTTCGAGCAGCGCAAGGATGCGCCGTACACCTACCAGGTCGAGACGCCGGTCGCCTGGAAGCTCAAGCCGTTGCGGGCCGGGCCGGTGCAGGTATTTACTATTCCCAGTATAGCGTATGGTCGAGAGACGGTGGAGCTGGGCCAGCGGCTGGACGCCGAGTTCGCCGTGGTCACGTGGGACCGGACCTGGGGGCAGAACACCTGGGGGCTCGGCGATCACTACGGGCAGCGCGGGCACCGCTTTGACTTCAAGGAGGTGCAGAAGTACCTGACCATGGAGTTGGCCGGGCCCAACCGGTACGACGTTTATGTGATTCGCACGCCGGTGGGGTGGAAGTGGTTTCCCCAGGCGGCGCGCGAGGCGCTGCTGTGGCGGGTAAAACGGGGGGCGGGGCTGGTGTTGGTGCATCCATACTCGGGCGACGAGCAGTTCGACGCATCGGACCTGTGGTCGCTAAGCGCCCTGACGCACTGCGCGACGGACACCATGCAATCGCCGAGCGGGTATATGCAGGTGGCTAAGGAGGGCGTGGTTCGCGGGCAGTCGTGGCGGGTGGTCGAGCCGGAGCACTACATCGTCAAGGATTTGCCGCTGGACCTGTTGCCGTTCAAGGCCATGCTGCATCAGCAGTACCGGGTGGCGCCGGATGCGACGGTGCTGGTTCGCTCGTCGGGCGGCGATCCGATAGTGGCGGTCAAGAAGTTCGGCAAAGGGCGGGTAGTGACGCTGGGCTACCGAGCCTTCGATATGACGCCCGAGGTGGATCAGCCCGGTGGGAGTCCGCCGCCGGTGGACTACGCCTACTGGGAGGTCGGTTATGCGCTGATGGCGCGGTGCGTGCTGTGGGCGGCCGGTCGCGAGGAGCCGTTCACATTGCCCCAGGAGTTTATCCGTCAGGCGAGGGCACAACGGTCCGAGCCGTTGGTTGTGACGGTGCCGTATGCGGTGCCGGTCGGCGAGCCGATTCCCGTCAAGGTTGCCCTGCGCGAGGGGGCGTCGGATTGGTCGGTCGAGAAGCTCGAGTTGCGCGACACCTATGGTCGGCTGCTGGGAGTAAGACAGGTGGGCGCAGGTTCGGTAGCCCTGCCGAGCGCCAAGGTTGGCACGTGGGCTGCGAGAATTGTCGCCTACGCCCGCAACACGGATGGCGACGTGGTTACTAAGACGGCCAACTGTGTTCTGACGCCGAAGCGTGCGGTGTGGAACGACTATGAAGTGATTATGTGGCCTAATGATCGGCTGCCGTGGCAGCGGCCTTTGATTTACGAGCACATGCGGCAGTGGGGCTGCACGGCGGTGCTGGATCCACGGTGGGACAACGATCAACTGGTGCAGGAGCGGTTGGTCAACGGTCTGCGGATCGTGCCGCACGGCCTGCAGCGCAAGCTACTGCAAGTGAACTCGGACCAGTTCGCCGAGCAGAAGCAGCAGTGGGAGCTGACCAAGGATAAGAAGTATCTGCATCGGTTTATGTGCATTAGCGACCCGGCGGTTCGGGCGTCGGAAGAGAAGCTGCTGCGCGAGCGGACCGAGAAGCTGGCCAGGGTCAGGCCGTTGGCGTACTGCATTGGCGAGGAGGATTCGCTGACCAGTTACCGGGCGGAGTTGGATTTGTGTTTCGCGCCGCCGACGCTGGTCAAGTTCCGTGAACATATCAAGGGCAAGTACGGCGGCGACCTGGCGGCGGTCAACAAGCGTTGGGGCACGAAATTCGCGTCGTGGGAGGCTGTTGTGCCCATGACCTCGGAAGACGCCAAGAAGCATGGCAACTTCGCGCCGTGGGCCGAGCACCGCAGTTTCATGGATGATGAATGGGTCGATCTGTATTTCTTTTATCTGCGCATCCTGCAAGAGGTTGACCATGCTGAGGTAATGATGGGCACCAGCGGGACGCAGGTGGCGACGCCGCATGACGGGCAGGACTGGTATAAGCTGATGCCGGCCTTCAATTGGCTGAGCAGCTATACCTACGGCCACCAGGACGAGGCGCACATGAACTTCGCGCGGGGCAAGCCGTACATCACGGCTGCGACGGGCTATGGGGTAAGCGCCGAACGGGCTCGGCACCTGCTGTGGGACCGGTTGCTGCACGGCAACACCGGGGCCATCGTGTTCTGGTGGGTGGCTATACAGAATCCGGACCTGAACTTCTGCCAGGCCGGGCGTGATTTGGGAGCAGTGATCGGCGAGCTCAAGGGCGGCGCGGGACGATTGGTCTTTGAGGCTGATCGGCTGCATGATGCGATCGCCGTGCATTATTCTATGCCGTCGATGCAGGCGGCCTGGATTACTACCGGCAGCATGGATGCATATAGCTCGGCCGTTGATGCATGGTGGATGGCGCTGCAAGAGTTGGGCTACCAGCCGACATTTGTTTCGAGCCAGCAGATCGAGCAGGGCCGGCTTGCGTCTGGAGGATATCGGGCTCTGGTGATGCCGCGCAGCGTGGCGCTGTCGGAAAAGGAAACCGGACAGATCGAACGGATGGTCGAAGCCGGCGGGGTGGTGCTGGGTTCCAAGATAGACGTGGGCAGGTATGATTCGGACCTGGTGCGGCGCGAGACGGCGACGGCACCGGCCGAGTATGAAGCCATTGACCCAACGGCCGGTGCGGAGCGGATAGCCGATGTTCTGGGGCGGGCGGGAATAAAGCCGCCGATCTCGATCGAGAGCCGGTCGGGCACCCCGCTCAAGGGTCTGGAGATGGTGCGTTTTGAGCTGGATGATATGACGTTGGTGGGCATCTTGCGTCCGCCGGTGGGTACCAGGCAGGTGGTGGGCCCGGACGGGGTGATTCGGCACGTGCCGGATGATTCAGGGGGCAATCAGATCGAGCCGGTGCGCATCACATTGGAGGCGGTCGGTGAGGCATTCGATGCGCGGCGGGGGCGGCAGATCGATGGCGTCGAACAGTCCGGGCGGCGGATGATTATCGAGACCGACCTGCCGGCCGGCGATGCGACGTTGCTGGCGATAATCCCGCAGGTGGCCCGAATCGGCGTGCAGGCGGAGCCGAAAGCGGTTCGTCCGGGCCAGAGCGTGCAGATCAGTGTCTCCTGCGATGCGCCCGGACGGCGGGTGGTGCGATTACAGGTGACCAGGCCGGACGGATCGGATGCGCCGTGGCTGAGCAGGAACCTGGTGGTCAAGGGCGCCGAGAAGTTTACATCGCCGGTGGCTCTGGACGAACAGGCCGGGCAGTGGAAGGTGAGCGTGACTGAGGTGGTCAGTGGAGTCTCGGCCGTAACGCAGTTTAGCGTTAGCCCATAGCATGAAGGACAAGACGTTTAGTCGGAAGGAAGGTCTGTTATGGCGCGGAAAGCCCCATTGGTACTTGAGAATAATTATCTGAAAGTTCAGATCTCGGTGCGGGATCTGGCGGCGCATGTGACGGTCAAGGCGACCGGCGAGACGCTGCGGATGGCCGGTGCCCAGAAGGATGACGTGTTGCTGAACGCTCCTGGCGGCGGAGTGTGGAAGAGCTTTGCCGGCGCCGTCGCGTCGATACGCGAAGGCCCGGGCCAGGCCATTCACGCCCGGCTGCCCGCGCTGGGGCTTGGTGTGCAGATCCGGCTGGAAGAGTCGGATGTGGTGTTCGAGGTTGCTCCGGCGGGCATTGAAGGGCGCATGCGGCCGCGGGACGTGCTTTATCCGCGACATTTCTTGCTGCCCAAGCGAGCTGGTGCTTACGCGACGTTTCCATTCGGGCAGGGCAGCATTATCCCGACTGATTTCGATGGGATCTTTCACCATCGCGAGGGCTACGCCGAGGCTGTGGCTCATTGGTTGGGCGGCTATACGGGCAGGACGGGCTATTGCGGGATCGCCGAGACGCCGCACGACGTGTACCAGGCGGTCGATCATCGAGCCAACCAGCCGGCCAGCGTGTTTTTCCACTGGTTGGGCAGTTTGGGCGAGCTGCGCTATGCGCGGGTAGCGCGGTATCACTTCGCCGAGGATTTCGGCTACGTCAAGCAAGCCAAGCACTATCGGCAGCACTGCAAGGACATCGGCTGGTTCCGCAGCATGGCGGACAAGGCGGCCGAGAACCCGAACGTCAAGCGTCTGATCGGGGCGCCGATTGTTTGCGTGTCCATCTGTAGTCGGCGCGAGGTGAACTTGGAGTATGTTGCCAATAAGTTCACGGACGTAGCCGGTTGGGTGGAGGAATTTCGCAAGAAGAGCGGGATCAAGAACGCGGTCGTACACGTCGACGGCTGGGGGCTGTGGGGATACGACGCCATGCACCCGGATACTATCCCGCCGAACCGCGAGTGCGGTGGGGCGGCGGGGTTGTCGGAGATGGCGGCGCGGGTCAAGAAGCTGGGGTATCTGTTCGGACTGCACGATCAGTACATCGATTATTTCTTCCATGCTCCCAGTTACGATCAG
>SDBS01006958.1_pt1 | contig 11002 bp, 14 predicted proteins | sample 2277091 | NCBI WGS metagenome assembly SDBS01 (sample SAMN10404972, study PRJNA504765) | marine sediment metagenome | isolation source: marine sediment core GS10_PC15, 163 cmbsf | place: Arctic Ocean: Southern Knipovich Ridge | collected 2010 | reverse complement strand
GGGTGGACTGGAGGGGGGATGGGTTCTGGCAGTACAGTCAGGGCATTGCCACGGGCCGCCGGCTCAACGATCGACTGGCTGTCGGCGTCGGGGTGCGCAAGATGGAGGTGGGCTTCCACGACAAGAATTGGAGCGCCACGGTGCAACCCCAGGGCTCCAGTCCTTCGATCCTTGTGCAGGAAACTGGTGTGACTGACAGTCTGACGGACGAGTGCACCACGGTGGATGTTGGGCTGATGCATATACTGGGGCCGCAGTCCCGAGCCGGCCTGGTGGCGCGCAACATCACCTCGCCCGACCTCATGCTGGTAGACATGGGGAGTCAGCCTATGTCGATTGAGGTAGACATGGTGGTTGACGCCGGTCTCGCTTTCTTCAGCGAAGACGGGCGCACTATGGTGGCCGCTGATCTGCATAACCTCAGCAATGCCCAGAATAGAGCTAGCACTTTCCACCTGGGCTATGAGTACCAGGCAAAGAACTGGCTGGCTCTCCGCTTGGGAAGCGCTGAGAACAGCCTAACCTACGGGGTGGGCCTGGACTTCGGCTTCCTGACGATAGATGTGGCCTCGCGCAGCGGCGCGGACGCGATAGACCAGGCGGGGTTTGCCTTTGGCTTGGAGTTTTAGCGCACTTGCGGCCAGTAGCGCGTAGCTGATCTGTTGGAGTAGCGCAGCCGGCATTCGTGACAAGCCGGGCCCTGCTGCCTTGGCGGCGGGGCCCGTTCTGTTGCTGTCGTGACTGTGAACGGGACGACTTGGCGAACAAGCTATCTGCTTGACACTGCTCGGGGGCAAGTCTATAATGCCTCCAGGATGCAGATTCGCCCCAGCTAAGGGGAGGGTGACTAAGTCATGCTCTGGCCCGCCGGTCGAAGGATGTTCGTCAGCCTCGCTGTTCTCCTGCTCACGATTCCGGCGATGTTGCCGTCGGCAACTGCTCAGACCACCACGCCGCCCCCAAGCCCCGACGCAGAAGCCCTGTGTGTGGTCAACGGGGCCGCCATCACTCGGGCTAACGTGAACAAAGCCGTCCAGCAGCAGTGGGGCCGGCAGATTCTCGAAGGCCTTATCGAGCAGAAGCTTGTTGTCCAGGCAGCACAGGCGCAGGGGCTGAGCGTGAGCGCCGAGGAGCTAAATGCCCGAATGGCCGTGGTCAAGGGCGAGTACGAGTCGCTGGAAGACTTCAACCGGATGATGCACGACAAGGGGATTAAGGGCCCGGCCTTTCGCGAGCAGCTTCGCGCTAAGATGCTGCTGGGAAAGCTGGTCGAGACAATCGGGGCGGTGAGTGAGGAACAGGTGCGGGCACATTACGATGAGCACATTAGTGACTACCAGGCCCCCGCGCAGGTTCACCTCCACGCGATTGTTGCCCCAGACGCTGAGCAGGCCTACCATGCCCGCGAGCAGGTGGCGCACGGCGCGGACTTCGACGAGGTTGCCGGCGAGGCCGGTAGTGATGTGGGCGGCGACTGGGGCTGGCTGGTGCGCGACGATCTGCGCAACGCACTCATCCGTGAGACGGCCTTTAGCCTGAAGGCCGGCGACGTAAGCAATCCGATTTTTCTTGAAGACGAGTACTACGTGCTGTGGGTCGAGGAGGCCAAGGCCGGCGTGGACCGCAGCTTTGAGGATACCCGGGAGGAGATTGCCCGTAAGATCCGGGAGGAGCACGGCATTACCGCCGAAAGCGTAACGGCGGGCCTGTGGCGCCGCGCCCAGATCACGGTGCCCTGGAAGGCTTACTACTATCTAGAAGACGAGTACGAGCAGCTTGATGTAGTGAAGCTGTTCGTTGGCGGCAGTTATGTAGAGATGCCCGTTGCCCCGGTCATCCTGGAAAACGGGCACATGCTGGTTATGGCCCAGCCTCTGCTCCAGGCGATGTCCGCCCAACTCACCTGGGATGCTGAGACCCAGACGCTGAGTGCAGTGACGGAAAAGGGCACCGTGGAGCTTACCGTCGGGTCACTGCAGGCTAAGTCGGGTGATCGGGTCGTCCTGCTGAACGAGGTGCCGCAGTTGCGCGGTGGCAGGCTCTTTGTTTCGCCGCGTCCTGTTGTTACCGCCCTGGGCGGCAGCGTCGTGTGGGATCCGGTAGACTATGCCCTGAGGGTAACGGCGGGCGAGTAGGGATAGGCCGCAATCGGGCGCACTCACCAACAGCGTTGCCGCGCAGACGCCGCGGCGGCGCTTTTCTGTCCGAAGCGGCTAGGACATCGTCACGGCTCGCTGTCGGGGAGGACAGGCATCAGCCGATCAAGCCGGGGCGACCTTGATCGTGTCGAGGTCGGCCTTGCCGATGCCCGCCTCGGCGGCCAGGCCGATGTAAGGAATATCCTCCGGCTTCAGGCCCAGAAGCGTAGCCGCGTACGCATCCACCGCAACCATATCCGCGCTGACCAGCACCGTATTACGCTCTTCGACCTTCCCAGGCCCCTTAGGCCCGCCGGTGAGCAATACGCGCGTGGCATCCACGATATTCAGTGTCGGCCGCAGGGAGGCCGCCAGGCCAACGATATTTTGATGGAGATTAAGCCCGGGCGAACTCTCTGCGCCTGAGCGATGGTAAGCGCCCCGGTCCCAGACGGCGCCCATCTGATTCTTCAGCGCCATAGTGGCAACAGTGGCGCTGTGGGTCTTGAGGATGGGGAGGTTTATGTACACGTCGCAGTCGAGAATGTCCCTGGCGACCTGGTCGGTCTTGATGTTGGTGCCCGCAGGCAGCGCAACTTCTTGATACATGCTCTCATTTTCCAGGCTGACCAGGGGTACACCCCACTCGCTGCACACCTGCCTGGCGCCGGACATATCAAAAGTGACCTTGGCCGTATCGCAACTGTGCTCGGCAACGACGGTGCGCTTGGCCTCGGCCTCTATGCACAGGGCAATGACCGCCGCGAGCACCTCGGGGCTGGTCGTGGCTCCTACGGCGGGCTGCCGGGCCCAAGCCAGATTCGGCTTGATGACTACCACATCACCGGGTCGGACCCAACTGCTGATGCCGCCGTACTTGTCAACCGCGGCCCGGACCAGCTCCTCCGGCGTCATGTCCCGCGCGATGACTACGTCAATATCGGCGGGGCCTGTTTGCCAGCGATTGCTGCCGAGCTTTGGATCAGCGGTGGAGGCCGGGGCTTTGCCGGTGCCTGCAGCGACGGTCTGATCACGTGAACAGCCGGCCAGTGGGCCCAGCGCAGCCAGGCCCAGGCCCAAATGGGCACACTTGCCGAAGAATTCACGCCGGTGCATCTTGCTCATGTCGCGTCCTTACCTGTCGGTGTGGGGTGCATATTACAGTGTACGAAACCGAAGACTGGCGGGTTCACGGGCTATCGCTCTGCGGCTGGTAGATAGCTAAAGAGTGCGCGCAAAAGGGCAAAGAGAGGCGCGGCGACCAAGCCACTGATAATCGCCTGGCTGAATGTCTCGGCTACCCACCGTACGAAGTAGGGGGGGGGCAGAAACAGCATTTCCACGACGCTCATGGCCACCACGGCTATCGCGGTGACGAGCATCGCCACGGGTACATAGTTGGGGAATATCCGTCCCCCCAGCAGGCCAAGTGCGGTACCGCCACCAATGTGGCTGACAAACAGTCCGCCCAGCGGCAGTCGGCCCAGGGAACCGACCATGAGGCCGGTGACTAGCCCGGACCAGCAGCCCTCCAGTGGGCTGCGGGTCAGCCCCACCGTCACCAGCAGCACCACCGCTAGGTCAGGGGCCTGCCCGCTCAGCCGCAGCCACGGCGGCCAGGCGTACTGCCACGCTACCAGGATTACGGATAGGACGAGTTCAGTCAGGTAAACCCAAAGCAAAGCCGGTTTTCCCCTGTTGGTAGTCTAGGGCATCGGCACTACCCAGACATACTGCAAGTGCTCGAAATCAACGAAAGGGCGGATAGTCGCGATGACAGTCTGCGCATAGGTCGGCGACGCGGTGACGGCTTCAACGATGCCGATGGGTAACGAAGGGGGATAGATGCCGTCCTCGCCGGAGGTGACAATGACGTCGCCGGTGCGGATGTCTGCGCCGCGGCGCAGATAATCCATCTGCAGCCGATCGGGCCAGCCCGCAGTCCATTGCTGGGCCGGTTTGACGACGCCGGTCTCCCCGCTGCGCTGATTGCGCGCACCAAGGCCGTGCTGGGCGTCCATAATCACCAGCACATCAGCGGTCCGGCTCCCAATCTCCCGGGCTTCACGCGCCTGGCTATGAACTGCGATCACCCGGCCGACCAGGCCTGCTGCCTGGCGGACGATATCGTTCTTGTGGATCTCGCGACCGCGGGGGACCCGGATGGTGACGCGACAGCGCTGGTTGTCGCCGCTCCGGGCGATGACTCGGGCGGGTATGTCTTCGACTGACATATCATGCTCGAAGCCCAGCTCGTCGTAGATAGCCTTGTTCTCGCGGAAGTACTCGGTGAACTGTACCCTCTCCGCCAGGAGGCGGTCGCGCTCCTGGCGTAGTCTGCGGTTCTCGGCGGCCAGGGATCGGGCATAGAATACTGACACTGTCCGGTCGCGGAGGACTTCGTTAACCTTGGTCACCGCACTCATTACTGGATAACCCAGGGCCTGGCAGACGTACTCGGGCAGACTTACGCGGCCGCGCGCCCCGGCGGCGTGCTGCCAGATCGTGATGATCATGGCGACGACGGCCAGAAAGAGTAGCGGACTTAATTTCCTCCGAGTTGGAATATCTAGCAGCATGATCAGGCACCGGACTGTGGTTCTTTGCCGACTACGTGAAGGGCAGGTCGTCGAGCTGTTGGAGATAGCGGGCTGTGCCCAGGACCACACAATTCATCGGCTCCTGGGCCACGTAGACAGGGATATCGGTCTCGGCGCTAAGGAGCTGGTCCAGGCCGCGCAAGAGCGCACCGCCGCCGGCCAGAACGATGCCCCGGTTCATTATATCTGCGGCCAGCTCCGGCGGCGTGCCATCCAGGCACTCTTTGACTACTTCGACTATTGCCCCCACCGGTTCGGCGCACGCTTCACGGATTTCAGCGGAACTGACCACGATCTTACGGGGCAGGCCGGTTATTAGGTCTTTTCCCCGCACCTGCATAGTGCTCTCCTTGGGCAGGGGAAAGGCTGAGCCGATGTTTATCTTTATCTGCTCGGCAGTGCTCTCGCCGATGTACAGGTTGCCCTCGTGGCGCAGGTAGACAGCAATCGCCTCGTCAATCGCTTCACTGGCGACACGCATCGTCCGCTGCGTGCAGATGCCGCCCAGGGAGATTACGGCTACCTCGGTGGTCCCCCCGCCAATGTCCACGATCATGTTGCCCACGGGTTCGGAAACGGGCAGCCCGGCGCCGATCGCGGCGGCCATCGGCTCATCCATTATTTGTGTTTGCCAGGCTCCCGCTTGCCGCGCCGCGTCCACCACGGCGCGTCGTTCCACTTCGGTGACGCCCGAGGGCACGCCGATGACGACCGAAGGATGCACGAACAGACGGCGCCCGTGGACCTTACGCATGAAGTGGCGAATCATTGCTTCGGTGACGTCGAAGTCGGCGATGACACCGTGGCGCAGGGGACGAATCGCCAAGATCCGGGCCGGCGTACGTCCCACCATGCGCTTGGCGTCGTCGCCGACCGACAGCACCCGCCCGGTCTCGTCGTCAATGGCTACCACGGAAGGCTCATTCAGCACGATTCCGCGCCCCTTTACGTGGACCAGGGTATTGGCCGTCCCCAGGTCAATACCCATGTCGCCGAAGCGCAGCACGCCGTGAAGCGCCTTGCGCAGCCCCCATTGCCAGATACTCTGTCTCACCTTGACCTCCTGTTCATCGCCTACGCCGCCTGCAAGTAAGATGAGGAACCGTGCGGACACCCGGGAATCGCCCCCGCCGCTGCCGGGCATACGTGTCTGGTAGCTCCGGCCAGCCCAGCACCCGCAGCGCCTTGACCACTTCGCCTATGGGCAAGCCGACTACATTATAGTACGAACCGCGAATCCACTCAACAAAATGCCTGGCAGGCCCCTGGATGCCGTAGGCACCAGCTTTGTCCAGCGGCTCGCCGGTGGCCACGTATGCGGCGATTTCTGCCGGACACAGCGGCCGGAATCTCACCTCGGTACTCTCCCAGCCGTGCCAGAGGATGTGGCTGCGCCGGCGGGGGCACAGGGCGAACGCTAGCCCGGTGTAGACCCGGTGGCTGCGTCCCCCGAGCCAGGCCAGCATCCGCTGTGCGTCCTGTAAATCCCGGGGCTTGCCCAGGAGCACGTCGTCAATGCTCACCACCGTGTCAGCACCCAGCACGAGTCGGTGGGGGTAACGGCGCGCGACCCCTAGTGCCTTATGGATCGCCTGCTTGACGGCCGCTCGATGTGGTGGGGCAGAGCACGGATGGCGAGGCTCGGTGGGACAGGACACAACCTGGAAGGGGATCCCGGCCAGTTTCAGAATTCGTGCTCGCCGCGGTGAAGCCGAAGCCAGGATCAGGGGATGGGCCTTGTTCTCGGCGGGCAGCAGCTCGCGTTCGAATTGTCGTTGGCCAGGGGCAGAAAGACGCACAGCAATTCACAGGCGCCCGGAGCGGATTATGGAATACAACAGCCACGCGCCCATTATCACGCCGAGCACCGTCCAGATGATGGCTAGGGGACTGCCCACGGTACTGACTGCCTGCTTGCTGGTCAGGAACAGTGCCGATGCGATGATCATCGCCGCCACAATAATGCTAAACGCCAGGCGATTTGCCATAGTGCCGAGCTTGCGCAAGGGCCGGTCGGCCTGCTGCAGTTCCAGGCGCATCCAGCGGCTGGCCCGGCTGCCCAAGCCCTCCGCGGCAGTTGCCTGATCAGGTGACGATGTTGAGTCTTGCCCCACAGTTCCCGCACCTTCCGTCGTCGGTCAGATTGTTGCTCAAGCTGCTAAAGCCCGACCGGCGTATGACCGTCTCGCTACACTCCGGGCAGCGAGTGTCGGTCGTGCCGTCGAGCTGGAGGTTGCCCACGTATACGTGTTTGAGCCGTTGCTGGGCCAGTTCGTAGGCATGCTGCAAGGTCGCGGCCGGAGTCGCGGGTGCGTCCAGTTTGTGCGCGGGGTGGTAACGCGACAGGTGCACGGGCAGATCCTCACGCACCGACGCCGCCCAGTCAAAGATCGCGCTCAGTTCCTCGTCGCTATCGTTGTGGCCAGGGATAATCAGGACCGTTATCTCGACGTGACACTGCTCGACAGCGATTTCCACCGTCCGCCGCGCCGGCCAGGCCTCCCCGCTGCACAGCTCCCGGTAGAAATCGTCACGCCACGCCTTGATATCCACGTTCATCGCCGCAACGTAGGGGAGCAGCTCGCGCAGCGGCTGCTCTTCGATGATGCCGTTGGTGACCAGCACATTGTGCATACCTGCTTCGTACACCAGCCGAGCCGTGTCGTAGACGTACTCGTACCAGATGATCGGCTCGTTGTAGGTATAGGCGATACCGATGTTGCCGGCTTTTGTCCGCCACTCTTCGGCAAGCGCCAGTGCCTGCTCGGGCGCCAGGTGCTGGGTAGCCGGCCGGCCGTGCGAAATCGTCCAGTTCTGGCAGAAGATGCACGACAGATTACACCCGAAGGTGCCCAGCGACAGAATATCACTGCCCGGGCAGAAGTGGTACAGCGGTTTTTTCTCGATGGGGTCCATGGCGATCGAGGTGACCTCGGCGTAGTTGAGCGACCGCAGCACTCCGTCCACATTCTGGCGCACATCGCAGCGCCCGGTCTTGCCCGGGCGGATTCGGCAGTGCCACGGGCATAACTGGCACTGCACATATTCCTCCCCCGGCTCATAGTACCGGCACTCCACCAGGTCCTGTGTCATGGCTGGCTACAGCTCCCCGGCCCTAGACTGTGCGACTTTGCCTTAGACCAGTGCACCGCACACCACGTTGCCGTGCACAAAGATCACCGGATTCCCGCTGACCTTCATCAACTCGCGCTCTGCGATCTGCAGGCTGGGTACTACGAGCCAATGATGGCATCCATCTGTGCGGTGGTAATGGGTGGCGCTGAGTTGGCAAAGGGGTGATTCGTCACGCTGGCACAGCGGACCTTCATGCAAATCCGGGGCCCGACAGATGCCCTTGGGGTGGGCTTATCGGTTCTGCGCTGCTACGAGCTGGCCGGCTACTCCTCACCGCTACGGGGGATATTCGGATTCCACCATGTGTCGGCGAAGGCCTCGGTCCAGAGCTGTTCCTCGGTTGGTGGTGTGCCGAGCTTCAGCCAATACTCGAGGCTTTCGCGGCTGGTGTTGCCGCGGTACGCTACTACATTGCGGGTCTTGCGCGTGGAGCTGGACAGATCGAATAGGCCGCGCAGGGTGACATAGTTGACGCTGGGGTCGGTGTTGATGGCAGCGGCGGCAATCGAATACGACTGGCGCAGCACGGTCGAGTAAATGTTCCCGTTTTGCAGGCTGTCGGGAATCTGAAAGGTAATCATTGCATAGCCGATGTGGGGGTCCAGGGCCACGGCGACATCTTTGTGCATCGCCGTCCCGTTGGGCCAACTCAGCGAGCCGATAGCGCCTGCTAGGACCAGGTCACGTTCGGTGCACAGGCCGCGCTCAATCGCCTCGGTGACCGAGGTAGGTTGGGGAACCGGCGGCGTTGGTCTTGACGTAACGATGGGTGCACCGCGCTGTTCGCGCCCGGTATCTGGCGCCGGCGAGCGTGGCCTGGGCGCAACTTCTGTAGTGCTGGGTGGCGACAAGGGCATGACCCCCGGGCCCACTGGCCCGCTCTGTCCAGCAGCGTATCCAGCGGCGCTGCGCCCGATGGTGGCTCCTTGTGATGCCGCCTGGTCCGATGCCCCGGAAATCTGCGGGGGTGAGCTGAACAAGGTCAGCCATGCGATGACCGCTGCGATCACGACTACCGCGCCGGTGCTGGCCAGCATTATCCACAGCTTGGTGCGCTGTCGTTCAAGCGCCGAGGCACTGGGCGCGCTCGAAGTCGGCAACTGCCCGGCGAGCTGCGTGCGGGCGTCCGCCAGCTTGTCGCCGGCACTGCTGTCGCCGTGCTGCACAGCGTCGTGATACCACTCCACTGCCTCCGGCCACATCCGCCGCGCGGCGTAGATGTCGCCCAAAGTGGTATGCAACCGGGCACTGTCGGGATAAGCGGAGAACAGCTCGCGAGCCACGGTAGTGGCGGCCTCATAGTTTCCCCCTTGGATCAGGCGGTTAACCGCCTCTATCTGCTCGGCCAACTCCGGCCCTAGGGTGGATTCGATCTCTTCGTTCATCGTCTTCTGGCCCTCTCGAAGATCTGCTACAGCGGTTTTTCCATGCGGACTCGTGTGGCGTGATAGCCGGTCTTTTCGTAGAAGGCGACCGCCGGCTGGTTACAGACACTGGCGTCCAAGCTTGCCTTGGGCGCGCCCTGGCTGCGAAACCAATCTTCGGCGACCTCCATCAGCCTCTTGGCATACCCCTGGCCGCGTATCTCAGGAGCTACATACACATTCTTAATATACCCCACAAATTCATCTACCATACTCGTAATCAGCGCCCCCCACACAAAGCCCTGGACCTCTCCCGCCGTCTCCAGAACCCAGACCTGCTCGCGACGGCTGTTGGCTGCCGCGCGCAGTTGGCGCGTACAATCATCCAGAAAGTCCTTATCCACCCGGAAGCCGGGGAAGTTGTGCTCGTAAATCTCGTACTGGAATTGCAGGACTGTTCGTAGATCTTTGCCCACGTTAAAGTTGCGGATATGGGCCATCAAGCTGGTGGCCTCCCGTGTTCCTGAGCCGCCGCCCCGCACTAGCCGCCTTCGTCAATCAGCCGGACGTGCTCCTCGACAATGCGCCGCGGGCACAGGGCCATGAAAGCCTTGGCGGCGATGATAAGCACAACGACGTCGTCAACTAGTCCCAGGGGCAGGAGGAAGTCGAAGAGCGCATCGGTCGGCACGAGCAGGTAGACGATACCCAGGGCCAAGACGGCCTTGGGCAGCAGCGAGACCCGCCGGTCGGTAAACAGCCGCCAGTAAAGCTTGACGAAGTTGGGCAGATGGAGCAAGAACCGCGCGACACTCAGCGGATTGCTCCGGAATCCGCCCGGGAAACTGCTAGTGGGCATCGTTCACTCTCCCTCGTGTGATAATCGCTGCTCCTCCTGTCTATCTTACCCTAAAATGCTGGTCCAGTAATCTCTGTGCGGCGGTGCCCTATGGGCTGACGACATGGTGGTTGGTCTTGCCTAGCGACGGAAGCCAAGCAGCAGGCCCACCAAGAAGCCGACGGCCAAGGGAAGGTTACAGGTCAACGCATCCCACCCGGACTCGAGCGCCCCACCTGCCAAGCCTCGCAAGGGCCGCAGTTGCGCCAGAAAAGCGGCCCAGTCCCAGTCAATCAGGCCGTAGTAGCCCAGAACCTGAATGGCCACAAACAGGACTGCCGCCAGGCAGCCAAGCGCACGCGCGGCGGTCTTAACTGCCAGGGAGGCGAGGCACCCCAGCAGTAGGCCGATAGCAAAGGTGACAACAATTGGGATCGCGTAGTTTAGCAAGGGCGCTTACCGGGCTGCGTAAATATGGACGTCGTGGGGGGCGAAGCTATCCTGGAAGGCACCGTCGCTGCGAGTGAGCAGCCGGTGCTCGAACATCACGGAAAGCTGTCGGGCCTCGATATCGGGCAGTCGAAAGTCGGCGACGACACCCCGATCTGAGGTATTAACCGCCACAACGTAGTTACCGCCGCCGTACTGCCATAGGCCCAGATGCAGGTCGCCTTTGCTGGCCGTGGGCAGCAAGCGGCGTTCTCCCTGAAGAATCACTGGCGCCAGCCATTGCAGCTCTCGATTTATCGCGGCGAGCCGCTCCCAGGTAGCAGGTGCATCCTGAGGCAGCTTGAAGGCTTTGGTATTGGGGAAGGCGGGTATGTCATAGCCATAGTAGACCAGCCCTTTGGCGCCATGTACGAGCGCCAGGTAGGTCATCGCTCGCACCTCGGCGGGCGTGGGCGCCCGGCCCGAACTGCTCGGGTC
>SDBS01006957.1_pt1 | contig 11002 bp, 18 predicted proteins | sample 2277091 | NCBI WGS metagenome assembly SDBS01 (sample SAMN10404972, study PRJNA504765) | marine sediment metagenome | isolation source: marine sediment core GS10_PC15, 163 cmbsf | place: Arctic Ocean: Southern Knipovich Ridge | collected 2010 | reverse complement strand
ATTCATCTATATATGACGACGACTGTGATGTATGTGGTGGTATTGACCAAATAGAAGAAGTTCATGGATATTTAATATGTTATTCATGTTTTAACCAAATGGTTGATAACTTTTTCTTTGAAAATGATAATGTAGAAAAGTGTAAAATTTAATTTTATGGAGAATTGAAATGACAGTATTAAATCGAAGTTGGAAAAATGGTTTAAGAATGTGGAAATGGGTTTCAGAAAATTTACCTGATGGATTTTCAGAAGCAAGTGGTGATATGAAACAATTTGTCATCGAGGCCTTAAAACGCGAATGGCTACGAAAAAATCATTTCACTAAATCCCTTCTTTCGGATTGCTTTTTTTGTGCCTATGACAGAAAACACGGCAATGAATGTGATTCTTGCCCAGCAGGATTAGTTAAAGCCGGTTTCCATTGTTTGGACTGGGGTTATAGCTATGTGAATAATCCCATAAATTTTTATGAAAGACTTGTAAAGTTAAATAAAATACGATTGGGGGCAGAATGATTATAGTAAACTACAAATCCAAACGAAAATTGAAAGGGGCAAAAGGCAAACCATTGAATTGCGAAAAGCCTTTGGGATTTATTGTAACTGGTAAGCCATTTTTTGTAACAAATTACGGCGGCACGTTCAAAGCGTCTGTTACATTAGTTGATGGCATAATTAAAGAAGTGAGGTAAACAATGAATGAGTTTGAAAAATGGCAAGCCAAATGGGGTGAAAAAAAAGAACTACTTGCTTCAATCGGGATTAAATCTTATGGTTATGACCCGGGAATAGTTGCAACAATAAATGGTGTTAGTGTAGATTTACCCGATTCCTTGATTAAGATTATCTGTAATCTTGTTAAAACCAAGAACGATCTGTCGGCGGCGTGTGAGAAAATGGTAAAAATTGAAAAAGCGTGGATCGAAAAAGACTTCTACGACGTTCAGGATATTATCAATGCCGGATTCAATCTTGAACCACTAAAATGCAGGCATTGCGGGTACATCGGCGAAACTACTTTTAACCAGCAAATAGGTGATGCTTATTGTGCTGTCTGTGGAAAATGGCAACTAAAGGAATCGGCTAATGGCTAACGCCCGAATGAAAAAATGGCTTGCAACAAAGGGTAAGATAACGGACGACTGGTGCTGGGTGAAAGACTGTTGGCGACCTGTAAAATCTTATCGTACAGTTGTAAGAGGTAAGAAAAAGGGGTGGGTCGAGATTGAATTGTATTACCCTGCCGGGAAAAAGAAAATTGTACCCAAAAGCTGTATGAAGTACAAGGAAGATTGAAATTTTTAACAAATTGAACAAATTTTACAAAAAATTTAGTTGCGAAGGTTTCTAATCGCTAACATTTCGCCTATTTACGGAGAGATAAAATTTTATGAAAAAAAATCTTACAGACAAACAAGTACAAGCATACCGATTAGTCAGCGGTGAATTTGAAGGACTCTCTACAGATGAAGCTGCAAGGCGTATGTCAATTACCCCGCAGGCTGTCAACCGGCTACTTGATCGAGCAAGGACAGTGTGCCCGCAACTCTTTCCGCTTCTTACTAAACAAGAAGCTAACGTGAAAGCCTTATTTGCAATCGGGTGGACGCGTGCCGAAATAGCCGATCAATTGCAGGTGGGCCTTAGTCGGGTAAGTCAAATCATCGGGGTAATCAATGACAAACAGGGCACTAATCTTCAGCTATCGCCTATAAAAATGTTATCATACCAGCCGTGGATGGATAATAAAATAGTAAGAAAGTTTTAGGCATGAACCAAAACAAACTACTACCAAAATGGCTTAGGGATTTGATAGAGAACATTGCTTTCCTGTCATTAAGACCTGACTGTAAGCCTATCGTCAGACAACATAGGAAAATTAGTAGAAATGAGCGTTGCCGATGTGGAAGTCAACTAAAATATAAGCACTGTCATTGGTCAGCCGATGTAAAAAGAGGAATTAGATAAGGGGGTTAGCATGGATATAAAGAGTAAAAAATTAATAGCGCTCGTGATACTGAGTTTTCCTTTTGTAGTGCTGGGATTCATAGTTGCGACATTCAAATATGGATACAGGTTTGGAAAAATGGTGTCCATACTAATACTGGAGTAGAAAGGGGTAAACATGCGTGAATTTGATTCGGGTGCGACAAGAGACACAGTAGAAGGCAAGTATGACTTAGAAGGCTTCCTTAGCCCGGCAGTGCTGAACAGGTATGCTGAATACATGAACAAGCACCGGACACAGGCCGATGGAAAGCTGCGTGATTCAGATAACTGGCAAAAAGGTATTCCGATGGACACATATATGAAATCAGGGTACAGACATTTCTTTGATTGGTGGGCTAATCATAGGCATGTTGAATCGGCAATCAAGGAAGACGTTGAGGAAAGTCTATGTGCTTTAATTTTTAATGCTATGGGTTATCTTTATGAGTATTTGAAAGACAAAGATGGTGATTATAACGCAACCGAGATTGACAGACCAGAACACAAATTTAAAGTTGGTGATGAAATAAGTATTAAGTTACACGATACTACTAGCGATTTCACCACAGAAGCGTGTCAAAAAAATAAGTACCGTGGCATTTATTTTAGGGCGTCTTGTGGGGGGTATGAAGTTGTACTAAATAATAGGGTTTACTGGTTTTATTATGACGAAATTTTTCCAGTGGAGGATAATTAAGATGCGATTTTATTTTTCACATGCAATCCGTGGTAAAGTTGGTGCAGGTGCAAACCATGATGTCCAGGCCACGAACTGTAACAATGCAAAGCGTGTAGCTAATATGCTACGAGCAGAGTTTCCAAAATTGGTACTATATGTACCAGCAGAAAATGAAGTCTTCGTACAGATCGCCTATGACACTGGCCATTTGTCAGAGAAAGAGATACTTGACATCGACTGCAAGATCATTGACAACTGCGACGGCGTTCTTGTCTATGTTCCAGAATGCGACGAGCTACAAGGCGGACGGAAGATCGAGTACGATCATGCAGTAGCTACCAAGAAGCCCGTATGCATCTTCAGTAAACTGGATGAAGCAGCCGATTATCTTACAGCGATGTACAGGAGAGAACAAATATGAATCGAAATCGAGTATTAGTAATCGGCGACCTTCACGCACCTGTTACCAGAAAACATTACCTCCGATTTTGTAAGGATCAGTATAAGAAATTTAACTGTAATAAAGTGGTGTTCATAGGTGACGTGGTTGACTGGACAAGTATTAGTTTTCATGTAACTAATCCAGAATGCCCCGGCCCCGCTGATGAATATCGGCTGGCATTAAAGTGCATTCAACAGTGGCGAAGGGCTTTTCCAAAGGCGATAGTAATGATTGGTAACCATGACCGTAGGCCACATCGTAAAGCTGAAGAACAAGGCATATTTCCCAAACTTCTCCGCAACTATGATGAGGTATGGAAAACTCCCGAATGGAAATGGGTAACGTCCTGCATAATCGACGAAGTATATTATTGTCATGGCGACGGCAAAGGTGCAGGAATCAATCCCGCATACAATACAGCTAAAAATATGGGTATGTCTGTCGTCATGGGGCACTCACACAGTAAAGGCGGCGTGAAGTGGTTGGTTAATCCTCTTCGCCGATGGTTCGGTTTAGATACGGGCTGTGGGATTGACGATTCAGCATTTGCTTTTGCCTACGCCAAAGAACAAACTTATCGATCTGTATTGTCGTGTGCTGTAGTTCTTAATGGTATGCCACAGCACATAATGATGGAAGTGGGTAAGGGAGAGCGATACCACGATGGCAGGTAAAGGATCAAAACGCCGCCCCGCTTTGATTAGTCGTGAAGAAGAAACCTTGCGATATGACTTAGCGTTTGGTAAGATTACCTTTGAAGAATGGGTAGCCGGTATGCAAAAGTTGAAAGCAGTAAAAGATTCTAAAGGCGTATGCTGTAATTGTTTGGATGGCTTGATGGTTGATTGTGCTATTGATTATGGTGTAGTATGCCGATTAGATTCAATTACTCACCACCGATGGTATACTTGTTCAAAATTCAGAGAGGATGAATAATGCCAAGAGGAATTACTTTCGGGGATCATAAAACTTACCGGCTACGAAAGTATTACGAGGCTTGGATTGAACGCACGTTGCTTACGGCAAGTAATACCGTGGCTAATCCCTGTGATCGACTACGGGTACTTCACTTTATGGAGAATCTAAAAGCCCCGGCTATTGAAGACCCAGGATTTTTACCGTGTGGCGACCTTCAAAAGAGTGGGAAGATGAGCCGATTTTCTGATAAGATAGCCTGCTTGTTGGTGATGATACGGCATTTGGTAATGTCATGGTGGATGTGCAATGAAGAAACTCCTGGACAAGTTGAATCACTGTTGGTTGAGTTGGATGAATTACTTGATGTATATCAAGATGCGGAAGTAATCGGCGATCCTGAAATTGGTTATCGTGTGGGGGTTATAGCATGACTAATTATGTTAAATTTATTTTTGGTGACTGCTTAATAAAAATGAAAAATATTCTTAGTGATTCAGTGGACATGGTTATGGCGGACCCACCTTACGGGACTACTGCCTGTAAGTGGGACTCTATTATACCGTTGGGGCCAATGTGGGATCAGCTAAAGCGAATAATTAAACCTAATGGTGCTGTTGTTATGACAGCATCGCAGCCATTTACGAGTGTTTTGATTAAAAGTAATATCAAAAATTTTAAGTACGAATGGATTTGGGAGAAGTCAAAAGCAAGTAATTTTTTACAGGCCAGTTACTCACCACTTAAAGCCCATGAAAACATTTTAGTATTCTGTCATAGGGGGAAGCCGACTTTCAACCATCAATGGACTTATGGTGTAGTATACAATGCACAAGATAGAGTTAAAGGTACAAAAAAAGGAAGTAATACTGACGTGTACAATAATGTACCGAATCCTAAATATCGAGAAGTAAGATCGGATGGTAGAAGAAATCCAAGAACAATTCAGTATTTCAAAACAGCAGAAAGTGAACTACTAAAAGGCTTGCACCCCACGCAAAAACCAGTAGCCCTGATGGAATATTTAATCAAGACATATACTAATGAAGGGGAAACAGTGTTAGATTTTTGTATGGGTAGTGGGACTACGGGCGTGGCGTGTAAGAATTTGAATCGTAATTTTATTGGCATTGAATTGGATAAAGATTTTTTTGAAACTGCAAAAAAGAGGATAAGTGAGGCGGATGGGTGTGTGATATGACAACTGAACAAATCTTAGAAATAGCTTGCTATCCTACCGATTTTGTGGTCCTGGATTTTGAAGCCTACTTCGCTAAAGATTACAGCGTAACTACTATGAAGCCGTGGCCTTATATCGTCGATGAAAGATACCAAACAATCGGCTGTGGGTTTAAGTATAACATAATCCCTGGCACTTGTTACGCTAATCCTGGTTCTCAATTTATATGGGCTGAAAAAGAAAGACCTGAATATACAAAAGATAAACTATCAGAATACTTTACGTCTCTGCAAAAATCTTGTGGTCAGCAACTTGAAAACATTACTATCGTGATGCAAAATGCCTCCTTTGATGCACTGATCCTCCAGGAAAAATATAACATCAGCCCAAAATATATCATCGACCTCAAACATTTGGACTCCCATTTTGACAGTCGCCGATCTCACAGCCTCAAAGATATGGCAAAACGTAATAAACTCCAAGCCAAAGGCGATACGATGAGTTTCCTGGGGCTGCATTTAGAAGATATGACACCTAAACAACGGGCAGCTATGGAAGAATACTGCAAACTTGATTGTAAATTAGAATATGAATTATTTGAAATTCTTTTACCATATTTAACCAATCAAGAAGAAGAACTTATCATTGCAAGGCATACTATAGATTTATATCTTAAACCAAGATTAAAATTTGACTTTGATCTGGCTGATAGCATAGCTACCGATATGCAGGTGTATATCGACGAAGCCTGTGAAAAAGTTGGCCTCACAAAAGACGAGTTATCAGGCAACCTTTCATTCGTAATAGCATTACAGGACGTATTGCCCATTGGTGAAAACGTACCAGTAAAAGCTGCCAAACGTCCGGGCAAAAAGATGACCGCTTTACTTGGGACGCCGGGAGTTGGGCCTGCGTTAGCTAAAACGGATGAAGGTTGCCTTATGTTACTTGCCCATTCCAAAGATGAAGTACGCGAACTAATGTTGGCAAGAAAAGCTGTTAAGTCTTGGCCACTACACCTAAAACGTATAATATCAATGACGAACCTTGCTATAGCTTGTGACGGTAAGATGCCTGTACCCTTAAATTATTATGGGGCACATACTGGCCGATGGTCAGGTGGCGGTGGGATTAACTTACTTAACCTGGGTGGTGCAGGTAGGGCTGGTCTTGGTACTAATCCATTGATAACTAAAATGAGACAAATGTTACGTGTTAATGAAAGCAAACTTTTGATTGTTGATGCAGCACAGATCGAGGCCCGCATACTGGCTTGGCTTGCTGGTCAACAAGATATGTTAGAGGCATTTGCGGAGGGTCGGGACATCTATAGTGAGTTTGGCAGTAAATTATTTGCTGCGAGATTAAGAAAAGCCAGAAAGACCGATCCTCCACCACTTGCTAAATTATTTACCATACGTCGTGGGTTTGCTAAAGATACCGTACTCGGTGCAGGATATGGTATGGGCGTGAACAGATTTTACAACAACTGTCTCCAAAATCCTGGGCTACGCCCTATGTTTGACAGCGGACAATATGATCGTAAATTTGTAGAGAAGTTAATCTATGGGTATCGGAACACCTATTCCATGATACCGAAGTTCTGGAAAATGTGTGAAAAATGTTTCCGATTGGTTGTAAAATACCCCCATGAAGTGATGCGGTACGCACCTGAAGGTAGTACAGTAGGTCCAGGGGACTTACTGACGTTCTGGAATAACGGGGGAACCGTAAATGTCCAGCTACCTTCTGGTCGCGTATTGTATTATCCTCATGCTGTTATTCGTAAGAAGAAAAACGATTATGATTATGATAATCAAATCAGTTACCATCATGGTCCTTTGTGGGGCGGCTCTCTTACTGAAAATATAGTGCAAGCTATAGCTCGTGACTTACTTGTGCATTGGATATTGAAAGCTGAAGAGTTTGGTTTGCCGGTTGTCTTACATATTTATGACGAAATTTTAGCGGTATCATCTACAATATATGCTGAAGATAACTTGAAAACTTTAATGAACATAATGAGTAACGGGCCTGAATGGGCAGACGGCTTACCATTGGCTGCGGAAGGTGAAATCAGTGAAACATATAAGAAATGAGGGCAGAATGACAAAATTAGAACAGGCCTTAATTAAAGAAGTTAGAAAATTACGCCTCCTTACTTGTAAACGTGGTATGCCACTTATATTACACGGACCTGAAGGTGTAATAATCCGCGATATGTTAGAAATGATCGCTGACGGTTATGACTTTAAGTTTGCAGGATGCGGAATGTTATACATTGATGGAAGTCCAGTATTTTGTGAGCATGAACTTACAAAATTGAATACTTACCACGGCTATATTTCTTGAAAGGAAAACTAATGGCTAACAGAAAGCATTGGCAATTATCGGCTTCGTCAATCGCATGTTTTAAGTCATGTCCCTTCCAGTACTTCTTAAAGTACATCAAACACATACGTAAAGATGTGGAATCGGAACCTTTGAGATATGGTACGAATTGGCATAAGGTTATGGAAGTTATCGGGCTAACTCCAGGTGGGGTGTGCCCGTGTCTAAAAGATAATCATGATATGCTGCCTGATGACTTGAAAGCTAACCCTAATTGTCCAATCTGTGCTGGCGAAGGTAGAGTTCCTGATGATATAATGCTCGCAGTATCCCGCGTAATTGACGACGCCTATTCCAGAATGCCAGCATCAATGGACCCGACAAAATGGGCTGTAGAACGGGCAAAGCTGTTATATTCTGCGGCAGGATACAACTGGTACTACGCTGACAAACCATTAGTGCCGATTCTTACGGAGTATAAATTCGACAGTCCTGTTCCTGGCAAGACCGGCAGGATGATCCCCAACACAAATATCGTTGGTAAAATCGACAAGATTACTCTGGTGGATGGAGTTCATAGCGTCGTCGATTTCAAATCCACTTCCAGTTCCATAAGTCCTGAATCAAAATACTGGGGTTCTCTCAATCTCGATACTCAAACCAATTTATATCTTTATATAGTTCGGTTGCTCCAGCAACGCGGATTGTTGCCTGATCTTGGTGGTGAAGTTACTGGATTGTATTATGATGTGTACCACAAACCGGGAATTTCTCCGAAGAAATTAACTATGGCTGACAGTAAGAAATTTGTTGAAGATGGTATGTATTTTGGGCAAAAATTTAATGCCAAAGCACAGTGTGGCACTCCTGATTTTGTAACTGTAGATGGTGTTAAAGCCGAGACTGAACCTGGTAAGAAAGACGGAACCTTTGCCATCCGAGAAACTCCTGAAATGTACGGGGCCAGGTTACTTGCCGATATTGCAGAACGTCCTGAGTATTATTTTGTCAGACATCCGATTCCAAAAACTGATGCTGATCTTGAGAAATTTCACAAAGAATTACTCAGTGTTCTTGTATCAATGAGGTCCATGTATAATATGGATAGCTGGTATCATTGTGAAAAACAGTGTGAGGCTACATATCATTGTGATTACATTGACATCTGTTACAATGGCATGGACCCTGATGGTGTGTTACCTGATGGGCTAATAAGACATGAAAAGAAAGTTGAGGAGAACTAAAATGTGTGGAGAAGATGCTGATATTAGATATGAAGATACAGTATATTATGCGAGAGTGGAAGCGGTAAAAGAAGTCAGTGAAGCATTATTCCAAGCTACTGTCGCCCCAAGCCGTTTTCGTAGACGACTAATAAAATTACTGTTCCCAGAAATTATGAGCGTGCTGGATTTAGCTCGTGAAAAGATATTCTGGGCCGATTGTGGAGGAAAATAGCATGTTTATAATTTGTAGTAATAGTTTTCCTTTTATGATATGCCCGCCAGAAGTAGACCTTGTTCTTGCAACAAAAATTGTTAAGCGTTTTCAAGAACAACGTGGGCATCAGTTAGGGTTAGCTTGCCCGGTATATTATCAGCTACAAAAAGTTCCTATGGTTTCTCAAGAATATATTAAAGCATTAAAATTGGAGAATGAAAATGGCAGTGAAGAAACGAACCATACCGAAGCCGCCGAAATCGGCAGCAACAGCCAGAGTCCCGAAAGCACCAACGGCGAGGGCAGCGACAGCAGTACCAGCGAAGAACTTTAGCATAAAATCAGGTGAAGCTCCTGGTGATGGGAAAAGGATACTGATTCATGCCGATTCAGGTATGGGCAAAACTACGTTAGCAAGTCTTGCCCCCGGCCCGGTATTCATCGGTCTTGATAAGGGCGGTGTGGGTATCGAAACTTATCAACGTGTCGACGGTGTAGAAACTTATCTTGACGTTAGATCGGCACTACAAGCCGACATTTATAATGAATACGAGACAATTGTTGTCGATACTGTTACATTACTTGAAGAGTGGGCTGAACAACACGTACTTGCTACAATTACCAATGACCACGGTGAAAAGATGGATAGTATTGTTAAATACGGATGGAGTAATGGATACAAACATCTATACGACACGATGAAATTGATCCTACAAGATGTCGATTCCTTAGTGCGTAAAGGTAAAAATATCATACTAATAGCCCAGTCCACTCCGCATAATGTGCCTAATCCCGGTGGCGAAGACTTTATACGACAGGGACCACGGTTAGTTAGCCGTAAGAATGCCAGCATAGAATCTTTGTTCTGTGAATGGTCAGAACAACTTTTTTACATCGGCTACCAATTCTTAAACGTAGACAAGAAAAAGAAGGCCACAGGTAGTGGCGGTCGTGCCATATTTGTGCATCCTGAACCCCACTTTAGAGCCAAGTCCAGAACACTTGGGCTTGACAAAGCAGTAGTATCGTTTGAAGACCCTACTGATGATTCGATCTGGCAATTCCTGTTTGCCGATTGACAAAAACTAATTTTTATTTTTGGAGGGAAAAATGGATACTATGGATGCTTTCGCCGCAGGATACCAGGCTTGCCTTCTTGAAATAAGAAGAAGAACTGAACTTTCTAAAAATAGAGGACTTACAAGTGATGGTGTACGTTACATAGCAATTGGTCATGGACTGGATTTAGGTCCAGAGCCTGATTATGTTTTTGAAAACATAACAAAAATAGATGTTTCGTACAAGTACGACAATGACTAATTTTTATTTTTGAGGAGACTGAACATGAGTAAGATTCAAGAAGCAGCATCCTATCGCGGCGTAGTGGTAGAACATGCTGTAGGCGTTACAAACAGTGGACTTCCGCAATTTGTAGCGAAGTTTCGAGCATTGGAAAGATATGATTCCCAAGACAAGACGTGGATAAGCTGGGTAGAAAGAGAAGACTGCGAGATTACGGCTTACCTCGTGTTAATCGACAAGAAGGGCAACCCGATCTTCCATGCAAAAGACGTGCAAAAAGTTTTTGAGTGGGATGGAGCTTCATTAACTGGTCTGAATCTACTTGACCTTGAAAATGCTGAAGTGCAATTTGAAGTTCAAGACCATGAATATGAAGGAAAAGAATCTACTCAGGTATCAAGTATTCGCGGTTACAATGATGAACCGGGTAACTCGGTTAAGAAACTTGATGATGACGAGCTTGCACAGTTGAATGCTAAATTCGGTTCAACTCTCAAGAAAATGAGTGGCGGCCCAAAGGTAGCTAAGGCTGGTAAATCGGCCACAGCGACTGCTGCTGCAAAGAAAAAGGGAACAACGAAGAAGAAAGCTGCTGCCCCTCCGCCTCCTGCTGCACCAACAGAGGAAGAGGCTACGGACGAGGCTTCAAAGGAAGTACCGGAAGTACCAGTCGAAGAAGCCATCGAGGAATTCAAGAAGGAAAATAAGGTTCCTCCGCCTCCA
>SDBS01006956.1_pt1 | contig 11002 bp, 12 predicted proteins | sample 2277091 | NCBI WGS metagenome assembly SDBS01 (sample SAMN10404972, study PRJNA504765) | marine sediment metagenome | isolation source: marine sediment core GS10_PC15, 163 cmbsf | place: Arctic Ocean: Southern Knipovich Ridge | collected 2010 | reverse complement strand
TTTGCTTGCTCTCCAAGTTTTATAAAAGTTTTTATCAACACTTTTACCATAACGTCCTCTCATCCAAAGAACTTTGCCATATTTTCCGGAATCAATTAACTTTTTAGCATAAATCATACTCTCATGATGTCGATGATTGAACCCAAACATAAGCTTTAAATGAGGATTATTTTTTTCCGCTGTTATCATTTCTTTTAATTCAGTTAAATTTATACCAGGAGGTTTTTCACAAAAAACGTGTTTACCATTGTTTAGAGCTTCAATAACAAGTTTTTTACTTAAATAGTTTGGTGCACAAATAAAAACTATATCAATGTTTTTATCTTTTAATATATCATTATAATCTTTGGTGAATTTTATATCTTTTAAAGAAGTGTTTTGATTAGTATTGGGGTCACATATATGTGTAACCTGATAATTAGCACCTATTGACTGGACAGTATTAAATCTAATTTTACCCATTTTTCCAAAGCCGATAATTCCTATGTTCATATTTTTATTCATATTTTTTAATAATTTCTAATATATCTTGGAATCCTTCTTTAACAAACTCAATGGTTTGACTGGCCGTATGGGGAGTCATAAAAAATTTTGCTGAGCCAAGACTTCTAAGTTTCCCTTTATAGGGTTCTTGCCAATAAACATCAAAAGATGCCCTAAGGTTAGAATTTCTTATTTTTTGATAGAGAGCATCTTCATCCACAATAGCTCCTCTTGATGTATTTATAAGAATAGCATCATCTTTCATCCAAGAAAGTTTTTCAGCGTCTACAAATCCTTTATTTTCTTTTGATAGGGGAATATGCAAAGCAATAATATCTGCTGATACAATTAATGGTTTCAGTTTTTCTGGTTTGTCTTTTTCAATGTCATAGGTTTGAATATTCATAAATAATTCCATTTTTTTTACCACCCTTTGTCCTATATTTCCCAAACCTATCACCAGAAGGTTCTTTTTTTTAAAAAAACTCCTGTTTTTTTTAATCCATTCATCAATTTCTCCGATTACTGGTAAATAATACATCTGAAATATTAGGAAAACAGTAAAATTAGCTGTTGATTCATATAAGATTTCTTTTGCCTTTTTGCTTGGAAAAAAGACTGAAGGGACCCCCTTTTTTAATAATTCATCCGGGATATTCTCTCTACCAACCCCAAAGCGATAAACAGCTTTTACTTTAGATGCTTTTGAAAAATCAACCGGTTTAGCCCCCAAAACAAGAAGCTCAGCTTCTGAAATATCTTCTGTTATGTTTAGTTTCTTTTTTTCTTCAAGGCAATTAAAAGCCTTGGTATTGAAATAAACTTTCATAATTACAAGTGAGGGAAAAATGAAAATTGAGGGAGAAATAAATAAAAGCTTGTTTTTATTTATGACGACCGAGATTTTCATTTCGACCGAACGCCGTAATTATATGGCGAAGCCCTATAATAATATTTAAAATGTTTTATAAACTTTATTTATTTTCTTCTTTTTTCATCTCAGCTAAATTATTTGTTATTAAATGTTCCAATATCAAATGAATATCCTCTATTCTTCCATAATGATTATCTTGGACCGTAATTTCATAATCTACTAAATCGTGAAGCTTCCCGCCGGTTTTAAATCCTAAAAAGCCAACAGTTTTAGCTCCGCATTCTTTAGCATACTCAATTGCTTTAATCACATTAGCTGAATTCCCACTTCCTGAAATTCCAATTACTACATCATCTTTATTCACTAAATTTCTTAACTGTTGGACAAATACATCCTCAAAAGATAAATCGTTTCCAAGAGCCATAATGGTAGCTACATTATCAGTCAACGAAATTACCCTAAATCTCTTTTCTTTTTCATCATAAATTCTCTGGAGCGTCCCCTTACTTAAGTCACAGGCAAAATGGGAAGCAGTCGAAGCGCTTCCACCATTACCCATAATAAAAATCTGCTTATCATTCTTATAGGCATCGTAAATAACCTCAGTTATTTTCTGAATTTTTTCTAAATCTAATTTATCTACTGCTTTCCTCACTTCCTCAAAATAATTTTTAGAAAAGTTTTTAAGATTTTCCATAATATTTTTTAATATTTAATAATAAATATTATTTTTAAAGGAATAATATTGATTTAAGTTTTTCCATGTTTTCTAAATCTTCTTTTAAAGAATTAAGATTAGTTCTCGGAGTTTCCAGTGTAACAAGTTTACTATTATTTCCTCTGATACAGTTAGCTAAAAAAGCAAAATCAAATTCTCCTTCTTTTATATTTAAATGTTCGTCTTTTTCGTTATTTAAATTTCCATCATAAATATGAAATATTTTGGGATTTAATTTCAAAAAGTCTTCAATATATTTTTTGTAATCTTTTTTTAAACTTATTGCTGCTTTGATTGCGTGACTAAAGTCTAAACAAAAACCGAATTTGTCTCCCATTAATTCTTTAATCTGTTCGGGAGTGAAACCTATCATTTTTTCACCATTTTGACCGATTTTTGGCATATTCTCAACTAAAATCCTTTCATCGTTTATCTTTTCTAAAAACTCTAAAGTATCGCTTATTGAGCCAAATCCGGGATGAAGGACCAGATAGTCAGCATTAAGTTTGTCTGCCCATTCAATACATTGCTTTATTATCTTTTGACTAGATTCCTTTTTTTTCTTGTCGGCAATGTTCGTTCCTAGATCTTCATGGCTCATGTGAATAATATAAGGAGCCTTTATTTTTTGAAAAGGAGAAATTTCTGTATCCGGAACCACCATTAATTCAATATACTGAAAAATATCTTCTTCAATTAATCTCTGCGCCTCACTAACTGAATCATAGTTTTTTGACCAAAGTTTTAAACCAAATTTGATATTGCTCATAATACTAAGTCCCAACTTAAAGGCGTGCCTTGTTTTATGTTTTTCTTCGCTTTTTTCTTAAGAATTTTAGACATTAGTACTGGAGATAAACCATATCCCGGCCTAATACATCTTACGTTTTCTTTAGTAAGTTTCTCCCCTTGTTTTATATCCTTTACTACAAATAAAGACCTTCGAAAAACAATGTTTTTTAATTCTTTTTTCCCAGAACCATATTGAATTTTACCAATAGCTCTTTCTGCTTCTCTGATGGATTTAACTAATTCTTTTAATTCTTTTGGCTCAAGAGAAAAAGATGCATCAGGGCCTCCATCTGTTCTCCTCAGAGTAAAATGTTTTTCAATTATAGAAGCCCCTAAAGCAACCGAAGCCACTGCTACCGAAGTTCCTAAAGTATGATCCGATAGTCCAACTACTACCTTAAATCTTTTTTTAATATCTGGGATAGTGGCCAAATTCATCTCTTCTGGTTTTGCAGGGTAAGAACTAACACAATGCAAAACAGCAATTTGAGAAGCACCGTTTTCTCGTAAAGTTGAGATTGCTAATTCTAACTCTTCCAAAGAAGCCATTCCTCGGGAAATAATTACAGGTTTTTTGGTTTGAGCTACTTTTTTTAAAAGTTCAATATCAGTAATTTCAAATGAGGCTATTTTGTAGGCTGGAACACCCATTTTTTCTAAAAAATCAACTGATGTTTCATCGTAAGCAGTGGAAAAGAGAATAATACCATAACTTTCAGCTATCTTCTTTAATTCTGGTTGCCATTGCCAAGGAGTATGAGCTTGCTTATAAAGTTCATAAAGATTTTTTCCTTTCCAAGGATTAACATTTATCCGAAACCACTTATTAGAACAATTAATTGTTAAGGTATCCGGAGTATAGGTCTGTAACTTAATTGCGTCTACTCCGCACTCGCAGGCAGTTTTAACTATTTTTTTAGCTCTTTCAAAATCCTGGTTATGATTACCTGACATTTCTGCCACGATAAAACAAGGGTAACCATCGTCTATTAATCTGTTTAAAATTTTAATTTTTCTAAGAGGTTTTTTGGTCATTAAATTTCAAGATTACATCCAGCCAATCTGGGTAAGGTTTAATACTATTATTTAAATCAAATTCATATCTTTTAATCTTCCCATCATCGGATATTTTTTTAAACCCTCTTTTTTCAAACAAGGGTTGCATTCGCCAATTTGACTCAGTCGGTTCTATATAACCCCGTACTTTTTTTATCTTTTCTTTTTTAGCTAAACTTAAAATAACCAATACCAAAGTGCTTCCTATACCCCTACCCATAGTCCGGCAGGAAACAGTTATATCTCGGATAAACCAAATATCAGGTTCTTTGGTATTAATGATTGTTTCAGCAATTAAACCATAATCTCCAAATTTATCTGTTAATTCTACAACCAGTATCTTGTCTTTATTTATTTTGTATGATTTTTTCAGTTCTTCTAATTGATAACGATTTCCCGTAGCATTAAGTTCATTAGTTCGATTTAGTAATTGAACTACTCGGGACCAATCTTTTTCTTCTATTCCTCTAACAGCCATTTCAACATTACACTGACGCAAGAAATCTTTATAATTACCTCGGTTATTCTTTTCTGCCTCTGTTCTGTCTCTGGCTTCTTTGAGAATTTGAACTCTTTTTTTATCTTCTTCTGTTTCTTTTTCTGGTTTAACCCCCTCAATATTTAAAACATCTATTGGGTCGGCTAACTCGGTTATATTTAATTCCGGAATTTGTGATTGGACTTCACCCCTTTGAAAGGGGTCATCATCAATAAACAACATTTCGTCAAAAGAGCAATTAAATATTTTAGCCAATTTCTTAATTGCCTCTGATTTTAAGCCCCAGCCTATCTGCGGTTCTTTAAAATATTTATCAATTTCAAACTTTTTCAGTATTACATCCACATCTTCATAATTATTCTTACTACATAAAGTGCTGATAATACCTCGTTTATCCAATTCTTTTAAAGCTGCTTTAGTTCCCGGCTTTATTTTAATCACTTCTTTATCACTATAATAGACACTACCACTCCATAGGGTTTCGTCAGCATCCCAAACTGCTAATTTAATTCGTTTTCTTTTCATAAAAGATTCCCCAGTTTTTTTTGAAAAATTTTAACTTTATTATTTTAAGACTTTTTTTGATACAATCTTTATTTAATTTCAATTCATCAACTATTTCTCTTAATTCCAGCATATTATGTTTTTGGACAATTCTCTCTTTATTTTTTAACTTAAATGAAGGCAAAAAGAATGTTGTTTTAATTTCTCCGTTTCTTTGACCTTCATCAAATTCTTTCAAAAAAGAAAAATTATCAAGCCCGTCTAATAATAAAGCATTAGCCAGAACTTTAGATAAGAATAAAACTCCCTGTCCGCCTTTACCTTTTATTACGTATTTCATGTTGTTTTTTGAGCATACAGGGTGCTCGGCTAATAATTACATTAATTCTATTTTTATTCTTTATTGCTTTGTTAATTGCATTTTGAATTGGATTTTTGAAATATGGATTAATAACTTCTACATAACAGCCTAAATCTTTACAAACTTTCTCAATTGATATTTGAGGAACTGGATGTTGTCCTGTCATTGCTACGCAAGAGTTATCCATTATGACAAAAATAATATTATGATTGTTGTAGGTGGCATTTATTAATCCGTTTATTCCACAGTGCCAGAATGTGCTGTCTCCGCATAAAGCAATAGATCGCTGTCCGCAAATTAACTGACCCTGGCTAACATTAATACCAGAACCCATTACAAATAAAGTATCAATAATTTCTCTAACTGGCTTGTATTCATTCTTTTTATTATTTCCAAATCCTGCCATTTCATAACAACCAATGTCACCGTTGACAACAAAGTTCTTAGGAACTTTCAAATTTTTATAAAATGATTCATGGGGGCAAGCAGGACAAAAGTAGGGGATTATTTCTTTTCTTTCTTTAGAATAAGGGTTGAACTTATGTTTAGTTTTATCAAAGTTAGCTTTTATGGGTTTAATACGTTTTCCTATTTCAATTGGTGAATGTAAATGACCAAGTTTGTTATCTAAGCTGATAAAAACAGGTCGTTCTATTTCTTCAGATAACTCAAAGGCATTTTTGGTCATTTCAAGGCAATCATTGAGCGTTTTCGGCTCCAAAATAGGAAAACCAATTGTTTTCATAAACTCTCTCGAATCTTGATAAACATCACAATATCTAACATCTGGGTCATCAACCACAACAACGACTAATCCCCCTTTAATTCCTTTCTTGGTAACACTCATTAAAGAATCGATACAAAGATTTAATCCATTCGCCTTCATTGAACAAAGAGATCTTTGGTTCATTGTGCTTGCCCCAAAGCACAATTCTAAGGCAACCTTCTCATTACTACTCCATTCTGCATAGAAATCATCTAATTTTAGTTTTAAAAGGTAATCCATTATTTCAGTTGCTGGAGTTCCAGGATAGCTTGTAGCTAATTTTATTCCTGCTTCATACGCCCCTCTTGCTATTACTTCGTTTCCCGATAATAAAACTTTCTTTTTAATTTTTAGATTTATTTTTACCATATTCACTTACTTCATATTGTTCAATCTTAATTTTATCATATTGATATCGATGTTTGATTTTATCCCACCCTTTTTTTAGTATGGCCATTCTTGTAACATCATAATATTTTTTGTTTTTTAAAATATGCTGTTTGAAAAGGCCTTCAATTTTTGATCCAAATTTTTGATGAATAGCTATTACCTTCTTATTAAAGGACAAAACATCGCAACATAATTTGTTTAAATTAAGTACATCAAAGCAAAAGTCATAAATGTTACATTCTAAATTTCTACCAATTCCTTTACCTCTGAAAGCAATATCTCCTAAATAATAGGCCCAAAATGCTCGTCTATTACGCATATCAATATCATATAAGCTTATTACTCCAATCTCTTTATCCCCAAAAGAAATTACCCAATAAATATATTTTGAATCCTTTCTTATTTTTTCAAACCATTTACACTGATCTTTAGAAGAAATGTAAGGATCGGTATACATATATTTTGTAACCTCTGGCATCATTCTCCATTTTCTTACTTTTTCCAAATGTTTTTCACGAAGTTTTATAAGTTTTAGATTCATTGTTAATAAGTTTTAAACTTCCTTAATAATTTAATCCTTTTTAAAACAAATTTTATTTTATATATCTCGTTTTTAACAAACTCCATTCGGATACTAATATTGGGGGTTAAGTTGATTTTATTTTTTTATAAAAATTTATTTATTTTTAACATTTTTTGTTTAATATGAGCATTGATTTTTAGAAGTTCAGGTTGTTTGCCTAAAAGGTCAATAACTTCCTCGGTATAAAAAATCTCTCGATCTTTATAAAGAAGTTTATAAATTTCTTTAACTAGTTTCAAATCTTCTTTTGTGTCTACTACCAGCCGAATTTCCGGATGTTTTAAATTACCTTTTGCAGACACAAAACCAACTTTAAAAATTTTGGTATTTTCGTAAATATAAGGGGTAACGTGTTCTCTTTGGTAGGGTTTTTTCGCTTTTCTATAAACCTTCTTTAGAGTTTTAAAATCAAACACTTCTACATCAAGCCCTCTTGGAAAAGTAGTCATTAAAGTTTTAGTATAATCTACATTTGAGCTCAAATATTTCTCAATAATCAAATCAACTATTTCCGGGTCAATTAAGGGACAATCTGAAGTTATTCTTACTATTACATCACATTTAAATTTTTTGGCGGTTTCATAATATCGTGAGAGCACATCCTCCTCGCTTCCTCTAAAATATTTTACCTTATTATCTTTGGCGAATTTTTCTAAAATATCATTTTCTTTTGTATCAGGAATTGCCAGGATAATATCATCAAGTTTCTTTGAACGTTTTAATCTATTAACTACGTGCCAAACCATCGATTTTCCCCCTATATTCATCAAGACCTTTCCCGGTAATCTGGTTGAAGTCATTCTTGTCTGAATAATTGCTGAAATTTTCATTTTTTGTAAAAATTTATTACTTTTTTAACCCTTTTTATTACTTCATCAACATCTTTGTTTGTCATTTTTGGAAAAAGAGGTAAGGTAATTGCTCTTTCGTAATAGTTTTCAGTTATTGGAAAATCTCCTTTTTTATAGCCGAATTTTTTTTTATAAAACGGTTGGAGGTGAAGGGGGATATAATGAACCTGAACCCCTAAACCCTTTTTTTGTAATGCCTCAAATATTTTTTTTCGGCTGACTTTCAATCTATTTAAGCACAATTGGATAACATAGATATGCCAAGCTGATTTTACATAATTTCTTTCGGTCGGAGTCATAATCTCTTTAATATTTTCAAAAGCTCTATTATATTTTGCTACAATCTCTCTCCTTCTTTTAATAAATTTTTCTATTTTTTTTAATTGGTTAATTCCCAGACTGCACTGAAAATCAGTAAGACGGTAATTGAAACCAGGATTTTCTATCTCATAATACCAACTGCCTTTTTCTGGCTTTTTGACTATTCCGTGGTGTCTAAAAGTTTTTAATTTCTCATAAAAATTTTTATTGTTGGTTAAAACCATTCCACCCTCCCCAGTTGTAATATGTTTTACTGGATGAAAACTCAAAATAGTCATATCAGCAAGACCTCCAATTTTTTTTTCTTTGTATTCCGCTCCCAAAGAGTGAGAAGCATCCTCTATTATTAAGAGCTTGTGTTTTTTAGCTATTTTTTTAATTACATTATGATCACAAGGATGGCCGGCAAAATCTACCGGTACGATTGCCTTGGTTTTTTTTGTGATTTTCTGTTCAATCTTCTTGGGGTCAATATTTAAAGTATCTTTTTGAATATCAGCAAAGACCGGTTTTCCTCCGCAATGAACTATGGCGTTGGCGGTAGCTGCAAAGGTTAGGGGAGTGGTAATTACTTCATCTCCCGACTTAATTCCGGCTACGGCATAAGCGGAATGTAAAGCGGCTGTTCCCGAAGAAACTGCTACTCCATATTTGGCATTACAATAATTAGCAATTGCTTTTTCAAATTCCTTAACTTTTGGGCCTTGGGTTATCCAATCTGTTTTTAAAACTTTTACTACTTCTTTAATATCTTTATTATCTATCCATTGATGACCATAAGGGATTTTTTTCATTTTTATGTTTCTAAATTTTTAAAACTTCTTCTATTTGTTTTTTGGTAAACCGTTCTTTATTGGTATTGCTGGAATATCTAAAATCACCTAGAACTGGTTTGCCTTCTTTGAAATTATCTTTCTCCCAAAATGGAAACTCCGGCTCAATTACAAAGTATTTATCAAATTCTTTTGAGTGTCTTGTTTCTTCTTGAGATAAAAGAACCTCGTGTAGTTTCTCTCCAGGACGAATACCGGTTATTTTTATCTCGGCATTGGGCGCTATCGCTTGAGCCAAGTCTATTATATTCATACTTAGCATTTTGGGAATAAAAATTTCTCCCCCTTTCATTTTTTCAATACAATTGATTACAAAATTAACTCCTTGTTCTAAAGTTATCCAAAATCTAGTCATTCTTTTATCGGTAACAGTTAAAACTCCTTTTTTCTTTTGTTCAAGAAATAGCGGTATTACGCCACCCCGGCTAATAAATACATTACCATAACGAACACAACTAAATTTTGTTTTTCTTCCACCGGCATAGGAGTTAGCTTGGATAAAAATCTTTTCAGCGCAAAGTTTGGTTGCTCCGTAAAGATTTATTGGATTAACAGCTTTGTCGGAGCTTATAAAAAATGCTTTTTCAATATTATTATCAATTGCCGCATCAATTATGTTAGCTGTTCCTAAGATATTGGTGTTAATTGCTTCTATGGGATTATATTCAATAGCTGGAATTTGTTTTAAGGCAGCAGCATGGACTACAATATCTACACCATTCATTGCTCGATAAACCCTGTCTTTATCTCTTATATTCCCTATTAAAAATCTTAATCTGGAATCATTAAACTTTTTAGCCATTTCCCACTGTAAAAATTCTCCTCTTGAAAATATTCGAATAGATTTCGGTTTGTGCTTTTTTAAAAGGATTTCAATAAATTTCTGACCGAAAGAGCCGGTGCCCCCGGTAACTAAAATTGTTTTATTGTTGAAATTCATAATTTATGAGTTTACTTAATTTTTCTTTTTAATAAATTACCATTTTTCAATGGTTTTTTTGACTTTTTGTTTAACTTTTTGATAGGCATTTATAGTTTTCCTTTCAACTTTTGGAGAAACTAATCTTAAAATTTCTTTACCTAAAATTCTATATCTGCCCCCAATTTTATTGGCTTTAATAATTCCTTTTTTTAAGTAGCGCTTTATTGTGCTTTCGCTTACTTTTAAAAAATCTCTAGTTTCTTCGGTAGTATAAACCTCATTTGATTTTATTTTTTTTAGCATATTTTTCTGTTATTATATTTTCTCTACATATTAATAATAAACCCCCTAGAGACACGTGTCAATAGGGGTCAGTAGGTGTTAAGTCTATTTCAAAGATTTTAAATCTATTTCCAACTCTTAATTGCAACCTCGTAGCGTTCCCAGGTGCCAGTATCCATCCATTTCCCTTTGAACTTAAAACCGGCTAATTTTTTCTCTTTAGCTAATTTTGGGAAAATATCTTTTTCAATCATTGTAAATTTAGGGCCTGGATGATATTTGAAAATCTCTGGCGAAAGCAAATAAAGACCAGAGTTAATATATTTTGAAGGAGGGTTTTTTGGTTTTTCCAAGAACTTTTGGACCAATTCTTGTTCACAAAGAACTACTCCGTAATCCTGAGGGTTGGGAACCCTTACCAAAGCAATTGTTCCTACGGGTTTTATTTTTTGGTGAAACTTAATCATTTTTACTAAATCAATCTTTTTTAATTCATCTCCGTTGCTTAAGAAAAAAGGATTATTTGAAATCCAGTTTTTAAAATAATAAAGCCCTCCAAACGTTCCAAGGGGCTTTTTTTCTTCAAAAATTTTAATTTTCTTTCTCGGATAATATCTTCTTTTCCACCAACTAAAGTCATTTCGAAAATCTTTATCAATTAAAACAGCAATATTTTTAATACCATTTGAATAAAATAAATCAATCAAGTAGTTAATGATTGGTATTCTTTTGACTGGAAGCAGAGCTTTAGGAATTTCTTTAGTTAC
>SDBS01006955.1_pt1 | contig 11005 bp, 5 predicted proteins | sample 2277091 | NCBI WGS metagenome assembly SDBS01 (sample SAMN10404972, study PRJNA504765) | marine sediment metagenome | isolation source: marine sediment core GS10_PC15, 163 cmbsf | place: Arctic Ocean: Southern Knipovich Ridge | collected 2010 | reverse complement strand
GAAAAAGGAATGTATTCTAATTTATTTTAAAAAATCATTAGATATAATAAAAATTGAAGATACAGCGTTTTTTGCTGCAGCTTTTGATATTGTGTATTTTGGATCTATTTCTTTTTCTAAATGAACAATATTTCTAAAATGACGAACTGAATCTGATAATTTTGAAATTCCTTTTTTTAAAATGCCTTTACTCTCACATAATTTTATATATTCATTAAAATTATTTTTCGATGGACGTATATTTCTATATTCTAAATAAAGGCGTAATAATTCTTCAATTATACTCCCGGCCAAAATAACTGCTGCTTTATTAAAACTATTTTCTGCTAACATATAAGCATTCAAGGTATCCCTAAATATGATTTTTCTTTTAAATTTATCCTTTACAAAATATATTTTCCGGCCAAAAGTAAGCTTGCTAACACCAAACTCATTTTTTATTTTATCCCATGCATTCGAAGCTAAAAATGGTATTTCTTTCTCAGTTACACCTTTTTCATTAAAAATCTTCTTTCCTTGTTTTTTAGATTCAGATTGTTTTTGAAAAATATCAATATTTCTTAATATATTAGTAGTACTTTTTTTTAATTTTTCTATTACCAATTTACCAAACTCTTCAGGTTCTAAAGAACGTAAATCAATATATCCTACTGTTGGTAAAATGCCAGGCACTTCTGTTTCATCAAATCTGGCAGGTAAAATATATTCTCCTTTTTCTTTAAATGCCCTTGCTTGAGCACTTTTCCTTTCGTGATTTGTCCAAAGTTTTTCAGCGTAATAACTAGAAAGAAACATGACACAATATTTAGCCTTCTTCTGGTAAATTTCGTCTAAATGAACATATAAATCTTTACCCCATAGCTTGGTTTTCTCATATTTATCATAAAAAACTTTAATATCTTTTTCCGTTAAATATCTTGCTACTTTTTCTACATATTCTCTGTCCTCACCTGCAAAACTTAAAGCCACATCAAATTCAAACTCTGTACTTTTATAATCACTTGAATTTATTTTATATTTTTCTTTGGGTTCTGATTTATCTACTTTTAGATTATTTTCTATTTTATATCTTTCTGAAATTTTAATGTTTTTAAATTCATTTTTTAGTGCATTTAAATTAACTAACATTTCCTTATGGATTTCAACTAACCTATCTATCTTCCAATGTCCTAGTTTTTTTTCTTTTCTTAAAAATATTTTTTTGCTTTCAATAAGTAATTTGTAAATTTCTTTTTTGCAACTTGCAACACTTTTTTCAATCATCTTAATATATTCTGATATAACCGGATATCTTTTTTCGTTATTAATTAATGGCAACTCCAATGAGAGTGAATAACTAACATCTTTTCCTATTCTGTAAAATTCTTCCATTAAATGAAATAATTCCCAATCATCTATTTTAGAAAGATATACTTGTAAATCTCCATCGTTATCATACCAAAGGCTACTAAATTCCCTTCGCATTTTTTCAAAATAATTGCTTAATTCATATAAATGCATAATTGTGTTTGAAATATCGGTCAAGTCTGACCTTATATTAATATCATTATTTATTGCCATTATTATAACTCCTCGTATAAAAATTATATTTTTTTAGGACCCCGTTTTATAAATTAACATAAATGGATCACGTCCTATCTAAAACCTCAACCATCTTGTTAAGAAATTCCTCAGTACCCATTAGGTTGTCCGCAAAGAAGTTACCGAACTATTGACTTGGCACACCTTCCCTTTATCTAATTTGAAAGTAAAATGTTAATTATCTAAGAAAATGGGATGTGTTCCTTTATTTAAAGTCTACACTAACTTATTTCAAATATTGAAACCCAACCCCCATATCCTTTTTTTATATATGTAGCATATAAAAGTATTATGAAAAATCATTATCTTCTTGTGATACAAAATTTAATAATTCCTTAAAAATCTTTAATAATTTCTCTCTCTTCTTCTCTTCTTTTGTATCTTCTGAATATTTTAATTTCTTAAGAGATTCTATATATTTCTCCAAACTTCCTTTCGAAAATGGCTTCTTAAATAATGCATAAGATAATTTATAAGTATTTAATATTTCTTCTCTTACCATTCTATTAAATTCAACTTCTACTTCTTTGCCTGAACCAGAATAAACTCTGATCCTTCCATAATATCCAAAATTCCAAGGTCGTTCAACTACAGATTTTACTCTATTTCTCCCATATCCCGTAAAAATAAATATTAATATTTTTGCCCATATTATAGGTTCTACCTCTGGAAAAAGATTTCTTGATATGTCATCTAAATGACTATCAAAGTCTTCTTCCATTTTCCAAATTCTTACTTGAGCCCATTGCAAAAATTCATTTAATGATATTTTTGAAATAATATTTTCTTTGTTCTCTAAATTATTCTTAGTAATTTTCCATTCCTCCGGAAAACAAAATTCCCAAATGTCATGCTTTTCCGGAAATTTTTCTATATTTTCAAAAAATACTCGGTGAAAAGTAGTAAATAAAGAGTTAATATAACGTCTATAATAGTCTTGTTTACTAACATCTTTCACTAATACTTTCTTGCAATCTTTTACATGTTTTTTAAAATGTTCAAAAAAAGAATAAGCCATTCTTTCTTTCAATGAACGCTCTTCTATGTTATTGAAAATATCATTCAATATTCTTGATATTTCTCTACGATTGCCCCGTTTATCTAATTTACTTTTCTTGTCCAAAAGTTCATATTCTTTTCGCCAAAAGTTAAAATGCCAATCTAAAATTTTAGGAAAAATATCTTCGTTTAGTGCAGCTATCGAACGATTATTTATAAAATTGCAAAAGTCACTTAAAAGTTTGGATATAGTTTTAAGATTCTCGCTCTTTTCTGTTAAATTTAACAATCGGTTAACAGTAGAAGAAAATATCAGAAAAAATTTCCGTTCGTTTTGAATATTTATATTTTTCGCTCGCCATACAGAAGTCCAAACAACTGCAAGATCATTATATTTTTTCAGTTTTTCTAAATAAGAGAACCTAAAGTCAAATACATTTCCCTTAACCCAACGAGAAACTTTGAACATAATGTCTACAACTAATATTATACCAATAAAAGTAAAATGGACAGCAATCAGTCTATCTAAACCTATTAGAATTTCCCAAAAAAACATTGGAAGAAATATTAAAAAAACGGATAAAATAAGTAATTTAATATTAAAAACATTGTCTAAAATAACATGGAGATCTAAATATGCATATTCCTTCTTGTCTTCCTTTCTTTTTTGATATATATCCGTTAAAACAGCTATTGCCAAAGGAATTAAAATAGTTAATAAGGCTAATCCTATTCCTTGAATTATATTTGGAAAATTATTTATTTTAGCAAGAGGTTCGATGAAATGAATTATTAAAAAATCATATATTATATTTATTATCGTATTTCCCTCTCTTCACTAAATTCTTATTCTTTCTTAATGTGACAAAACAACTTCCCCTGTCACATTAAATGTAAAAATCTGAAGTAGATTTTATTGTAAGTTATTCATTGTTTTTAAAATCTTGATATGTCTTAAGAAATATTTCTATTGTTTCCTTTTCTTTACTGGATAAAATAGGATCATCTTTAAATTTTTCTACGAACTTTTTAAAATCTGAAAGATTGTAAATACGGCTAAATTTTTTTAAATTAAAAGTCTGAGTATCTGAAAATGTTATTTCGGTCTGAGACGTAAGAAATTTAACAAACTTCTTAGCGTCATCTTTGATAATTGATAAAACATAATCATTTACTATTTTACTATTCTCACCTTCAAATGATTCCCAATTGCTTCCCCATTGATATAATACAAAAACCCATCCTCCATCTTTTCCTTGAATTTCTTCAAATATATCTCTTTTTTCATCAACAAAGTATTTTTTCAATCGGCTAGCAACTTTGTTTTGTAATTTGTTGAGGTTTATTGATTCATAAATTTTAAAAAATGACCCACGCCCTGTTTTTTGACAAGAGAAAACAATAAGAACAGCAAAGGGAAGATATGGAGTATTTATAACAGCTTCTTCCAAAGTAGATTGTATTTTATCTTTATCGATTTTATCATTAATTAGCCATAACAAAAGCTTCATTGATTTATAATATTCAGAACTTCTAATGCTTCCTGTTGTCTTTGTAGAATATTTATCTATATTTTTATATATAACTTTTATTATTTCATAGACTATTTCTTTTTGTATTTTATCTATAAATATTAGAAGTTTATCGAAAAATTCCAAAAGTATTGCTTTCTTTTGAAGCTCAAATATTTTTGTTTTAATAACACTTTCTTTTTTTGCCTTTTTTGTTGAATTCCACAAATCCAAAGTTGTTTCCATATATTCATCGGATATTTCCGATAATGGTACTTTTAACATAAAATATTTTCTAAAAGACTCTGGATGGGTAATTCTTTTTTCTGCCCTATAACTTACTGCTATATCACCACTATATTCTATTCCACCTCCGCTTAGAGCATTTTTCACTTCAACGAAAAATATATCCTTTAATAATTCTTTTAGAACTTCTCCTTCTTTTTCATTCTCAATGAGCTTTTCAATATGCTCCTTAATCAATTTATATTTTTTGTCTTCTTCTAAATTAGAAAAGGGAGATAAAAAATAAACCTCAGTACTCCATTTTGAAGGGATATAGAACCAAGGATTATTCCGAATATCACTATATAGCCTGGAGCAAAATACCCTTATTACCTCCAGAATTAAAAAATCGTGTAAATTTACTTCATTCTTAATTGTCGGAAGCGTTGAACGTAAGCCATTTAGATACCTTTTTGCGCGACGTAAAGTTTTAAAAAATTTCACAATTTGTCTCCGATAAATAGCTGAAAAATCTTTCTCAAATTTCCCTCTTCTTTCTTTGGAAATTACTAATTCATCAAAAAGTTTTTCTATATGGTTATCTAAAAACTGGTCAATATATTGCTGTTCAATTGCTGGTAACGAGATTGGTTTCTGTACAATTTTCTCCAAAAATTCTGAATCTATGTTTAAATCAATTTTAAAATAATTATGAACGATATCTTGATCAAAAGCCAAGAGAAAAATTGTATTTTTGAAATTTGCACTAAGACGTACTAGTTTAAAAACAAGTAAAATCTCTTTTGGTTGAAGTCTGTCAATATCATCTATAAAAATTATAATTTTCCTTTTGGTCTTTGCTATATATGATTCTATTCTTTGTCTAATTTCTTCTATAGACTCTTTGGTATCTGAAAAATTAATTGTAATTCCTGTTTGAGATAATCCCATAGAAATGAGATTTTGATACATCATAAATGTTTTTTTAGAACCAGTAAGAATAAATTTTTTACTGAGAGATTGTTCTATTTTGTTATAAAAGGCAGCTAAAATAGCTTCTTCATCTTTGAAATTCCAAGGATCAAAATTTACAATTAGATAATCCTTACTATCCTTAAATTTATTTTTTAATAAATTAATAACTGAAGTTTTACCCTCTCCCCAACTTCCATAAAGTCCAAAAACAAAAGAATCGTCAAAAGGAAGACTTTTAATCCCTTTCTGTAAATCTTCAATAAATTTTTCTCTACCCAATAAATCTTGTTCTAGAAATTGAATAGGCTCATCATAGAGTGAATATTTATCTTTATTTAATATCGTTTGTTCTTCTTTTTTATCCTTCCAATAAAAACTTAATAAAATCCAACCTATTATAAATATAAAATTAATAGATGCAAAAGCTTTAAATTTTAGTGAAATATTTGGAATTGAAATATATTCAGCTTGGAATAATATAATCAAGAAAGCACTAAAACTAATAAATAAAACTATATAATCTATATATATAAAGGGAGGATCTTCTAAATCATAAGTATTTTTATACCTCTGCCAAAATTTTTGTAACCTTCCCCGGGTAAGTATAACCAAAAATAAAATCAGGGCAGTAATAGCTATTAAAGTATCTGATGAGGGTTCAATTAAAAGGCTTTCTATAAAATGTAAGCGAATTAATAGGGGAAAAATCAGAAACACGAAAAATATCGATAGTAGTAAAATATAAATAATTTGTTGTACGTTTTTAACAATATATTTTATAAATTTTTTCATTATAAATTATTTATCGATCTCCTCTATCTTTATGGGTTTTTCTCATTAGACCTTATCTTATTAGTCGATTGTGAAAAATAAAAGGGTAATATATAAACTAATTTTCCGAGTATTCCTTTTGGAATTTTTTAAATATTTTTTTCATTTTAGCGAAATGTTTTTCTTGGGCTAGAGATTTAATATTATATGTTTGGCAATTTCCAATATCTTTTTTAGAGAAATAATTCTTGCGAATTAATATTTCCCTGATTTGGTCCCCATCATCTAACCATTCCCTACCATTGTTATTCCAATTATTTTTCAGAAATTGTTTAAATGTGTTTCCTATAACACATTCTGTACGTTCTTGTATTTTATCTATACATCGTAAAACTTCGTTTATTTTTTCATCAAGCAAATCTTGACTATTAAAGAATATATTTCCGTTAGAATGTGATATATCATTACGAGTTTTTACAATCTTAGTAAATTCACCAATTTTATCGTTCTTGCATCCAACTAATTTAAAAAATCTGAAAATGCTGCTTTCATTTATTTTACTAAAATCAAATGGAGTAGATGCATCGAGCATATCATTTTCAAGATCTTTGCTAAATCCAATTAATGCTTTAGCAAAATCTTTTTCTCGATTAATTTTTATCTTCCATATTGAAAAATACACAAAACTCATAAAAAGCATATGGTAAGCGATAAACGCAAACTGATATTTTTCTTTTTCGTAATTTACCTCAAATGTCTCCCATAAAAAATTAATATATTCTTCCTCTCGGACAGTTTTATATTGATAAGGTAGATAATCTATTATTTGAAAGGCATCTTCGTTCATTGTTCGCCCCATATATCTGCTACTTTATCTTTGATTTTATTTTCAAAAATAGTAATTAGTTCTTTGTTGGAATTAATAGCATTTTGTTCATTTTCAATTCTAGTAACAATTTGTTTTTGAATTTTTAAAGGTGGATATGGTATTTTTATAGATCTAATGATATTTTGTGATACATTTGGTTGAGCTCCTCCTATACTTAAGTTTCGCATATATGATGTTTTTGACTTTAGATAATAATATAAAAATTCTGGAATATAATTTTCATTTGGAAGAATACCGCATATTGCTTGGTTTGTAGTTGCTTTTATTTTTAAAATACCCACTTGACCTACTGTAGCACCATACATTGCTACTAAAACAGTATCTTTAGGAAATATTTTAGCAGAAGAGTTCTTTAGGCCTAATTCATTTATATAATTTCGAACCACCTTGATATAACCGTACTTGACTTCACCACTGTTTACCCAAGGTATAGTACCCTTTTCATAATACTCTTTCTTACTCCTCAAAGGAGTACCTCCGGAAGATGTATTAAAAATATCACTTAATATTACTATTTCCCATTGCGGATCGATTTTGAAAGTTGGTTTGTAATTTTCGACTACCTGCTTTGCGCCATCGATTATTTTTTGATAATTATCCAATTCAGTAACAATTTGTTCCTGTATTTCAAGAGGGGGAAGAGGAATTTTGAAAGATGAGTATTGTTTTGCGTTTATATTAGTTAATGTTCCTGTTTTAGATTGATTTTTAATCCAATTCTGATAATATTCAGATTTAGTCAAATAAAAGATAAAACTCGGTAATATTTTATTTATGTCGGATTTAAAACGAATTAAATATCCAGCAAATTGGTATTTCCCTGTTTTTAATTTATGTAAATAACATCTTCCTACCGAGCCAGAACGAGCAAACAACAAGTCACCTTTTTGGAGAAAATATTTTTCCTCAATTATAGACGGAGAAACAATATCAGTATCTTTCAAATTTCCTTCATCATCTATATCTGTAATTCGTACATATCTAACATTTCCATTATATACAATCTTTCTTGCACCTGAACCATATTCTCCTCTATTTTTACTTATTCCTCCAAGCTCTACGAAATCCCATTGTCCATTATAAATAACTGCTTCTTTGTACCTATCACCACTTAAGTTATAATCCCCGCTTTTTGCAATCTTTTCTTTTTTCACCACATGGGAAAATTTTGTTTCATTTAAATTAAATTCTATTTCTTTGTTTTCAATAACGCTCTGTTTATATTTTCCTATAATTTTCAATGCCATCGGTATGTCATTTTCTTTGATTTCTCTTCGTTGAGCTCCCAAACCAAATCCATCATTATTTACTTTTACAAATAAGATTCTATCAGTTTTTTTGGAAAGGTTCTTATCTAAAAATAAAATGGATGTCTTAACTCCTGCATATGGATTAAATACTCCAGCAGGCAAAGAGACAACTGCAAAAAGTGAATTTTCTATTAACATTTTTCGAAGTTTTTTATAAGCAGTTTCCGATTTAAAAATAATACCTTCCGGAACAATAACGCCACCCCTGCCGTTTGGGTTTAAATGCTCAGCAATGTAATCAACAAATAGGACTTCTGAACGTTTTGCCTGTATGCTAAATCTTTTATGAGGTTTAATCCCACCCATTGGGGACATAAACGGAGGATTGGCAAGAATAATATCATAAAACTCGTTCCATTTTTCTTCTGAAGCCAAAGTATCGTATTCGTAAATTTTCGGAGCTGGGAATTTATGCAGGTACATGTTGACCAAAGATAACCGAACCATATCAGGAGAAATATCATAACCGGAAAAGTTATCGATTAATCTCGTTTTTTCATCAGCCGTTAAATTAAGTCTATTATCTTTTTTATTTTTATTGAGAATATGATTAAATGAAGAGATTAAAAATCCTGCTGTTCCACATGCAGGGTCAAGGACGGTCTCATTTTTACAAGGATCAACCACTTTGACCATAAAATCAATAATATGTCTCGGTGTCCTGAACTGACCTGCATCACCCTGGGAGCCCATAATGGAAAGTAGATACTCAAAAGCATCTCCCAATTTTTCACTGTGATCATACTCGAATTCTCCTATCACTTTCAAAAACATTTTTAAGGTTTCCGGATCACGATAGGGTAAGTAAGCATTTTTAAAAATATTTCTGAATAGTTGAGGTATATTTGGATTATGATTCATTTTCTGTATAGCTTCTCCGTATAAACCGACAAGTTCATATCCGCTCACGCGGGGGTCAAAAATCCTACTCCAGGCATATTTTTCATATTCACCCGTAAAAAAGGTTGCCTTTCCTCCCAATTCTTCAGCTTGCTTATCCATATCATCCATAAATTTGTAAATCAAGGCAATGGTAATCTGTTCAACCTGTGACTTGGGGTCTGGTAATTTTCCAACAAGAATATCCCTTGCTGTATCAATTCGTCTTTTAGTAATGGTATCCAACATATTTTATCTCCTTTATGCGGCAAAAGTATTTAGAGGAACGTAATCTTTAATGTATTCAACAGCCGGATCTTTCCAGCCATCTAATTCTCTTAAATCTTCTATATTAAATCTTGGGTTGGTGGCAAGTTTTGCAAATTCTTTTGAATCAATGATCTCTCTTAATTCACCATCTAAAATGTAGGCTTTAATAAATTGCCTTATAATATAGATAAATTCATTTTTGGGTTGATATATCGATATAAATTTATTTACCTCTTCTTCAAGAAGTTCGTCTTTTGTTTTAAATTTCTTTATCTTCCCAAATATTTTTTCTATGATTTCTCGCAAGCTTAATCTACGGTCAAGTTTTATAGATTTTCTTAATTTATCAAGATTGAAGTAATCTTCCGGTTTGTTAAATATTGCTCTCTTTATATGCTCTTCGGCCTCGCGAAGTTTACCTTCATCCATTTTCTGTTTTATGTATTCATTGGCTTTAACTGTTTCTTCAAATCTTTCAAAAAGCTTTCTATCAACTTTCATTCCCTCGAGACCAATCGAAGTTTCAGCAATGCCTTTTATTGGATCAGGAATAAAGCTCTCATAATCTTTGGGTATTGAAGGTGGGGGATCGCCGCTGCCATTTTTGCCGGTTTCCGGAGGTAATTCAATTACTTCATCATAATTAAATTTCTCTTCAAAATATTCACAAACTGCAAAAAAATCAAAAAGCTTGAAGCTTTTCTTTGGTTCGGTATATTTTTCTGTATGGCCTGATTCATCTTTCTCTTTATGTATAAAATTATATTTACGTGTTCCCCTTCCTTTCATCTGAACAAAGTAAGAGGGTGAAAAAACAGGTCTCATCAAACATAAATTTAAAATATCTTCACAATCATACCCAGTGGTCATCATCCCAACGGTAACACATACCCTTGTTTTACTGGATTTATAACCTTCTTTAAAAGAGGTATGACCGTTAAGAATATTATTGGCAAAATTAATGGTCATTTGCTGCGCATCTGTAACATTAGAGGTAATCTGGACAGCAAAATCAGAGTTGTATTTACCCGGATATAATTTATGGGCAAATTTATTTAAAATTTGTGTTACTTTAGAGGCATGCTTCTGACTGACACAAAAAACAATACTCTTCCCAATCTCTCCGGTTAAAGGATCTTTTAATGCGTTTTCAAAGAAGGTTTTACATAATGTTTTATTTGTTTTCTCCGAGTAAAATTTTCTCTCAAAATCTCTTTGGAAGTAGGTCTTTTCCTCTTCTTCTCCTTCTTCATTTTCTACAAGAATGGAATAACCTTTTTCTGATAATAGTTCTGTAGTGATATCTGTTCTTGCATCTATAACAATGGGATTTACAAGATAACCGTCTCTTACGCCTTCTAATAGAGTGTATCTGAATGTTGGGTTAGTCGATTTACATCCAAACGTTTCATAGGTATCCAGCAGCTGGCGTCTTTCTAATTTACGAGGATCTTTTTCTGCCAATTTTTCTCTATCAATTTTTTTCAAATAATCTTTGGGTGTTGCAGTAAGCCCTAATTTATATCCGGTAAAATATTCAAATACCGCACGACTATTGCCATTTATGGACCTATGTGCTTCATCTGATATTACCA